>Ga0101943_1000501_pt1 | contig 62321 bp, 58 predicted proteins | sample DewCreD2012metaG_5_FD_75244 | JGI IMG/M metagenome (GOLD analysis project Ga0101943, IMG submission 75244) | Hot spring sediment bacterial and archeal communities from British Columbia, Canada, to study Microbial Dark Matter (Phase II) - Dewar... ... | reverse complement strand
TGGGGCTCCGCCCCGACCCCCAGTTCCGATGGACCCTTGACGAGGTCGTCGCTCGCGGCGTAGGACGCGAGGCTGGCGGCGCATCACTTCCCACATCCACTTCGAAGCGCCGATGATGCCGGTCGCGAAGCCTTGGGAGCGCCTCGGGCTCGTCCTGGTCGTCGTGGTTTTCACCCTGCTCTCCACCATGTACAACGCGGCGAGCCCGATCTTCGAGGCCCCGGACGAGATCTGGCACTACCTGTACGTGCGGCACATCGCCGAGGGACGTGGCCTTCCCGTCCAGGCCGAGCGCCACGCTCGCATACTCTCGCAACAGGAGGCGGGCCAGCCGCCCCTGTACTACCTGGTCGCCGCCCTGTTGACGTTCTGGGCGCCGAGGGGCGATATCGAGAACCTCGCCGCCACGAACCCCCACGCCAGCGTCGGGGACCCCACCACGGACGGGCGCAAGAACCGGTTTCTCCACGGGCCCGATCAGGCTTTTCCCTGGCGTGGCGAGGTGCTCACGGTGCATCTCGTCCGCGGCGTGTCCGCTCTGTGGGGGGGTGTGACGGTGCTCTTCACGTATCTCACCGCACGAGCCGTCCTTCGCTCCGTCCTTCTGGCTCTGGCGGCGGCCTGCGTCGTCGCCTGGAACCCCCAGTTCCTCTATATGAGCGCGGCGGTCAACAACGACGTCGCCGCGGCAGCCACAGGCTCATGATGAGCCCCGCCAGCAGGAGGCCCGTGGCCGCCCAGACCAGGTTGCTGCTCCGGTCCCGCCGCACCTGGATCCCGGCGAACTCCCGCTGCCCCAGGAAGGTGTATTCCAGGCCCCCCACCTGAGCGCTCTCCCCCGGCCGCAGTGCCAGGGGGCGCTCCCCCAGGCCGATGATGTTCAGGGTAGGAGGCCCGCCCGTCCCTACGATGGGCACCGCCGTGCCCTCGGAGGCGTTGGCGGTTCCGTAGGCCACGTTGGTCATCTCCACCAGCGCCCCGTTCCCCGCGGCGCCGGCCGGGAGGGGCAGGTCCATCACTTGGGCGGAGGGCGCCCGCTCCACCCGCCGCAGCTCCCACTCCAGGTCCCCGGCCGCGGCCCGCTGCCCCTCCCTCAAGGATACGATGGGCGCCCCGCCGCCGGACGGGTCCAGGACCACGAACTCCGGCTCCCCGCCGTCCGGCTCCCACAGACCCACGCCGAAGCCCCTACCACCCACCTCCAGGGTGGCCAGCGCCAGCGAGCCCTGAGAGGAGTCCCCGCGCTGCACCCGCAGCGGTTGCCCCAGGGCCAGCGCCCCCTCGAACAGCGTCTGACCCTGGCCGGCCTCCCGCACCACCAGGTGGGGGACGGGGCGCTGGAACTCCAGCGCCAGCGTCTCGCGGTAGACGGTGTCGCCGGTGCGGAGGTCCCGCACCTGCAGCTCCGCCCCATAGCCGAAGTAGGCCGCCTGGTGGAAGCGGTAGCCCCCGTAGCTGCAGGGGGAGTTGACGGTGGTCTGGCAGCGCTTCACCTCCTCCCCCTGCCGGTAGATGACGATCTGCGAGCGGTAATCCAGGGGGCGCCCCTCGACGTCGAAGCGGCCGATGGCGTCCAGCACCTGCACGTGCATCTGTTGGGGATGGCCCACGCTGGGGAAGACCGGCCGGCTCTCCCCCTCAGGGATCAGGAGGGGCATGTCGAAGCTGCTGCTGCGGCCCACCGCCGCCGCCAGAATGAAGAGCACCACCGCCCCGTGGCTCAGCAGCGTCCCCGCCTGCGCCCAGGGGAAACGATCGGCGAAGAGATAGGTCCGGTCGCCCACCGGGAAGCGCTCCACCCGGTAGAGGCGACGGCGAAGGGCCCGCTCCAGGGCGGTGGGGTCGGCCGGTGCCGGGAAGGCGATGCGGTGGGGCGCCAGCTCAAAGTAGGCGTCCGGCACCCGCTTGCGGGGATGGAACACGTTGGCCCATATGCCGGGCAGCCGGCCCAGCAAATAGCCCAGGACGGAGGCCACCAGCAACCCCAGCCCCACGGCGAACCAGGGGGAGTGGAAGACGTCCAGCAGCCCCAGGCGGTAGAGCCAGCCGGTGGCGCCGCCGAACTTCCCCTCCTGCTCCGCCAGCCAGGCCGCCTCGGCGGAGGGGTCGCCCCTGGCCCAGGCCGGCATCTGGGGGAGGAGCACGCCCACCAGGCTCAGAAGGGCCATCAGCCCCGTCATGAAGGCGGCCCAGCGGGCACTGGTGAAGAGCCACCAGAGGGAGCGCACCGGCCCCCAGAGGAGGGGGAGGTATGCGCCGCGGGTCACCTGAGGGGTCGCCATGGTCTATCCCATGATCTCCTGGAGACGGCGCAGCAGCTCCTCGTTGTCGATGGCGCCCTGGACGCCCCGGCCCCCCTGCTGGCCCACGAAGGGGCCCAGGAAGACGCTCCGCACCACGCCCTGGCGGTCGATGAAATAGGTGGCCGGGAGCCCCAGCAGACGGTAGGCGCGGGAGACCTCGCCGCTGCGGTCCAGGGCCACCGGGAAGTCCAGGCCGAACTCCTCGGCGAACTGGCGGACGCTCCCCTCCGGCTCCTGTACGTTCACAGCGATGACGAGGAGGCCGCGGTCGCGGTACTGGTCGTAGGCGGCCTTGAACTGAGGCATCTCCCGTCGGCAGGGGGTGCACCAGGTGGCCCAGAAGTTGACCACCACCGGCCGCCCCCGCAGCTCGCTCAGGCGGACCGCCTTCCCCTGCAACGTCGGCAGATAGAAGTCCGGCGCGAGCTGCCCCGCCCGGTGCCCCACCTCCATCCCCGGCGGCACCAGCTCCGGCGGCAGCTCCACGGCGCCGTAGTCGGTCCCGCCCGCCGGGGGCGGCGCCTGCTCCGTCGTCCGGAACTGGAACCACCACAGGAGGAAGCCGGCCGTCGCCAGGAGGACGACGCCCAGGAGCACGCCCTGTCTCAGGGCCTTGCGCCCCTTGTAGAGACCACCCACCGCCATGGCCCCCTCACACCCCAGCGTAGCTGTGCAGCCCCGATATGGCCAGGTTGACGCCGAAGTAGGTGAAGAGGACGGCCATGTAGGCCACCACCAGGGCCAGCGCCGAGCGCCTCCCCCGCCAGCCCCGCATCGAGCGCAGGTGCAGGTAGACGCCGTAGATGAGCCAGGTCACTAGGGCCGAGGTCTCCTTGGGGTCCCAGCCCCAGTAGCGCCCCCAGGCCGAGTTGCCCCAGTAGGCCCCCAGGGCGATGCCCAGCGCCAGCAGAGGGAACCCCACCACCACCGAGCGAAAGGCGATCTCGTCCAGCAGGGACGCCGGCGGCAGGCGGGAGAAACGGCGCCCCTCCCCCTGGACCAGGTGCAGGACGGCGGCGGCGAAGGAGATGCTCAGGGCGGCGTAGGCCAGCACCATGACCCCCACGTGGGCGGCCAGGATGCCCCGGCTCTGCAAGGCCGGCACCAGCGGGCGGACCTCCGAGGGGAAGAAGGCCAAGTTGGAGGCCAGCAGTCCCAGCACCAGCGGCTGGACCACCGCCCCCAGCGCCCGCTGCCCGTACCAGCGCTCGAAGATGATGTAGAAGAGCATGATGGCGCCGGTGAAGGCGCCGGTGAACTCCCACATGTTGGCCCAGGGCGGGTAGCCCGTGGCTTGCCAGCGGGCGGCCAGGGAGACAGTCATCGCCGCGAGAGCGGCCCAGGTGGCGGCCGTCCCCAGGCGGCCCAGGGAGTCGGGGAGGCGCTCCCAGGTGAGGAGGGTCACCACCCCTTGGCCAGGGGTGGCCAGCCGGCCCAGGACGAGCCGGCCGCCGAATACATAGGCCCAGTAGAAGAGGACAGCGGCGGCGGTGGCCCCGAGGGCCACCCATTTGGCCGTGAGCGAAAGTTGCTCCACCTCAGGAGCCCTCCGCCTGCAAGCTTACCACGCCCTCGCCCCAGGGACGACGCCCCTAGGGGCTGAAGGCCCGCTGCAGCGTCGCCACCATCTCGTCGTAGGAGAGACCCTGTCCCAGGTAGGAGTCCCCCACCCGTATCTCCAGGTGGAGGTGGAACTCGGTGTCGGGGTTCAGCACCTCCTGGGGCGTTCCGGTGTTGCCCACATAGGCTATGAGCTGTCCCGCCTCCACCCGCGCGCCCACCTGCACCCCGGGGGCGATGCCGTCCAGGTGGCAGTAACGGGTCACCAGGCCATCGCCGTGGTCTATCCAGACCTGACGTCCCCGGAACCGGTCCAGCGCCTCCGCGTCCGTGTAGCCCTGGGAGGCGGTCCGGGCCAGGAGGGCGTCCAGCTCCTCTCGGGTGAGGGGCCGGTAGTCCCAGTCCGCCCGCACCACCGTTCCCGCTTTCACCGCCCGCACCGGCGTCCCCCGGTCGATGGTGACGCAGGAGTAGCCGTTGTAGAAATCGACCCCCTCATGGACGCCGTGACGGTAGGGGCGGGGGGCGTTGGGGAGCAGGTTAGCCACGGTGGGCAGGCAGGCCCCCTCTATGGGCATGAGGAGGCCCCGCACCTGGGGCGAGGGAGGAGCCGGCGGCTCCGGCGTGGTCGGAGGGGCAGCCGGCGGCGATGGCGTGGGCTCCGGCACAGGCGTCGCTACCGCGGTGGCGGTGGGCGCTGGGCTGACGCTGCTGGTGGGGGTGGGCGATATCGTCCTCCCTGCCGCCTGCCCGCAGGCCGCCGCCAGGAGCAGGAGCAGGAGGGGGAGCGTCCTAGCGGGCCACAGAGTAGCCCTCCTCGGCCATGGCGCGTTCGATCTCGTCCAGGGAGACCCGCTCCGGGTCGTAGCGGAGGGTCACCCGCTTGCCCCGGGGGTCGCCGTCCAGGAACTCCACCCCGGGCAGGGACGTCACCGCCTTACGGATGGCGTTGATGCAGTGATCGCAGGAGATCTCCGGCGACTCCAGGGTCACCTCTTGGATAGCCATGTCATTACCCCCCCGGTCAGCTCCTTCCACCTTCTCAGTATATGGCGGCGCCGGGCGATGCGCACGGCGGCGGCGTGGGCCTGCGCCTCGAGGGAGTCGTCCAGGGGAGGGAGGGCCGCCCCCGGGTAGCGGCGCTCCAGCGCCAGGGAGATGAGGCGGTCCGTGAAGTGGGGGTTCTTGGGCAGCAGGGAGCCGTGCAGGTAAGTGCCGAAGGCGCTGCCGCGAACGGCCCCCTCGTAGCCGTCCTCGCCGTTGTTGCCGAAGCCGGCCAGCACCCGGCCCAGAGGCCGGGCGTCCGGCCCCAGGTAAGTGCGGCCGCCGTGGTTCTCGAAGCCCACCAGGGTGCGGCTCTCCCACTCCACCACCACATCGCCGATGAAGCGACGGGCGCCCGGCCCCGGGTGGACGGTCCAGGCGTCGAAGAGGCCCACCCCCGGCAGCTCCTCCCCCTGGGCGGTGCGGTAGTAGTGGCCCAGTAGCTGGTAGCCGCCGCAGACGGCCAGCACCACCGCCCCGGCGGCCGCCGCCTCCCGCAGGGCGGGGCCCTTCTGGGAGGCCAGGTCCTGGGCCACCAGCCGCTGCTCCCGATCCTGGGCCCCGCCGATGAAGATGATGTCGAACCGGGCGGGGTCCAGGGGCTCGCCCACCTCCAGCTCCTCCACCGTCAGCTCTATGCCGCGGGCCTGACACCGATACCGCAGGGCCAGGATGTTGCCACGGTCGCCGTAGATGTTCATGCGGCGGGGGTAGAGATGGGCCAGGCGCAGCGAGAGCGTCGCCATCCCCGTCTCATCCCTCCTGCCAGAAGGGAGGCCGGCGGCCCCAGCGGGCCAGCGTCTCCCTGACCTCAATCAGGGCGGTGTAGGTGGGCACCACGTGGAGGAGGGCGCCGGGCGGCGTGGCCAGAAGGGCGCGGCGGAGGGCCGGCCGTGTGCGCGGCTCCACCAGGGGCTCCCCCAGGCCGGCATACTTGAGTCGGAGGGCGAGGTCGGCAGCGCGGGTGCCGGAGGCCAGCAGGGTCGCCACCTGGCCCCGCAGCAGCTCGAAGTCGACGTCCCAGATCCAGGAGATGTCCTGACCATCGGCGATGCCGTCGTTCAGGAAGAGGGCCAGGTGATGGGGCCCGGGCGCGGCGGCGATGGTCCGCAGCACCTGGTTCAGGCCAGCGGGGTTCTTGGCCAGGGCTACCTGGACGGTGCGCCCCGCCAGCGTCAGCCGCTCCTGCCTGCCGAAGGCCCCGGCGAAGCCGCCGAAGGCCTCCCGCACCGCCGGCCAGGGGAGGCCGAGGGCCAGGGCGCCGGCGAGGGCGGCCAGGACGTTGTAGGCGTTGTAGAGCCCCTGGAGGGGCACCCGCAGCTCCTCCTCCCGCTCCTGGGGAAGGGAGAGGTGGAGGCGCAAGGAGCCTTCCTCCTGGGCCAGGCGCAGGGCCTCCACCTGGGGACGGGGCCGGCGGGCGCCGCAGCCGGGGCAGCGCCAGAGGCCCAGATGACCGTAGTAGACGGCGTCGTAGGCCAGCTCCTGGCCACAGGCGGGGCACCAGCGGGCATCGGCGGCGTGCTCCAGGGCGGGGGCTGCCCAGGTAGCGTCGCCCAGGCCGTAGAGGAGGAGGGGGCCGCGGGCCGCGGCGGCCAGGGAGGCCACCGAGGGGTCGTCGGCGTTGAGGACGATGGTGGTGGCCTCGTCCAGGCGCTCCAGGAGGGAACGCCAGATGCCAGCCACCCGGTCCACCTCGCCATAGCGGTCTAGCTGGTCGCGGAAGAGGTTGGTGAAGACGATGGTCCGCGGCCGCAGCGCCCGGGCCGCCTCGGGGAGGGTGGCCTCGTCCACCTCGAAGACGCCCAGACGGAGATGGGGCTGTGGCAGGTGGCCGGTGAGGGGGTCAGCGGCCTGGCAGAGGGCGGCGGCGACGCCCCGCATCAGGTTGGAGCCGGCACCGTTGGCCACCGGCTCCAGGCCCGCCTGCCGGGCGGCGGCCCGCAACAGGCGGGCGGTGGTGGTCTTGCCGTTGGTGCCGGTGACCAGGAGACAGCCCTGGCCCAGCTCCTGCCCCAGGCGGGCCACCAGACGCGGCTCCAGCCAGAGGGCCACCAGCCCGGGCAGGGCCGTCCCTCCCCCCAGGCGCAGGCCCCGGGAGAGGAGGGCGGCGGCCCTGGCGGCCATCACAGCGGTAGAGGTCACGTCAGACCATCTCCCCCGGCGCTCCTCTCCAAGGTAGAACGGCGAAGGAGGGCGCCGGTGCCGGCGAGTCCTAGCGGTTGGCCAGGACGTATAGCTCCATCAGCTCGGCTATGACATCCTCCTCGCGGCCCTGGCGGACGCCCTCCACCACGCAGGTGCGCAGGTGGCCGTCCAGGACGAGCTGCTCCAGCTTCTCAATGGCCCGGCGCACGGCGTAGGTCTGCTTGAGGATATCGGGACAGTACTTGTCCTCCTCTATCATGCGCCGCACGCCCTGCAGATGACCCTCGATGTAGTTGAGGCGCTTCAGGCACTCGCGCCGCACGCTCTCCTGCATCCTCTCTCCTCCCGCGATACCCATCCCCCAGGGGGTGGGGTCTAGCTCCATCCTAGAGGCCGGGCGGGACGACGTCAACCGCCCTCAGTGCCTCGGCGGGAGGAGAGCACGGGCCCGCTCCGGGTAGTCGGTGACGATGCCGTCCACCCCCAGGGCCAGCGGCCGCACCATCTCGGCAGCGTCGTTCACCGTCCAGGCGTAGAGGCGGAGGCCGGCCTCCCGCGCCGGGGCCATCACCTGGGGAGAGATGGCCTCGTGCCGCAGGGCGAGGCCCCACAGGGCCAGCTCCTGCGCCAGATCCAGGGGAAGGGGCGCTCCGGCGGGCAGCAGGAGGACGCGGGGCAAGCTAGGCCTCAGGCGGGCCAGGGACGCCAGCGCCCGGGGCCAGAACGACCAGGCCTGCGCTCCCTGGAGGCCCACCGTCGCCTCGATGACCCGCACCACCGCCGCCTCGATGCCGGGCTGCTTCACCTCCGCCACCAGGAGGGCGCGGCCGGCCAGGAGACGGCCCGCCTCCTCCAGGGTGGGCACCCGCGCCTCCGGGTGGCCGGGGCCGCCCGCACGCAGGCGACGCACTTGGGCCAGGGAGAGGGCATCGATGGGGCCGTGGCCATCGGTGGTGCGATCCACCGTCTCGTCGTGCAGGAGTACGGGGACGCCATCGGCGGTGGCCCGTACGTCCACCTCCACGGCGTCGGCCCCCAGAGCGAGGGCAGCAGCCACCCCGGCCAGGGTGTTCTCCGGGGCATGGCCAGCGCATCCGGCATGGGAGATGACCAGAGGAGAGGAGAGGGCCATGGCGCGTCCCGTCAGGGAGCTTGCGCCCGCGAGCGGAGGGTGTCAAGCCTCCTGCCTGGGCCTTGAGGTTTTTCGCTGGCCCCAGTAACCTTCCCTCAGAGCGCGGCTGTCACGGGCGGGCCGACGCTGGTGATGCCTGGAGGAGACGGCCCGGGCGCCAGGCTCCTGCCGGGCAGCCGGTAGGCCATCGCTATGAGGAGTGCGAAACGCTAAGGAGAAGACGAGAGGGACCCGGCCCGGCAGCCGCAGGCCATAACCGTGGGGAGCGCAAGAGGACGGGACGGGGGGCAGCCACCATCCGACCTCGCCTCACGCCACGATGGATACCGCCGTGGGGAGCGCAAGATAAAGAGAGGTGGAACATGCAGGACAGACAGCACGTGCTCAGCGGCCTGGTAGTCCTGGACTTCACCCAGTACCTGGCCGGCCCGCGGCCCACCCAGCTCATGGCCGAGATGGGGGCCGAGGTCATCAAAGTGGAAATGGCGCCCGGCGGAGACCTGGGGCGCCGCATCATGTACATCAAGAACGGTCGCAGTTGCTACTACGTCCAGCAGAACCTGGGCAAGAAAAGCCTGTGCGTGAACCTCCGCCATCCTAAGGGTGTCCAGATCGTCCGTGACCTGCTGCCCCACGTGGACGTCCTAGTGGAGAACTTCTCGCCGGGGGTCATCGCCCGGCTGGGCTTCGATTACGAAACGGTGAGCAAGATCAACCCCCGCATCGTCATGTGTTCCATCTCCACCCTCGGGCAGAGCGGCCCCCTCAGCCACAAGCCCGGGTTCGACTACATCGGCCAGTCCTACGCCGGCGTCGCCCACATGATAGGCGAGGCCAACGGCCCCCCGGCCAACCCGGGCCTGGGCCTGGGCGACGTCATGACAGGCGTCCACGGCCTCAGCGCCATCCTGGCCGCCCTCCTCTACCGGGAGCGCACCGGCAAGGGGCAACACGTGGAGGTAAGCCTCCTGGACGTCCTCCTCACCGCCCACGAGGTAAACATCCAGGCCTACAGCGCCAGCGGCGGCGCCATAAAGCCCAAGCGACGCGGACCCTACTACCCCTGGGTGGCCCCGGCAGGCTACTTCAAGGGCAAGGAGCACTACATCTGCATCGTCTGCGTCACCGCCGAGAACTGGCAGAACCTCTGCCAGGCCATGGGCCGGCCCGGGCTGGCGGAAGACCCCCGCTTCGACACCGTCGACAAGCGCATCCAGAACATAGAGGAGCTGGCGGCCATCATCGAAGAGTGGATGGCCTCCCTGCCTAGCGACGAGGAGATCGTCCGTCGCCTGGACGAGGTGCGGGTGCCCGTGGCCCCGGTCCTCAGCATCGAAGAGGTGCTGCGGGAGCCCCACATCGTGGAGCGGGGGGCGGTGCGCAAGATCGTGGACCGCGTCGCCGGTGAGTTCGTCATCCCCGGCTTCCCCCTGCACTTCTCCCTCTTCCCGGAGAACCTGCCCCTGGAGGCCCCCCTGCTGGGGGAGCACAATGCGGAGGTCTTGGGCAAGTACCTGGGCTACACCCCGGAGCAGGTGCGGGCCCTGGAGGCGGAGGGAGTCCTCCACCGCGAGGAGACCTAACCCGGCATGTACATGCCACCGTTCACGTGGATGGTCTGCCCCGTTATGTAGGAGGCGCCGTCCGAGAGGAGGAAGGCCACGGTGGCGGCGATCTCCCGCGGCTCCCCCGCCCGGCCCATGGGCACGGCGGCGATCATGCGGGAGGCCATCTCCTGGGAGATGATCCCCTCCAAGCCGGAGTGCCAAATGAGCCCGGGGGCGATGGCGTTCACCGTTATTCCATAGGGTGCCAGGTCCAGCGCCACCGAGCGGGTGAAGCCAGTGATGCCCGCCTTGGCGGCGGCGTAGGCCGCCTGATTGTAGGCGAACTCGTAGGCGTTCACCGAGGCCAGGTTCACGATGCGCCCGAACCGGCGCTCTATCATGGGCCCGGTGAAGGCGCGGGTCATGAGAAACGTCCCGTAAAGGTTCACCCGCAGCACCAGCTCCCAGGTGCGGGTGGGGAAGGACTGGATCTTGCCCGGCCCCTGGATGCCGGCGTTGTTGACCAGGTAGGCCACATGGATGCCCTCCTCCCGCAGGGAGCGGGCGAACGCCTCCACCGCCTCCTCGTCGATGACGTTGAGGGGCCGGACCAGCACCCGCCCTCGCTGCTCGGGCGGGAACTGCTCCAGCCACGACTCGGCATCGGTGCGGCGGTCGCAGGCCACTATGGAATGGCCCTGCTCCAGGAGCGTGTGGACCATAGCGGTCCCCAGACCTCCCAGGGCGCCCGTGATGAGGACATAGCCCTTCTCTCCAGCCATAGCGTACCTCCTGTCGGTGGATAGTCCAGCGGTGGCCGAAGCGGCCACACCCGCGCCGCCCTGAGGGGCGTCGCGGGCGCCATTAAGATATCACCGGAGAGGAGGGAAGGTCAGCGCCGGCGTTGGCTCTACCCAGGGAAGCCGTTGGGTATGATGCTGGCGCCGGTGGTCCCCGCCCCCACGTCCCGGCCCACGACGACGCCTATCAGGTTGCCCCGGGCGTCCAGCAGCCCAGAGCCGCTGCAGCCGGGCTCTACCGGCGCCTCGATCATCAGGACGGGAGCGCCACTGGTGGAGACGGTCCTCCCCAGCACCTCCCCCTGACGGTAGCTGTCGTCGAAGTAGCAACGGAAGGCCGCCGGCCGGCCCTCGTAGCCGCGGGCATCGTGGACGATGGAGAGGGGAGAGAGTTCGGGCAGGGGGCCGGGCTGGCTGAAGGTGCAGCGGAGCAGGGCCAGGTCCTCCCGCTCCAGACGGGAGACCACCGTGGCGTCGCAGGGGAGGCGGCCGCCCAGCCGTCGGGCCGTGATCTGGTCACCTTCCAGGACGTGAGAGGCGGTGAGGATGAGGTAACCGTCCTCCACCACCCGCACGATGGTGCCTGTCCCCTTGGAGACGCGCACGATGACGCTGCGCGGCTGCTGCCCGGGCTCCTCCCGGCGCGCCTCGATAGCCACCACGTAGCTATCCAGGACCTCCAGCGTCCGGTCGGATAGGCTCTCCTCGCCAGCGGGAGAGGGGGTGGCAGGCGGGGTCTCGCCTGGCCGCGGCGTCGTCGGCGCTGGCGTGGTCGTGCCCCGCGGAGAGGGGAACGTCTCCAGGAGGCCAGAGGGTAGGGCCAGCAGCAGGCCGCAGAGGCCCATCAGCACCACAACAGTGAGGAGAAAGGCCCAGAAAAAAACTCGCATCTCCCCCGCCCCCGGTCTAGTGTGACGGATGAAGGGAGCCAATGTCACCATCCTGGTCGATATTTCGCCCAGGGATGCGGAAAGGTTGGGCCCCTCGCCCACGTGGTGGTCCCCTCCGTCCAGGCGCTCCCTTTTACGCTCCGTCCCAGCGCGGGGCCCGCGAAGGCCGTCCTACCCTCTATGGCTTGAACGAAGCAGCGAAGGCGACGGATATGGACAGCTACCCACCAGTGGAATAGCCCCCGCCGGAGGCGCGGCCTTGGCGAGCGAGAGAGGACAGGAGTCCTCCAAGAGGCAGGGAGCGGACGAGCCGCGCGACCGCTTCCCGCAGCGCTCTTCCCGCTGGCCGATAGGGGGAAGGGGAAAAGAGTCTGTAGACGCTGATCAGTCTGGCACCCCAGGCACCAGCGCCAGGCGCACCGGCCACCCGGCGACCTCGCGAAACCTGGCGCCCCAGGAGGGACCTGTGGGCCCTATCTGGAGAGGCGTTGCCAGCCGGTTGCCAGCCGGGCCCCTCGGCAGCCCCCATTCTAGCGGCCCATCCAGGACATGTCCAGATTCGAAAGACCACTATTCCGTATGATGAGGGAGAACGAGTGGCGGGAGCGCCGCTGCTGCACTGGCAGCTCCTTCTACCCCTGGCCATCGTCCAGGGGAAGGAGGGGGGCCCTGGGCTGCTGCTCCAGGGCGGGCGGCGATTGGGGGGTCTGGGACACTACACCCATCTCCTGGAGCTTGCGTAGATGGGGCATGAGCCTCTGCTCGAGGGAGCCCACCGCTCGGTTGTAGCGGTCCACCGCCTCCCCCAAACGCTTGCCCAGGTCTGCCAGGTGGCGGCAGAAGGTGTCGAACCGGGAGTACAGCTCCCGGGCCGCCTCCATGAGGCGAGTGGCGTGCTCCGACGCCTGTCGCTGCTGCCATCCGTAGGCTATGGCCTCCAAGAGGGCCAGGAGAGTAACAGGAGTGGCCAGAAGGACCCGCTTCTCGAGGGCATCTTCGAACAAGCGCGGCTCCCACTCGAAGGCTGCCGCTAGAGCCGGCTCCACCGGGAGGTAGAGCACTGTCAGAGCCACGACGCTGCTGCGAGAGATGCCCTCCCAATAGTTGCGACCGGCCAGGTCTCGTACCCGCTGCTTCACCGCCTCAGCGTGCCGCCGCAGCGCCTCCTTGCGGGCGTCTCCGTCCTCCATCTCACAGGCCGTGAGATAGTGCTGGAGGGGCGTCTTGGCGTCCACCGGCACCGCCCCGCCATCGGGAAGCCAGATGACCATGTCAGGTCGACCAGCCTCAGTGGTCGCCTGCTCCACGAAGTCGACGTGATGGGCCATGCCCGCCATCTCCACCAGGCGACGCAGCTGCACTTCGCCCCAACGGCCCCGAATACCTGGCGAAAGCTTGAGGGCCTGCTCCAGCCTTTGGGCCACCTGCCAGGCGTTTTCCTGCCGCTGATGGAGGGCCTCTACGCTCTTCTCCAGTCTGCCCAGGGCCTGGAAGAGGGCCTGGGCATCGCTGTCGCCCTGGGGACGGCGTCCCCAGATGAGCCAGCCCAGCACAAGACCCAGGAGAAGCCCAAGCGCCAGGGCGAGGAAGGGCATGGCTGTTCCTCCGGCTGGAGTTTGTGATTAGTATATCGCCCCGCACGCTGGCGCGCTAAATCAAGGTAGCTTTTAGACAGTGATTCAGGCGGTGAGGCTTCCATTAATACCTGTATCAGTTGATGAGGCATATACACACTTTGGCTGGCGTGCTGTTCTACAAGGAGCCTTGGCTACGAGCCTACGCAGAGGTCATTATTCAGCTCGGACGCAGACGAGCCCTAGGTGATATCAAGTTACGCGATCTGTATCGGCCCGGCTTACTGCTCTCGCAGGACACCGACGCCCAGTGTTTTTAGCCAGACGGTCTTGTATACAGCAACGTGCACTACTCATTTCCGATTGTCATATAATAGCGGCCAGCTCTTTCCATCAACCCAGGCGGAGGCGGCAAGAAGGTCATGTCTTCGGCGGTCAGCAGAGGGCTCTGAAAATGAGCTTCATGAGTGACCACATCAAGCTCATTAAAGAGTTTCAGGGAGCATTGGAGGCCGAGATCGAGGAACTCAGACGACGTGGCGTAAACCAACGTCTGGTAGCTCGCGATGGGCGATTTCAAGAATCGGTCAACGGCCAGCACATCTATATCTTCCGTTTACGTGATGAGCCGAACTATCTGTTCGATGACGCGGCGTGTGAACTGCGGCGCAAGGAAGAGCCCCCGGTCTTGGGCACTGTGCTATCAATAGTAGGATGTGTCATAACGCTCGCTCTCCAGGAACACATTGGGCCAACGGTGCCTGAAGCGGTCATTGTCATCGACCCATCCAAATTACTGGAGCTGCTCAAAGCCCATCTAGGAGCGCTTGACAGCAGGACATGCTTGCTTTCGTTGTCAATGCTGGGTTTCAGGGAGATTCAAGCAAAGGCCATTCAGCCTCCCATAGCACTTGATCACCTTAACGAGCAACAACGCGCCGCGGTTGCCTTGGCTCTCGGCTCAAGCGTGACTTATGTCTGGGGGCCACCAGGGACGGGAAAGACCACCACTCTCGGATATATCGTTCTGTCATTGCTTCACAAAGGCTTTAGTGTTTTGCTTACGGCTCATACCAATGTAGCTGTGGATCAGGCCCTCATTCACTGTCTGCGCGCCTGTCAGAATGACCCTACCGGTCAGGAGCTTTATCAGCAAGGCAAAATATTGCGATTAGGCACAGCTCAACTGGATACGATTCGACACGACCCAAAGGTCAATCTGAACGACGTTGTTAATGTCAAAACAGCGGCGCTTCGCGCCGAGCGTGACCGATTGAAGCAACTTTGTAAGGACAAGTGGAGGCAACGTGCCCAAGTGAGGCGACACATGAAAATGCAGCGACAGCAACAAAGGGAACTTCTCAGCAATCTGGAGTCGTTACGCGCTGAAGAAAGCAGGCTAGTGGATACACTTGCGGAGGCAGACCGAAGGCTCAGAGTGAGCAAATCCGAAGCAAAGAGAATAGATGAGGATCTAAGGCGTATACAGGTTGACATACGAAGGCTTGAGGACACAGCTAAAACTGTTGAGGCAAGGCTGAGGCAAGCTCAGGTTCTCGGTACTTTCGGCCGGCTTGTGCGTGGACTGAGCCTTAGACGACTTAAAGGCCGACTCACGAGACTCCATGAAGAACTTAGAGGACGAATCAACCAATTGGAGTCACTGCGAGGACAATACAGAAGTGTAGCTGGTGAAGTCGAAAAGGCGAGAAAAGATCGGGAAAGGCTACGGTCGCTGCTTGATGAGGTCGGGGAGCATGTAACTAGAGCGACTCGCCAGATGCAAAAAATTGAATCCGAACTGCAACGGCTGCAGGAAGAGCACCAGCAATTGACCAGCGAAATAGAAGAGATTGACGGGCAGTTGGCCATCATTGCTCAACAGGTAGACGAGACCCACAAGTTGGTGATGCAAGAGGCGCGGCTCGTGGCTACCACTTTGACCCGGACGTACACCATGGACGAAGTCAAATCACGTTCGTATGAGGTATTGGTGTGCGACGAAGCTAGCATGGCTCCTATCCCCATGATGTACGCGGCTGGGGCGCTTGCGAGGCTTAAAGGCGTTATCATTGGCGATTTCAGGCAGTTAGGCCCCATCGCCGTCGCCGACACGCCCGCCGTAGAGCAGTGGCTGAGGCGAGACATCTTTCAAGTCGCCGGGCTCGTTACAGGCGGAGGGGCTCCTCGCAGTAGCAAGCCCATGGTTATGCTCCAAGAGCAATACCGAATGCCGCTCCAAATATCACGCATCGTGAATAGCATCTTTTACAATGGCCAACTCGTCGATAGGGTGGATTTCGTCAGCAGAAATGCCGATGGGGAGCCCTGCCCTGGCACCCATATAGCGCTATACGACACCTCACGCCTTAACCTCTACTGCACCCGGACAACAACAAAATCACGAATCAATCTTTATTCGGCAATTTTATCATTCCGCCTGGCTATTCGAGCACTGCGATCGTTCCCACCCTCGGCCTCCGGGGGTGAGAACCGGCCAACTCCAGAGGTCGCTATCGTTACGCCTTACCGAGGTCAGTCACGACTCCTCAACTCCCTGATATACGAGACAGGTCTGAGCGATTGTATCGTCGCTAGCACTGTCCACCGCTTTCAAGGCCAAGAGAAGGAAGTCATTATCATTGACCTAGTAGATGGCCCCCCCTATAGGCTGGGTCGCCTTCTGCGCGGCGGCCTCGGTTCGGACGCAGCTAGGCTAATCAATGTCGCGTGTAGCCGGGCCCGTTCCAAGCTTATATTCGTTTGCCACTTGACCTACTTCGAGAGCAAGCTAATGTCTAGGGATATAGTGGGAAGAGTTCTTCAGCAATTGCGAAGGCAAGGAGCTGTCATTCCGTGTGAGGACATAGAGGTATCTGCCTTTGATGCAGATGTGGCGGGACTGGACGCGAAGGTAACATCAGGGAAGCGCGAGCAGATTCGGTCCGTTCGCATAGACTACTATACTCAGCATACCGCCATAGATACCTTGATTGCAGACGTTGAGCGTGCTGAACGGTCAGTCGTTATTCTGAGTCCCTTCCTCGCAAGCAGCGACCCGACTCGACTGCTGGTAGACCGTCTACGCAGACGACGCGCTGAGGGCCTCATAGTAAAAGTGACGACGCAGAGCTCCACAAGCGAGCGGGCTAGGCAAATCGTAGAGGAGCTGACCAAGGCAGGCATAGATGTTAGCTATCGAAACTATATGAGCGCGAAAGAGGTCTATATTGATGACCGCGTTCTGTGGTGCGGAAGCCTCAACGTTTTATCAAGTTGGGCGGCAAAGGAGGCCATGATTCGTATTGAGGCCAGTCGCTTTGTGCGGGAAGCCATGGGGCATCGTGGACTTAGTCACCTTGTCGACACTGGGTCAGATCGACTTCAGTCGGATGATGCTCAGCAGAGCAGAAGGAGCGTCATCGGCAATTTGCCGGCGAGCACCATTTGCGAATGCTCAGGCACCATGCACGTCCGGCCGAAGAGCCGCCATGGTCCCTTCTATGCCTGTGGAAGCTGTAGTCAAAAGCGGGACGCTAAGGGTCTCATTCTGGTTGACGAGGAGTACCTGACTTGTGACGAGTGTGAAGCGAAGATGCTGGTTAGGGTGGCTCAGGACACTGGCCGGCCTTTCTTAGGCTGTAGTAATTATCCAAATTGCAAATTCACCCGCACCTTAACCATAAGAATTCAGAATGGATAGGCATTTAAGTAACCTTGCCCAGTTGTAAACGCCATCTCCTTGGAAACCCACTGCCAGGTTCGCTACAGGTTACATTCAAGACCTGACCATATTCTGTAGCTGCTAGGATAGAGTGCTGGGGTCACGGCAGACCACAAAGGCCCACCTGCCCAGGTCGCCCTTATGGTCAACGGCCCTCACCCATCGCTCGGCGGCCGTATACTTCTGGCGGTCTTGTTCCGTCTCGCGACCCTTGACCTCGAGGATGACCTTCAGTTCCCTCTCGGGACAGTCCGGGCACCGCAAACGTATGAGGTAGTCGGGCCTGTACTGGTGTCCCTGGCCCTGCCATTGGTAGGGGATAACGAAGCCCAGGCCATCGTTCTTGACGTAGGCGATGACCTCGTCCATGCGCTCCAACTGGTAGGCCACGCTGCTCTCCCATGTGGCTGCGTCCAGGACGACGTGGCTGACGTGGCTCTTGGTGGTGCCGGCGCAGGGCCGGGTGGTGCGGAAGAGGACGTCCCTGGTGGACCCTATCGGCCGGAAGCGCTCCAGCACCGGCAGGATGGGCGGCTCGCCTGCCGTGACGTCCGGCTCGGTGGCCTCGCTCAGGCGCTCCACAATCCGCTCACGATACCTGAGCAAGGCCACCTCCTCCGGAGGCACGTCCCCTTTGAAGACCATCCGCTGCTCCAGGTATTCCCACACGCAGCGCAGCACCTGAGGGAACAGGATGTGCCTCGCCCGCCATTCTTCGGGACGCTTCTGGCATAGCCGTTCTGTCAGCTCGGCCGCCAGCTCGTAAACGGTGCTCTGCAGTCGCCTCTCGGCGTAGAAGTGGGTGCGGTCATGGACATCCTCCAGCCCTGGCCCGAGCCTGTCGGGCCGCCCTATTCGGTAGCCAGCGGCCGGCTTCACAGTCACCTCCGTGGGCTCCTGGGTCGGTCCCACCTCCAGGTAGGGCACATCTTCCAGGTTCAGACGGATGCGCTGACGGACATCGTAGACGTAGCCCTGAACCCTGGGGAACGTTATCTCCAGGCAGGAGCGCTCGGGGAGGGCCTTCACCAAGATGGAGACCTTCTCCCCGACCGCTCGTGTAACGGGCTTCTTCTTGACTGGAATCACCTCGAAGGGGACGCCGTACACGTCCACGTATTCAGGCTCTAGGAGCCCGGTCTCGGGGTTCACGTCGTAGCTGGTGCGGCGCAGGCCCCGTCCCACCACCTGCTCGCACAGAAGCTGCGAGGTGAAGGCGCGCAGGCCCAGGATTTGGGTCACGTTGGGGGCGTCCCAGCCCTCGTTGAGCATACTGACGGAGACGACGCAGCGGACGTCCTTGCCCGGCGGCTCCCCCTCTCCCTCCCATTCGGTCTTCCCCACCGTGGCCACCTTCTTGCGCAACCGCTCCGCCGTCGCCTCCTTGGTCTCGCCCTCCAGGGCGGCCTCCGCCTCCTCCAGGAGCCGAGTATCGATGCGGACCGTCACCTCACCATGCTCGGAGTTGGCGAGCTCCTGGGCCGCGTTGCCTCTGGCGATGTGCTCGTGCACCAGCTTGGCTAAGTCCGTGTTGTCGCAGACCACGATGAGCACGGGGGGAACGGGGGCTCCCGCTCGCTGGAACTCCTGGAACGTCTGGCGCCATTCCGAGGCCAGGGTGACGAGCGCGCCTTCGGCCTCCCTCAGCACAGATTCCGGCTTGGCCCTCCGCCGCGCCGTCTGCCTCTCAGAGGCGGGCAGGGCGCTGTTGATGTAGTCCCAAAGGCGGAAATATCTGGGGATGGGGGCGCCGGTGTCATCGGCCACCGGAATGCGGGGGATTTTGACGATGCCACATTCGATAGCATCGGCAAGGCCGAAGTCGGAGACTATCCAGGGGAAGGGTTCCCCCTCGTCGTGGCCGCTGCCCCTGATGAAGAAGGGGGTGGCCGAGAAGTCGGCGCAAAAGTTGATGCCCCTCTCCTTCTGGATGCGGTCCAGGCCGGCCACCCACACCCTGGCCTCCTCTTCCTCGGGCGGCGGCCCTCCCTCCCCTGCGGAGCGAGGCGCTGGCCGGTAGGCGTGGTGGGCCTCGTCGTTGGAGTAGCCAAAAGCGGAAAGGAGCTGCCGGTTGACAGGTGCTGTAATGGGGAAGACCCAGCTGTGGGGCCGGGCCTCTGTGCAATAGGATCAGCGCTACCGCCTGTGCCGTTGCCGTACTTCCGCCCGGCCCCTTGGTTCCATTGTAACGCCAGGCTATCCATCCTGGGCCCTTCACCCAGGGTTTCGTCAACCATCTCCGCCGCCCTGTTGTCCATCTACCCCAGGGCACGGGCGTAGACATCTAGGGTGACCGAGACCTGGGAAGTGGCCCAGTCTGCGTTGCAGGCTCTTCACGTCCAGGCCTGAGACGGCGAGGAGGGAATCGTGATAGTGACGGAGGTAGTGAGCCGGCCTGCGGGGGACGTTCGCCATCTGGCACAGCTCCTGCATGAAGATATAGCCCTCGCCGCTAGGTAGCCTAGCCAGTAGCTCCAGGGCCAGTGTAGGAAGAGGCACCGTCCTGACACCTGCCCTGCTCTTGGGAGCCCCCTCGTGCCACTCGCTCCCTGCCCAGGTGATGGCCCGCCTCACCTTGATGCGCTCACCCTCCCAGTCCATGTCCTCCCATTTGAGACCTAACATATAGCCGGGTCGGAGGCCAGAATAGGAGAAGGAGGGCCAGGCCCAGAGAAAGAGGGCTCCCGTCCTCGATGGCCGCCCGGAGGAACACCCGCATGTCATCCATCGCCCAGTCCCTGGCCGCCTTAGGCTCGTGCTTGGGCTTGGGAACACGGGCGACCACGTTCTCCATCACCAGACCTATCTCCTTGGCGTCTTCCAGACGGGTGTGAAGGGTCAGGTAGCAGAGCTCAAGGCTCCGGCTCCCCATGCCCTCTGTCGTATTTCATCCAGGGCCCACAGGACGTGGAGGGGGCTGAGACGAGTCAGGCGGATATGGCCCATCTTCTCCATCAAGGGGACCAGCACCTGCGCTCGGCGTCGCCAGGTGGTGGGGCGCCAGCGGGCCTTGCCCTGGACCAGCCAGTCCCGGCACCACTGGGCCAGGGTCAGGGAGGTAGGTGGAGCGAGCAGCTCTGCCGTGTGACGGTAGACCAGGGCCCGCAGCTTCTCGACCACCTCTCCCCTGGTCCTGCCTGTCACGAAGAAGCGTCGGCCGCATAGCCTGACCTGTCCCTCCCAGTAGCACCTGGTGGGACGCTTGAAGACATGCCCTTCCCATTTACCCCTCGGCATGGCAAGTAAACCCTCCTTCCTGCCGAGGGGCCATAAAGCGTCACCCAGCCGGTTGCCAGCCAGACCCATTGAAGCCTATTGAAGGGGGAAGAGGGGGAAACCAGATACAACCAGATACGAAACCTGGCGCCCCAGGAGGGACTCGAACCCCCGGCCCGCGGCTTAGGACGCCGCCGCTCTTCCTACTGAGCTACTGGGGCACCGTAAGCTATTGTACGCCAACCCGTCCCAGCCCGGCAGCCCCAGAGGCCGAGAGCGGCCCCGCCTTGACAGGCCACCCCCGCCTCCCTATATTGGGGCGTTGAGGAAAGGCCCGGACTCCACAGCAGGGCGGACGGGCCCAGGCCGGCACAGAGACGCCCGGCCTTCCCGTCAGCGCCCGTCCACCCGCTAGACAACGCGCAAGGGAAGTCGAGAGTGTCCGCCTTCTTGGCTGTCTCCCCCGCACTCGTCATCGAAGGGCTCGTAGAGCACGGCACTCGTCTCGGCCTCATAGCTGCCCTAGCCATCGCCCTGTACGGGGCCACGCGGCGGTTGCTGCCGCGTGGCCTGAAACTGACCATGTCCCGGGCGCGGTGCCGGGGCCTCTCCGCCGAGGAAGAGCAGCGAGCGGATACCCTGGCCCGCGTCCTGGTGCACGTCGCTGGCATCGTCATCGTCGCCATAGCCGCCTTCATGGCCCTCTCCGAGCTGGGACTGGACATCACCCCCGTGCTGGCGGGGGCCGGCATCGCCGGGGTGGCCCTCGGCTTCGGCGCCCAGAGCCTGGTCAAGGACATCCTGGGCGGCCTCTTCATCCTCATGGAGGACCAGTACTCCAAGGGGGACGTGGTGTGCGTGGCCGGCGTCTGCGGCCTGGTGGAGGACTTCAACCTGAGGCGCACCGTCCTGCGGGACCTGGACGGCACCGTCTACTACGTACCCAATGGGGAGATCAGGGTGGCTGGAAACCTGAGCAAGGAGTTCGCCAGGGTGAACCTGGACGTCGGCGTCTCCTATCGGGTCGACCTGGACCGGGCCATCGCGATCATCGACCGCGTGGGCCGGGAGCTGGCAGCGGATCCCCGCTTCGCCGACGACATCCTGGAGGCCCCCCAGGTCCTGCGGGTGGATCAGCTGGGCGACTCCGGCGTGGTCATCAAGGTGCTGGGTGCCACCAAACGCCTCCGCCAGTGGGACGTGGCGGGGGAGCTGCGCCGCCGTCTCAAGCAGGCCTTCGACGAGGAGGGCATCGAGGTCTCCCACCCCCACATGGTGGTCATCCGCCGGGACGCCGTGGAGGCGTCCCCTCCCCACGGTCGCTGAGCCTGCGCACCTTACCGTAGCGTTGCCATTGGCCCGCCCCTTGGGCCATAGTTGTTCCTATGAAGGAGAGCGAAGGCGCGCTGCAGGACAGGACCAACGGCGATAGCGGGGCCGGGGCCTCCGGCCGGCCATCCCAGACCAGCGACGGCCAGCGACCTCCCCTCATGACCACCACCCTGTGGGACTACCCCCGCCAGAGCTACGGGCGGAAGCCTAAGGGTAACAACAAATATCCTGGCGTCACCCCCGCCTTCGTCATCTGGAACCTGGTGCAACGCTACACCCGGCCCGGCGACCTGGTGCTGGACCCCATGGCCGGCAGCGGCACCACCGTCGACGTCTGCGAAGAGGAGGGCCGCCGCGTCCTGGCCTACGATATCTGCCCCGCCCACCCCAGGGTGGCCCAGGGCGACGCCCGCCATCTCCCCCTGCCCGACGAATGCGTGGACATGGTCTTCGTCGACTCCCCCTACGGCGACAACGAGCGCTACAACGACCACCCGGACGACATCGGCAAGATCTCCTGCGAGGAGGAGCGGTTCTACGACGAGCTGGAGCGGGTGGCCCGGGAGTGCCATCGCGTCCTGAAGCCGGGCAAGGTGCTGGCCTGGCTCATCGGCGACCAGTGGGTGAGGAAGCGCTTCACGCCGGTGGGCTTCCTCCTCTACCAGCGCCTCTGCAAGTACTTCGAGACGGTCGAGATAGTCTGCGTCGCCCGTCGCAACCAGACCTCCAACACCCGCCTCTGGCATTACCGGGCAGCCCGCTTCAACTTCTACCTGCGGGGCTTCAAGTACCTGTTCATCATGCGCAAGCCGGACCCCCAAGAGCGGCCGCCCTCCCGCCCGGGCCCCGTCCGCTGGACCTTCTACCACCGCGCCCCCCGCGCGCCCGACGGCGGCAGCAGCCCCGAGGGCTAGAAGGGGCGAGGAAGAGGGTCAGCCCAGCCCCGCTTCCGGGAACGCCTGCTTCGATGGCGACCCGGAGCCCCTCCTCTCCTGCCCGACGAAGCGCCCCGGGTCTGCTTCCGGGACTGAGCGAATGGCGGCCTGAGGGTGGCGCACCTCCGCCTCTGCGAGCGCTCCACCAGCGTCCCCGATGTCAGCGGCCCCAACGGCCCTCAGGACGCCACCGACCGCTTCAGCGGGGGCGGGGGCCCACTGGACGGCGAGGGGCTACGGAGACCGGGGGTGGCCCATAGCAGTCGGGCCGCCGGCTGGTCCGGCGGCCCGACTCGTCCCTGTGGTCGGGGGGCCTAGACCTCCCGGTACTCGCCCTCCACGGTGCCCTCAGGGCCGCGGCCGGGCCCCTCGCCCGGGGGCGGCTCCTGGCCCACGCCGGCCTGCTGGCCGTAGACGGCGGCGCCGGCCTGCTGCAGCGTGTAGGAGAGCTCGTCCATGGCCCGCCGGATGGGGGTGATGTCCTGCCCCGCCAGGGCATCCCTTAGCCGGCGCACCTTGTCCTCGATCTCCCCCCGCAGGTGGGCGGGGATGCGGTCGCCCACCTCCCGCAGCGTCTTCTCCGCCGTGTAGGCCAGGTTGTCGGCCTGGTTGCGCAGCTCGATCTCCTCCTTGCGGCGGCGGTCCTCCTCGGCGTAGAGCTCCGCCTCCCGCTTCATCCGCTCGATCTCCTCGCTGCTGAGGCCGGTGCTGGGCTGGACGATGACCTTCTGCTCCCGGCCGGTGGCCTTGTCACGGGCGGAGACGTGGAGGATGCCGTTGGCGTCGATGTCGAAGGCGACCTCGATCTGGGGGACGCCCCGCGGCGCCGGCAGGATGCCGTCCAGGATGAAGCGGGCCAGGGACTTGTTGTCCTTGGCCAGGGGGCGGTTCCCCTGGAGGACGTGGATCTCCACGCTGGTCTGGTTGTCGGCGGCGGTGGTGAAGACCTGGGACTTGGAGGTGGGGATGGTGGTGTTGCGGGGGATGATGGTGGTCATGATGCCCCCCAGCGTCTCGATGCCCAGGTCTAGGGGGGTGACGTCCAGGAGGAGGACCTCCCGCACCTCGCCCTTGAGGACGCCGGCCTGGATGGCGGCGCCCACCGCCACCACCTCGTCCGGGTTGACGCCCTTGTGGGGCTCCCGGCCGAAGAACTTGCGCACCGTCTCCTGGACCAGGGGCATGCGGGTCTGGCCGCCCACCAGGATCACCTCGTCCACCTGGTCGGGACGGAGGCCGGCCGTCTCCAGCGCCTCCCGGCAGGGGCCCAGGGTGCGCTCCACCAAGTCGGCCACCATCTGCTCCAGCCTGGCGCGGGTGAGGGTGCGCACCAGGTGCTTGGGGCCGCTGGCGTCGGCGGCGATGAAGGGGAGGTTGATCTCCGTCTGCATGAGGGTGGAGAGCTCCACCTTGGCCTTCTCCGCCGCCTCCTTGAGGCGCTGCATGGCCACCCGGTCCTGGCGCAGGTCTATGCCCGTCTCCTTGCGGAACTCGTCCACCAGCCAGTCGATGATGCGGTTGTCGAAGTCGTCGCCCCCCAGGAAGGTGTCGCCAGCGGTGGCCCGCACGTGGAACGTCCCCTCGCCGATCTCCAGGATGGAGATGTCGAAGGTGCCGCCGCCCAGGTCGTATACGGCGATGATCTTCTCCCCTTGCTTGTCCAGGCCGTAGGCCAGAGAGGCGGCGGTGGGCTCGTTGATGATGCGCAGGACGTTGAGGCCGGCGATCTCACCCGCCGCCTTGGTGGCCTGGCGCTGGGCGTCGTCGAAGTAGGCGGGGACGGTGATGACGGCCTCCGTCACCGGCTCCCCCAGGTAGGCCTCGGCGTCCATCTTCAGCTTCTGGAGGATCATGGCCGAGATCTCGGGGGGAGAGTAGGAGCGGCCGCCCATCCAGACGCGGGCGTCGCCGTTGGGAGCGGCGTCCACCTTGTAGGGGAGGAACTTGAGGGCCCGCTGTACCTCCGGGTCGTTGAACTTGCGGCCCATGAGCCGTTTGATGGAGAAGATGGTGTTCTCCGGGTTGACGATGGCCTGGCGCTTGGCGGGCCGCCCGACCAGCCGCTCCCCGGTGTTGCTCATGGCGACGACGGAGGGCACTATGCGCTCGCCCTCGGCGCTGGGGATCACCTTGGGCTCGCCGCCCTCCATGACGGCCATGCAGGAGTTGGTGGTGCCTAGGTCTATGCCGATGGCACGGCCCATCGCTCTCGCCTCCTCACGCTATCCGTTGGACTGGGACTCCTGTTGTGACGCCTGGCCCTCCTCCGCCGCCGGCTTCCCCTTGCCCACGATGACGAGGGCCGGCCGCAGGACACGGTCGTGCAGGGTGTAGCCCTTCTGGGCCACCGCCAGCACCTTCCCCTCCTCCCCCTCGGCGAAGTGGATGGCCTCGTGGAGGCGAGGGTCGAAGCTCTGGCCCTCGGCGGGGATCTCCCGCACGCCGGCGCTCTCCAGCACCGCCTGCAGCTTGCGGGCGATGAGGCGTATGCCGTCGAACCAGGTAAGGCCGGCCAGGCGGGCGTCCAGGCTGCCCAGGGCCCGCTCCAGGTCGTCCAGGACGGGCAGGATGTTGATGATGAGGGAGGCGTTGGCGTAGCGCTTCATCTCCTCCCGCTCCTGCTCCGCCCGCCGCTTGTAGTTGGCCAGGTCAGCCTCGGCGCGGCGCCAGTTGTTCAGGTAGCGCTCTGCCTCGGCCCGCGCCTCTTCCAGGCGGGAGCGTAGCTCCTCGGCCCGTTCGTCGGTGGCTGCCGGGTCCGAAGCGGCACGCTGCTCCTCCGTCACAGCTATCTACCCCCAGAATATGCTCATCAGTTCGTCCAGAAGGGAGGCCACGTAGCGCACCATCCCCACCGCCTGGCCGTAGCGGAGCCGGGTGGGCCCCAGCAACGCCACCTCCCCCTGGGGGCCCTCAGGCCCGCCGTAGCTGGCCACCACCAGGCTGAAGGCGTGCAGGGTGGCCTCCGGGTGCTCGCTGCCTATTATGATGCGCACGCTGCCCCGCGGCGGCCCCGGGAAGGGGAGGAGGCGGCCCACGCGGTGCCCCTCCAGGTAGTCCAAGAGGGGCAGCAGGCGGTCCCGCTCGGCGAACTCGGGCTGGCGCGCCAGGTCCCCTATCCCCTCCAGGGCGGCCGGCTCGCTCTCCGCCAGGTCCTCCCTCTCCATGAGGGAGGCAACGGCCTCCATGACTTCCTGCTCCACCTGGCCCAGCGCCGCCAGGCGACGGCGGATCATGGGAGCGGTCATGCCGGCGAAGCGGCGGCAGAGGGCGTGGGCCATCTCGGAGAGCCGCTCCTGATCCAGCCCCTGAGAGAGGGAGAGGATGCGCTGCCGCACCCGCGCCTGCTGGAGGATCACCACCAGCAGCACCAGCGTCTCCTGCAGGCGGACGATCTCCAGCCAGCGCAGTTGGGAACGTGGCTGGCGGGGCGCCGTCACCAGGGCGACGCTGTGCAGGTGGTGGGCCACCACCGCCGCCGCCAGGTGCGTCCAGTCCTCCAGCCGCTGCGACACCTGGTGGAACTGGTGGCGGATCATGCGCTGCGTCTCCCCCGTGGGGGCCACCTCCTGCATGAGCTGCTCCACGTAGTAGCGGTAGCCCTTGTCAGAGGGCACCCGCCCGGCGGAGGTGTGGGGCTGGCAGAGGTAGCCCTCGTCCTCCAGCCGCATCATCTCGTTGCGGATGGTGGCCGGGGAGACGGCCAGCCGGTGCTTCCGGGCCACGGTCCGGGAGGCCACCGGCTGGGCGCTGTCCACGTACTCCTCCACCACACAGCGCAGTATGGCAGCGCGGCGCGGCGTCAGCATGGCCATCCGCCTCTCGGTCTTTAGCACTCTCGAAGGGAGAGTGCTAATCCACTGTCACTTTAACATTTCGACAGCGGGCGAGTCAAGGCGAGGGGCCTTGTCAGAGGGGGCCGGGCAGTATATCCTATGAGCGGACCCCTGGGCCGTGAGCCCCTCTCCCCAAGAGGACCACCCCAGTCGACGAATAGGCGAGGTCATCATCGATGAGCATAGCGGAGCTCGAGAGCAAGACGCGTGAAGAGCTGCTGGAGGAGGCACGCTCCCTGGGCCTCACCGGCGTCACCGCCCTGCGCAAGCAGGACTTGGTCCTGCGCATCCTCCAGGCGCGGGCCGAAAGAGAGGGCAACTACTTCGCCGGGGGGATCCTGGAGATCACCAGCGAGGGCTACGGCTTCCTGCGCACCAACGGCTACAAGCCCAGCCCCAGCGACGTCTACGTCTCCCAGACCCAGATCCGTCGCTTCGGCCTGCGCACCGGGGACTACGTCATGGGGCAGGTGCGCCCCCCCAAGGAATCGGAGAAGTACTACGGGCTGCTGCGGGTGGAGGCCACCAACGGCATGGACCCGGAGGCGGCCAAGGGCCGCCCCACCTTTGACCAACTGACCCCCACCTTCCCGGACCAGCGCATAGACCTGGAGGCGGGCGATCCCAACCCCACCACCCGCCTCATCAATCTGGTGGCGCCGGTGGGGCGCGGCCAGCGGGGGCTGGTGGTCTCCCCGCCCAAGGGGGGCAAGACCGTCCTCCTGCAGCACATCGCCAAGGCCGTCCTCAACCGCTACGACGATATCCACGTCATGGTCCTCCTGGTGGGGGAGCGGCCGGAGGAGGTCACCGACTGGCGGCGCAGCGTCCAGGGGGCGGAGGTCATCGCCGCCACCTTCGACGACCCGGAGGACGTCCAGACGCGGGTGGCGGAGCTGGCGGTGGAGCGGGCCAAGCGGCTGGTGGAGGTGGGCCGGCACATCGTCATCCTGCTGGACGGCATAACCCGCCTCACCCGCGCCTACAACATCTCCCTCCCCCCCAGCGGCCGCACCCTCTCCGGCGGCCTCGACCCGGTGGCCCTGCATCCCCCCAAGCGGCTCTTCGGTACCGCCCGCAACACCGAGGAGGGCGGCTCCCTCACCATCATCGCCACCTGCCTCATCGACACCGGCAGCCGCATGGACGAGGTGATATTCGAGGAGTTCAAGGGCACCGGCAACTGGGAGCTGTGGCTGGACCGCCGCCTGGCGGAGCGCCGCTTCTTCCCCGCCATCGACATCTTCAAGAGCGGCACCCGCCGCGAGGAGCTGATGCTGGACGAGAAGACCTACCAGCGCATCACCCTCTTCCGGCGGGCCCTCGCCCGCATGGCCGAAGACCTGGCCGCCGAGGCCCCCTACGCCGGGGACGCCTCCATCCGCGTCACCGAGCGGGTGCTGGAGCAGCTCAAGAAGACCAAGAGCAACGAGCAGTTCCTCAGCCAGATAGAGCTCGTCCTCTGAGGCTTATTCCCTCCTGGCCAAGCGGCCCGCCAAGGGGCCCCGCCGCGCCCGGCCGCCTCATAACCGGTCAATTTGTGAAGGGGTTGACAAGCGCCACCCCGCCGGCAATAATGGGCAACAGTTTTTGCAAAAAGACCGGGCCCTGCCGGCGCGAAGGGAGGCAGACAGGGAGGAGGTGCGGAAGTCGCTGGGGCCGCCGTAGCGGAGGCCAGCCATTCGTCGCGACCGAAGCTTTCGGAGGGCCACCAGCCGAAGAGAGGTATCGGAGGGGAGAGGGGGAGCGGACAGGAGAGGGGCATACCCTCACCGGCACCGCTATCTCCTGCACCTCCTAGTCTTGGTGGCAGCCGCCGTGGCCGCCGTCCTGGGGATAGGCCACGGGCGGTTCATAGGCTCCACCCCCAGGACGGACAGCAAGGCCGTCAAGCTCCAGCTCACCGCTCAGTACGAGCCGGCCTACCTGAAGGTACCCATCATCGCCCGCACCGCAGACTCCCGCGCCAAGAGCCCGCCCCAAGAGACCGTCTCCACCCAGGAGCAGGCCCCGGCCCCTCCGCCGGCGCCGGAGCCCCCGCCGCCTCCACCGCCCCCACCGCCGCCCCCCAAGCCCCTCTTCTACACCCACACCATCCAGCCGGGGGACACGGTGACCAAGATCGCCCAGCAGTACGGCGTCTCCATCAACACCATCATCTGGAACAATCCGGAGGTAACCGAAGACCCGGACATGCTCATCGTGGGTAAGCAGCTCGTCGTCCCCAGCGCTGACGGCATCCTGCACCGGGTGAAGCTGGGAGAGACCCTGAGCGAGATCGCCGCCTTCTACAAGATCAGCGTCCAGGCCATCATCGACTTCGCCCCCAACGGCATCTCCTCCCCCGACATGATCCGCGAGGGGATGCAGATCCTGTTGCCGGGCGCCGAGCCGCCGCCCCCTCCGCCTCCACCGCCGCCGCCACCACCTCCCCCGCCGCCTCCGCCGCCGCCACCCGCCCCGGCGCCGGCGCCCCCGCCGCCGCCACCGCCCGCCCCCTCCAGCAGCGGCTTCATCTGGCCGTTCCGGGGGATGATCACCCAGTACTTCGGCGGCAGCCACAAGGGCATCGACATCGCCGGGCCAGCGGGGAGCCCCGTGGTGGCCTCGGCCAGCGGCCAGGTGGTCCTCGTGTCCTACGGCAACACCGGCTACGGCAACTACATCGTCATCCGCCACAGCGACCGCTTCCAGACCCTCTACTCCCACCTCTCCGCCATCTACGTGGGGATGGGACAGTGGGTGGAGGCCGGGCAGACCATCGGCGCCGTGGGCTGCACCGGCTGGTGCACCGGTCCCCACCTCCACTTCGAGATACGGGAGTGGGGGGCGCCGGTGGACCCCCTCATCTACCTGCCGTAGCCGCCCGGGCCGCCCCGGCGCTGGCGGAATGGGCCCGTCGCCGCGTGGCCGGGCGTCGGGGGCCGGCACCCGTCCTGAGGGGCAGCCTGCAGGGGTAGCCAGCGGGCCAGCGCCTAGTGGCGGTAGTCCAGCACCACCACCTGCGTCTCCTGGGGCAGGGTGCCGGAGGTGAGAGAGAGGCGGGGCTGAGGGTCCACCGCCGTCACGTCCATCTCCTTCAGGAAGCGGTCCAGAGGGTCCAGAGAGAGCTTGCAGGCCGGCGTGCGGTAGTGCATCGGCACCACCAGCTTGGGCTCCAGCAGGTTCACCACCTCCGCCGCCTGGGCGCCATCGATGGTGGTGTGGCCCCCCACGGGCACGAACAGGACGTCGACCCCGCTCAGCGCCTCCACCTGCTCCGGCGTGGGGATATGCCCCAGATCTCCCAGATGGCAGAGGACCAGTCCCTCCACCTCGAACAGAAAGACCAGGTTGGGGCCGCGGGCGGCCCCCTTGCGGCCATCGTGATAGGTGGGGATGGCAGTGACGAAGACGCCGGAGATATCGTACTCCCCTGGCCCGTCCAGGACATAGGGCTGGCCCGTCACCGCCGAGACGTAGTTGTGGTCCTCGTGCTGGTGGCTGACCGTGACGATGTGGGCGCTGGGACGCCCTATATTGTAGCCCGTGGACGGCGGACAGGGGTCAGTGACGATGACTACCTGCCGCGAGCGGAGGCGAAAACAGGAGTGGCCCAGCCAGCTTATCTCCATCCCCTGGCTACGAACCCCGGCCCTCAGGAGGAGCGGCGACGTCGCCAGAAGGCGATGGCAGCGATGGCGCCTCCCAGAGCGGCTACGAGGGCCAGGACACGGCCGAGTCCCCTCTTGCGTCCTTCTTGCTCCGCCATCTCGCCCTCCAGAGGTTGCCGTGATAAGAGACCGTGGGCGAGTATAGCAGAGGCCCTAGGAGGGGTCAACGAGCGGGCCCTCCCCCAGGGACGCCAGCTCCTCCTCGGAGAGCCAGACCCGCGCCTTGATAGTAGGCCGGCCCAGGGCGCGGGCCGCCGCCACCCGATGCCCCCCATCCGACACTCGCCAGCGGTAGGGGCCGCCGTCGGGCAGCCGGGAGAGTTTCACTGGCGGGAAGATATAGCCCCCCGCCATCAGCCGCCGGAACTCCTCCACCTTGGGGCGGCTCGTCTTGCGAGGAGCGATCTCCGCCAGCGGCACCTCCATGATCACCCTGGGCACCGCCCGCACCTCCTGTCTTCCACGTCGGGGGCCCCGCGCCCCGCCGAGGCCCTATATAAAATGTTAACATGTCTCTGCCGCTGCCCGGTTACCCGGCGTCTTGACACTGGCGAGAGGGCACCCCTAAGATGATAGAGGGCTTCGAGGAGCCCCTCAGGGGCTAAATGGGGACCAAATACATATTCGTCACTGGTGGCGTAGTCAGCTCCGTTGGTAAAGGTATCACCACCGCCGCCATCGGCCGCCTCCTCAAGTCCCGCGGCATCTCCGTAGTAATCCAGAAGCTGGACCCCTACCTCAACGTAGACCCCGGCACCATGTCCCCCTACCAGCACGGGGAGGTCTTCGTCACCGCCGACGGCGCCGAGACCGACCTGGACCTGGGCCACTACGAACGCTTCCTGGACCAGGACCTGAGCGGCCTCTCCTCCGTCACCGCCGGCCAGATCTACCAGGCCGTCATCGCCAAGGAGCGCCGGGGTGACTACCTGGGCCGCACCATCCAGGCGGTGCCCCACGTCACCAACGAGATCAAAGAGCGGATACGGGCGGTGGCCCGGGAGAGCGGCGCCCAGGTAGTGGTGGTGGAGGTGGGCGGCACGGTGGGAGACATCGAGGGCCAGCCCTTCCTGGAGGCCATCCGTCAGATGCGCAACGAGGAAGGCCGAGAGGACACCCTCTCCATCCACGTCACCTTCCTACCCTACCTGGCCACCACCGGCGAGCTCAAGACCAAGCCCACCCAGCACAGCGTGCGGGAGCTGCGCAGCCTCGGCATCCAGCCGGACGTCATCATCTGCCGCAGCGACCGTCCCGTGGGCGAAGACCTGCGGGAGAAGATCTCTCTCTTCTGCGACGTCCCCAAGCAGGCAGTGGTGCCCCTCCTCACCATGCCCACCATCTACGAGGTGCCCCTGGTGCTGGAGGAGGCCGGCCTCACCGACTATATCCTGCAGCGGCTCTGCCTCCCCTTCAGCCAGCGCGACCTCCACGAGTGGCAGGAGTGGGTCTCCCGCCTCAAGTCTCCCACCGGAGAGGTCAACATCTCCCTGGTGGGCAAGTACGTGGAGCTGCCGGACGCCTACCTATCCGTCCGGGAGGCCCTCATCCACGCCGCCGTGGCCCACCAAGTGGCCGTCAGCATCCGCTGGGTGCACGCCCAGGAGATGGAGCGGCCAGGGGCCGAGTCCCTCCTGGAGGACGCCGACGGCATCCTGGTGCCCGGTGGCTTCGGTGACCGCGGCATCGAGGGTAAGATACGGGCCGTCCGCTTCGCCCGAGAGCGGGGGGTGCCCTACCTGGGCCTCTGCCTGGGCATGCAGCTCATGGTAGTGGAGTACGCCCGCCACGTCCTGGGCTGGGAGGACGCCCACTCTACCGAGTTCGACGCCGACACCCCTTACCCGGTCATCTGCCTCCTGGCGGAGCAGGAGGGAGTGACGGAGAAGGGCGGCACCATGCGCCTGGGCAGCTACCCCTGCCGGCTGCGGCCAGGCACCCGCGCCCACGCCGCCTACGGCGCCGAGATGGCCAGCGAGCGCCACCGCCACCGCTACGAGTTCAACAACCGCTACCGGGAGGCACTGGAGCGGGCGGGGCTCATCGCCTCCGGGACATCGCCGGATGGCGGGCTGGTGGAGGTGTGCGAGATACGTGACCACCCCTGGATGGTGGGCTCCCAGTTCCACCCCGAGTTCCGTTCCCGACCCGGGCGCCCCCACCCCCTCTTCCTGGGATTCATCGGCGCTGCCATCCTGCGCTCCCAGGTGCGCACCGCCCCCCTGCTGGCCACCCAACCCCCCCTCAGCCCCTCCTGACCCGTGGCCGAGAAAGCCCTCCTCTTCCTGCACCTGCTGGCCAGCCTCTGGCTGGTGGCCGGGCTCACCGCCGTCATGCTGCCCCTGGTGCGGTCCTGGAGCGTGGAAGAGCTCTCCCTCCAGGTCCTGGCCATCGAGGAGGCGCACCACTACCAGGGCCTCCTCCTCATCCCCGGCACCGTGGCCGCCGGGGCCACCGGCGCCTTCTACTGGGCGCAGGCCGGCTACAACCTCTTCGCCACCGGCTGGCTGCTGGCCCTGGGCCTCCTCTACCTGCTGGTGCTGCTGGTCTGCCTGCCCCTCATCGGCATCGGCCTGCGACGGCTGCGGCTGGCCGCTCTCCAGGCCGCCCGGGAAGGCAGCCCCACCCCGGAGCTGGCGGAGGCCCTGGCCGACCGCGTCCCCCTCGTCTTCGGCGGCCTGGCCTTCCTCGCCCTGCCCGTGCTAGTGGCCCTCTCCGTCTTCGGGCCATGAGGGGCCGCCCCTGGCGGGCCGCCCCAGACGAAGGCTATACTACACGCCGACTAGGAGGAGGTGAGCCATGGCCCAGTTCCAGAACATCATCTACGAGAAGAAAGGGCGCATCGCCTATGTCACCCTGAACCGTCCCGAGCGACGTAACGCCATAGACCCCGCCACCAGCCGCGAGCTATACGAGGCCTTCCACGACTTCAAGGACGACGATCAGGTGTGGATCGCCATCGTCACCGGGGCGGGCGACGTCGCCTTCTCCGCCGGGGCCGACCTGATAGCCCTCTCTGAGGCCCGAGCCCAAGGGGGCCGGCCCGACCCGGGCGTCCCCTTCGCCGGCATCACCCGCGGCTTCGAGTGCTGGAAGCCCATGATCGCCGCTATAAACGGCTACTGCCTGGCCGGCGGGCTGGAGCTGGCCCTCTGCTGCGACATCCGCATCGCCGCTGAGCACGCCACCTTCGGCCTGCCGGAGCCCAAGCGAGCCATCATCCCCGGCGCCGGTGGCACCCAGCGGCTGCCCCGCGCCATACCGCTGGCCTACGCCATGGAGCTCCTCCTGAGCGGTGAGCGCTTCGATGCCCAGTGGGCGCTGCGGGCCGGCCTCGTCTCCCGGGTGGTGCCCAAGGAGCAGCTCATGCCCACCTGCGAGGAGGTGGCGGAGAAGATCCTGGAGTGCGGCCCCCTGGCGGTGCGGGCCGTCAAGCGGGCGGCCCTCCAGGGGCTGGAGATGCCCCTCGTCCAGGGACTGGAGCTGGAGGCCCGCCTCTCCGCGGAGGTCTTCCGCACCGAGGACGCCCGGGAGGGGCCGCTGGCCTTCGCCCAGAAGCGCAGGCCGGAATACAAGGGCCGCTGAGGACAGGGCCTCAGCGGCCCGCCAGGAAGGGAGGGAACGGATGGACCTGGCGGCAGAGCTGCAGAGGCAGACCAGGGGCCTCTTCCCGGAGCTGCTGGGGATACGCTTCCTGGAGGCCTCGCCGGAGGTGGTGCGAGCGGAGCTCTTCGTCCGCGGGGACGAGCTGTGCACGGTGCCGGGCATCATGCACGGCGGCGCCATCATGAGCTTCGCCGATACGCTGGGGGCGGCGGCCACCGTCCTGAACCTGCCGCCAGGAACCACCACCACTACCCTGGAGTCCAAGACCAATTTCTTCGCCCCCGCCACCACGGGCACCCGCCTGCTGGGGGAGTGCACCCCCCTCCACCGGGGCCGGCGGACCATGGTCTGGCAGACCAGGGTGACGCGGGAGGACGGGAGGCTCGTCGCCCTGGTCATTCAGACCCAGATGGTGCTGGAGGGCCAGGGAGGGACGGGCTAGTTCTCGCAGCGGTAGATGGGGTTGGTGGGCAGGCCGGCGTAGACCTCCATGCGGAAGTTCTCCATGTAGGGGAGCCAGGGGCGCCAGTCCCTGCGGCAGGCCTCCGCCGCCCGGCCCTCCCAGACAGTGGAGATGGCGGCGTCATTGACCAGCACGTAGGCGGCGGACCAGTTGACGCCGGGGCGCCGGCAATCGGCCCTGTAGACACGCAGCATCCCGGGCGTGGCCAGAACGCGGGGCAAGTGCACCTTGCGGAACCAGCGCTCGAACTCCTGGCGGACGCTGGGATCGATATAGGCCTGTACCACGATCACCGGCAGCCAACGCATAAGCTACCCCGTCCCGTGTCACCGCAGGACACGGCGCCCCTCCGGCAAGACCACCGGCGCCCCGCTAGACCGAAGGCCCTGGCGGGATATCCTCGCCCCTTATCGCCCGCACCACCTCTTCCAGAGCGGGCCCCATATCCTGGGAAGTATCCACCACCAGATGCGGCCCGTGGGGCCTCTCCACCCCCTGCCGCATCCGCTCGTACACCTCAGGGCCGGCATCGGACCAGTCCTCGCCGCCGCGGCCCTGGCGTCGGGCCTCCAGGCGCAGGCGGGCCAGATGCGGCGGCGTCTCCACCCAGACCACCACCAGACGCGCCCCGTAGCGTCGCGCCATCTCGCACAGGGGCCTGCGATGGGCCTCCCGCAGGTTGGTAGCGTCCAGCAGGGCCGATACCCCCTGCGCCAGGAGGCGTTCCAATACGGCGTGCAGGACCCGAAAGAGCCAGCGGCTCTCCTCGGCCGAGTAGACGGGCGTGGGGAAGAGGAGCTTGCGGAGGCGGTCGCTCTCCAGGACGGCCAGAGGCACCCGCTCCCGCAACCTCCTGGCCAGGGTGGACTTGCCGCTGCCCGGGAGCCCGGCCAGCACCACCAGGGCGGGGGGAGAGGAGGGCGGGGGCAGGGGGCCCAGGGCGGCCTCCACCCGCGCTATGTCCTCCGCCAGCTCCCGCGACGGCGCGGGGCCACCCCCGGCCACCGGCTCCGTATAGAAGGCCACCCCCACGAAGCCCGGCCCCACGTGCACGCCCATCACGGGCGTGAATTCGGTCACCAGCAGCTCCCGGGGATGCAGCAGCGTCTCCAGCCGCTCCGCCAGCTCGCGGGCCACCTCCGGAGCAGCGGCGTGCATCACTGCCAGGTGCAGAGGGCCACCGTCCCGTACCCGCTCCTGCGTCAGGGACACCAGCCTGTCCAGGGCCCGGCGGAAGGTGCGGACACGCTCCACCGGGCGCACCTCCTCACCCACCGCCTCTATGATGGGCTTCACTTGGAGGAGGGAGGCAGCCCAGTGGGCCACCCGGGGCACCCGCCCGCCCCGGGCCAGATAGCGGAGGGTGGAGAGCACCCCCAGGAGCTGCGCCCGCTCGCTCACCGCCCGCGCGGTCTCCCGGCACTCCTCCAGCCCCGCCCCGGCCGCCGCTGCCCGCGCCGCCGCCAGCACCGCCAGGCCGTGGGCCATGGCCAGGTTGCGGGAGTCCAGCACCTCCAGGGGGAAATCGGGCCGCTCCTCTTGGAAGAGGCGGGCGCCGCTCAGAGCGGAATCGTAGGTGCTGCTGAAGCGGGCGGAGAAGGTGATGCAGAGGGCAGCAGCGCCCCGCGCCGCCGCCCCCCGGAAGGCCTCCAGGAAAGCCCCCGGTGGGGGAGACGTGGTAGTGGCGTGCCCCCGTGCCTGCTCCAGCAAGGCATAGAAATCGCCCGGGGAGAGGGCGCCGTCCTCGTATGTCTGGCCGCCTAGATGCAGGCGGTGGGGGACGACGACGATGCCATACTCCCTCACCAGCTCCCCGGGTAGACAGGCCGAGCTATCCGTAATGATAACTGTATGGGACATGATCAACGATGATAAGTTATGAAGACCGTTACTTTTCCACACCACAGTATACCCGCCCCGCGAGCGTTTACAACCTTGAAACAAGAAAAAGTCTGCCGCCAGCGCCAGAGCGGCGGTGCGGCGGAGCGCTGCAGACCGTTGCCTCAAAGGAGAGGCGGTGCTATACTGTCGGCGAGACAGGGACAAAAGGCCCCGCGGTATGCTCAGCAAAGAGGAGAAGCAAGCCCTGATAAACGCTCACCGCGTCCACGACCAGGACACGGGCTCGCCCGATGTCCAGATAGCCCTCCTTACGGAGCGGATACGGCGTCTCACGGAGCACCTCCGGACCCACCGCAAGGACTTCCACTCCCGGCGAGGGCTCATGATGCTGGTCGGCCGCAGGCGGCGCCTCCTCCGCTACCTGCAGAGAGAGGACCCTGAGCGTTACCAGAAGACCATCTCCGCCCTGGGCCTGCGCAGGTAAACAGCGACACAGCTTGAGAGCCAGCGACAGAGCGAAGAGGTATCGCCTCCGGCGCCATACCGATGTGCGGCCGCCATCGCCCAGCCACAGCTAACAGAGAGGAGCGGGGAAAGGGATGAGGACCACCGTCCAGACCTTCCAGCGAGAGATCGGAGGGCGCACGCTGACCCTCCAGACCGGCCACCTGGCCCTCCAGGCCAACGGCGCCGTCACCGTCCGCTACGGCGACACGGTAGTGCTGGTGACCGCCTGTATGAGCAAGCCCCGGGAAGGGATAAACTTCTTCCCCCTCACCGTGGACTTCGAGGAGCGGCTCTACGCAGCGGGCAAGATACCGGGGAGCTGGTTCCGACGCGAAGGACGCCCCAGCACCCCGGCCATCCTCACCGCCCGCCTCACCGACCGCCCCCTCAGGCCCCTCTTTCCCAAAGGCTTCCGCAACGAGGTCCAGATCATCATCACCGCCCTGTCCGCCGACAAGGAGAACGACCACGACATCCTGGGCATCATCGGTGCCTCCACCGCCCTCGTCATCTCGGACATCCCCTTCAACGGCCCCGTAGGGGCCTGCCGCATCGGCTACATAGACGGGGAATTCATCGTCAACCCCACCTTCGCCCAGCGCAAGGAGAGCCGCCTGGACCTGGTGGTGGCCGGCACCAAGGACGCCGTCCTCATGGTGGAGGCGGGCGCCAACGAGGTGCCGGAGGAGATCCTGCTGGAGGCCATCGAACGGGCCCAGGAGGTCAACCGCGAGGTCATCGCCCTCCAGGAGGAGATGGCGGCCGTCCTGGGCCGCCCCAAGGCCGAATGGCAGGCCGCCCTGCCGGATCCCCAGGTGGCGGAGGCGGTGCGGGAGTTCGTCCGCAGCCGGAGCTGGGACCTGCTGGCCGCCGCCAAGGACGAGCGGGAGACGGAGCTGGAGCAGCGGCGGCAAGAGCTCCTGGCCGCCCTGGGCGAGACCTACCCGGCCGACCAGCTCCTGGCCGCCCTGGAAGAGGAGCTGCGGCTCACCGTCCGCCGCAAGATACTGGACGAGGGCGTCCGCCCCGATGGCCGCCGGCCGGAGGAGATCCGGCCCATCTCCGCCGCCGTGGGCATACTGCCCCGCACCCACGGCTCCGGCCTCTTCACCCGCGGCCAGACCCAGGTGCTCACCATCGCCACCCTGGGCTCCCTGGGGGAACGCCAGGAGCTGGACACCATAGAGCCCGAGGAGAGCAAGCGGTTCATCCACCACTACAACTTCCCCCCCTTCTCCACCGGCGAGGTGCGCCCCCTCCGGGGGCCCAGCCGGCGGGAGATCGGCCACGGCGCCCTGGCGGAGCGGGCGCTGGAGCCGGTGATCCCCAGCGAAGAGGAGTTCCCCTACACCATACGGCTTGTCTCGGAGGTGCTCTCCAGCAACGGCAGCACCTCCATGGCCTCCGTCTGCGGCAGCACCCTCTCCCTGATGGACGCCGGTGTCCCCATCAAGGCCCCGGTGGCCGGCATCGCCATGGGGTTGGTGACGGACGCCGAGGGGCGCTACGCCGTCCTGACGGACATCGCCGGCCTAGAGGACGCCTTCGGCGACATGGACTTCAAGGTGGCGGGCACCGCCGCCGGCGTCACCGCCCTCCAGCTAGACATCAAGCTCACCAGCGGCATCCCCATGCCCGTGCTGCGGGACGCCCTGCAGCGGGCGCGGGAGGCCCGCCTCTACATACTGGAGCGCATGCTGGAGACCATTCCCGAGGCGCGGGCCGAGCTCTCCCCCTACGCCCCCAGGATGTACCGCATCCAGATCCCGGTGGAGAAGATAGGCGCCGTCATCGGCCCCGGGGGGCGGGTCATCCGCTCCATCATCGACGAGACGAAGTGCAGCATCGACATATCGGACGACGGCACCGTCTTCGTGGGCTCCCCCAGCGAGGAGGCGGCCCGCCGGGCCATCGAGATCATCGAGGGGCTCACCAAGGACGTGCAGGTGGGGGAGATCTACACCGGCCGGGTCACCCGCCTGACCAGCTTCGGCGCCTTCGTAGAGATCCTACCGGGCAAGGAGGGGCTGGTCCGCACCGAGGAGCTGGCCGACTACCGGGTGCACCGGCCGGACGAGGTGGTCCGCGTGGGCGACGAGGTCATGGTCATGGTGACGGAGGTGGACCAGTTCGGGCGGATAAACCTCTCCCGGCGGGCCGTGCTGGAGGGACGCCAGCCGGGGGAGCTGCCCCAGCGGCCCCAGCAACAGCAGCGCCCGGGGCAACGGCCGCCGGGACGCCCCCAGCAGGGCCGCCCCCGCGGCGATGGCCGCCCCCGCCCTGGCGGCGGCGGACGCCTGCCGCCAGGGCCGCCCCCGCAGCGAGGGGGGGCACCCCGCCGCGGCCCGGACGTGCCGCCCCCGCCGCCCCCGCGGCCGCCATCCTTCCGCTGACAGACAGGGGCCATGGCCATCAAGGTGGCCATAAGCGGCGCCGGACGCATGGGGCGGGAGGTGCTCCTGGCCCTGGTGCGGGAGCCGGAGATAGAGCCGGTGGCCGTCCTCTCCCGCTCCGCCCGCGAGGAATACCTCTCCCTCCCTGACAGCTCCGGGCTCATACCCTTCGGGGCGGAGCCGCGGACGCTCTTCCAGCGCAGCCAGCCGGACGTGGTGGTGGACTTCACCCACGCCGAGTGGACGCCCCGGGTGGCCCAGGCCGCCCTGGAGGTGGGCGCCCGGCTCGTCATCGGCACCTCGGGGCTGTCCGGGGGCTTCCTGGAGCAACTGAGGGAGGAGTGTCAGCGCCGGGGCCTGGGGGCCATCGTCGCCCCCAACTTCGCCATCGGTGCCGTCCTCATGGTCCACCTGGCGCGGCTGGCCGCCCGCTACTTCGAGACGGCCGAGATCATCGAGCTGCACCACGACCAGAAGGCGGACGCCCCCTCCGGCACCGCCCTGGCCACCGCCCAGGCCATGACGGAGGCCCGCGGCAGCCCCTTCCGCCGCCCGGAGACGCAACGGGAGAACCTGCCCGGCACCCGCGGTGGAGAGCTGGGCGGCGTCACCATCCACAGCGTGCGCCTGCCGGGGCTGGTGGCCCACCAGGAGGTCATCCTGGGCGGGCCGGGACAGACCCTCACCATCCGCCACGACTCCACCAGCCGGGAGTCCTTCATCCCCGGCGTCCTCCTGGCCATACGGGCGGTACGGGAGATGCAGGGGCTCGTCGTGGGACTGGAGCGAGTCCTGGGCCTGGAGTGAAGGGGCGGCGCCCCGGGGGACGGAACGTGGCGGGCAAGACCATCGTCGTCCTGGGGGGAGGCGTGGGCGGCCTGGTGGCCGCCAACCGCCTGCGCCAGCTCCTGCCCCGCCAGCATCGCGTCCTGCTCATAGACCGCAGCGCCATCCACGCCTTCGCCCCCGCCTTCACCTGGGTGATGACGGGAGAGCAGAGGCCGGCCCGCATCGTGGGAGACCTGCGACACCTCCAGCGCAAAGGGATAGAGGTGGTGCTGGCCGAGGTTACGGCCCTGGACGTGGAGCGCCGGCGCGTCTATCTGGGGGACCAGGGATACGTCTATGACTACCTCGTCCTCTCCCCCGGCGTCGAATACAGCACCGGCGACATCCCCGGCCTGGGCCAGGCCTGGACCTTCTACTCCCTGGACGGGGCCGAGGCCCTGGCGGAGGAGCTGGCCAAGCTCCAGGAGGGGCGCATCGTCATCCTCATACCGTCCGTCCCCTACAAGTGCCCCGCCGCCCCCTATGAGGGGGCGCTGCTGCTGGACTACTACTTCCGCCGCCGCGGCCGCCGCCACAGCGTAGAGATCGCCATCTTCACCCCGGAGCCCTACCCCCTGCCGGTGGCCGGCCCGTCGGTGGGGGAGCAGGTGCTGGAGATGCTGGATCGCCGGGGCATCCGCTTCACCCCGGGCGCCCGCGTCCGGGCGGTGGACCAGGAGGGGCGCAGGATAAGCTTCGCTGACGGCAGCGAGGCCCCCTTCGACCTCCTCATCGGCGTGCCGGTGCACGGGGCGCCCCGCCTAGTGCGAGAGGCCGGGCTGGTGGGCCCGAGCGGCTGGATTGAGCCCGATCCCTACACCCTGACCACCGCCTGGGAGGGCGTCTACGCCCTGGGAGACGTCACCCACATACCGCTGGCCCACGGGCTACCCCTGCCCAAGGCCGGCGTCTTCGCGCATGGGGAGGCGGAGACGGTGGCCCGCAACATCGCCGCCGAGATTGAGGGCAGCCCCCAGCGCTGGGCCTTCGACGGCCACGGCCAGTGCTTCCTAGAGACGGGCTACGGCCGGGCCGCCCTCGTCCAGGGAGACTTCTTCGCCGAGCCCGCCCCCAGGGTGGAGCTGCGGCGGCCTGGCCGCTTCTGGCACCTGGTGAAGGCCGGCTTCGCCCGCTGGTGGCTCTGGCGCTGGCTGTAGCGGCCGCCTAGCGGCCAGGGAAGAGGGGCCGCCGCTTCTCGGCGAAGGCCCTGGCCCCCTCCTGCATGTCCTGAGTGGCCAGCAGGGCCAGGATCAGCTCCGTCTCATGCTGCAAGGCGTGCCAGAGGGTGGACTCCGCCCCCATCTGCAGGCTGGACTTGTGCATAGCCACCGCCACCGGCGAGTTGGCCATGATCTCCCGGGCCACCTCCCGCACCGCCTCCATGAGCTGGGCCCGCGGCACCACCTTGTTGACCAGCCCCAGCGCCAGTGCCTCCCGGGCAGTGATGCGCCGCGCCGTAAAGGCCAGCTCCTTGGCCCGCGGGAGGGGCAGCAGGCGGCTTATGCCGTAGGTGATGCCGCCGGTGATGGTCATGCCGATGCTCGCCTCCGGGAAGCCCAGGCGCGCCTCCTCCGCCGCGTAGGCGAAATCGCAGATGAGGGCCAGCTCCAGGCCGGCGCCCAGCGCCCAGCCGTTGACGGCGGCGATGACCGGCTTGGGCATCCGCACGATGTCCAGGGAGACCTGCTGCAGCAGGAGGGTGATCTCCCGTACCGCCATCATGCTGCCGCGGCCGGCCAGCGCCTCCTCCATCAGGCGGGCCACCTCTTTGATATCGTCGCCAGCGCAGAAGACGTCCCCCACGCCGGTGATGACGACGACGCGCACCTCCTCGTCCCCGCCCAGCTCCTCCAGCACCCGGTGGAGACGCTCCCAGCCGGCCCTGGGGAGGGCATTGCGCGCCTCCGGCCGATCCAGGGTCACGGTGGCGATGCCCCCGTCCCTGGCCACTGAGACCCACTGCTCGGCAGTCATGATCCCTCCTCTTGCTGTAGGCCCGCACAGACCCCGACGTTGGGGCCATGGTAGGGCCCGGCCCGGCCTCCGTCAACGCCGAAGGCCCGCCCTTGCCACCCCTGGGGGCATCGGTTAAGATGGAGCCACGTGACCGACTCCTCCACCCCCGGCGATACGAGATGGGCCGCAAGCTGAACGTAGCCATCGTCGGCGCCACCGGCCTGGTAGGCCGGGAGCTGCTGAAGGTCTTCCAGGAGCGGGACTTCCCCATCGGCAGCCTGCGGCTGCTGGCCTCAGCCCGCTCCGCCGGCGCCCGCCTCCCCTTCGGCGACGAGAAGATCGTGGTGGAGGAGACTGCCCCGGACTCCTTCCAGGGGGCGGATCTGGTCTTCTTCTCCGCCAGCAGCCAGGTCTCCCGGGAGCTGGTCCCCCACGCCGTCAGGGCGGGCGCTGTCGTCATCGACGACTCCAAGGCATGGCGGCTGGAGCCCCACGTACCGCTGGTGGTGCCAGAGGTGAACGCCGAGGCGCTCCAGGGCCACCAGGGCATCATCTCCACCCCCAACTGCGAGGTGACGCCCCTGGTCCTCTGCCTGTGGCCCCTCCACCAGCGGGTGCCCGTTCGGCGCATCATCGTGGATACCTACCAGTCCGTCTCGGGGACGGGCTACGCCGCCATGCAGGAGCTGGTAGAGCAGGCCAAGACCGCCCTGGCCGGCCAGACGGCCGAGCCCCAGGTCTACCCGCATCCCATCGCCTTCAACGTCTTCCCCCACGTGGAGGACTTCCAGGAGGACGGCTACACCAAGGAAGAGGCCACCATAGTCCACGAGACCCGCAAGCTGATGGGGGAGCCCTCCCTGGCCATCTCCGCTACCTGCGTGCGGGTGCCGGTGATGATAGGCCACAGCCTGGCCGTCCACGTGGAGTTCCAGGGGGCCCTGGACCCCAGGGAGGCGCGGGAGATACTCATAGAGGCGCCCGGTGTCCAGGTACTGGACGACCCCGGCCGCCACCTCTACCCCACGCCCCTGGCCGCCGCCGGCGCCGACGTGGCCATGGTGGGGCGGATACGGCGCAGCAGCGCCAGCGAGAACGGCCTGGCCCTCTGGATCGCCTGCGACAACCTGCGCAAGGGCGCCGCCCTCAACGCCGTGCAGATAGCCGAGGAGCTGCTGGCCCGCAACCTGATATAAAAGAGACTCCAGGGAGGTGGAGCTATGGAGATCGGCAGGTTGCTGACGGCTATGGTGACCCCCTTCGACGACCAGGGCCAGCTCGACTACGCCCAGGCGAGACGGCTCGCCCTCTCGCTCCTGGAGTCGGGGAGCGATGGCCTGGTGGTGGCGGGCACCACCGGTGAGTCCCCCGTCCTGGAGCACGAGGAGAAGTTGCGCCTCTTCCGCGAGGTCAAGGAGGCTATAAGCGGACGGGGCGCCCTGGTGGCCGGCACCGGCACCAACAACACCGCCGAGACGATAGAGCTCTCGCGGGAGGCGGAGCGGCTGGGGGTGGACGCCCTCCTCCTCATCACCCCCTATTACAACAAGCCCAGCCAGGAGGGGCTCTTCCAGCACTTCCGGGCCGTGGCCGAGGCGGTCAACATCCCCTGCATCCTCTACAACATACCCGGCCGGACCAGCGTCAACCTGGAGGCCCAGACCACCCTGCGGCTGGCCCAGATAGACAACATCATCGGCATCAAGGAGGGAAGCGGCGACCTGGTCCAGGTGACCCGCATCACGGCGGCGGCCCCGCCGGGCTTTCTGGTCTGGAGCGGCGATGACGCCCTCACCCTGCCCATCATGGCCGTGGGGGGCTATGGCGTCGTCTCCGTCGTCTCCCACCTGGCAGGCGTGCAGTTCAAGGCGATGATGGAGGCCTACCTGGCGGGCCAGGTGCAGGAGGCGGCCCGCATCCACCAGCGCCTCCTCCCGCTGATGACCATCCTCCTCACGGCCGCCCCTAACCCGGTGCCCATCAAGTACGCCCTCAACCAGATAGGGTTCCGGGTGGGCCGGCCACGCCTCCCCCTGGTGGAGCCAGACGAGGCGGCGGCCCAGCGCATCATGGCCGAGGTGCGCAAGGTCACCCTGGACCTTAAGGTGCCGGTGTAGGGGAGCCTCCCCACCGGCACAGAGGCGCCGCGGACCACAGACCTAGCCCAGGAGAGGGGAGATGGGCGCCTCCGCTCAGGATAGACCACAGCTCAAGGCCCTGGCCTTCGACGCCTACGGCACCCTGTTCGACATCCAGAGCCTGGCCACCACCGCCGAGGAGCTCTTCCCTGGTCACGGCCAGGCCCTGGCCCAACTGTGGCGCACCCGCCAACTGGAGTACACCTGGCTCATCAGCCTCATGGACCGCTACGAGGACTTCGGCCGCATCACCCGCCGCGCCCTGGCCCAGGCGGCCAAGCTCCTGGGCCTCCCCCTGGACGAGGCGGCCGCCCTGCGCCTCATGGAGGCCTACCTGCGCCTCCCGCCCCACGGGGACGTCCCCGGCGCCCTGGAGGCCCTCGGCCAGCGCTACCCCCTGGCCATCCTCTCCAACGGCTCCCCTCAGATGCTCCAGCCACTGCTGGAGAACGCCGGACTGGCCCGGCTCTTCACCGCCATCCTCAGCGCCGACGAAGCCGCCATCTACAAGCCCAGCCCCCGGGTCTATATCCTGGCCTGTCATAGGCTAAACCTAACGCCAATAGAAATCGGCTTCGTCTCTGCCAACCCCTTCGACGTGGCCGGGGCCAAGAGCTTCGGCTTCTGGGTCTGCCGCATAGACCGCGCGGGCGTTCCCCTGGAGGAGCTGCCCGGCCAGCCCGACCTCACCGTGCCAGACCTCACGGCGCTAGCCCGCCACCTGGGGGCCTGACGCCCTGCGCCCGGGCCCGAAGCAGGGGCCGATATCCGCTCAAGACGTCTCCGGCGAGGGCGGTAGGGAGGACAGGACGACGGCAGCAGGGGAGGGCGCCTGACCCCAACGAGGGCTACGACTGCTCCCGCTGGGCCAGGAAGCGCTCCCAGCGCCGGCGCAGGACGGACTGGCCCCAGCGGTAGCCCAGGGCATCCCCCACCGTGTTGGCCAGGTTGGCGAAGAAGACGTAGCTGAAGGCCAGAATGCCGAAGAGCCCCAGCACCGTCCACCAGTGCACATCGAAGAGGGCGATGGGCAGCAGAGAGAGAACGATCCCCGCCACCAGGCCAGCATAGGCCACCGTGCGCACCACCAGCCCCTCGCGGAAGCGCTGCGCCTCCACCATGGCCAGCAGCTCCAGCGGCAGCCGCTCCGCCGGCGGGCGCTCCGCCGTGGCCAGGCCACAGTGGGGGCAGACCGCCTCACCCTGGCGGAGGGGATGATAGCAGCCCCCGCAGAAGCGGCCAGTGTTGGGCGCCCGCCCCTCCAGCATCTCCTGCACCGCCTCCAGGAGCCGCTCGGAGGGGAGGGGTCGCTGCGGAAGACGGGTCACGCTCATCCTGCCGGACTCCAGTGTAGCGCCGTCGCTCCCCTGGCCCAAGGGCCGACGTCCGGCCCTCACACCGGCTGGAAGGAGAAGGCGTGATTGGCCAGGAGCGCCGCGGCGAAGAGGATCCCCAGGGAGGCCAGCAGCACCAGGGCGCTCAGGAGCATCGTCGCCCGGCGCGCCCGGGCCAGCTCCGGCGAGGGAGGGCCGCCCGCGGAGGCCTCCATCAGCCGCAACTGGCGCGGCCCCACCACGAAGGAATGGAGGGCCGTCAGAATCACCGCCAGCCCCAGCAGGGACATCTTGGTCACGAAGATCCAGAGATAGCGCAGGTCAGGGTTGAAGACATCGAAGCCATCGTCTATGCGCTGGAACAGGTTGCTGATGCCGCTCAGCACCAGCACCACCAGGGCAGCGCCGCCCAGCCAGCCGAAGCGCTGCGTCAGCACCCGCAACGCCCTGGCGCAGGCGGGAGGCTCCAGCGCCCGCAGGGCGGGGATCACCAGCACCAAGAAGAGCTGCGGCCCCACCCAGGCGGTGGCAGCCACGATGTGCAGCCAGAAGGTGATGGTGCTGGTCACCCCAAGCCTCCGCCTCTACAGGACCTCCTTGATGACGATGGCCTGCTCCCGCTCCGGCCCCACCGATACCAGATGCACCGGCACCCCCAGCAACTCCTCGATGCGGCGCACGTAGGCCTGGGCCCGCGGCGGCAGGTCAGCGAAGCGACGCACCCCTGAGGTGTCCTCCAGCCAGCCCGGCAGCTCCTCATACACGGGCTGGACGCGGAAGAGGGCGGAGGTGCTGGCCGGGAAGGAGTCCATCACCTGACCGTCCAGACGGTAGGCGGTGCAGACGCGTATGGTATCGAACTGGTCCAGCACGTCCAGGCGGGTGAGGGCCACCGCCGTCAGGCCGTTGGCCCGCGCCGTGTAGCGGGAGGCCACGGCATCGAACCAGCCACAGCGACGCGGCCGGCCCGTGGTGGCCCCGTACTCCGGGCGGGGGCCGGCCTCCCGCAGCCGGTCGCCCAGCTCGTCCGTCAGCTCCGTGGGCATAGGGCCGTTGCCCACGCGCGTCATGTAGGACTTGTACACCCCCACCACGGCGCTCACCTGCGTGGGGCCGATGCCCAGCCCCAGGCAGGCGCCCCCGGCCAAGGAGGAGGGGGTAGAGGATGTGACATACTCGTAGGTGCCCAGGTCCAGGTCCAGGAGCGCCCCCTGCGCCCCCTCTAGGAGCACCATCTCCTGACGGGCCAGCGCTTCCTGGGCCAGGAGGGCCGTGTCCGCCACGAAGGGCCGCAGGCGGGCGCCGTACTCGGCATACTCGTCGAAGATGGCCTCCGCCTCCAGGGGCGGGGCGTCATACAGGCGGGTGAGAATGGCGTTCTTGACGGGGAGCACCTTGGCCAGCCGCTCCCGCAGCGCCTCCGGGTCCGCCAGCTCCACCATGCGCACCCCCAGGCGGCCCACCTTGTCCACAAAGGTGGGGCCGACGCCACGGCCGGTGGTGCCGATGGCCCCCTTGCCCCGCATCTCCTCCTCCAGCCGGTCCAGGAGGGGATGCCAGGGCATGGTGACATGAGCGCGGTCGCTGACGAAGAGACGCCCCCGCACCCTCACCCCTCGCTCCTCCAGGGACTGGATCTCCTCCAGGAGCACCCTGGGGTCCACCGCCACCCCCTGGCCGATGAGGCAGAGCTTGTCAGGGTAAAAGATGCCAGCGGGCACCAGGTGCAGGCGGAACTCACCCAGAGAGTTGACGATGGTGTGGCCAGCGTTGCTCCCTGCAGAGTAGCGGGCCACCACCTGGGCCCGCTGGGCCAGCAGGTCCACCACGCGTCCCTTGCCCTCGTCCCCCCACTGACCGCCCACTACCACCACTGCCGGCATACGTTCTCCTCCTCGTCCGCCCGCTAGGATAGGCCCTTCGAGGCCGCCGCGCAGTATAAGGGCAGGGCTAGTAAGGGTCAAGGCCCAGGTTGTCCCAGTAGCTACACGCCTCTTACCATATCCCCGAGGGACACCAGCCAGGAGGGGAGAGAGGATGGCCAGGGAACGGCTCGTAGTCATCGGTGGCGACGCAGCGGGGATGAGCGCCGCCAGCCAGGCCCGACGCCGCCGGCCGCCGGACGACCTGGCCATCACCGTCTTCGAGCGCAGCCCCCACGCCTCTTACGCCGCCTGTGGCATACCCTACTTCGTCGGCCAGGTGGTAGAGAGGGCCCAGAGCCTCATCGCCCGCACGCCGGAGGCCTTCGCCAAGCAGAGCATAGAGCTCCACACCCGCCACGAGGCCCAGGAGATAGACCTGGAGCGACGACGAGTGCTGATCCAGCCCCTGGACGGCGGCGCCCCCCGCTGGGAGCCCTTCGATCACCTGCTCATAGCCACGGGCGCCGTCCCCATCAGGCCGCCCGTCCCCGGCATAGAGGCCAGCGGCATCTACGGCGTCAGCACCCTGGAGAGCGGCATCGCCGTGCGGGAGGCGGTAGATCGGGAGGGGCCGCGGCGGGCCGTCATCGTCGGCGGCGGCTACATCGGCCTGGAGATGGCGGAGGCCCTGGTGCTGCGGGGCCTGGAGGTCTCCCTGGTGGAGAAGGAGCCCCAGGTCATGAACACCCTGGACGAGGATATGGCGGCGCTGGTGGCCCAGGCCCTGCGCGAGGCCGGCGTCCGCCTTTACCTGGGCGAGGCCCTCACCGGCTTCGAGACGACGAACGGTCGCCTGCAGGCCGTGGTCACCGAGGCCCGAACCCTGCCGGCCGATATCGTGGTCCTGGGGCTGGGGGTGCGGCCCAACACGGAGCTGGCCAGGGCCGCCGGCATCCCCCTGGGCGTGCGAGACGCCATAGTGGTCAACCGCCGCATGCAGACGAAGGTGCCGGGCGTGTGGGCGGCCGGCGACTGCGCCCAGAGCTTCCACCTAGTGCGCCAGGAGCCCACCTTCATAGCCCTGGGGACCGTGGCCAACAAACAGGGACGGGTGGCCGGCATCAACCTGGGCGGCGGCTACGCCACCTTCCCCGGCGTGGTGGGCACCGCCATCAGCAAGATATGCCAGGTGGAGGTGGCCCGCACCGGCCTCCAGGAGCGAGAGGCCCGGGAGCTGGGGCTGGAGTACGTCACGGCCCGCATTGAGGGCAGCAGCCGCGCCGCCTACTACCCGGGCGCCGGCCGCATCACCGTCAAGCTGCTGGCCGAACGGGGCAGCGGCCGCCTCCTGGGGGGCCAGATCGTGGGGACGGAGGGAGCAGGCAAGCGCATAGACATCATAGCCACCGCCCTCCACGCCGGCCTGACCGCCCAAGAGATGGTCAACCTAGACCTGGCCTACGCCCCGCCCTTCTCCCCGGTGTGGGACCCCGTCCTCATCGCCGTCCGCCAGCTCCTCACCGCCCTGGGCGAGTGAGCGACGCTTGACAGGCGGGAGCCAGCGGCCTACCTTTTGGGCCAAAGGAGAGCCACAGCGGGAGGAGCGGAAATGAGCGACATCGCGCTGCCCATCGGCAAGAAATTCCGGAGCCAGGGCCGCACCCTGGGCGAGGGCGACTTCACCCTCCTCACCAACCTCACCTGGACCTTCGACACCATCCACTCCGACGCCCAGTGGATGAAGGAGAACAGCCGCTTCGGCGAGCGGATCCTGGCCGGCCCCTGCGTCCTCAGCGTCGCCATCGGCCTGGCCAGGACGAGCCGCATCTTCGACGTCTTCGCCGAGAACGGCCTGCGCATCATCGCCCTCCTGGGCTTCGAGGACGTCCGTTTCACCGCCCCCGTCCTCCCCGGGGACACCCTGCGCGTGGAGAGCGAGATCGTAGAGGCGCGGCCCAGCAGCAAGGAGAACCAGTACGTCATCAAGGTGATGGACACCGTCTACAAGCACACCGGCGAGCGCTGCATGTCCGCCGTGCGGGCCATGCTCTTCGAAAAGGTGCGCTAAGGCCTCAGCGGCCCCGCTTGGAGGCGGTAGGGGCCGGCGGCCCCGGCAACAGCAGCCGCCGCAACGACGGCCAGGGCAGACGCGCCACCATGCTCCCCAGCCAGGGATAGGCCAAACGGCGCATACCCAGCGCCACCGGTATACCCAGCAGGGAGACGGCTGCCCCCGCCGCCGCGTCCAGGAAGTAGTGGTTGGCGGTGATGGTGATGGCGAAGACCTGGGACGCCGGCAGGAATATGCCCACCGGCACGGCCAGCCAGCGCAGAGGCGTCTCCCAGAAGACCCAGATGATCCCCATCCCCAGCAGCAGGTCCCAGCCGAAGTGCAGGCTGGGCATGGCAGCATAGGGATTGACGAAGGCCGTCGTCTCCTGCGTCTGATAGGCGTAGCCCAGATAGACCTGCATGGTGTCCACGAACTGCGCCACATAGGGCGGCGGCGAAGGATCGAACTGGGCGGCCAGCTCCGGCAGCAACCGCGGCGGCGCCACCGGATGCACCCAGTAGACGATGAGGGCCAGCGCCCCCGAGGCCAGAAAGGCGTCCCGCAAGAGGGTATAGCGCTCCCGCCGGAAGTAATAGCACCAGATGCCGAAGGCGATGATCAGCGGGAAATGGAGCCAGAAGTAGATGATGTTGAAGGTCTGGACCACGAAGAGGTCCTGAATGGCCCAGCGGTGGAGATCGTCCTCCCAGAAAAAACCCAGCCGGCGCTGCAGGTCTATGATCTCCAGGGCGTTGAAGTAGGCCGCCTCCGGCCGGTCCACCACCGCCCCCCGCACCGCGAAGTAGGCCAGAAAGCCCCCGGCCACCAGCAGGGCCTCGAACAGGTCCCGCCGGCTGAAATGGCCGGCCACCCTGTGCCACCAGGCGACCAGACCGACCGACCGGTCAGAAGACATAGCCCTAAACGGCCACGATAGAGACCGGGACTGCCCGCCGCCTGAGACGCCGCCAGAGGCGGGGGCCCTGCCGCTGCCAGAGCCTGGCCAGCCCCAGCCCCAAGAGGGCCACCACCGCCCCCGCCACTATGTCCAGGATGAAGTGATTGGCCGTGGCCACGATGGCCACCGCCATGGCCAGGGGCATCATCACCGCTACCGCCCGCAACAGAGGATTGCGGGTAGCCTCCAGAATGGCCAGGGCCAACAGCAGGTTCCAGGCGAAGTGCAGACTGGGGAGGGCGGCATACTGGTTCACCAACGCCGCCGGCTGGCTGTCGTAGCTGATGTGAGAGAAGGCGGCCACCGTATCCACAAGACCGTAGGGCCAGGGCAGGAGCCGGGGCGGCGCCGTGGGCAGGAAGGTGAAACAGAGCAGGCCGATGCCGCCCGCCAGGAAGAAAGCGTTGCGGTACAGGACGTAGATGGGCCGGCGGAAGAGGAACATGGCCAGTGCCACTATGCAGATGAGGGGCAGGTGCCCGTAAACGTAGATATAGTTGAAGATGTCCACCAGCACCTGGCTGGTCAGCACCACCCCCTGCACCTGGCGCTCCCAGAAGAGGCCCAGCGCCCGCTCCAGCTCCACGATGCGGATAGCCCGGGAGACCGCCTCCGGGGCCCGGCCGTCCACCATACCCCGCACCACGTAATACACCAGGTAGGCCACCACTACCAGGGCCAGGTCCCAGGCCCCGCTACGGTGCGCCAGCCGCCAAGACCTTACGGCGACTCGTGCCGTCTGCTGCCACATACCGACAGAATAGACCCCTGAGATCCATTAAACCACCGTCACGACCTCAATAGCAATCGCCACCACTTCTGGCCAATATTACAAATGCCGGTCACTTCACCCCATTACGGAGGGGCGCCAGGGCCATCGCCCTTGTCCGGCGCTGCAGGCAGCCCTATCATGGCCGGCGAGGCCACCACCGACGGGAGGAGAATGCCATGGAGATACGGGTGCAGGCAGGGGACATCGCCACCGTCGCCGCCAAGGCCATCGTCGTCAATCTATTCGAGGGGGTGCAGCAGCCGGGCGGCGCCACCGGCGCCGTGGACCGCGCCCTGGGTGGCGCCATCAGCCAGCTCATCCAGGAGGGAGAGATCAAGGGCAAAGAGGGAGAGGTCACCGTCCTCCACACCCTGGGACGTCTCCCCGCCCCGCGGGTGCTGGTGGCGGGGCTGGGCAAGCAGGAGGAGTTCAACCTCCAGAAGGTGAGAGACGTCACCGCCAACGTCCTCCGCCAGGCCCGCCGTCTGGGGGCGGAGACGGTAGCCACCGTCGTCCACGGTGCCGGCGCCGGCGGACTGGAGCCGGAGGCCGCCGCCCAGGCCATCGCCGAAGGGGCCGTCATGGGCCTCTACCGCTTCCGTCGCTACAAGAACAGCGGCGACGACGAGAAAGAGCTCAGAGAGCTGACGCTGGTGGAGTTCGACGCCAGCAGGACGGAGGCCCTGCAACGGGGAGTGGAGCGGGGGCGCATCCTGGCCGAGGCCGCCAACCACACCCGCGACCTGGCCAACGAGCCCGCCAACATGCTCACCCCCAGCGAGCTGGCCGAGCGGGCCCGCGCCCTGGCCGCCGACGCCGGCCTGGAATGCGAGGTCTGGGGACGGGAGGAGATAGAGCGCATGGGTATGGGCGCCCTCCTGGGGGTGGCCGCCGGCTCCACCCAGCCCCCGCGCTTCATCATCCTCCGCTACCGCGGCCGGCCCGATAGCCAGCGCACCATCGGCCTGCTGGGCAAGGGGATCACCTTCGACTCCGGCGGCATCTCCCTCAAGCCCGCCCAGGGGATGGAGGAGATGAAGGGGGACATGTCCGGCGGCGCCGCCGTCATCGCCGCCATCTGGGCGCTGGCCAAGCTGCGCGCCCCCATCAACGTCGTCACCATGGTGCCGGCCACCGAGAACATGCCCTCCGGCTCCGCCACCAAGCCGGGCGACGTCCTGCGGGCCCGCAACGGCAAGACCATCGAGGTCATCAACACCGACGCCGAGGGACGCCTCATCCTAGCCGATGCCATCTGCTACGCCAGAGAGCTGGGGCTCTCGCCCATCATAGACGTGGCCACCCTCACCGGGGCCATGGCCATCGCCCTGGGGCCGGCCGCCACCGGCTTCTTCGCCAACGACGAGGCGCTGGCCCAGAAGATGATCGCCGCCGGCGAGGCGGCGGGCGAGCGCATGTGGCGCTTCCCCATCATAGGCGAGTACCGGGAGATGCTGCGCAGCGACGTGGCCGACCTGAAGAACGTGGGCGACCGCTACGGGGGCGCCATCTCCGCCGCCGAGTTCCTCCGCTATTTCGTGGAGGACACCCCCTGGGTGCACATAGACATGGCCCCCACCGACAACGTGGACCGGGACAAGGGCATCTGGGTAAAGGGGGCCACCGGCATCCCCACCCGCACCCTGGTCCACCTGGCCCTGTCCCTGGATAGTTGACCTCGAATTACCAGTGTGGCATTATTGGACAGTTGACCTCGAATTACCAGTGTGGCATTATTGGGGACGGCAAAAAGATAGCGTTCTGATTACTCAAACTAAGGAGGGGGTAGTATGTCTGAAATTGTAGCGATATATCCCCTCCACAAAATTTCGGCGGAAGACCTTGAAAACCTTCATCAATCCGTCCAGAGCTACGCTATCTTAAAGGGCGATTTTATTCTTGCTTCGGGCCTCACGAGCAAGTATTACTACGATGGGAAGAAGATACTTCTAAACCCCAGGTGGGCCTGGGCTGTAGGACGTGCGTTCCTTAGGCCTGTTCTCGATTCCGGGGCTGAGGCAGTAGGCGGGCGAGCAACAGGAGCTATCCCGGTTGCTGTAGTCATAAGCTTGGCCGCTTATCTCATATCTGGGAAAGAGCTGCCAGTTTTCTATGTGCGTGAACGTCCCAAGGGGCATGGTACAAGGGATTCTTTTTCCTCTGCGGTTTTCCAGGACGGAAAGCCCCTGCTATGTCCTGGACGGAAGGTCGCCATCGTTGATGATGTAGTGACGACTGGGGGATCCGCGCAGGAGGCGGTTGAGGCTGTTGAAGACCTTGGGTGTAAGGTTGTCTTCGTTGGAGCTGTCGTAGAGCGCCATGAGAGGGGTGGTAGGACATTCAGTGAGCGCGGCTACCCCTTCTTCCGCCTTTTCTACACTGACGAGGACGGACAGCTCCACGTGGCCCCGGAGGCCCTGGCCGGCCTCCAGGACACCTGATCTCTAGGCCCGCCGGGCCACCACCAGCAGCCAGTTGCGGGGGGAGCTCTTGATCCCCAGCTCGGCGAAGGTCTCCCGCACCGCCTCCTTCAGGGCGACGCTCCCTGCCTCCAAGGGAACGCCCGGCAGGACGCCCTCGATCCACAGGGAATATTCGCTGATGTCCTCGAAGCTCTCCAGGGGCATCTCCACCCGCACTATCTCCCGGTGGTGCACCCGGAAGCCGTTGGCCTCCAGGAGGGCCAGATACTCCTCCTCCGAGAGGCGCTCCCGGGCCGGGGTGCGGGCGTCGCCAGGGGTGAGGCCGTAGCGGGTCTTCAGGTGACGCATGGCCTTGATGAGCCAGCGCCGATAGAACTGGTGGGCCTCCGGCGGCTCCGCCCCCTGATAGAAAGAGGTGTTGAAGGCGAAGCTCCCCCCGTCCTTCAACGTGCGGTAGACCTCCTGCAGCACCCGCGTCTTCTCGCGCACCAGATGGATGGCGTTGCAGAAGACGACAGCGTCCACCGGCCGCTTCACCACCTGCGACAGGCGCTCCGCCCCACCCTGCACGAAGCGGACCACCGCCCCGGAGACCTGGGCCAGGTTGCGGCGGGCCACCTCCAGGGCAGAGGTGGAGGGCTCCACAGCTATCACCTCCGCCCCCCGGCAGCCGGCCACCTCCTCCACCAGGAGACGGGTGACCGCCCCCGTGCCGGCGCCCAGGTCCACCACCCTCTGGCCAGGACGCAGACTCACCAGCTTCACCAGCCGGCGGTTCACCTCCTGGTAGAAGGGGTGGCGCGCGAACTTCTCCAGCGTGAACTGTTCAGTGGTCATCGGACCTACCCCCTGCGGTCGAGCAGCCCTGCTACACGGTCCAGGATACGCCAGGCCACCTCATACTTGGAGAGCAGAGGCAGCTCCTCCTGGCCCCCTTCCTGGTCAAGGATCACCACGCGGTTGGTGTCGGCGCCGAAGCCAGAGCCCGGGGCGGTGACATCGTTGGCGACGATGAGGTGGACGCCCTTCTCCCGCAGCTTCTGGCGGGCGTTGGTTATCAGGTCGTCGGTCTCGGCGGCGAAGCCCACCTTCACCAGGTGGGTGGCCTCCCGCAGCTCGCCCAGGATGTCCGGGGTGCGGACCAGCTCCAGGGTGAGCCCCTCCGTTCGCCGCTTGACCTTGTGGGGGATGACGGTCCTGGGCTGATAATCGGCCACGGCGGCGGCCATCACCAGGGCGTCCGCCTCCTCGCAGGCCTCCAGCACGGCATCCCGCATCTCGACCGCCCGCCGCACCGGCACCAGACGCACGCCGTAGGGGGCGGGCAGGGAGACCGGCCCGCTGATGAGGGTGACCAGGGCGCCCCGGTCACGGGCCGCCTCCGCCAGGGCGTAGCCCATCTTGCCCGAGGAATGGTTGCCCACGTAACGGACGGGGTCTATGGGCTCCTGAGTGCCACCGGCCGTCACCACGATGCGCCTCTCGACCAGGTCGCCGTAGCGACGCCCCAGCACGCCACGGACGGCGCCCAGGATATCGTCCCGCTCCGCTAGGCGGCCCGCCCCCACGTGGCCAGAGGCGAGACGCCCCACCTCCGGCCCCACGACGACGGCCCCCCGCTCCCGCAGGCGGGCCACGTTGGCCTGGGTGGCCGCGTTCTCCCACATGTGGGAGTCCATAGCGGGGCAGACCACCAGGGGCGCCCGGGTGGCCAGGGCGGTGAGGGAGACCAGGTCCTCGGCCAGGCCCAGGGCCAGGCGGGCGATGGTGGTGGCGGTGGCCGGCGCCACCAGCAGGAGGTCCGCCTGTCGCCCCAGCTCCACGTGCAGCTCGGCAGTGCCGGAGGAGACATCGAACATGTCCACGTGGGCGGGACGGCCCGTCACCGCCTGGAAGGCCAGGGGCGTCACGAAGCGAGTAGCCGCCTCCGTCAGGACGGCGTCCACCAGGGCGCCCGCCTGGGCGAGCTGGCTCGCCAGGTCCACCGCCTTGTAGGCGGCGATGCTGCCGGCCACGCCGAGGACGATGCGGCGCCCCTCCAGGTTATACATGCCCCTCGCCCCGGTTCATCTCGTAGATCAGGCGCAGGCCGATGAGGGTGAGGTCCGGGTTCACATGGTCTATGACGGGAGTCTCAGCGGCGATGAGCTCAGCGTAGCCGCCGGTGGCCACCACTTGAGTGTCCGGCCCCAGCTCCTCCTTGAAGCGGGCCACCAGTCCCTCCACCAGCCCCACGAAGCCGAAGAGGATGCCGGACTGCATCGCCGTCACCGTGTTGCGGCCGATGGCCGCCTTGGGGCGGGCCAGCTCCACCCGATAGAGCTTGGCGGCCCGCTGGAAGAGGGCCTCAGCCGCGATGCCCAGCCCGGGGGCGATGGCGCCGCCCAGGTACTCCCCCTCGCGGTTGATGGCATCGAAGACGGTGGCGGTGCCCAGGTCCACCACTATGAGGGGCGGGCGGTAGAGGTGGATGGCGGCCACCGCGTCGGCCACGCGGTCGGCCCCCACCTCGCGGGCGGAGTCGTAGAGGATGGGCAGGCCGGTGCGGACGCCCGCCCCCACCACCAGGGGGCGGACGCCCAGGTAGCGGCGACATATCAGCTCAAAGGTAGGCTCCAGGTCCGGCACCACAGAGCAGATGACGGCCGCCTTGACCTGGTCCGGCCCCACTCCCTCGTACTGGAGGAGGTTCAGCATGAGGCTGCCGTACTCGTCCGGCAGGCGACGGACGTCAGTAGCGAAGCGCCAGGTGGCGCGCAGACGCGCCCCCTCGAAGGCGCCGACAGTAACGGTGGTGTTGCCTATGTCTATGGCTAACAACATGGCGGCCGCGCCGGGGCTCCGTCATTATAGCCCAGCGCTATAGCTACCACAAGAGGCGTAGGGTCGGTGTCGACAAGCCGTGAATTTTTCTCCCGGGAGTTGTCATAAACCATGTTGAAAGGCCGTAGCTGGGCGTGTTAACTTGCCACTTGCGTCACCCCCCACCGAGACAGTCCCATGAGCGACGAGGCTGCCCGCAAGCTTTGGGAGACCGTCCTGGGCCAGCTACAGCTTCAGGTGACCCGGCCCAACTACGATACCTACCTGCGGGACACCACGGGCCTGGAGCTAACGGCTGAGCACTTGGTGGTGGGCGCGCCCAACGACTACGCCGCCGCCTGGCTCTCCACCCGCGCCCTGCCCCTCATCTCCAGCACCGTCAGTCGCGTCCTGGGGCGGCGGGTGGAGGTGACCTTCCGCGTCCATCAGCCCCGCCCGCGGGACTCGGCGCCCTCCCCCCTCTTCCGCTCCACCCCCCTGCCCGGCGGGGAGCGCTCCGCCCCACGCTTCAACCCTCGCTTCATCTTCGAGCGCTTCGTGCCGGGGGAGAACAGCCAGCTCGCCTATGCCGCCGCCCAGGCGGTGACGGAGAACCCTGGCGAGCTCTACAACCCCCTCTATATCTTCGGCGGGCCGGGCATGGGCAAGACCCACCTCCTGCACGCCATCGGCCACCGCCTCATCGCCCAGGGGAAGCGCGTCCTCTACGTCACCGCCGAGCAGTTCACCAGCGACTTCGTCACCGCCCTGGGCCAGCGCCGCGTCGACGAGTTCCGCTCCCACTACCGCCAGCTCGACGCCCTCCTGGTGGACGATGTCCACCGCCTGGTGGGCAAGGAGCGGACGCAGGAGGAGTTCTACCACACCTTCAACACCGTCTACCTGGAGCGAGGGCAGATCGTCCTGGCGGCGGACCGTCCGCCCCACGCCCTCACGGGGCTGGACGCCCACCTGCGCTCCCGTTTTGAGGGGGGGCTGGTGGTAGACATCCAGCCCCCCAGCCCCCAGACGCGGCTGGCCATCCTGCGGGCCAAGTCCCAGGAACAGCGCATCGACCTCCCGGAGGAGGTGGCCTGCTACCTAGCGGAGCTGGCCAGCCGCAACGTGCGGGAGCTGGAGGGCTACCTGAACCGTGTCATCGCCTACGCCCGCCTCGTCCAGGCGCCGGCCATAGACCAGCGGGTGGCCCAGGAGGCCCTCGCCGCCCTCTCCCACGCCAGCCCCCTGCAACCGCCCACCGCCGAGACGGTCATCCGCACCGTCGCCCAGTTCTTCAACCTCTCGCCCCAGACGCTCTCCAGCAAGAGCCGTTCCAAACTCCTGGCCGACGCCAGGCACATCGCCATGTACCTGCTGCGGGAGGAGTGCCAGCTCTCCCTCAAGGACATCGGCCGCCTCCTGGGCAGCCGCGACCACACCACCGTCATACACGCCATCCGCAAGATCGAGGTGCTCCTGCGCACCGACCCCCTCCTCCGCCGCCAGGTGGGCGAGATCCGCTCCATCCTCTCCTCCGGCCAGGCCTTCAACCAGGCCACCGCCTGACGCCCACCCCTTCCCCACACCCCCATCCACAACTTCCCCCAACCCGGCCCATTTCCCATTCCCCGGTCTCCACATCTCCCATAATGACCGATAGATCTCCTGCTACCCGACTGGATGCCGGGGCTGGCTATAATGGCTTGTGATGATCGATAGAACGACGCTGTGGGTAAAGGCCGGCGATGGGGGGGACGGCTGCGTCTCCTTCCGGCGGGAGAAGTTCGTCCCCCGCGGTGGGCCCGATGGCGGCAACGGGGGCGCAGGGGGCAACGTCTATCTGGTAGCCGATCCCCATCTGCGCACCCTGGAGCGGGCGGCCATCCAGCACCGCTATGAGGCGGAGCGGGGCCAGCACGGCCGTGGCGGCGGTATGCACGGTCGCAAGGGGGAGGACGTGTACGTCCCGGTGCCGGTAGGGACGCTGGTCCACCGGGTGGAGGAGGACGGCAGCCTCACCTTCCTGGGCGACCTGGACCGGCCGGGGAAGGCCCTGCTGGTGGCCCGTGGCGGGCGGGGCGGCCTGGGGAACGCGGCCTTCGCCACCCCGACGCGGCAGGCGCCCCGCTTCGCCCAGAAGGGGGAGCGGGGGGAGGAGTGCCGCCTCCAGCTAGACCTGAAGCTACTGGCCGATGTGGGCCTGGTGGGGATGCCCAACGCCGGCAAGTCCACCCTCCTGAGCGCCCTGACCAGGGCGCGGCCCAAGATCGCCGACTACCCCTTCACCACACTGGAGCCCCACCTGGGCGTCGCCCGGGTGGACCGTGACCACGAGCTGGTGCTGGCCGATATCCCGGGCCTCATTGAGGGGGCGTATGAAGGGAAGGGGCTGGGGCTGGAGTTCCTGCGCCATGTGGAGCGGACGCGGGCCCTGGTCCACTTGGTGGACGGCTCCCGGCCCGACCCTCTGGCCGACTACGAGGTGGTGAACCGCGAGCTGGCCCGGGCCCCGGGCGATCTCATGACCAAGCCCCAGGTAGTGGCCGTCAATAAGCTGGACCTCCCCGAGGTGCGGGAGCGCCGGGCAGAGATAGCCTCAGCCTTTCGCCGGCGCGGCCTGGAGGTGGCCTTCATATCGGCAGCCACCGGCGAGGGGACGCGGGAGCTGCTCCTGGAGGTATGGCGTCGCTTCTTCGCCGTGGCCCCCTCCCGACCGCAGGAGGCGGAGGAGATGGAGGAGGCGCTGCGGCGCGAGCCCCGCTTTCGCGTTCGTCGGGAGAACGGGGCCTTCCGCGTGGAGGGACGCGACCCTGTCGGCCTGGCGGAGATGATGCCCTTGGAGGTGCCGGAGGCCCGTCGGGAGTTCTGGCAGCGGCTGAGGCGCATGGGCGTATGCAGCGCCCTGCGAAGGGCCGGCGCGCGCCCCGGTGACGAGGTCCGCTTCGGTCAGCTCTCCCTGGAGTGGGAAGGTTGAGGATAGGTGTCCTGGGGGGCACCTTCGACCCCGTCCACCTCGGCCATCTCATACTGGCCGAAGAGGCGCGGGAGGTGCTCTCCCTGGAGCGCTTGCTCTTCGTGCCGGCCGGGATGCCCTGGCGGAAGACGGGGCGCCCCATCTCCCCCGCCGAGCACCGCCTGGCCATGCTTCGTCTGGCCCTGGAGGGCTCCCCGTTCGAGCTGAGCACCCTGGAGGTGGAGCGGCCCGGGCCCTCCTACACGGTGGACACCCTGCGGGAGCTGCACGCCGCCTTCCCGGCCGCCAGCCTCTACTTCATTATGGGCTACGATGCCCTCCTCGATCTGCCCAACTGGCACCAGCCGCAGGAGATAGTGCGCCTGGCCCTTCTGGCGGTAGCGCGGCGGCCGGGCGCGGAAGACTCCCTGGAGGAGCTGGAGCGGGAGCTGCCCGGGGTGTCCGGCCGGCTGGTGTGGGTGACGATGCCACCCATCGGCATCAGCGCCAGCGACATCCGCTCTCGGGTGAGGGCGGGCCGCTCCGTCCGCTATCTGGTGCCGCCCGGGGTGGAGGAGTACATCCACCGCCATCGCCTCTATCGCCAGGACTGAGGTTCTCATCTACAGGATGTAGGTGAGGCGGACGCGGGCGCCCTGGGCGGCGGCCCAGCGGGCGATCTCGGCCAGCTCTTGGAGGCGGTCGGCCAGTCCTGGGAAGTCGGCCGTCAGCTCCTGGAGGCGGGGCGTGAGCCGTATGGCCTCTGCCGCCTGGGCGGCCGTCTGGGCTAGGGGCCCCGGCTCCTGCCAGAGGCGCTCCAGCTCGTCCAGGTCTTCCGGGCCCTCTGGCTCGGCGCTGCTGAAGCGCAGGAGGGGGGAGAGGTCTATCTTCATCTGGCGCTTGAGGATGGCGGCCGCCTGGGCCAGTTCGTGCTGGGCGCCGTAGCGCTCGGCGGCGGCGAAGGACATGAAGTAGACGAGGGGGGCCGTGTCGCCCCGGAAGTCCAGGGGGCACGGCTCCTGCGCTGTCGTCTCCACCAGGATCATGGTCATGGGCATCCCCGGGGCTCGACCCCTGGCCTATGGTAAGGGGGCTCTGACAGGGGCGAGGAAGGGGCCCCCTACACGTCCAGGTTGCGGACCTGGTGGTAGTGGCTCTGGATGAAGCTCTTGCGGGGGCCCACGTCCTCACCCATGAGCTGGCTGAAGACCTGGTCCGCCAGGACGGCGTCCTCCACCGTGACCTGGAGGATGGTGCGGCGCGCCGGGTCCATGGTGGTCTCCCAGAGCTGCTCCGGGTTCATCTCGCCCAGGCCCTTGTAGCGCTGGACCTGCACCGTCTTGCCGTCCTTGAGCCGCTTCAGGTAGTCGTCCTTCTCGCGGTCGGAGTAGGCCCAGAACTGTTCCTTCCCCTTGCTGATGCGGTAGAGGGGCGGCTGGGCTATGTACAGGTGTCCCCCTTCTATGAGGGGGCGCATGTTACGGAAGAAGAAAGTGAGGAGGAGGGTACGGATGTGGGAGCCGTCCACGTCGGCGTCGGTCATGATGATGACGCGGTGGTAGCGGAGCTTGGCGGGTTCGAAGGAGTCGCCGAAGCCGGCGCCCAGGGCGGTGATGATGGCGCGTATCTCCTCGTGGCCCAGTACCTTATCGGGGCGGGCCTTCTCCACGTTGAGCACCTTGCCCCGCAGGGGGAGTATGGCCTGGAAGCGGCGGTCGCGCCCCTGCTTGGCGGAGCCGCCGGCGGAGTCCCCCTCCACGATGTAGAGCTCGCGTCGGCGGGGGTCTTTCTCCGAGCAATCGGCCAGTTTGCCGGGGAGGGTGGTATCCTCCAGGGCGCCCTTCTTGAGGACGAGGTCACGCGCCTTGCGGGCGGCCTCCCGGGCGCGGGCGGCGGTAAGGCATTTCTCAATGATGCGGCGGGCCGGCGTGGGGTGCTCCTCCAGCCAGCGAGAGAGCTCCTCCGCCACTGCCGACTCCACCTGCCCCTTCACCTCGGCGTTGCCCAGGCGGGTCTTGGTCTGCCCCTCGAACTGGGGCTCCGGCAGCTTGACGCTGATGACGGCGGTGAGCCCCTCCCGGACATCGTCGCCCGTAAGGTTGGCCTCGTCGTCCTTGAGGAGCTTCTGGCGGCGGGCGTAGTCGTTGAGGACGCGGGTGAGGGCGCTGCGGAAGCCGGTCAGGTGGGTGCCGCCGTCTATGGTGTTGATGCAGTTGGCGAAGGCGTAGGTGGAGTCGCTGTAGCCGTCGTTGTACTGGAGGGCGACCTCGATGATGGTGCCGTTGACGGCTCGCTCGAAGTAGAAGGGCTCATGGAGGACCCGCCGGTTGCGGTTTAGGCGCTGGACGAAGCTCCTGATGCCGCCTTCGAAGTAGTAGTTGGCCTGACGGCCGCTGCGCTCGTCCTCCAGCCGTATCCATACCCCTTTGGTGAGGAAGGCCATCTCGCGGAAGCGCTGGGCCAGGGTGTCGAAGTCGAATTCGGTGCTGGGAAAGATGTGGGGGTCGGGGCGGAACCAGGTGGTGGTGCCGGTCTCGCCGGGGGAGGCCTCGCCCACTATCTGGACCTCACCGTTGGGGCGACCGCGGCTGTACTCCTGGCGGTAGACCTTGCCGTCGCGCCGCACCTCTACCCATAGCCGCTCGGAGAGGGCGTTGACCACGGCGGCGCCCACGCCGTGGAGACCGCCGGAGACCTTGTAGGCCTGGTGGTCGAACTTGCCGCCGGCGTGGAGCTGGGTCATCACCGTCTCCAGGGCGGAGCGTCCGGTGCGTGGGTGGACGTCCACCGGGATGCCGCGACCGTTATCCTTCACCAGCACGCCGCCCTCCCGGTCTATGCGCACCTCGACGCGGTCGCAGAAGCCGGCCATAGCCTCGTCTATGGAGTTGTCCACTATCTCGTAGACCAGGTGGTGGAGGCCGCGGGCGTCCGTGGAGCCGATGTACATGCCCGGCCGGCGGCGGACCGCCTCCAGCCCCTCGAGGACCTGGATATCGGCGGCTGTGTAGGAGCTAGACGGCTTATCGCTCATGGGCCTCCTGTGGCAGAAAAGAGGGTTCTCTGACCATTTTAGCACATATTATCGGCTGGCGCAGGGGCAGCCCGGCGCCTTCAGCGCCTTTCCCTATCCTCGCACGGGGGCAGCGGGCGGTCGCTGGCCCATCCCTTCGGCCCGGGCCACCGTCAGGAAGACCAGGGCGGCCGCCACCTGGGCCGCCAGGGAGAAGACGACGAGGGTGGGGATGGAGAGGTCATACAGGAGGCCCAGCAGGGCGCTCCCGGCGAACCAGGCCACTCCGCAGACGGAGTTGAAGAGTCCGAAGCCCAGCCCTCGCCGCTCCACCCGCACCATGGTGGCCACCGCCGCCCGCAGGACGGACTCCTGGGCGGCCATGCCGGTGCCCCACAGGGCCATGGCCAGACCCAGCAGGAGGGGTTCGCCTCCGCCGAAGACGAGGAGGGCGAAGGGGGCGGCCAGGAGGGCGGAGGCCGCCACCACCAGCAGCCCTAGCCGATCGAACAGGCGGCCCAGGGCCAGGGCGGCCACGGCATCCACTCCCATGGCCATGGTGTAGAGCAGGGGCACCCAGGAGGCGGCCAGCTCTCCCTCTCGCTCTAGGTGGAAGGCCACTAGGGGGAAGTCCACGTAGCCGGCGGCCAGCAGCCCGGCGCCCAGGAGATAGGCCCAGAAGCGGCCGGGCAGGCGGCTGGCCTCCCCCTGGGCGGACGACGTCATC
>Ga0101943_1000499_pt1 | contig 62426 bp, 59 predicted proteins | sample DewCreD2012metaG_5_FD_75244 | JGI IMG/M metagenome (GOLD analysis project Ga0101943, IMG submission 75244) | Hot spring sediment bacterial and archeal communities from British Columbia, Canada, to study Microbial Dark Matter (Phase II) - Dewar... ... | reverse complement strand
AGGGTTGGCCCGGCGGGCCCGGCGCACCTCTTTGCGGGCATCGGCCTCGGCAGAGGTAGTGACGGCACAGGTGTTAATAACCACCAGATCGGCCCCTGTCTCGGGGGGCACCACCACCGGCTGCAAAGGCTTCAGGAGCCCCACCAAAGCATCCGATTCGACCTGGTTAACCTTGCACCCCAGGGTTTTGACCGCCAGCCGCACCCCTTCCACCAGGGGCATTGTGGGGCACGGCCCGCCTCCGGTCAAGGGTCGGTAAGGACAAGGCCAGCAAAGTCCTCGTCAGATTCGTGCTCTTCCAGTGCACACACCGGCTTGAGCCGGACGATCTGGGCAGGCGGGTCGTCGGGGCCAAACTCACCTGTTTCGGTGCTTTTGGCCACGCGAAACATCTGCTCCTCGAGCAGTTCCAAAAGCTCAGGGGTGGCCTCACGCACCGTGACGGGCAGGTTTTTGAGCACATGAGGGGCTATCGAATAGCAGTCCTCGATGCAGTGCAAAGCCTCGAACACCTCGGCACAGGAGGCCATATCCCGCCCCACGGTATTGCGTAACTTTTCTGGGAGGGGTTCGCCGGCCTCTACAATACTCACCGCATACAAGTCGAAACCTGTGTGGTGTCGGTGTATCCACAATTTGAGCAGCTCCCGCGCAGTGGGGGTTTGGCCAACTAGCATCTGGCCGGGCTCGAGTTCGTAAATTGCCTCGGCGAGCATCCGCATGCAACCACTGTAGAATAAAAGGCTTTTGTATAAGGCGCTTTGTGAGCGTTACTCAAACATTGGGCGTTACGCATCCTCCTGTTAGCATGGGGGCGTGCTAACTCTGAAAGATATCCAGCAGGCAGCCCAGCGCATAGCCCCCCACATCCACCACACCCCGGTATTCACCAGCCAGGGGCTGGATAAGCTTCTGGGCCGCCAGTTTTTTTTCAAAGCCGAGCACCTGCAAAAAACCGGCAGCTTCAAGGCCAGGGGTGCCCTGAACGCAGCCCTCCAGTTGCAAAACCCCAGGGGCCTGATCGCAGTATCTTCGGGCAACCACGCCCAGGGGGTGGCCTATGCAGCCCAGGTGATTGGGGTTCCGGCCCTGGTGGTGATGCCCGAGGACGCCTCCCCCACCAAAAAAGCGGCCACCCGGGCCTACGGCGCCGAGGTCTACGACCAGGGGGTGACGGTAGAGAACCGCGAGCAGGTGGTGCGCGCACTGGCCGAGGAGATGGGTTATGCGCTCATCCATCCTTTCGACGATTTTCGGGTGATGGCGGGCCAGGGCACCCAGGCCCTGGAACTCTTGCAGCAGGTGCCCGATCTGGACGCCGTCCTGGTCGCGGTGGGCGGGGGCGGGCTCATCTCGGGCATCGCCACAGTTATCAAGAGCCTGCGGCCCGCGTGTGAGGTGATTGGGGTGGAGCCCGAAACCGCCAACGATGCCCAGCAGAGCCTCCAGATGGGGGCGCGCGTGAAGCTGGTGCAGGCCCCCAGAACCGTGGCCGATGGGGTGCGCACCCTGGTGGTTGGCGAGAAGACCTTTCCGGTCATGCAGCGCCATGTGGATCGCATTGTGACGGTGCCGGACGAGGTTACCTTGGAAGCCCAGCGCCTGATGATGCAAAGGCTCAAACAGGTGGTGGAGCCCACCGCCGGGCTGGCTTTGGGGCCGGCCCTGATGAGCTACGACCTACCCGAGCGGGTAGCAGTAATTGTATGCGGTGGGAACTGGATGCCATAAAAAAGCCGGGGGGCCCGAGGACGTTTATCACCGAGACTTGGCGTAGGGTGGAAGCATGGACACTCTCTCGTTGCGCATGCCAAGCGACCTCGAGCTCGCCCGACAATCCCAGCTCAAACCCATCGCGGAAGTGGCTGCCAGCCTGAAGATTCCACCCCAGGCGCTTTTTCATTATGGCCCCTACATGGCCAAGGTAACACAAACCCCACCCTCACCTAGGGGCCAGCTGATCCTGGTAACGGCCATGACCCCCACCCCCGCCGGCGAGGGCAAGACCACCGTGGCGATTGGCCTGACCCAGGCCCTCGGCAAGCTGGGCAAAAAGGTGGCCGTGGCCCTGCGTGAGCCCTCGCTGGGGCCGGTGTTTGGCGTCAAAGGCGGGGCCACCGGCGGGGGCTATGCGCAGGTGCTGCCGATGGAGGAGATCAACCTGCATTTCACCGGCGACTTTCACGCCGTTACCAGCGCAGTCAATCTGCTCTCGGCCCTGGTTGACAATCATCTGCACCAGGGCAATGCGCTGGGGCTGGACGTGCGCCGCATCGAGATTAAGCGGGCACTGGACATGAACGATCGGGCCTTGCGGCAGGTGGTTGTGGGGCTGGGAGGCCCCGGCCAGGGCGTGCCCCGCGAGGCTGGTTTCGAGATTACCGTTGCCAGCGAGGTGATGGCCATCATGAGCCTGGCCTCCGACCTGGGCGACCTGCAAGAACGCCTGGGGCGTATCCGCATCGGCTACAACCAGGCCGGGCAGCCGGTATTCGCGCGTGACCTGGGGGCCCACGGGGCCATGACGGTGCTGCTCAAACAGGCTTTTTATCCCAACCTGGTACAGACCATGGAGCACCAGCCGGCCTTCGTGCACATGGGGCCTTTTGGCAACATCGCCCACGGCACCAACTCGGTGGTAGCAACCCGCATGGCCCTGGGCTATGCCGACTATGTGGTGACCGAGGCCGGGTTTGGCTCCGACCTGGGCGCGGAAAAATACTTCAACCTGGTCTGCCGCCAGGCCGGTTTTGCCCCTCAGGCCGTGGTGCTGGTAGCGACCATGCGGGCCCTGCGCTTCCACGGCGGGCAGGACGACTACACCCGGCCCAACCTCGAGGCCGTGCGGCGGGGACTGTCCAATCTGGCCAAGCACATCGAGAATATCCGGCTTTTTGGTTACGAGCCGGTGCTGGCTTTCAACCGCTTCCCCACCGATTCCCTCGAGGAGCTCGGTCTGGTGCGGGGCTTTGCCACCGAGCAGGGCCTGCGGGTTTCCTTTACCGAGGTGCACGCTAAAGGGGGCGCGGGAGGGGTGGAGCTGGCTCAGATGGTGTTGGAGGCTCTGCAAAACCCCGGCCAGTTACGGTTTCTTTATGCGCTCGAGCAGCCGCTGGAAAGCAAGATTGAAACCATTGCCCAGCAGGTTTACGGGGCCGCTAAAGTCGAATACACCCAGGAGGCCCGCAAAGCCCTCAAGCGGCTGGAGAAAGAGGGCTGGGGCAGTCTTCCGGTCGTCATCGCCAAAACCGCCAACTCCCTCTCCGACAACGCCAGGCTGCGGGGCCGCCCCCACAACTTCACCGTGACCGTAACCGACCTCCGGCCCAAGTGCGGGGCCGGCTTTGTGGTGGCCTACATGGGCGAGATCATGACCATGCCGGGGTTGCCCAAAGCGCCGGCGGCCCTCCAGATTGGGCTGGACGAAGAAGGTCGGGTCACCGGACTGTTCTAAAGAAGTAGGAAAGCGCTCGAGGTTCTTGTCGAATATCCCTCGGCTTCCACCTAGCGCAGCAGCCTTTCCAGAATCCCCCGCACCACCTGGCCGGTCTGGGCCATCAGCACGGGGTCGGCAAAGGTGTCGGTGGGGCGGTGGTAGTTGGGGTCGAGGCCGCGGAAGAAGAAGAGCACCGGCACCCCGGCCTGGGCAAAGGGCACGTGGTCGCTGCCCCCACCCGGCGCGCTGCCACAGGCCACCTGCAGGGCGTTGCAGTCGGCCAGCGCCCGCAATTCACCGCTTCCGCCGATGCCCAGGGTGCCATTCACGTTGACGCCCACCATGTCCAGGTTGAGCATGCCCTTCAGGCCCCGCACAATCTCGGGGTTCTGTTCGACAAACCGGCGCGAGCCCCACAGCCCATCCTCTTCCCCATCGAAAAACATGAACCAGATCTGCGCTGAGAGGGGGCTGTCGGCCAGTTGGCGGGCCAGCTCGAGCACCGTCACGGTGCCGGAGGCGTTGTCGTTGGCCCCGGGGCTGCCCGGAACCGAGTCGTAGTGGGCCCCCACAATCACCAGCGGATTCTGGCTGCTGCGCCTGGCGATCACGTTGCGCCCCTGTACCTCCTCGGTCACGATGCGCACGTCCAGCACGGCGCGGGTTCCCGCCTGGCTGAAGAGCCCAGCGCCATCACTCTGCGAGAGGGTCACCCCCGGAATGGGGCTATTGCCGCCAAAGGTGAAGCGGGTACCGCTGGGCTCCTCGGTCAGCAGGATAAGGCCCACAGCCCCCCGCTCGGCAGCCAGCCGGGCCTTCTCGAGGCCGGGAATCCCTCCCCGGCGCACCACCGCAATGGCGCCCTGCAGGTTCAGGTCGGCGAAGTCGGCGGCCAGCCCCGCCCCGGGCACCACTGCCAGCGGCCCCTCCACCCGTCGGCCCGGGCTGCCCGCCACGCTGCTCACCGGAAAGCTGGTCGTCCCCACCAAAAGGCTCGAGCCCTGGTCGCGGGTGCGGCTGTAGGTGAAGGGCTGGAATTCCACCGTGTAGCCCACCTTGTGCAGCTCGGCGGCCAGGTATTCTCCAGCGGCAGTGGTGGCGGGCAGGCCCGCGACCCGCGGCCCCTGTGACAGCAGGGCCTGCAGATCGGCCTGCATGCGCTCGGTAGAAAAAGCCTGGGCCAGGGCCAGCAGCCCGATGGCCGCCAGCCCCAGAACCCCCCGCAAGAAGAATTGTCGGCCCATAACCCAATTGTGCCATCCGGCCCATGAGTTGGATGGGGCGGGGCTATCAATCCTTGAACAGGTTATCGAAAGCCGATTGGCTGCCGCTCTTCCGTTTGAGACGGAAGAGGTCGTTTTTGAGCTCGATCCGGTCTTCCTGCAAGAGAAGCTCGAGGGTGCGCCGCAGCTCGTCCCTGGACAGGGCCTCCCCCTCTTCGTCCAGCCAACGCATAATGTCCTTTTCGCTGACAAAGCGCAGCGTCTCGATGGCTTTGAGCACCCAACCCCGGGTATCCATACCTGAATATACCGCGTCGGTAACCCAGAATGGGTGAAGCCCCCACCAAAGAAGCGGTATTTTCTCTGCGGTGGCTTCTTTCATTAAACCCCCACCTTGTCGCACAATAGAGGCGTGGATCCCTTCAGGGAATACCAGGACTACGTCATTGCGCACCGTCTGCGCGAGGCCCTGGACTTCTTCCCCGGCAAGCTCTACTCGCTGTGCGAGTATGCCACCTTGCGCCTTCGCCGCAGTGAGCTGGTGCGCAAGCTGGTAGGCCGTCAGGGTGATCCTGCGCTTTTATCGCGCATCGAACAAATCTCCGACGAGATTAATTTTGGCTTCTGGTCCAACCCCGGCCTGCTCAAAGCTTTCCTGAAGCGTTTACCCCCGCAACAATACCCCGTGCTGCACAGCCCTGAGGCCTTCGAAACCCTTCTCTCGCACACCGAGCGGCTTCGGCTCAAGGAACCGGGTCTGGCCGGGCGCTACTACCTGGGGTGGCTGCGCCTGCCCGCCCTGCTGGATGAACCCTCGGCATTTGAGCAGGCCATGCTCGAGCAAGAACACCTGGCGGAAGCCCTGGGGCTGTTCCTGGACGAATTTCACAAGGTTGCCGGCTCAGGGTAGGCCACCACCACCCCGTAGCCAGCCTCGAGTTCGATCTCCACCGGGCCTACAGCCAGGTTGGAAAGGGTCTGGGTACTTCCCAACGGTATGCTGGCTTTTTGTAGCGGCCAGCGCACCCCACGCAGGCTCAGGCCGGAAAAACCACCCAGCGGTAGCAAGCTCAGCTTGCTGTGGAGGGGTAAGTCCAGCCGCAGGGCTCCAGGCAATAAAGGGTGGGCCTCCTCGCTGCCCGAGGTTAGCAGGGTCGGCACCCCCTGCTGAGCCAGCCGGATACCCAGCAGCAGGTGGGCCAGGGTCTGGTCGGTCTGACCCCCCATGGCCCCCACCAGAACAAGCTGTGCCGCCCCCCGGGCCAGGGCAGCCTCGATGGCCAGCTCACCGTCGGTGAAGTCCTTGGCCACCGGATAGGTTTCGCGCGGCACCTGGGCATAGGCCTGCTGGAGTTCCGCCGGGGCCGAGTCGAAATCGCCTACCCACAGCTCGGCCTGAAGCCCCAGGGCTTGGGCGTGGCGCATACCGCCATCCGCAGCAATAACCCGGCTCCCGGCCACCTGGGCCTTGAGCCGCTCGGTCGGGGTAACCAGGCCTCCTAGCAGGATGGTAAAGCGTTGCATGGCGTTTAGTGGGCTCGAGGGGCTTCCAGTGAGGGAGGCGCAGCCCCCTGGCTGTCCTCCAGCACAAGCACCTTAGACCAATCGACCTTTAGCTGGATGGTATCGCCGGGGCGGAGCCCCAGCTCGGGGCCTTCCAGGTACAGCCTGCAGCCCCGCCAGGCCAGCTCGAGGCCCACCACAAAACCCTTAAAAACCCGCTCTTCCACCCGCGCCTCTTCCCCGTGGCCCAGGGTGATGGCCTCCGGCGGCAACAGGTGTGGGCGAGCCGGCAGCCCCATCTGCTGGCTCTGCTGGGCCGACAGCAGGTTGCGGTGGCCCAGAAAGCCGGCCACCCAGGCGTTTTTTGGATGGCGAAAAAGCTGCTCAGGCGAACCCACCTGCACAACCGCACCTCCCCTCAGCAGGGCAATCTGCTGGGCGATTACAAAAGCCTCGGACTGGTCGTGGGTCACCACAATGGTCGGCACCCCCGCCTGCCGCAAAATGGCCCGCAGCTCCCACAGCAGTTCGTGCCGCAGCTTCAAGTCCAGGGCACCCAGCGGCTCATCCAGCAGCAGCAGGCGGGGCCGGTTGGCCAGGGCTCGAGCCAGGGCCACCCGCTGGCGCTCACCGCCCGAAAGCTGGTTGGGACGTTTTTGCGCGTGGGGCCCTAAATGGGTCAAATCCAGCAGTTCGGCCACACGCCGCCGTATGCTTGCGCCATCCCAGCGGGCCTCCCGCAGGCCAAAGGCAATGTTTTCCCAGACCGATAGGTGTGGAAACAGGGCATAATCCTGAAACACAAACCCCACCCGGCGCGCTTCCGGCGCCAGGGGGGTGAGTTCGGTCTGCTCCAGCCAGACCTGACCGACCTCCGGTGCCTCCAAACCCGCTATCAGCCGCAAAAGCGTGCTCTTACCGCTGCCCGAAGGCCCCAGCAAGGCCAGGGTTTGCCCCACGCCGACCTCGAGGGAGACCTGCAGCCGGAACCCCGGATAGCTTTTGCCGAGCCCTATCACCCGCAACATACCCCTAGCCTACCGCCAACCGAATCATAAAAACTTACGAATGTCCTGGGGCTTCAGGTCTATGATGGCAGCCATGAGTGTGGTAGCGGCTTTTCTAGCTGGTATTCTTTCCTTCCTCTCCCCTTGTGTACTACCCCTGGTGCCCACATACCTGCTGTACTTGGGTGGAGAGCGGGGACGACCGCTGCTCAACGCCCTTTTCTTTGTGGGTGGTTTCTCGCTGCTGTTCTTGCTACTGGGGCTCCCCTTCACCCTGCTGGGCAGTTTTTTATCGGAAAACCGGCAGTTGTTGGGCCAAGCAGGTGGTGCAATCCTGGTGCTGCTGGGTCTGTACATGCTGGGCCTGAAACCCCAATGGGGCGTTAATTTACGATACCAAGGGGACACCAGCCGCCCCTGGGGGGCTTTTGTGCTCGGCGCCGTTCTGGGCCTGGGCTGGACTCCCTGCATTGGCCCGATCCTGGGGGGCATTCTTACCCTCACCGCGGCCGGGGGTGGGATCAATTTCCTACTGGCTTACATCCTGGGGTTGGCGGTTCCGTTTTTGCTGGTGGCCCTGTTGACCGACCGCATCCGCCCTGTGCTGCGCCAGGCGGCCCGCTTTTCCCGCTGGGCCGAGGCGGTAGCAGGGGTGGCCCTGGTCGCAATGGGCATCCTGATGTTCACCGGCACTTTCACCCGGCTCAACAGCTTCTTTATAAAAATCACCCCCGAGTGGCTGCTAAACCTCGAGAAAATTCTCATCGGCCAGTAGTCGGCGTGTATGGTATGTTCTATGCTTATCGAAGCCATAGCCGTTTCCAAACGTTACGGGCGGGACTGGGTGCTGCGCAACCTGGACTTTCAACTGGCTAAACACGAAGCGGTTGCCTTGGTAGGCCCCAACGGCGTGGGCAAAACCACCCTGTTGCGGGTGCTGGCTGGGTTGGTGCGTCCCACCCAGGGTTCGGTCAAGTTAAGCGGAAGGGTGGGCTTCTTGGCTAATCCACCGGCTTTCCACCGGCACTTTACCGGAGCTGAAAACCTGCACTACGCACTTCGGCTCGATGGAAAAACCGGTGGTCGCAGTGAAATTCGGGCCGCGCTGACCCAATTTGGGCTTCCACACGACAAGCCTGTCCTGAGCTACAGCAGCGGCATGAAAAAGCGCCTGGCGATGGCTCGATTGCACCTGCAAAATCCCGATATCTGGCTACTGGACGAGCCCGAAGCTGCCCTAGACGCACAAGGGCGGGGCTTGCTGGAAAACCTGGTACAGCAGGCGCGCTCCAGGGGTGGTGTGGTGATTGCCACACACGACAAAAGCTGGCTTTCCCTGGTAGACCGGATAGTTGAGCTACAAGGCCCGTGACGCCAAACCTGCGGCTTCGTCTATGCTGGTTCTGCCAAACCAACGTTTCCCAGCCAAGCAGCCCAACCCCTCTAAAGCAATCCCCGGACTGCCCCACCTTCCACCATGACGGCCTGGCCGGTCAGGTAGCTGGCCCTGGCCGATAGCAGAAAAACAGCCACATCGGCAATTTCCTGAGGGGAGGCCATCCGGCCAGCCGGTATCTGGGCAGTTTGCTGGGCATACGCGGCCTCCAGGCTGATGCCCTGCTGTTGAGCGCGGAAAGCAAATACCTCCTCAACCCGCTCCGTGCGGGTATAGCCTGGCCCCAGGGTGTTGACCGTGATACCAAAAGGCGCCACCTCTCTGGCCAAAGTTTTGGCATAACCGGTCAGACCGGCCCGCAGGGCATTGGAAAGGGCCAGGTTCTCGATGGGCTCCTTAACTGCCAGGGAGGTGATGAACAAGATGCGGCCAAACCGCCCCGACTGCATGCCAGGAAGCAGCGCATTAACCAAAGTCACCATCGGATACCAAAGCTGCTCTGCGGCCACACGAATGTCTTGCACCTTCAAATCTCGTGCCGCCCCGGGCTTAGGCCCCGCCGTGTTGCCCAGAAAAAGCTCCACCGTACCCAGCTTTTGCGTCTGGGCAACCAGGTGCTCGAGCGCGCGGTCTTGCGTGAGATCGGCTGCAATGGCGTGGGCCTCTCCCCCAGCCGCTCTAATTTCGTGCACCAGTTCTTCGAGTTTCTGTTGGTTTCGGGCTGTCACGACCACTCGAGCCCCCTCTTCCGCCAAAGTGATCGCAACAGCCCGCCCAATTCCTTGCGACGCTCCTGTTACCAGGGCCAGCCTGCCCGCAATGCCCAGATCCACGGAAATACCCCCAAAACTACTGCAGGGACTTCATATACCAGCTCAGGGTCGGGCCGCTATCACGCAGATGCTCAAAGCCCACCCGCTCCCAGAAGCATTTGGCCTGCTCGTTGTTACCATAGACCACGGCGTACAACCGATTCATCCGGCTGCGCAACTGAGCCTCGAGCTGCTCCACAGCGGCCTTGCCCAAGCCCTGGCCCTGAAGCCTTTCCTCGATGAGCAGCAGGCTGATGGTGGCCGAGTGCAGATCGGGGTAGGCCACCTTGTAGTCCAGAAAACCCACGGCGCGACCCTCTTGCATCAGCAATACAGCCTGGCGCCTGGTGTCGTGGCGCAGGGTCTCGAGCTCACGTTGAATATCGTTGAGGGTGGGCATATCCCCCCCAATCAGGGCAATGTAGGTGGGGCAGTTTAAGTACAGGTTGTGCACAATTACAGCCGAATCGGTGGTCACGGGTAGGAAGACGAGACGCGTAGAAACTTTCATACGATTTACCCAGATTGTAAGCAGCTCAAGCGGGTTGTGTTGTAATTTTCAACCCACACCCTGCATCACCCCCTGTGTGATCGGCCCATCAGCGTATCGCTTTAGCGGCCAGCCGACTTTATGCCCAGCGCCTCCAGGGCTTTTTCGAACGGCAGGTCGCGCCCGGTGTTGGCTAGCTGCTCGAGGGAGCTCTCCACCACAAAGTCTGGGATGGCCCGGGGTGGGTAGGGTGTGCCATCGGCGAAAAAGGCCCGGTTGTAGGAGATGCTCAAAGCCCCCCCGTTGATCAGATTGAAGGGTCGGGTGGTGGTATTGCCGATGCCCAGGGTGGCCACCCCAACCAGCGGCCCCACCTTGGCTCGCTGGATGGCCGAGGCCAGGTACTCCCCCCCCGAAGCGGTGTTTCCATCAATCAACACCACCAGCGGGCCGCGCCAGCGGGCCAGGAAGGGGAGGTTGGCGCTCTCGGTCTGGCCGTTGCGGATAATGGTGAGCCGCCCATCGCGGATACGAAACTCGGTGCGCTCGGTCTGGTAGCGGTCTACCAGGGCCACGTAAGCATCGTCCAGGAAGGCCGCTGCCGTCAGTATCATCTCGTTGAGCAAGCCGCCGCTATTACCGCGCAGCTCCAGCACCAGGGCCCGCACATTTTTCTGCTGAGCTTCGCGCACCAGCTCATGCACCCGGCGGCCCACCTGGCCCTGTGCATCAAAGTTGGGGATTTTGAGCACCCCTACGCCATCGGGGCGTATTTTGAGGGAGGGGAAGCGGGCTAGATTAATTTCGCGTCCGGTCAGGGTGACCTCGAGGCGCTGGCGCTCGGGACCACGCAGAATGGTTAAAACCACCGGACGCCCTGACTGCACCGACTGTGTCAAAAACTGAACGACCTGGTTATCATCGGGAAACTCGCTCAGCGGCCGGCCGTTAATGGCAATGATGCGGTCGCCATAGGCCAGTCCAGCCTCGTCGGCCGGCCCCCCCTCCACCACATCCACGATGAGGCGGTCGCGGGAGCCGGGTATCGGCAGGTGGCTTACACCGATGCGCAGGGTGCGGGAAGGCGCGTTACCCTGTCGGCTTTCCTGGGAGCCTCGCAATTCCTCGGGGCTCAGGTAATAGGTGTGGTTGTCGTTGAGTTCTCCCAGCATCTGCTCGATGATGGGCACGGCTTGCTCGTAGGGGCAGGTATCTTTCTGGGGAGCACAGGCGCGATCGAGTGCGCTCTGGTAGCGGGCCGTCAGCTCTTTGAGGTTGAGCGTGGCCGGACCGTTGTAATAAAACTCCAGATAGAAGCTGGCCTGGTCGAAGAGGTCTTGGGCCGGCGAGGCCAGCGAAAACGAGCCCAGCAGCAGGGCCAGGGTGGCAAACAGTTGGCGCATAGCATTCACCTATCGCAGCATTTCCAGGGCGCGCTCCAGCACCGGATCGCGTCCGGCAACAAGGGCCTCGAGGTCGTCCTCCACCACCACATCGGGGCTGACTTTGAGGGGGAAAGGCGAGCCATCCAGGTTGCGCATTCTAAGCGAAGAAACCGCGATAAAATCGCCGTTGATTAGGGGGCCTTCGGCGCTACCCGACATCCCCAGGGCGCCGGCGGTGGGCTCACCCACCACCTTGGCCCGCCCCGCGGCCTGCAGGAAGTAAGCCAGCATCTCGGCGGAGTTATAGGTATGGCGGTTAACCAGCACCACCAGCGGGATGCGGGCCAGGTAGGGCCGCTCGAGGGCGTTCTGCTCCTCCTTTTGGGCCCCCTCGGGTTGCACGTAGAGCTTGCCGTTTTCCACGGTGTGGGTCTCGTCCAGCCCCTGGAAGCGGCGGTCGTAGATAAAACCCCCTGTACCGGTAAAGGCCGCCGCTGCCAACAGGGCTTCCGAGTCGTAGCCGGTCAGGGCATCGCGCAGATCGATCACCATCCCGCGGGCCCCGGCCTGCTCGGCCCGGCGCGCGGCCTCGTGGACGCGCTGGGCGGTGGAGTAGCTGTCCGAGCTGTACAGGTGATAAATGCGCAGATAGGCGACGTTGTTGTTGATCTCCAGCCTGGGCTGCATGGTGGCCTCGGCCACCCGCGGGCTGAGCGTCACGGTACGGGCCACGCCCTGCCGGCTATAACTCAGGCTAAAGGGGCTACGGGCTGCTTCAGCGGCCAGCAACCGGGCCAGGGTCGCGGGCTGGCCCGCAATCTGGGTTATCAGGTCACCCCGACGCAACCCGGCCTCGTAAGCCGGCTCACCGGGAAAGGCCTCGCTCACCACCAGCCCCTGGGGCAGTTCACGCACCCAGACCCCCACCCGCGGGGCTGCTGGCCCCAGGCCGGCCCCGTAGCGTTCGTCATCGATAAGCTGGTCTCGGGTGACCAGTACCGTAAATGGGTCGGCGATATCCCGCACAATGCGCTCGATAACCTGTTTTGCTTTATCAAAGCCGCAGCGGTTGCCTTCGGAAGCGCAGAGCCGGTCGAGTTCCGGCTGGTACTGCCGCCGCAGTTCCCTGAAGGGGGGAACCTTGGCCGGGCCGTTGTAGTAAAAGCCGATCAGGAAAGTGGCCTGGTCGAAAAGATCCTGGGCGGGCGAAGCCACCGCTGAACCGACCAGCGCGAAGGCTGCCATACCGCTTAATAGCGCATGTCGTAGGGCCATATTCCCTCAATGATACGCAAAAAAATGTTAAGCGAATGGTAGCTGGGCCTGGGGTTGTAAAAGCCGGCCCCTGGCTTCGGCAATCCGCCGAAGCGCCTGTAGGAAGTCTCCCGGTCGAACCTGATCCAGCTAGACCCGCTTAAAGAGCAGGGTGGCGTTCATGCCCCCAAAAGCGAACGAGTTGGAGAGGGCGTAGTCCACCTGTTTGGCTCGAGGGGTGTTGGGCACATAGTCGAGGTCGAGCTCGGGGTCGGGGTCCTCGAGGTTGATGGTGGGCGGCAGAATCCCACTGGCCAAGGCCTGTACGCTGGCGATGGCCTCGATGGCCCCGGCCGCCCCCAGCAGGTGCCCAATCATGCTCTTGGTAGACGAGACCGCCAGCTTGTAAGCGTGCTCGCCGAAGACCTTTTTGATGGCCAGGGTCTCGGCCCTGTCCCCTACCGGCGTGGAGGTGCCGTGGGCGTTGATGTAGCCGACCTGCTCGGGGCTGACCCTGGCATCCCTGAGGGCAGCCTGCATAGCCAGGGCCGCGCCCTTGCCTTCCGGGTGCGGTTCGGTGATGTGGTGGGCATCGGCGCTGCGGCCAAAACCCACCAGCTCGGCGTAGATTTTTGCACCGCGGGCCTTGGCCCGCTCGTACTCTTCCAGCACCAGCACCGCGGCCCCTTCCGAGAGCACAAAGCCATCGCGGCTTTTGGTGAAAGGGCGGCTGGCCTTCTCGGGCTCGTGGTTGCGGGTCGAGAGGGCCCGCATCACCCCAAAGCTGCCGATGGCCATCTCGGTAACCACCGCCTCGGTGCCACCGGTGAGCATCACATCGGCCTCGCCCAATTGAATGACCCGGAAGGCGTTGCCAATGGCATCTGAGCCGGTGGCGCAGGCTGTCACCACAGTGGAGGATGGCCCCATGAAGCCGTACTTCATGGCCAGTTGGCCCGAGGCCATGTTGGCGATCATCATGGGAATGAAAAAGGGTGATAGGCGGGTGCCGCCCTTTTCGAAGAGCACCTTGCTCTGCTCCTGCCAGGTGATCATGCCCCCGATGCCGGTTCCGATCAGGGTACCGATGCGGGTGGGGTCTTCTTTCTCAAGCTCCAGCCCTGAATCCTGCAAGGCCAGATGCCCGGCGATCAGGGCCAGTTGGGTGAAGCGATCCAGGCGGCGCAGTTCGCGCTTGTCTATGTATGCCTCGGGGTTAATATCCACTTCGCCGGCAATCTGCACGGGGTAGCTCGAGGCGTCAAACTGGGTGATGCGGCGGATGCCCGACCGGCCCTCGAGCTGGGCTTTGTGAAAGGCTTCGGCTCCGATGCCATTGGGGGCCACCGGGCCAATTCCGGTAACGACGACGCGACGCATAAAGGCCATTATAGAACACCGCCGCAATTGTTCTAAGTCCAAGCTCTAAAGGCCTGTTGCAAGCAAAAGCCCCTCGAGGGCTGACTGCTTCCCCCGGTGGGGGCTGACGTATACTAAGGAACGGTGATGTATGGCTGGTCATAGCAAATGGGCACAAATTAAGCGCAAAAAAGCCGCCAACGACCTCAAAAAGGGTAAAATCGTCAGCAAATACCTGCGCCTGATTGCAGCCGCGGCCAGGGCCGGGGGCAGTACCGACCCAGCAGCCAATGTCAACCTGCGCAACCTGATCGAAGCCGCCCGGGACGCCGACGTTCCCAACGACAACATCGAGCGCCTTTTGAAGCGCCTGGCCGGCGGCGACGACGAGGGGAGCAACTACGAAGAGATCGTGTACGAGGGTTACGCACCAGGTGGGGTGGCCATCATCGTGCAGGCCCTCTCCGACAACCGCAACCGCACGGCCTCGGAGGTGCGCCATATCTTCAACAAACACGGGGGCAGCCTGGGGGCTACCGGGTCGGTCTCGTGGCAGTTTGAGCGGCGGGGCTATATCTGGGTTGAGCCCAACAGCGAGGCCGCCCAGGAAGCCGCCATCGAGGCCGGGGCGATAGATCTTCAGGAGAGCGAAGAAGGCCTGGAAATCTACACCGACCCCCAGGAAGTCTATGCCGTGGCCAACGCCCTCAAGGCCAAAGGCTTCAAGCCCGAGGACACCGAGATCACCATGGTGCCGCAAAACACCATGAGCCTGAGCCAGGAAGAGGCCGAGAAGGTGCTGCGCATGGTGGAAGCCCTGGAGGAGCTCGACGATGTGCAAAACGTGTACACCAACCTGAACCTCGACAACGTCTCGATTGGGGCCTAGGCATGTCCCAGCCCATTGTGGTGGTGGACTACGATCCTACCTGGCCCGAAGTTTTTGAACGGCTCCGGGCGCCGGTCTGGCGAGCAGTACAGGATTTTGCCCTGGCCATCGAGCACGTGGGCAGTACCTCGGTGCCGGGACTGGCCGCCAAGCCTATCATTGATATGGATGTGGTCATCGCCTCTGCCGCCCTAATTCCTCTGGCCATCGAACGCCTGGGAACGCTGGGCTATGTGCACCGGGGCAACCTGGGTATCGAGGGGCGGGAAGCCTTCCAGCAACCGGCCCACCTGCCACCGCATCATCTGTATGTTTGTCTGCAAGACAGCGTGAGCCTGCGCAACCACCTGGCCTTGCGGGACTATCTCCGGGCTCATCCCGCGGCGGTACAGGCGTATGGCGCCCTGAAGAAGCGTCTTGCCCAGGAGCATGCCCACAACATCGAGGCTTACATCGAGGCCAAAAGCGACCTGATTCTATCCATGCTGGCTCAAACCGGTTTCGAGACCGAGCAGATAGCTGCCATTCGAGAACAGAACCGGGCCAAACCCTGACCGGCTGTACTGCATACTCAAGGATGCAATAGAATGCAAGCTCACAGCCAGGCTGAAGGAAGACTGGCTAAGCTTAATCAGCAGGCAGGGTTGGTTCTGCCTCGAGTGTCCCAGAATGGTATCCATAGTGGAACGGTTTAGAGAGGATGTGCAGGCCGTGCTGGACCGAGACCCGGCGGCCAGGGGTGCCCTCGAGGCCATCCTGTTCAGTCCGGGGATGCACGCCTTGTGGATGCACCGGCTCAACCACTGGCTCTGGCGGGCCAACTTCAAGCTACTGGCCCGCATTCTGGCCCACTTTACCCGCCTGCTCACGGGGGTCGAGATTCACCCCGGGGCCCGCATTGGCCGCCGGGTGGTGATTGACCACGGCATGGGCATTGTAATTGGCGAGACCGCCGAGGTGGGCGACGATGTGCTGATGTACCACGGGGTGACCCTGGGCGGCACCGGCTTCACCCGTGAGAAGCGCCACCCCACCATTGGCAACGGGGTGCTGCTGGGGGCCCACGCGGTGGTGCTGGGGCCTATTGTGGTGGGCGATGGGGCCAAGATAGGGGCCGGGGCGGTGGTCACCAAGCCCGTGCCCCCCGGCGCAACCGCCATCGGGAACCCGGCGCAGATTATCGTTCGGGAAGAGGCGCTCGAGGCCGCCCCAGCTTAAGTACCCCACGGGAAGCTTTACCCTTTGGCCCTTTACACTAAAGAATCAGCATGGCGTCGCCCAGGCTATAAAACCGGTAGCGTTCGGCTACCGCGGTCTGGTAGGCCTGTTTCATCAACCCGTGCCCCATAAAGGCCGATACCAGCATCAGCAGGGTGGATTTGGGTAGGTGAAAGTTGGTAATCAGCGCGTCTATCACGTTGTACTTGAACCCCGGGCGGATGAACAGTTGGGTCTCGCCGGCCCCCGCCTGGACACCCCCCAGCTCGGCGCTGTAGGCGGTCTCGAGCGTGCGCACCACCGTGGTGCCCACCGCAATCACCCGCCGCCCCTCAGCCCTGGCACGGTTGACCGCCTCGGCGGTCTGGGGCGAAACCTCATAGGGCTCCAAATGCATCACGTGCCGGTCGGGGTCGTCGTGGACGGGCTTGAAGGTGCCGGGGCCCACGTGCAGGGTGACGTATTGAATATCCACCCCCAGCCCCCGCACCCTGTCCAGCAGTTCGGGGGTGAAGTGCAGCCCCGCCGTGGGCGCGGCCACCGAGCCGGGGGTTTTGGCGTACACGGTCTGGTAGCGGGCCGGATCTACCGAGGCCTGAATGTAGGGCGGCAGCGGCATCTTTCCGATGTTTTCCAGGTGTTCCCAGACATTACCGGAAAACCTGAGCAACCGGGTTCCGTCTGCTTCGATGGCCTCCACGGTGGCGAAGAGCCCATCGGGAAAGGTCAGCCTCGAGCCCACCTTAGCCCGCCTGGCCGGCTTGAGCAGGGCCTCCCAGAGCCCCTCGCCAGAGGGAATTTCTCGTACCAGCAGCACCTCGAGCCCCGTTCCGTGTGGGTTGGTGGCAAAGGTGCGGGCCGGAATCACCTTGCTCTGGTTGAGCACCAGCACATCCCCTGCCCGAAGGTACTGGGGCAGGTCGCGGAAGATGCGGTGGGTAATCTGGCCGGTCTGGCGGTCAATCACCATCAGCCGCGAGGCGTCGCGGGGCTCGGCCCCGCTCTGGGCGATGAGTTCGGGGGGTAGGTGGTAGTCGAAGTCCTCGAGGTTCATTTCAGAATCAGGGCTCGCTGCGCGGTATCAGGGTGCGCTCCCGGTCCTTGCTGGGCACGAAGGCGTTCTCGATCTCGGGCAGGTGGATGAAGCGGTCTACGGCATCAATCAGTTTTTGCGAGGTGGTCTCCTTGAAGGCGATCACCTCGACCCGGATGCCGCGTTCCATCAGCACCTCCACGATGTCCACAAAGTCGCCGTCGCCGCTACCCAGCACCACCACATCCAGGGTGTGCATCAGCCGCACCATATCGGCGGCAATACCCATATCCCAGTTGCCTTCGTAGATGGGCTTGCCCTCGTCGGTGGTCTCCTTGAGGGTCAGGTTCATGCGGCGCACCCGGAAGCCAATGGTGGAGAGCTTGTAGATGAAGGGCCAAGCCGAGGTGTCGTGTTCGCGCTCGACCACGTAGGCGGTGGCCCGCACCAGTTGGCGGTTGGCCACGGCATAGCGCATCAGGCTTTCGAAGTTGACGTTCTGCCCGTAGTAGTCGCGGGCCGAGTGGTAGAGGTTTTGGGTATCAACGAACAGGCCCACACGCTGCTGGGGGCTCCAACCGAGGATACGGCTAAAAGGGTCGTTCATCAAAGCTCCTTTTGAAAATCGATATCTATAATACCGGCTACATAAAGGTTGTCTTCGTACCCGCTCCAAAGCAAACCGGCACGCTTCCTTCGATCAGGATGAATGGCCCCTGCGATGAAGGCCACTCATCCTGACTCAATACGAAATTGTATCAAAACCGCCCCCGTGGCAGGCCAGTTGGTATAAGCGTATGCGCCCTTCCTTGAAGGGTCGGGCTCAACGCAAGGCTGCGAGCTCGCGCCGGGCCCGCTCGAGGTCGAAGCGATCAGCAGCGGTTTTGGGGGCAATCGCCAAAGCGGCCTCGTACTGCTTGCGGGCCTCTTCTCTCTTACCCTGGGCCGCCAGCACCCCGGCCAGCTCCACCTTGTGGATGATGGTCTGGGGCTCGAGCTGGATGGCCTCGTTGAAGAGGGGCATAATCTGGTTGCCGTTGGCCCCGTACAGCCAGCCCACGTTCTTGGAGATGAGCGAATGGTGCCACAGGGCCAGCGCAACCCTGGCCCCGGCATGGCGGGGGTTCAGGCGCAGGGCCTTGTCCAGGTTCTCCTTGATGCTGCTAGCCAGGCCCAGGCTTTCCAGAATGCCCCGGTACTGTGAAAGGCGGCCCTGGGCTCGAGCCAGTTCAAAATAGGCCTCGGCGTTATCCGCATCGGCCTGGATGGCCCGGCGGGCAGCGGCTTCGGCCCGACCAAACCAGTCGGCTTTCTCGTTGTCCTTGGCCAGGTAGCCCGCAAAATAGCTGGCCGCCCTAGCCGCCAACACAAAACCCTCCGCGCTGCCCAGACGTAAACCGGCCTCGTATGCTTCCTGAAACTTGCCGTCGTCTACCAGTTTCTCAACCGCTGCGACGTTCTGGGCCAAAGCCAGCGACCAAAGCACCATCAAAACCAGCACCAGACTCCTCACAGTTTCCTCCCTGTATAACGGCACACAACCTACCACAAAGTCGCGCGGATTGTACCGGATGTGCATCTGTGGGCGGCAACCCTGGGTGCGCATGTTACACTACCCCCATGATAGCGTTACGAGCGGTTCCTTTTGCCGTTGGAATCGCCCTATTTGCGTTCACGGCCCTGGCCCAGCTTGGCGCTGAGGGCTACTACACCCAGTGCAAGGCCCTATACGACCAGGGGGTGCGGGATAGCGCCAAAGCAACCTGTCAGCTCGCGCTGGTAGACAACCCCAATCACCTGCCCAGCATCAAACTGCTGGGGCGCATCTACCTGGAGGAAAACAACCTGGGTGCGGCCCAGCCCTTCCTTCAACAAATGAAGCAACTGGGCCCCCAAGACCCCGAGGTAGCCCTGCTGGAGGCGCGCTTTTTGCTGTTGGAGGGGCGGCCATCCGAGGCGCTCGAGCGCCTGCCCAGGGGACTCAGTACCGAAGCAGTGCTGCTGAGGGCGCAGGTGCTCGAGGCCCTGGGCCGCTACGAAGAAGCCTACGCCACTTACCTTCGGATAACAGCCTCGGAAGAGGCCCGTCTGGGAGCTGCCCGCCTGGCAGAGCGCCTGGGACGGCCCCAAGAAGCCCTGGGCTTGCTGGGGAACAGCCCCAAAGAGCAGCTAGCGCAAGCCCGCTTAATGTGGCTTTCGGGCAATTCCCGTGCAGCAGCGGAGGCTCTTGAAGAAGTCCTACCCCGCCTGGGCCCCCTGGAAAAGGACTACATCCAGACCCTGGGTTTGCTGGCGATGGTCTATTACGGCCTGGGGGAGTTCGAGAAAGGCGCCCTGGTTTTGCGACAACTGTCCTCAAGGGTCAGCCTGCCCAGCAGCCTGCTCGGCAAGGTCTGGCCGTGGCTGGCCGTATTTTTGGTCTATCTGGCGCTAGTGCTCTACGGTGAAAGCCGTATCGAACCGATGCGCACCGTGGAGATGGGCAACGAGCGGCGCTTTGGGCCCGGCTCGCTTCACCTATGGCTGCTGCTGGCCATTGTTTTAGCCGGGCTGGCCAGTATAGGTATCGGACAGGTGCTCTATCAGAACCTACTGGCCCTGTTTACCCCTTTCCAGGGCCAGGTTGTGCGCCCGGTGTTTTATTTCTTAATGGGTGCTTTCGCGCTGCTCATCGCCTACCGAATGGTGGGGCAACCGGGCCTGGTTCAGGCTCTTGGGCCGCGCTCGAGCTGGATAGAAGGCACCTGGGCAGGGCTGGTCTTGCTGGCCCTGCTGGGCCTGTACGCCTATATCGCCAAGCCCCTGGGCCTGAGCGGGCTCGGCACCATGTATCCCATTTTCTTCGGTCTGGCTTTTCTGGAAGTGGTGGTGCGCGGGGTAGGGTATCCGATTTTTAAGGAGCGCTACAAAGAGCTAAGCGGCTTGATGATCCCGGTGCTGTATGCCCTGGCAATTCCTGGGCCTACAATTTTCTTCCTAATGACCAGCCTCTTTTTGGGCTGGCTTTACCTGCGCACCAAAGGGGCGCTGGCTGGGGCTACGGCCTGGGTTATGGCTGGATTAATTCTGACCCTGATCGCCAACCTGCCCTGGGTGCGCACACTGCTGATTAACTAACCCCTTTGCGGCAGCCGGCTCTAGGTTTGGGAGGGTGGCTGTGCAGGGGGCTTTTTTTGTATAGACTTCCTGGAGATGCGGGAAATTTTCTTTCTCTCCGATTTCGGCCTGGCCGACCCCTACGCCGCGGTGGTCAAGGCGGTCATGCGGCAAACAGCGCCGGGGGCGGTTATTCACGACCTGGCCCACAACCTGCCCCCTGGCGACCTCCGCCGGGCCAGCTACATCCTCTATGAGTCGGTGCCCTATCTACCCCGGCAGTCGGTGGTGCTGGCGGTGGTTGATCCGGGGGTGGGCTCCTCCCGCCGGGCCGTCCTGGTGATTGGCGAGCGTCTTTGCTACGTGGCCCCGGACAACGGCCTGCTCACCCTGGCCTACCTGCAAGACCCCCCGCGCAAAGCCTACCTGCTCGAGAACCCCGCCTACCACCTGCCCCGCAAATCGGCCACCTTCCACGGGCGTGACGTATTTGGGCCGGTCGCGGCCCACCTGGCCTCGGGGGTTGAGCCGGCCCGCTTCGGCCCGGAGGTGCCGGTTGCCGAGCTGGTGCGCCTGCCCATCCACCTGAACTTTGGCAACCACGGCGAGGTACTCACATTTGACCGCTTCGGCAATGCCATCACCACCCTGCTGGCCACCCCCGCCCAGATCCGCGGCAAAAAGGTGCGCATTCGCTACCACCACATTCCGGTAGCCTCCCATTACGCCGAGGTTCCGGTAGGAAGCGCCCTGGCCTATGTGGGCAGCGCCGGGCTTTTAGAGGTTGCCATCCATCTGGGCAATGCCCAGGAGCAGCTCGGCCTAAAGCAAGGGGATCGGGTGGAGCTAGGTTGACCTTTTGGGCTTCAGCCTGTAGATTGGAGAACGGTTTGCCGAGCGCAACCCCACCCAGGGGTTGGTATTGCCAAAGGAAGTGACCCAAGATGGCCAAGCACCCAGTACCCAAGAAAAAAGTCTCCAAGTCCCGCCGGGATATCCGCCGGGCTGCGGTCTCCACCCTCACGGCTCCCACCCTCATCAAGTGCGCCAACTGCGGGGCTTTGATCCCGCCCCACACCGTCTGCGATAGCTGCGGCTATTACGCCGGCAAAAAGATACTGGAAGTCAAAGCTTAAAATTCCTGCTTCAACAGCCCCAGGGCGGCGCAACCCGTCGGCTGGGGTTGTTCTTTTGCCCCCATCCGCTGGATCTGCCGTCTAGACTTGGTTCAAACCGCGTTCCAGCACAAGGGGGGGTTGGGGGTGTTATCTTTGTTGAAGTGCCCTATGCTTTTGGGGTAGCTTTAGGAGGCAACGTTGAACATTGGTATCCTTGCCCTTGGCACCTACGCCCCCGAGCGGGTGATGACCAATCACGATTTTGAGAAGATCCTAGATACATCCGACGAGTGGATTGTCAGCCGCACGGGGATTCGAGAGCGGCGGCTGGCCGCCGAGGGGGAGTTCACCTCGCACCTGGCTTTCCGGGCCGTCGAAGACCTCATCCGCCGTCATGGGCGCGGCGCGCTGGAGGGGGTGGATCTGGTGATTGTGGCCACCAACACCCCCGACGCCCTGTTCCCGGCCACGGCTGCTTTGGTGCAGGATCGTTTTGGTTTGAATGCCGGCGCCTACGACCTGCTGGCGGGCTGCCCGGGCTGGGGGTATGCCATCGCCCAGGCCCATGCCATGGTAAAAAGCGGTCTGGCCCGCAAGGTGCTCGCCATCGGCTCCGAGACCCTTTCCAAAATCCTCGACTACACCGACCGCTCCACGGCGGTGCTGTTTGGTGATGGGGCCGGGGCCGCGGTCATTGGCCCGGTGCCGGAAGGGTATGGTTTCAAGTCCTTTGTCCTGGGGGCCGACGGTTCAGGAGGCAAGGAGCTGATGCTGCGCTGCATTGCCGACAAGCTGCCCGACGGCAGTCCCATGCGCCAGTACGCCTATATGAACGGGCGGGAGGTTTTCAAGTTTGCGGTGCGGGTGATGAACACCGCTACCCTCGAGGCCATCGAAAAAGCCGGCCTCAAGCCCGAAGACATCAAGTACCTGATCCCCCACCAGGCCAATGCCCGCATCATCGAGGCGGCCCGCGAGCGCCTGGGGTTGCCCCCCGAGCAGGTCTGGGTCAACGTAGACCGTTACGGCAACACCTCCACAGCCTCCATGCCCATCGCCTTGCAGGAGGCTCTGGACGCAGGCAAGATCCACAACGGTGACCATATCCTGTTCGTGACCTTTGGCGCTGGCCTCACCTGGGCCGCCAGCGTGATGACCTGGTGGCAGCCGGACTAAGACCATGGCCTTGATGAGGTGAGACATGATTGCAGCTTTGTTCCCCGGACAGGGGTCGCAGGAAATTGGCATGGGCAAGGCGCTTTATGAGGGCTCGAGGGCGGCCCGCGAGGCCCTGGATCGGGCCGAGGCCGCTTTGCCCGGTCTGCTCAAGCTGATGTGGGAAGGCCCGGAGGAGGAACTCAAACTAACCGCCAACCAGCAGCCGGCCCTTCTGGCGGTGGGCTATGCAGCCTTCCAGGCCTATTTGGAAATGGGCGGTGCACTGCCCAGCTTTGCGGCAGGGCACAGCCTGGGCGAATGGACGGCCCACGTGGCCGCCGGCACCCTCAGCCTGGAGGATGGCCTGCGCCTGGTGCGCAAACGCGGCGAGTACATGCAGGAAGCCGTGCCGGTGGGGGCGGGGGCCATGGCCGCCGTTTTGAAGGTTCCGCCCCAGACCATCCAGGAGCTGACCGCCGGCATTGCCGGGGTGGAGGTCGCCAACTACAACTCACCCGAGCAGACCGTCATCTCCGGCACGGCCGAGGGGGTGGCGAAGGCCACCGAGGTGCTCAAGGGCCACAAAGCGCGGGTGATCCCGCTGCCGGTCTCGGCTCCGTTTCACTCCTCGCTGATGCGGCCCGCTCGGGAGCGTCTGGCCGCCGACCTGGCCCGGGTGGAGCTCTCTACCCCCCGCTTCCCGGTGTACTCCAACGTACGGGCCCAGCCCGAGACCCGCCCCTCGGTCATTCGGGAGCTGCTGCTGGAGCAGATCACCCATGCGGTGCGCTGGGTGGAGATTCTGCAGCACCTGAAGGCACAAGGGGTAAAGGTGTACCTCGAGTTCGGCTCTGGCAAGGTGCTGACCGGCCTGGTGGGGCGCACCCTGGACGGGGTGGAGGCCCGCTCGTTAACCCGCCCACAGGAAATTGCCGAGTACCTGGCCGTGCTGAAGCAAGGCTAGCCCTGGAGGAAGTATGCGAAAAGCCCTGGTAACAGGTTCGTCACGTGGAATCGGAAAAGCCATCGCACTGGAGCTGGCCCGGCGGGGCTATGCCCTGGCCGTGCACTATGCCGGCAACCAGGCCGCCGCCGAGGCCACCGCCGCCGAGGCCCAGGCCCTGGGGGCCAGCCAGGTGGTGGTGCTGGGGGCCGACCTGAGCAGTGCGCAAGCGGCGCAAAAACTCGTAGCCGATGCCAACGCCGCCCTGGGTGGATTGGAGGTGCTGGTCAACAACGCCGGCATCACCCGCGACACCCTTCTGATCCGCATGAAGGACGAGGACTGGGACACGGTGATCGCCACCAACCTGAGCGCCATCTTCCACACCACCCGCGAGGCCATCAAGCTGATGATGCGCGCCAGGTGGGGCCGGGTCATCAATATCAGCAGCGTGGTGGGCATCCTGGGCAACCCCGGCCAGGCCAACTACGTGGCGGCCAAGGCGGGCCTGATTGGCTTCACCAAGTCGGTGGCCAAGGAGTACGCCACCCGCGGCATCACCGTCAATGCCGTGGCGCCGGGGTTCATCGAGTCGGATATGACCGCCAAACTGCCCGAGCAGGTTGTGGCCGAGTACCTCAAGCAAATCCCCGCCGGGCGCCTCGGCAAACCCGAGGAGGTGGCCAAGGCCGTGGCCTTTTTGGCCTCGGACGATGCGGCCTATATCACCGGTCAAACCCTGTGTGTGGATGGCGGCATGACCCCACACTAAAACCCTGCCCGGTTTTGATGTGGTAGAATCCCGCACGGTAGAATAAACCCTAATCTTATGGAGGTTAAAACATGGCAATCCTAGACGATGTAAGAGAAGTGATCGTGGAAAAACTCGGCGTGGATGCCGAAAAAGTAGTGCCCGAGGCCCGCTTTATCGAAGATCTGGGCGCTGACAGCCTCGATACCGTAGAGCTGATCATGGGCCTGGAGGACAAGTTCGGCCTGGAGATCTCCGACGAAGACGCAGAAAAAATCCGCACCGTACAGGACGCCATCGATTTCATCCAAAGCAAGCAAGCTTAGAACAGCCACATACGACGGCTGCGCAGCATGGTTTGGCCTGGCTTTGCGCAAAGCGGGGTGGTTTAGGAGCCGGGCTTGCAACAAACAAGGGAGGGGTCGACACCCCTCCCTTCGTGGTGGTTGCTCTTAAAAACGCTTGGCCGGTTCAACCACGCTCACGTTGGCGGCCTGAGGCCCTTTACCGTTTTTTCCGGGCTCAATCTCGAAGGTTACCACGTCGCCTTCGTTCAGGGTGCGAAAACCACGAGACTGAATAGCGCTGTAGTGCACAAATACGTCCGGTTCCCCCTCTTCGCGCTGGATAAAGCCATAGCCCTTTTCTGCATTGAACCACTTGACCTTACCTTTTTGCATACTGCTCCTTACCACGGGCAACTGGACAGTAACCCGGCCCGGGACCAAGGCGCTGAACTACCCAAACATCATTCGACCACCGCTGGCCACAGAAAATCCCCCCATCGCCAGGCCGTGGACAAAACAACATGGGCCACCTCAGAAAACTCCCAGACGCCTCAAGATAGCACTACTCAGCGAGCTATGTCTACTCGCACAACGCCCGCCGTTGCCGGCGGGCGTTTGTCGGCTGCTAGGGCCGCCAGAGCGGCACCGTGGTGGGGTCAATCCCCCATTCCTTAGCCAGGTAGGTCTGGGATAGTTTCTTGAGCGTGCCGTCTTTCTCCAGGGCCTCCAAAATCTTGTCAATCTGGGCTCGGTTGGGGTTCCCTTTGGTAAAGAGTGCACCGTAATTTTCGCCGGTGCTAAACTGACCCACCACCACCAGCGCCCCACCCGACTTGGCCGCCTCCGAGAGCACAATGGAAGTGTCGATGATAAAGGCATCAATCTGCCCGGCCCGCAGGGCCGTGAAGCCCGCTGCCACATCCGGGAAGACCCGGGTCAGGTTCTGGGGGTGCTTGAGGGTCTCGCTCAGGAACTTGGCCGCCGTGGTGGCCTGTTGCACGCCCAGGCGGGCCGTCTTGAGGCTGGCCGGGGAGTTAAATTTGGCCTTATCAGCCGCCCGCACCAGCACGCCGATATCCGAGGAGAAGTAGGGCCTCGAGAAGTCCACCACCCGCTTGCGGGCCTCGGTGATGGTGATCTGTGAGAGAGCAAAGTCGAAGTTGCGGGTCTGGCCAGCAATCAGGGCATCCCAGGCCACGTTCTGCACCACCACTTTATCCAGCCCTGCGCGGTGGGCGATGTTGGCGGCCAGGCAGTACTCGAAGCCGTCCTTGATGGTGGCGGGGCTGTCGCCATTCCAGAAGCCCGGCCCCGGCAGGTTGGTCTGCACCGTAAGCTGGCCGGCCACCGCCGGGCGGATGGGGAACTGGCCTTTGGGACCGGTGACCTCGCAGTTACCAATTTTGGTCTGGGCCATCCCCAGCGAGGCCAGAACCGCCAGTCCTAGAATCCCGATTCTTTTCATGGAAACCTCCTTAGCTACCCGGTCTATATGTTCTGCTCAACTTTACAGAACCCCAATGAGGGCGTCAATGCAGGGCGAGCAGGTTCACCAAGACCATCAACCTGCCGCCTTTTTCTTGCCCATTCCGCCAAGCGCCCGCCGCAACTACAGACTTTCCTGCAGCATCGGCTACAATGGATAGGCTGTGCAGGAACGGATTCGCAATTTTTCCATCATCGCGCACGTAGACCACGGCAAGTCTACGCTGGCCGACCGCATTCTTCAGATGACCAAAGCCGTCTCGGATCGAGAGATGCGCGAGCAGTTTCTGGACTCGTTGGAACTCGAGCGCGAGCGTGGTATCACCATCAAGGCCAGCGCGGTGCGGCTGTTTTACCAGAGCAAAGCCGGGGAGACCTACATCTTCAACCTGATTGACACCCCCGGCCATGTGGACTTCGGCTACGAGGTGAGCCGGGCTTTGGCCGCGGTGGAGGGGGTTTTGCTGGTGGTGGATGCCTCGCAGGGGGTGGAGGCCCAGACCATCGCCAACTTCTACCTGGCCATGGAGCATGAACACACCATCATCCCGGTGATCAACAAAATTGACCTGCCCGGCGCCCAGCCCCTGGAGGTGGCGCTGGAGGTGGAAGAGGTGCTGGGGATCCCCGCCGACGACTGCATTTTTGCTTCGGGCAAAACCGGCCAGGGGGTGGATGAGATCCTCGAGGCCATCGTGGCCCGCATTCCAGCCCCCAAAGGTCGCCCCGAGCACCCCCTGCAGGCCCTGATCTTCGACTCGATCTTCGATGCCTACCAGGGGGTGATCCCCTACGTGCGGGTGATGGACGGTAGCATCCAGCCCGGCGACACCATCCGCATCTGGTCTACCGGCAAGGTGTTTGAGGTGGACAAGGTGGGGGTCTTCCGGCCTGGGGCCTTGGAGCCCGTCGCCCGGCTGGGCCCCGGCGAGGTGGGCTGGATTACCGCCGCCATCCGCGAGATTGGCGATGCCCAGGTAGGCGATACCATCACCTCGGCCCAGAACCCCTGTGAAGCCCCCTATCCGGGCTTCCAGCCGGCCAAACCGGTGGTGTTTGCCGGCCTCTACCCCACCGACACCCAGGAGTACAACCGGCTGCGCGAGGCCCTGGAGAAGCTCAAGCTCAACGATGCGGCGCTTTCGTTTGAGCCCGAGACCTCCGAGGCGCTGGGCTTTGGCTTTCGCTGCGGCTTTCTGGGGCTGCTGCACGCCGAAATTGTGCAGGAGCGGCTCGAGCGCGAGTTCGACCTCGACCTCATCTCCACCGCCCCCAGCGTGATTTACCGGGTCAAGCTCACCAACGGCGAGGAGATCGAGATTCACAACCCCTCCGAGCTGCCCAACCCCGACAAAATCGAGGCCATCTACGAGCCGTACGTCAAGCTCACGGTCTACACCCCCGAGGAATACGTGGGCTCCATCATGCAGCTTTTGCAGGAAAAGCGCGGCAAGATGAGCAACATGCACTACGTCGGCAAGCGGGTGGAGCTGGTGTACGAGGTGCCCTTCGGCGAGATCCTCTACGACTTCCACGACCGCCTGAAGTCCATCAGCCGGGGCTACGCCTCCATGGACTACGAACAGGCCGGCTACCAGGAAGGCGATCTGGTCAAGGTGAGCATCCTGGTCAACGAGGAGCCGGTGGACGCCCTGGCCTTTATCGCCCACAAAGACAAGGCCTATGGCATCGGGCGTGAGATTGTGGACAAGCTGGCCGAGGTCATCCCCCGCCAGCAGTTCGCGGTGCCCATCCAGGCAGCCATCGGGGGCAAAATCATCGCCCGCGCCACCGTCAAGGCCCTGCGCAAAGACGTGCTGGCCAAGTGCTACGGCGGCGATGTCACCCGCAAGAAAAAGCTATTGGAAAAGCAAAAGGAAGGCAAAAAGCGCATGAAGGCCATCGGCAAGGTGGATGTGCCGCAGGAGGCTTTCCTGGCGGTGTTGTCGGCCGGGCGCGACTAGTTCAGGCTAGTCTCGCTAAGCCGCTGGGGCAGGTTGCGGGGAGCCGCTTCGAAACGCAGGGGGCTGGCCGGCACGCGGGCGTCGCGCCCCCCCTGCCTTATCTCGCCCTGCAGCGAAAAACGCACCCGCGCTGCGCTGTGCTCTGCCCGAAGCTGCGCAGGCGGCGCCGCAGGGCAGGGCACTGGCATCGCCAGGCCCTCCTCATCGAAATCCAGGCAGTTAGCAAAATTCACCACAAAACCGCCCGGCTGCACATAGTCGGCCAGCAGGTTGCCGCTGCTGCCCGGTATAGTGGTGGGCATAACAGCCGGCAGTCCGTTGGGCAGTCGGTTGCTGTCCACCACCAGGTTGCGCTCGTAAATGTACAGCAGCCACTTGTCGTTGTTAGCGGGATCTGGGCCGGGGTTCTCGGCCCCGGTGGCCCGCGCGACCACCCAGCCCCGGTTGAGCGGGTAGATCATCACGAATTTCACCACTTCCACCCCATTTTCCACTCGAGGGGGTTGGAGCAGGGCTATCACCGGATCCAGACCCGTCTGCCAGGTGTTGTCGCCGGTGCGCGGATTGCGCACGCTATAGCCACCCGCGCTGCCTATGCTAAGGGTCACGCCGGGAGGGTAGACAAAAGCCGCCACAGACAGATAGTCGCTTATCAGGTTGCCAGCGTTGCGCAGGTCTTCGGTAAGGAGTTGGTTGTTTTGTATGAAGCGCAGGCTATCACCGCTGCTGCGCAATCCCGCGGCAATTAAAGTCAGAATGACCACCCCAATGGCGGCCGCAATCAGCATTTCTATGAGGGTAAAGCCTGTCTTGCGCATAAGGCCTCTACTGGGGGGGGTGTACCACCTCGGTGGTGAAGCGGTACGGCCGGTTTTGCGGGCCGGTGAATTGGAGGGTAACCCGGCGCAACACCACCTGGGTTCCGATGGTTTGAACATCCTCGGTGGCGATGGTAAGGTTGCTAAAGCCGCTGGGAAGGGTCACAGAAGGCGGTGTCCCCGCAGCAAAAGCAGCTCTTGTTGACCAGCGAGCCCGCAGGGTATCGAAGTAGCTGCGGGCAAAGGCCTGGGCCTGGGTGTCTATCTGGGCGTTGCGGGTCAGGGTGAAGCTCGAGCCAAAGTAACTCAAAATCAAAATGGTGATGGAGAGGATGGCCAGGGCCACCATCACTTCTACCAGGGAAAAAGCCTTACGGCGCACGCACCACCACCTTGCCGGTACTGCCCACCACGTGCACATTCAGCACCCGGTTGCCCGGCCCCCGGAGGGTAAAAGTGCGGTTGGCCGCGTCAACCACGCCGTACGGGGCCAGGAAGGTAACGCCACCCCCACCAGCAGGGACGCGCTGGAAAACCACCCCTGGGGGCAGCGATCTGCTGGGCAGGGAGGCCAGTTCAGCGGTACGGCCTGCTTTGTAGGTGTTGCCACCCTCCACCGCTTGAAAGGAAAAGTTAAGCGATTGCCGGCGGGCTTGTTGACGGATGCTCTGGAGCTCGGTCGCGACCTGGGTGGCCGCCTCGCGGATAACCAGGCTTTGTCGGTAAGCGCTCAGTGAGACCAAGCCCACCCCCAGCAGGATGCCCAGCACCGCCAGCGCAATCAAAAGCTCCAGCAGGCTGATGCCCTTTTGTGAAGGCGCGTTCACTGCCCAACCACCTCCCATACGCCCCTTCTAAGCTGGGCCTGCTGACCCCCCGGTACTCGAGGGCGCAGGCGGCTGTCGTGGTAGATGGTTAGGCCCGAAGAGCCATCCCCGGGGCCGGGCACCAAGATGCCGGTATCGGCGGCCACCAGGGCCCCCCGCAAGTCCCAACGCCCACCCAGCTTGGTATATTTGCGTTGAGCAAGGCCAAAAATAGCATTGGCTGAATAAAGCAGCCCATCGGTGCGGAGTGGGCCGGTACCCCGGGCGTTCATAGAGTTGGCCCAGAGATTCTTGAGAATGGCGTTGTTGAAGGAGCTCGAGGTCACCTCGTAACGGGCCGCGCGGGCCAGAATGCTCCGGGCCTGTTCGGCCGTGAGGGTGGTGCTGCTCAGCACCGTGTCGCCGCGGCAAAAGGAGACTCGAGCCCCCGCTGCAATGGTGCTGTATTCTCCATATCTTTGTGGTTGATGGCTGCAACCAGTGGCGAAATAGATTTGATTCTCGCCAAAGGTATAAAAGCGCGGCCGGTAGCTGCTGTCGCGCAGATAGCGCTGCAGCTCCCGCCGGTTGAAATTAGCTATCTCGGTCAGGGCCAGGTTGGGGCGCGGGCGCTCTTCCGGGTAGCAGGCAGCGTCGGTAGGGTTTTCTCTGCAGAAGCTGATGGTGGGTTGGTTGGAGCGGGTGCTGAGCATCTGCTCTTCGCTCAGGCTTTCTATGTCGCTTTGAACGGTCATAAAGTCGCCTACCAGCAAATTGCCGCCCGCTATTAGGTTGAGCTGGGGTAAGCGACTGGGATCACGGTAGTCACAGGCGGCCAGGGTATTCCCAGTGCCGCAGTCGTAGGTCAGATCGCCCATCACGTAGAGGTTGCCGCGGGCCAAAAGGGTGCCGTTGCCACGAACAAATCCCCTCAGCACCACGTCTCCATTGATGAACACCGTACCGCTCAGCTCAATCGGGATGACAGAACCATCCAGCAGCACATTCGTGGGGTTCTGGCCCAGATCGGCCGAGGTTCGGGTCTGCACCGCGCTCCCACCCGGCCAGGCCACGCCGCCGCTGGGGTTGAGGATCATAGCCGCCCTAAGGGTGCCGGCGCTGTAGCTCTCGTTGGTTCCGGCCAGGCTCGAGCCCACCTCGGCGTTCCACTCAGCGTCGTCGATGAGCCGGTTGTGGTTGGCATCTGGGATGGGCAGGGGAAAACGATCGGGCAGCTCACCATCGGGGAAGCGGTTGCCAAACGCTGCCAGACTGCTGCTATCGGGGTAGTTGTAGTAGAAGTTTTGCGGGGTGGTGCAGTTGCTGGGGGTCGAGCAGTCGGCGGGGGTGGCTGTGATGGGGGTGGTTGAGCGAATGCGGGTATCACCGGGGCGCATGGTGGTGTAGTAGCGGCTGGAAGGGCCGATAGCACCGCTGTACTGCCGGCTGATAGTGCCTCGAGCCACTAGCGGGCCGTGCACCACACCCGCTTCTTCATCGTCGCGCATGATCAGGCTTTCCAGCACCCCCACCTTGGCCCGCCGCCACCAGGTGCTGGGGTCGTTGGGGTTGGGGTTGCCCCGCAGAGCATCCAGGCTTTTTACCTCCAGGTGGCAGAAAATACACTCGGCGTTGTTGGTCAGCAGGGCATAGTCGAACGGGAAGTAGGCCCGATCTACCCGGAAAACCTGCCGCAGGCGGCGGGTGGTTCCATCGGGCAAGGTGCCGGTGGAGGTCACGGTCAGCACGATGGCGTCGGGGTCGGGACGGGTGTCGTCCTGGCGGGAGACCTGTACCACAAAGCTCAATCCATCCCCCAGGCTTTGCGGAGCACCAAACAGGCTGGCTATGGTAGCGCCGTTGGTCAGCCCCATCCGATCCAACTCGATGCCATAAGCCGTTACGCTGCGGGAGGTCGCACTGGCCAGCACCTGGTGCCACAGCCGGGCCACGGCCCGCTCGAGCCCCGCCTCAGCAGCAAACTGGGCCTGGGAGGTGCGCAGGGCATCCTGGGCATTGCGGCGGTTGTTGAGGGAGGATAGCGTAGCAATGCTAACCAGCACAATAACGATGAACATAAACACCAGCGTTGAAACCAATGCAAGGCCCCTCGTATCTGACATAAAACCCCTCCCCAACTGCAAGGCGAAAATCCGGATGCCTAAAATTTCGGTTCAGATTATAAACCCTGCACGGGGCAAGCACCCATTCCCTGTACACGAAATTGCCCTATACGCTCAACAACCCCAGGCTGCGGGCCCGCTCGAGCGCCTCCACACGGTTGCGGGCCTCGAGCTTTTCATAAAGCCGTACCAGGTGATCCTTAACCGTCTCCGGCGAGATTTGCAGGTGGCGGGCAATTTCTTTGGTGGAGAGGCCCTGGGCCATCCACTGCAGCACCTCCTGCTCGCGGGCGGTCAGCCTGGGCAGCTCGGGGGCCCGCAGGCGGGGCTCCAGCCCCAGGCCCAGCCTGCGCAGACGCTCAGCCAAAGCCTCCGGAGGCAGCTCCTTCGACCAGTAGGCATCGGCACCGGCGTAGGCGGCTTGCTGAACCAGCACGGGTTCGTTGAAGGTGGTTAGCAGGGCAATGAGTCCGTTGTAGCGCTGCTCCCGTAGCATCCGGGTAGCCGCAATGCCGTCCATCTGGGGCATGCGCACATCCAGCAGCACCCCATCGGGCAATAGCTCCAGGCCCAGCTTAACTGCTTCTTGGCCGTCGCCCGCCTCGGCCACCACCGCAAAACCCTCACGCTCGAGGGCCGCCCGCAGGCCCATGCGAAACAAAGGGTGGTCGTCGGCAATCAGAAGACGCATCCAGCTTTAGATTAGCAAGTTACGGCCTGCTAAAAAGTCTTCCACAGCCCCCTTGGCTTTTCAGGAAGCTGTGGAGGCATAAAAGCCCGGCTAGTACACCTGTTCGCGCTGACCAAAGCTGAGGGGCGTGGCCACGCTCACCTGCACCACCCCGGTGGTCGGGAAGAAGGGCGGCGCCCGGTCTTGCATGCGGGGGTCGTAGGTGAACTGGCGAGCATAGCCCTGAATCATCTGGCCTGTGGAGCTATTAAACAGCCCGAAGGCCCCGTAGGTGTACTGGATGATGCCCCCCTGCAAGCGGATTGCACCGCGCGGAGAGATGCTGTTGTAGTTCTGCACCGCCACCTCGCCCCTCGAGGTCATCAGCACCCCATGAATGGTCAGATCCTGCAAGGAGCTGTCGGTGCCGTTGCCCAGCAGAATATCCCCGTCCTGGCTGTACACCCCCAGGATATTGTCGGCGGTGAGGTTGTTGCAGGTAGCCCGCGTCACGGTGTTGCCGCTCCGGGTTGGCGTACCGCTGCAGGCCGGGCTCTGGTACTTAAGGTCACCCTGGATTCGGATATTCTCACCGCTGCCGGCGTTGGCTACGGTAATCTGCGCAAAACTAGCCAGCGCTGGGGGGGCGGTGTTGGGGTTGCTGGCGTTCGAGCGGGCCGGGCCGGTGAGGTTGTTGATGCTTCCATCGGCAAAGATCATGCCGTTGAAGCCCACCCGCACCAGCTCACCGGGCCAGCTTCCGTTGTAGCGGTAGAGCGCCCCGCTGGCATCGTAGCGGTATAGCAGCCGGTTGTTCCCTGTGCAGGCTGTTGTCAGGCAGACCTCGATGTACTGGTAGGACGAGGTGGCCGGCGTACAAACCCCCGAGGCGTTGCAGGTGGGGGGTGTTCCGCTGGCATCCCCTGCGTACAAGGTGAGCCGGGCAATGTCGGAGTTAAAGTATAGCCCCCCCGTCTGCGCCGCACTGCGCTGGTTCTGGTTGTTATCCGGCATGGGGATAAATGGTTCCTGCCAGTTCACCCGGGGGTTGCCCTCAAAAACCGGGGCATGGGTGATGCCACCGCTGGTCCTGGAGGGGGCGTTGGGGTTGGTCATCTGACTGGGGGACAGGAAGGTGGTGCTGTTGCCCGAACCAAAAAACGCCCCGGGGCTGATGGAGCCAGCGCAACTGCTAGCCCCCGCGTTGGTGCAGCCCGCGCTGGTCACATAGCCGCCAAACCAGGGATTGAAGGAGAAGTTAAAGCGCTCGTTGGTGTGCACCGGCCCATCGAACAGGGTGTTGCTGGTAAACCAGACCGAGCTATTGGAGCGCGTACGGTGTCGGTTGGTAAACAGCGCGTAGCGAGCAAAGCTGCCGTTTTTCAACAAGAAGCGGTACTCGCCCTGCACCATCACGTTGCGCTGGTAGGGGGTGCCGGGAGAGGCCGTGACCACCATCACGTAGGGCAGCGCGTACCCCTGCACCTGGCGGGTCAGGGGCGTGGCTGGGTTGTTGTCGTCGTCTACCACATACCCGGATGGTAGCTGGGCCGAAGCAGGAAAGGGCTGGCCGCAGGCCGGGGCGGTGGTAAAGTGCACGCGCACCCGCACCGTGGCGCCCGAACCATCCGGGGCAAAGTTCTGGTTGCAGATGACCGCATTAAGACTGGTCTGGAGGGTGCCAGCCAGCACGGCCAGCCGGGCCGCTACCGTGGAGGCAATGGGCTGGGTGGCGTTCCCACCGTAATACCAGATATCGCTGGTGCTGATGCCCCCCAGGCTGGGATCTGCCGATCGCACGATGTTCTCGAGGCTGGCCCGCACCTCGTTGGACAGCAGGGCCGTGGCCGCCACCGCCCCACCCCGGGCCAGGTTGATGGCCTGCGCCATGGCCGTGTTATCCCGGCTGGTACGCAAGTCGTTGATGGAACGTGTGAACATTAGGGTGCTTACCACGCTCAACAGCAGAATAATGGTCAGGGCTACCACAATCGCGATGCCCTGGCGATCTCTCATGGGTTGCATATGTTCACCACCTTGGCCTGATAGTAGAGGTTGTTGATCATATCCACCTGCCCGGTGTAGGTTCGCTCCACGTTGCGCCCACGCAAGGGTAGCTGAACCCCCAGGGTGAATTGCAGCCGACGCAACGTATATTCCGATCCGCTACTGGTGAAGTAGGGCTGCACCCGGCCGCTCACCAGGTAGCCGCTGGGGTTGCGCTCTTCACTAACCGAAGAACTATTGCGCCGCTGATAGACGTAGTCGATGCGGAAATTGCTCACATCGTAGGCCACATCGGTCGTTGTCGCATCGCCCAGGGCCTGATAGACCAGCTTGCGGTTGGTCGCATCGTAGCTATAGCCCAGCAAGCTAACCACCGAGGCCAGGGTCTGGGAGGTAGCGGTAACCGGCAGGTTGCTGCAGGTAGTGGGGATGGTGTAGGTATTGATACCGCTCAGCGTGGGCAGTCCGGTGGTACGGGTGAGCACTGCGTTGCCGTTGCCGTCGATCACAACCAGCCGGCTGCCCACCGGAATTTCGGCGGCGATGGTAGGGGAGTTGCTCACAATCGCCAGGCTGTTACCAGCCACGGCGCTCACAGCATAACCGGCTCCCCCCGCCACCTGGGCAAAGGAGATGCTGGTGGCGTTGCTGTTGAAGGGGGTGTGGGTCACGATGGCAAACGCCGCCGTGCGCAAATCCTGGCTCAGCACCTCCAGCACCCGTCGGGCTTTGTTCTGGGCCGAGCTCACCGCCTCGTTGGACTGGTTAAGCTGCAACCCCTGGATGCTGGTGTTGAAAGCCAGCGCCATCACGATCACCAGCACCAGCAGGGCCAGCAGCAATTCCAGGACTGTGAAACCTCGAGGACGCAAAGTAACCTCCTTTAGTTGATACCGCTGTTAATCTCGGTTCCCACCTGGGCCGGGGAAGGGCCGATGATGCGCTGGTTGACGCACTGCTCCCCTTCCGGGCTGCGCCAGCAAACCTCGATGCGGTACTGGTTAATCTGCCAGTTGCTGCTGGCCCAGGAAGGGGCTCCCTGGTTGGTGACACTGGCGCGGTACAGGGCCAGGTTGGCGAACTGCTGCTCGCTGGTAAGGCTGGGAAAGCCACTGGTGGCGTTGGTGAGCTGACCATAGTCCCAGGTGCGGCTCTCGCCTTCCGCAGGAACGGCCCGTTCGTCGGCCTCGAGGATCTGCCGGCCCAAAAAAATCCCCAACTGGTTGGCCTGGGCCCGCCCTCCCACGATGGTGGTCTGGCGCATATTGCCCACCAGCAAGGTGGTAAAAATCCCCAGCACAATCGCCAGCGCGCCCGCAGCCACCACCACTTCAATAAGAGTCAATCCCCGGTTTCTCATTGCCGTCGCACCTCCCCAATCAGGGTGGCTGTCAGGGTAAAGGTCTGCCCAGCAGCGGATATGGTGAACTGGCGGTTGGCCGGGAAGCTGCTGGAAAAAATCACTTTCCCCGGGGAAGTAAAGGTAGCCAGTGTACCGTTGCTTAAGCTACAGCTCACCCCGTTCGGTAGGGTCACGCTGCGCAGCACGCTTCCATCCACCTGGGACTGCACCTGCAGGGTGTTGCCGCTGCGCACCAACAAGAAGTTGGTACCGCCCCGGCTGGCCGCCGCGGTCGCCCCCTGCCAGAAAAGCTGGCGGATTTGATCCACCGTTGCCAAAGCCTGTTGTCGCTGCCCAATGTTGCGTATCTGGGCGATGCCGAGGCCGGCTGCTACCCCCAGGATGGCCATCACCACGATGAGCTCCAGCAGGGTAAAGCCCCCCGGCGTTCTGATCTGCTTGCTAGCCTGCGAACACCTCGCCATACCGCCTCGAGTTTGGACGGGCCGTTTGAATTCAAGTACCCCCAGATGGGGGTTGGTGCGTTACGTTAATAAGTCGTTAACGCAGCACGCAAAACAGCCTTAAACGAGCCTTTATTCGCTCTGGATAGGGTTGCCCGCTTCTTTCCAAGGTACCCGCCGCCCATGGTCAAATATCACATGCTGGCTTGTGCAGCATGGCGGCTGCAAGGAGCCTTTTAGGCTAACCGGATGCGCAACCGGGTTCCCTGTCCCGGCAGGGCCAGGTTTTCCAGCCGCCCGCCGTGCACCTCGGCCACCCGTCGGGCCACGTATAGCCCCAGCCCTGCACTGCCCGCCCGCACCCCGCGCAGGCGCTGGCTGCGAAAAGGCTGGGTAAGGTTTTCCAGATTGTCAGGCAGCCCCGGCCCGTCGTCCTCGACCTCGAGCCAGCCATCCCCCGCCCGCAGCACCACCCGGCTTTGGGCGTGACGCAACGCGTTTTCGACCAGATTAGCCAGCGCCCGTTCGAGCAAGAGTCGCTCGGCCCTGGCCTGCCCAGCCCCCTCTATCTCCAGGCGCAGACCGCGCTTCCGAGCCTGCTGGGCATAGCGCAGGCGGAAGTCCTCCAGCACGGAGCGCAGGTTGAGGTTTTCCGGCTGGATGCGCCGGGCCTCGAGGCGGCTGGCCGTGAGCAGGTTTTCTACCAGCAGGTAGCTTCGGCTCAATTCCTCTCGCAAGTTACGCAGCAGCTCTTTTCGCTTTTCCGGCCCAATTTTGTCAGCTTCTTCTAGATACTCCAGCGCCCGCAGGCTAGCCAGCAAGGGCGTTTTAAGATCGTGGGTCAGGGCCGCGTAGGTGGCTTCACGCGCCTCCAACAGCTCACGCAGATGATCGAGTACCTCTTCAAAGCCTTCGCGCAACTGGGCAATCTCGGCAGGGGGTGGCTGCTTGGGCGAGGGCAGCGAAAGCTCGGCCAGGGTACGGCCAGTTCCCCGCAGGTAGTGGAGGCTACGGGTCAGCTCGTCGATTGGGTGCATAAGGGTGTTAGCCAGGAAATAACCCACCCCGGCTGCAGTCAGAGCCAACACCGACAGCCAAACCAGCAAAAACAACGAAGTTTCCAGCGATCTTCCCTGAAAAGAAGCCCAGAAAGTCAGAACTATAACCAGGTTGGGAATAAAGGCCAGTAGTCCGATTACCCAGGCCAGTTGGCGCTTGAGCGGCATGGCTTCAGTCTACGTCCCCGCAGTTGTCTCAAGGGGCGTAAAACGCTACCCTGAGCCCCATGACCTACGGCGACTGGGCTTTGCTACAGGATCGACGGGGCCGTGTCTATTTGTTTCGATTGCAACCGGGGGGTATATTCAACTACCACCGGGGCTCCATCCACCATGAGGCCATCATCCAGGCCGGGGCCGGTCGGTTTATCGCCACCCCCCAGGGCGAACGCTTCAGCATCCACCGCCCCACCCTGGAAGACTACGTGCTCCAGATGCCCCGCGAAGCCACCCCCACTTACCCTAAAGACGCTGCCACCATCTGCTTTCTGCTCGACCTAGCCCCCGGCATGCGGGTGCTGGAAGCAGGCGCGGGCTCGGGCGGCCTGACCCTGTACTTGGCGCGGGCGGTGGGGCCCACCGGCCAGGTCTGGAGCTACGAATCCCGCCCCCGGCACCTCGAGCGGGCCAGACGCAACCTGGGCGAATTTGAGGATTGGGGCAACGTTACCTTTGTGCAGGGCGACTTGGTCCAGGCCGAGTTACCACCCAGCTCCTTTGACGGCGTTGCCCTGGATTTGATGGAACCCTGGTCAGTGCTGCATAGCATTGTGCCCGCGCTCAAAATAGACCGCTTCCTGGTCTGCTATTTGCCCAACCTGACCCAGGTAGTTACGCTGCTCGAGCAGATCAAAACCCTGCAACTGCCGTTTTTACACGAGCGCACCCTGGAGGTGCAGCACCGGGAGTGGGACATTCGCCCCCCCATCGCCCACCCCAAGTTTCAACAGGTGGGGCATACGGCGTTTTTGGTGCAGCTCAGGCGGGTTGGAAAGGAATAAAGCTCTTCAGTAGCGGGCCATCTGCTACAGCCCGTTGTTAGCCGCGCATGCGCCGGTAGTGCACAGCAACCACACCGTTGCGGAGCGGCGTCGCCGAGACCAACTCGAGCCGCCTCGCACTGGGCAGCCCGCTCTGGTAAAGGGTCGGGCCGTGGCCGACGATCCTGGGGTGGACAAGGAACTTGTACTCGTCGATCAAATCCAGCCGATCCAGCTCGGTCGCGAGCTTGCCGCTACCGAGAAGCACACCGGCTGGGATCGCATCCTTCAGCTTCTGCACAGCCGTGCGCAAGTCACCGGCAAGGTGGTGGCTGTTGGCCCATGGGAAGTCTCTTCGCGTCGACGACACCACGTACTTCGGCTTGGCCTCCAGCTTGACCGCCCACTCGCGTATCGCCGACGGCGCCTCCACGTCGCCGCGGGCCACCGCCGGCCAGGCGCTCTCCATCATCTCATACGTGACGCGGCCCCACAGCATCGCCCCGCTCTCGTTCATGAGGCGGGTGAAGAACGCGTGTGTCTCGTCGTCGGCGATTCCCTCCCGGTGGTCGACGCAACCATCGAGGGTGACGTTGATGCTGAAGGTCAAAATTCCCATGGCGGCAAATACCTCATAGCGGCTAACGGCCGCGCTTAGTCGCGCGCGGAGTGCGTCGGCTGCAACGCGGTGTTGGGCGGCCCGCCGTTCCGAGCGCCCGGACGCGAGGCGCAGGTCTGCTTGGATTGGACGAGTCAGCTACGGATGAGCGTGTGCAGCTCTTGGACGTGGCGTTGTGGCATGATGTCAGGAGGCAAGTTCGGCCGAACGTGCTTTGCAAACCACTCTGCGGCGTCTTTGGAAGATTCCCAGACTTCTACTACACGCCACCCGCCATCAATCGGATGGCCGAAGTGCATGATGAAGCCAGGCGCTCCTTTGAGGGCATCTCCAAGAAGCCGAATCGTCTGTTCGTAACCTTCCTTTGTCTGTCCAGGGACATCTGCACTGATTGCTACTGCCATACGTACATCTCCCTTCTTTGGTTATTGATAATTGTTAGCGGCTATCGCTGGTCGTTGCCACAGGCAAGGCCGTCCAACTAGTAATTATCCGCACCAGCGATATAACACTCTCCTGAGAGGAGTTATACCGAAGTGGCAAATGCCGATAGACCACCAAAGTTTTTTTCACCCAAAACCTCTCCTTTCCTAAGCTCGGTGCGAGCGGCCATCCGGGTTCGTCATCTGGCTCAAAGCATCGAGAAATTTTTATTTGCGTTATACCCGCGGAGTTTACCGGGTTTCATCGGAAAAAGCAACCATGAGATATGGGGGTAGAGGAAGTAAGGGCCTATTTGACTGATCTTTCAATCAATCAAAAAGTTTCAGCCTATACGCAGAATGTGGCGATGTCAGCCTTGCTTTTTCTGTACAAGTCGGTAATCGAAAACCCCCTACCCGAGAACATCGAGGCCATCCGGGCCAAACGGACCAAGCACTTACCCACAGTGTTTACCAGGGAAGAGGTTCAGGCCATATTGGCACATACCAACGGGGTTCACCACCTGGTTTTGTCGCTGCCATACGGAACCGGAATGCGTCTGATGGAAGGATTGCGCCTGCGGGTCAAGGACGTTGATTTTGCCCGTAGGGAAACCAAAGGCGACCGGGAACGCAAAACCATGTTGCCAGTCAAGCTGGTGGATGGGCTGCATAGGCCGCTCGAGTACGCTAAAGCCCTGCACGACCTCGACCTTGTGGAAGGATAGGGGGCGGTAGAGATCCCTATGCGTTGGCGCGCAAATACCCCAATGCCGTCAAGTCCTGGGCCTGGCAGTATGTCTTTCTGGCTGCCTAGCGTTCCCAAGACCCACGCACAGGGCGCATCGGCAGACACCACATCCTGGAGGATGGCTACGACATCCGCACCGTGCAGGAGCTGCTCGGGCACCAGGAGGTAAAAACCACCATGATTTATACCCACGTGCTCAACCGGGGTGGGCGCGGAGTCGGGCATCCGCTAGACTCCTGAGCGTGGAAGGCTTGCTAATTCATGCGGTACTACGGGAGCTGGCCCCCCAGCTACCCCGGCGCAGCCTGGGCTGGGCTTTCCCCGACGAGGGCACCGCTGCCCTGCTCCTGGAAGGGCTGGGCAATCTACTGTTGCGCTACCGCCCACCCCATCCCCTTCTGGCACTGGAGGCGGATCGCGTGGTGGGCGAGGCCAAAACCCCTTTTCAGCGCCTCCTCGAGACCCGCTGCAAGGGGCGCTTGCTAAAAATTGAACAGCTCAAGCTCGACCGGGTGGTGTTTTTGGAGTTTGAGGGGGAAAAGGGCTTTGTGGATACCGCCCCCACCCGGCTGGTCTTCGAGCTCACGGGCCGCAACGCCAACCTGATGGTTTTGGACCTCGAGGGCCGGATTATCGGCATAGACCGCCCGGTTACGCCCGCCATCAACCGCTACCGCGAACTGCGGAGCGGGCTTTTCTACACCCCGCCCCCGCCCTACCAGAAGCTCGACCCCCGCACCCTGCAGGAAGACGAACTGAAGCCCTTTGTGGGCCAGCGCCTCGCGCAGCTCATCAAAAATCTGGACGGGGTGGGCCAGGCCCTGGGGGCCGAGCTCTGCCGCCGCGCACAACTGAGCCCGGAAACCCCGCTCGAGCCCGCACACCTGCCACTTATCCACAAAGTTATCCACAGCCTGGTCGAGCAGCCCAGCCTGCAAACCGCCTCCCACGACCTCCAGACCGCCTGGGCCCAGGAAGAGGCCGAGGCCCTGCGCAAACCCCTGCGCGAGGCCCTCCAGCGGCAGCTCCGAACCTTGCAGGCCCGCCTGGGGGATGCCCACAACGCCCTGGAACGCCTGGAAGAGGCCCAGCGCCTGCGGAACTGGGGCGACTTGCTGATGGCCTACGGCCACCAGCTTCCGCCGGGGCCCACGGCCAAACTGGAGGATTTTTCCGGCCAGATGGTGGAAATTCCCTTAGAAGCCGGGCTCTCCCCCATTCAGAACGCCGGCCGCTTCTATGCCCGGGCCAAGCGCCTCGAGGCCAACGCCGAGCGGGCTCTGGAGCAGATCCCGGCCCTGGAGGCCCAGATCGCCGGGCTCGAGCAGGAACTCGCCCAGCTCGAGCATCTCTCCCGTCAGGCGTTGCAGGCCCTGAAGCGCAAAACCCGCGAGAAAGGCCCCCAGCTAGGCCTGCGCCTCACCAGCCCCAGCGGCTTTGAGGTCTGGGTGGGGCGCAACAGCAAAGAAAACGACCTCCTGACCCGCATGGCCCACTCCGAAGACCTCTGGTTCCACGCCCAGGGCCTCCCCGGTTCGCACGTGATTCTGCGCACCCAGGGCCGCCCCGCACCCCTGCCCGACCTGCTCTACGCCGCACAGCTCGCCGCCCACCACTCCAAAGCCAGGGGCGAAAAAAACGTCCCGGTGGACTATACCGCTAAAAAGCACGTCTGGCGGCCTCGCAAAGCGGCCCCTGGCCAGGTGTTGTATACCCAGGTTAAGACCCTGTTTGTGGATGCCAGGCTGCCCACGAGCTGAAGAAGCACCCCTATAGGCTAGCGGCCGCCTGCTGCTTCAGAAAGCGGTGAGGCCACCACTTCATCCTCGGCGCGCACCCGCAACCAACGCGCGGCCAGGGGTAGGGTGGTTCCCTGTACCAGCACCGAAAACAGCACCACGAAAAAGGTCACATTGAAGATCTTTTGCGCTGATTCGACCCCGGCCAGTAAGGGAAAGGTAGCCAGCACAATAGGAATGGCCCCCCGCAAGCCCACCCAGGCCACAAAGACTTTCTCGTTGAGGGCAAAACGACGATGGGGCAGGCTCAGGAAAATTGCCAAGGGCCGGGCCACCAGCATCAGAAAGAGCGCCAGCAGAATGGCTCCTACAGCCACCCCAGGAAGCTGCGAAGGGAAGACCAGCAGCCCCAGGGTGAGGAACATTCCAATCTCCATGAGCCAGGTGTTGCCCTCATGAAAGGCCAGCAGGGCCGTTTTACGGGGAAAATCGCTGTTGCCCACCACCACCCCCGCCACATAAACAGCCACAAAACCGCTGCCACCCAGCACGGCGGTAAGAGAAAACACCAAAAGCATCAGGGTAACCGACAAAACCGCATACAGCCCATCGAAGCTCAGGCGGATGTTTCGCAAAATCCAGGCCACCGCCCACCCCAGGCCATAACCCAGTAGCAGGCCCAACAGCATCTGCTGGACGAACATCGGCAGAATCTGCCAGGCGCTCATCTCAGGGCGGGTAATCAGCGCGGTCAGGCCAACCGTCAGGAAAACCGCCATGGGGTCGTTGGTGCCGGATTCGAACTCCAGCAAAGGCCGCAAAGGCTTGCGCAAGCGCACCGCCCGCTCGCGCAGCACCCCAAACACCGCACTGGCATCGGTACTGGAAACTATGGCACCCAGCAGGAAGGCCTCGAGCCAGCCCAGGTCTAACACCCAGTGGGCAAACACGCCCGTTAGGAGCATGGTGAAGAACACACCCAAAGTAGCCAGCGACAGACCAGCCCCTAGCACGGGGCGCACGCTGTTCCAACGGGTGAAAAGGCCGCCCGAATAGAGGATGAAGATCAGGGCCAGCGTACCTACTAGCTGGGCAATGTAGTAGTTGTCAAACCAAATGCCCCCCGGCCCATCGCTCCCGGCCAGCATGCCGATCAGCAAAAACAAGAGCAGCCCTGGTACCCCCAGCCGCCCGCCCAGCTTGGTAGCCAGCACACTAAGCAGCAGCAAAGTGCCAACGATTAGCAGAAGTATCTCGGGTTTGGGCAAGTACACCTCCACTGCTCCCAGCGGCGGTGCCAGGAGTAGCAACGCTCCGGTGCTCAAAGCACCCTGGATTCAGTATGCAGCCAGGTAAGGCTCCAGCGCAGGGCCTCAGTGCCCAATTCGGGTGTGCAGGTCGCCGATACCCTCGATGGCGACCTCCACGTGGTCGCCGGGCTTGAGCTCGCCCACCCCCTCGGGAGTGCCGGTCAGCACCACATCGCCGGGCTCGAGGGTCATGAAGCTGCTGATGTAGGAGAGAATTTTAGCCACCGAGAAGATCATCAGGCTGGTGTGGGCCTCCTGGCGCAGCTCGCCGTTGACGTAGGTGCGCAGGGTGGTGTTCTGGGGATCCAGCGAGGTCACCAGCCAGGGCCCCAGGGGGCAGAACTTGTCGGCGGACTTGGCCCGCACCCACTGCAGGTCGGTTTTTTGCTTGTCGCGGGCGGTGACGTCCAGGGCGCAGGTGTAGCCCAGCACGTGCTCGAGCGCCTCGCTCTCGGGTACGTTTTTCATGCGGCTTTCAATCACCACCGCCAGCTCCCCTTCGTAGTGCAGCAGGTTGGTGAAGCTGGGGTAGGGCACCACATCGCCCGAACGCTCGGGACGGGCCGGGTTGGCCGGGTGGGCCAGGGTGTTGGGGCCCTTCAGGAACAGACCCGGCTCCTTGGGCAGATCCCCCCCGAAGTCGTGGCCCATCTCGCGGATGTGGTCGAGGTAATTGCGCCCCACGCAGACAATCTTGGTGGGGGTGGCCGGGGCCAGCAGGGTCACGCCCCCCAGGTCAAAATGACGGCCCGTGGGGTTGCCCGCCGGGCCGTCGGTTTCGTGAATGGTCTCGCCTTCCAGTACCCCCCATTGACCTGCGTCGAACCGTACGAGCTTCATAGTGGCTCAAGTATACCGTTGCCCTAAGAGGCTTGCTGGCCCGCGACCGGGATTACACCATGCCCTGGCCGCAGGTGTTAGAGTCTAAACAGGTGATCTTGTGGCCGTCGGTGCCAACCCCACCTCGAGCAATCTACGAAAGGAGCTGGCATGAACGCACTCTTACTCTGGATTCTGGGCATTCTGGGCGTGCTTATTATGCTCTGGGGCCTCACCCGCCTACCGCGCGGTGGGCTGGCCTGGCTGGGCTTTGGTTTGGTGCTGGGCCTGGCTGGGCTGGGCGGGGCCTGGCTGCACCAGCAATACGGCACAACCATCTTCTGGGGGCTGGGCATCCTGGGGGTGCTGCTGCTGGTCTGGGCCCTGTTGAACCTCCGGAGCCGCCTGGCAGGTTGGAGCGCCGGTCTGGCCGTGCTGCTGGTGCTTACCGGCTTTGGCAGCATCGTACTGCTGAACAGCAGCAGCCCCAACCTGCTCACCTCGGGTACCATTCCCAACCCGCTCAACAACTTCCAAACCGACCCCGGCAGCGCGCCAGATGGCCCCACAACCAACCCCACGCCGCCGGCTGAGACCACCCCTGAACCAACCCCCACCCCGCCCGAGACCGATCCATCCCAGCCCGCAACCGAGCCTTCGCCGTCCCCTGCCGAGCCCGCCCCCACCGCGCCGGTTGCTTCAGGCAGTGTGCGCGAGGTCGACCCGGCCTGCCCCTGTCTCCTCAGCGTGCGGGTGAAAGCCCCCAACCCCACGGTGCGCATTCTGCAGGACGGTACCGAGGTTGCCAGCAGCAAGCTCGAGTACTCGAGCTTCTCGCTCGAGGCCGGCGACTACACCCTGCAGGTCGAAGCGCCCGGCTATCGCACCTTGAGCACGCTGATTAATGTGCCCAGAAACAAAAACCTGGAAGTAGAGCTGGCGCAGTAATTTGCTTGCACATTACACTACACCACAGTATGGTGTAGATACTGTGGGTGAAGTGAGTACACTCTGGCAGGTTCACCTCGAGACCCTCCGACCTCACCTGAGCGGACGGGATCATCGCGGTAAAAAAGGGAGTTTGCGCTGGCTGGAAGCCGCCGTGGCCGAACGCGGCGGAAGGGCTGGAACGGTACGCAACATTTTGTACAAAGATCTGGGTAGCCCCGAAGAAAAACTGCGGCTATTCGAGGTCATCTGCGATCTGTACACCGAATCGGGGCTGGAGGCCCCTCCGCTGCCCTCGGAGCTGGCCCTCGAGTCGGCCCGGCGGGCTTTGGGACGCGACAAGCGCCGGCTGTTTCGCCGCTTTGTGCGGGCCCTGGAGCAGGGCGAAAAACCCCAGATGGTGGTGGTGGGGGGCGCGGCCACCGGCAAGGGCGTGCTGCTGGCCGCAGTGGAGCGGGCCGTGCCGGGCTGCCTGATGGTCAACCTGGGAGGTGAGCTGGCCCAGCACCTCCACCCCCTGGCCGAAAAACTGGGGCTGGAGCTCGAGGGCATCCTCTCACAGCTCTCCCCCACCCAGCCCTACGCCCTGCAGGCCGCCCTGCAGGATGAGCTTCGCAGCGAGCTGGCCGGCGCCCTCAACGCCTGCGGGAAACCCCTGCTCTTGCGGGCCGAAAAAGAGGGGCAGATCGGCGGCCTGAGCCTGCGCGATACCCAGGGCAACCCGGTGGGGCTGGCGGCCTGGATCGAGCCGCTGCTGCGTCGGCTCACCATTCCTTTTCTGGCCGGGCTCTCCGAACCCCCACCCAACCTGGCCTGGCACCCGCTCTCGGCCCCCAGCCGGGCCGAGGCCCGCCGCTACGTGAAAGACCGCCTGCCCGATCTACCGCCCGAGCGCGTAGAGGCCCTGGTCAACCAAGCCGGGCGCAACTTTGCCGAGCTATCGCGGCTGGTGCTGCTAGAGGCCGCCCAGACCCAGGACAGCCCCTCCGCTTACAACCTGGCCCAGGACACCGCCCTGCGCCCCATCCTGTACGCGCTGGCTGTTCTATCGCCCGAGGCCGACCCTGGCATCCCGGTTCCCCTGCTGGAAAAGGCCATCGGTAAAGGCCTCGAGCACCTCTCCCAGGCCGAGCGGGCACTGCTGGCCCCCATGGGCGAGGGCAAGGTACGCCCGGCCCTGCGCAGCCTGCTACCCGAGGTACCAGAAAAAGAAGCCCGCAGGCTGCACACCCTGGCCCTGGATTTTTTTAGGAGCGATCTGTTCCGTCAGCTACACCATGCGCGCGGCGCCCAGCGGCTGGATAAGCTGCTCGAGCTGCTCTCACAAGACCCCAGCCGGCTCGCGCTGCTGCCCACCCTCTGGGTTGAGTCACAGTCCTGGCCCACCCTCGAGCGGGAAAGGCTGGCCATGGCGGTGGTGCGCTACCGGGCCGTGCTGGGCCAGTACGCCCACCCCGAGGCCCTGGAGGCCCTCGAGCTGCTCTTTCACTCCACCGACCCCGCGGTGCAGGCCTGGGCCAGGGTCAAGGCCGCCGAAGCCCGGGTAGACGCCGGCGATTTTCCCGCCGCCCTACAGCTGCTGCCCTCGCCCGAGACCCTTTCGGGCGAGATTGGGGCCGAGGGGCTTCTGGTCTGGGCCGCTGTGGAACGCTGGCAGGGCGACTACGCCCAGGCCGAAGCCTACGTCCAGCAGGCCCTCTCCCTGCCCATTCAGCCCTTTCTGGCCGACCGGGTGCGGCTGTGGCAGGGCCTGGTAGCCAAGGACGCGGGCCGTTTCGAGGAAGCCCTGGAAGCCCTGCGACAGGTCTCGCACGACCCCCTCTTAGTCGGGCGGGCCCGCTACCAGTCGGGCGACCTGCTCCTGCGCACCGGGCGGGTTTACGAGGCCGAGGCCCAGATGCGCCAGGCTCTGCAAGCCCTGGAAGCCTCGGGGGCGCCCCCCGAGGAGATAGCCCGGGTACGGGCTCGCTTTGGTACAGCCCTGCGTCGCATCGGCAACTTCGAAGAAGCCGAGCGCTACCTGTACCAGTCCATCCGCGAGGCCTCCGACGAGTTCATCCGGGCCCGGGCCATGAGCGAGGCCAGCGTGCTCGAGCTGGCTCGAGGCCGCCCCCTGGAAGCCCTGGCCCTCCTGGCCGAGGCCGAGGCCTACCTGCGCGAGGTACGCGAGCGCCCCGAGGAAGCCCACTACCGCCACCGCCGCACCCTGTACCGCATTGCCGTGGCCTACTGGGTGCGGGCCAGCGGACTACCCTACCTACCACCTTATGTGGGCGGTCAAAAAGCCCCCGAGAGCGTGAAAATCCTGCGTCAACTGCGGGAAGAGCTGCTCAGCAAAAAACTCCCCGGCGACCGCTACATCGCCTTGTCTATCGATGTGGCCCTGAAGCTCTCCTTGCTGATGCCGGCCCCCAAAGCCGAGGCCATGATGCAGGGCTGCTTGCAGCAAAGCGACCCCTATTTCCAGGCCCAGGCCCGCCTGGGCTACGCCGAAACCCTAGCAAGGCAGGAAAAGTGGGCCGAGGCGCTGGCCCAGGTGGTGCAGATTGGCGATCTGCAAGACCCAGGGGTGCAGAGCTGGAAGCTGGGCCTGGAGACCCAGGCGCTGCTGGGGCTGGGGCAGGAAGAGGCTGCCTGGAAAAAGCTCCAGACCTGTGCGGGCCTCCCGGCCCCCTACCGCGCCCAACTGGGCCGGGTGCTGGGCAAAATCTGGCCCGCCGAAGCCCTGCGCACGCGGCTCAAAACCCGGTCACCCCTGGCCCTGGACGACTGCCTGGCCCTGCACCTGAGCCAGGCCAGCCCCGCTCAGTGAAGTTCCGCCAGGAAACCCCGCAGGGCTGTGTTGAAGGCCTTGGGGTTCTCCAGGTTGCTCAGGTGCCCCGCCTCGGGCAGGATCAGCATCCGGCTATCGGGAATCTGGGCGGCCATCTGCCGGGCATCGGCGGGCGGGGTGAGGGTGTCTTCCTCCCCCACCAGCACCAGGGCCGGAACCGAGATGCTGGAGAGCAGCGGCACCGAGTCGGGGCGCGCTGCCAGGGCCTCGAGGCTCCTCGCCACCCGGCTGGGATCGGCCTCGAGCTGGGCCTGCCGCACCCGGGCCACCAGCTCAGGGCGGCGGGCGTGGGTGGTAACCCCCAGATGCCCCTTGAGGGTGGCCTCCGGGAAGAACTGCATCCCTTCCTGGCGGATACGCTCGGCCTGCTCCAGGCGCGAACGGGCCGCCTCAGGGGTGTCCGGGGTGGCGCGGGTGTCGGCCAGCACCATCCCCGCGAAGCGCTCGGGCTCGAGGTTCCACAGCCTAAAGATCACGTAGCCGCCCATGGAAAGTCCCACGAACACCGCTTTCTGCCAGCCCAGGTTGTCCATCTCGACCAGCACGTGGGCGGCTGCGCTTTCCAGGCTCTCGAACCCCAGGATGTCGGGGCTCAGAACCGGATGCCCTTTGACGGCCTCGAGCTGCCCTGCCCACATGGCCGGGCTGTAGGGAAAGGCGTGTAGCAAGACCACAGGAACCGACATACCCCCAGCATAGCCTAAAAAATAGGGTCAGGTTTCCCGTTCCAAAGCCCTCAGGGCCACCCGGTAGAGCGCCTCGATATCGGTCTCGCCGGTCTCGAGCTGCCAGTCGTAAGCGGCTTTGAGCATCTGGCTAAAAACTTTTCCCGGCTTGTGGCCCCGCTCGATTAAGTGCCGCCCCAGCAGCACCGGCTGCACCGGCACCGGCTGGGGCTCAAAAAACTTCCAGGACTCTTTGGATCGGCGCCCGGCCCCATCGGCTTCGTACAGGGCTCCCAGGGCTGGCAGGTGCGGGCCGGCCTGGGCCTGAAACTTGCGGATGGCCGCAGGGGTGGGCTTAGTAAAGACCGGCACCATGTGCAAAGCGGTGGTCACCACCAATTCGTCCCGCAGATGATTGGGCAGGCGCAGGTCGCGGGCGATGCGGGGTATCAGCCCGGCGCCCACCCGCTCGTGCCCATAAAAGCTATACCAGCCCTCGGGCCTCCAGCGCGCGGTATCTTTTTTGCCGATGTCGTGCAGCAGGGCGTGCCAGCGGTACGGCGGCGGGGCCCGATCCACCACCTGCAGCACATGGGTTAGCACATCGCCCTCGGGGTGCCAGCGGGGGTTTTGCAAGAGCAGGTGGGTATCCTCGAACTCGGGAATCAGGCGTTGCAGGATTTCCAGGTCGTAGAGGTAGCGCAGAAAACGGCTGGGGGTGCCGTTCTGGAAGGCTTTAGCAAACTCGGCGGTCACCCGCTCGATGGCCACGTGCGAGAGCACCTCCGGGGCTGCTGCCCGCGCAGCTTGCAGGGTGTTGGGCTCGATCTGGAAGCCGTAGCGCGCCGCAAACCGGCCCGCCCGGATCACCCGCAGGTAGTCTTCCCGGAAGCGCTGGGCCGGGTCACCCACTGCCCGCAAGACGCCGGCCTCGAGATCCTGCTGCCCACCGTAGGGGTCGATCACCCGCCCCGAGGCATCCATGGCGATGGCCCCGATGGTGAAGTCGCGCCGGGCCAGGTCTTCCTCGATGCGCTGCCCCCAGGCCACCTTGGCCCTGCGCCCATAGGTCTCCACATCGCGGCGAAAGGTGGTGACCTCGTAGGGGTGGTGATCAATCAGGATGGTGACCGTACCGTGCTCGAGGCCAGTAGGGATGGCCCCCAGGCCCTGGGCTTTAGCCAGGCGCATTACCGTCTCCGGGGGCGCCGAGGTGGCAAAGTCCAGGTCTTCGGGCGTCTGGCCCAGCAGAATGTCGCGCACCGCCCCGCCCACCAGGTAGAGATCGGGCAGGAAGGAAAGCTGTTGCAGAACTTGGCGGTAATCCATCATGGCAGGCAGGCAACCAAAGTCTAGAGGTTAACACTCGCAGCGCCAAATGCCTAGCGCGCGTTGGTTTGAACGAAACCACCACACCGGCTTATCAAATCGCCCAGGCGTTCAACCTCCAGATCAAAGTTGGGGTAGTGTCTGGCAGGGAGTCCTAGCCAGCTACGACCATCCCGCCAACAAATCGTCTACCGGCATGGCCGGGAAAGAACCCCGCAGTCCACCCAACACGAAGGTCTCTTCTTCCAGCAGACCCGGCCAGTCCAGCAGCACTTGAGAAAAGTTCTCCTCGGGCCCGGCCTGCGAAGCATGGGCCAGTACCGCCGCCCGGATGGTCGGAGCCAGGGGGCGCACGTCCACCCGCACCGCCACCGAGCAGGGCGAAACCCCATAGCGCTCGGGGTCGAACCTGGTCTGGGCCACCCGCTCTTTGGTGCGTACCGGAAAAAAGAGCCGCCTGGGCGGTTCGGGCATCACATTACCAGCCCGCCAGAAGGCCCCCAGGGTGGCCCGGTGAAGGTGGATGTGGTCGGCATGGCCGTAGTAGCCCTGCGGGTCGAACCCGATGACCACCTGGGGCTTTAGCTGGGCCATGTACCCCAGCAGGACATCCTCGATCTGCTGCAGATCCTGGTGCATGAAGCCCCTGGGGTTGGCCTGGGCGACCTCGAGCGGATATCCCGAGTCCTGGTAGCCCAGAAAGATGGGCGGGCGCAAGCCCAGCACAGCGCAGGCGGCCTCGAGCTCCTTTTCGCGCAGCTTGCCCAGGGCCTCACCCTTGGGATATAGCGAAGCGTCAATGGCCGGATGGCGGATCCGGCCCTGCTCCCCGCGTGTGGCGCATATCAGGTAAACTTCGTGCCCCAAAGCCGCATACTTGGCTAAGGTTCCGGCGCAGAAAAACGACTCGTCGTCGGGGTGGGCAAAGATGGCGAGCAGGCGCATACAGGACCTAGTCTAACCGGTTATACGCACCCACCTTATCGCTTTTTTGCTCATAGAATAGCAGCATGAAGGCCTATAATCACCTGGGTCAAGCTCTCAAACTGTATGCCGATGCATTAAAGCCTTTTTTCTTACAAGCGCTCAAGCAAGCACACGGTGAGGGGCGGGGCTGGGTTGAAGCTTACCTGGGTTCTTTGAGTGAGAACCGGCGTGGGCTGGTACTCGAGGAGATGAAGCGTGGCAAAACCGCCGAGGAGACGCTCGACCTCAATCACTTCAAAGACATTTTGTTGGGCCAGCGGGAGGTTTTCCGGGGTGTTTTAGGCCGGAACTACAACCGAGCCGTCACCTGGGCCGACGAGATTAGCGAAGTACGCAACGACTGGGCACACCAAAAGGAACTCCTCGAAGACGATGTCAACCGAGCCCTGGATAGCATGGCCCGGCTGCTCCGAATCATCGGCGCGGAAGAGACTGCCCAACAGGTACGAAAGCTGATGGCGCGTGAGCTGCCCAAGGCACCTCAGGGTAGCCTCCATCCCTGGTGGCAGTTGGCTGAGCCCGATGAGGCCATCCGTCGGGGGGACTTCGACGAGAACACCTTTGCAGCTAAGCTCGACGACGTGGTGGCCGGGCGGGCGCCGGCTGAGTACCGCCATGCCGAACTTTTCTTCAAAAAAACCTATCTAACCCAAGAACTCGCTACCATCCTGAAAGACACCTTGCGGCGGCTTTCAGGGCTGGGTGGGGAGGCTGTGACACAGCTCCGCACCCCTTTTGGTGGCGGCAAAACCCACACCCTCATTGCGCTGTATCACCTGGTCAAGGCGTACAGCGAGCTCTTGGATCTTCCCGAGGTACAGAGCCTGTTGCAAGAAGCCGGGCTCAGAGACATGCCGAAAGCCCGGGTGGCCGTGCTGGTAGGCACTGAACTCTCGGCCCAGGGGCGCAAGATAGAAGGTTTGCACCTGCACACCCTATGGGGCGAGCTAGCCTACCAGCTTGGGGGTCGAAGCGGCTACGAAAAACTACATGCTGCCGACGAAAACCTAAGCCCTCCCGGTAAGCAGGCTTTGCGCGAGTTACTGGAGGCTTACAGCCCGGTTCTCATTCTGATTGACGAGCTACTGGTCTATCAGGTCAAGGCCGCCTCGGTTGCGCTGGGCCATACCAACCTACAAGCCCAGACCTTCGCTTTCTTACAGGAGCTTAGCGAGGTGGTAGGAGGCCTACCCAATGCTGCGCTCATCACCACCTTCCCCGAGTCGCACCTCGAGTACTACGACCACCAGGAAGCACCCCAGGTCTTTGCCCGGCTGGAGAAAATCTTCGGGCGGGTACAGGCAGTGCGAATGCCGGTGCAGGGTGAGGAAATCTTCGAGGTACTGAGGCGACGCCTGTTCGAGCGGATTGACGGAGAGGCAGCCAAGCATGTGGTAGCGGCCTACATGAAAACCTACGATGCCTACCGCAACGAACTCCCCAGCGAGGTACGCAGCGGCGAGTACGGCCGCAAGATGCTCAAGGCCTTCCCCTTCCATCCCACACTGGTGGAGGTGCTCTACGAGCGCTGGGGCACCCTCCAGACCTTCCAAAAAACCCGTGGCGTACTGCGTCTACTGGCTCGGGTTGTTGAGACCGACTACCTAAGCCCCACCGCCCGGCCTCTGATTGGGCTTGGAGATGCAGCCCTGGGGGACGCCGACCTGAGAGCCACCATAACCAGCGTGCTGGGTGAGGCCAACTGGGAGTCGGTTCTGGCCTCGGACATCGTCCCTCCCGAAGGGAAGGCCCATCTGCTCGACCGCGAGCTAGGGGGCGAGTATGCCCGTCATCGGCTGGGTCAATCACTAGCCACCGCAATTTTTATGTACTCCCACTCCGGCGGGGCCCAGCAAGGGGCCACCCGTCCCCAGCTTAACCTGGCCCTAGCCTACCCCGAGGGGATTACCCCTCTTCTGGTAGGGGATGCGCTGGACAATCTAAAGGGACGGCTTTATTACCTTTATGCCAACGGGAGCTGGAGTTTCAAAGCCCAGCCCAACCTGAACGCCGTACTGGCCGACCGCATGGCCCAGGTCAAGGCAGAAGCGCTGGAGACCCTCCTCCAGAGCCAGGTAGAGAAGGTAGCGGGGTCAGGGCCGTTCAAGGTCTTTGTTTGGCCGCAGAGCCACCGCGAGGTGCCTGACTCGTCCCAGCTCAAGCTTGTGCTGCTTGGACCCGAAGCTCCCCACGACGACGAAGAAGCCCTGAAACGGCTTTATCACATCATCCAGGACAATCACGCCTCGGGGCCACGGATCAACAAAAACACCACACTCTACCTTGCTCTTGCCAAAACCCCCTATCTGCGGGCCCAGGAAGCAGCCCGCAAACTGCTGGCACTCGAAGATATTCAGTCCGACCGGGGCCTGGTGCTCTCGGAAGAGCAGAAGGCTGAACTCACCCGGCTGTTGAAAGAGGCCCGTGAAGCCCTACCGGTGTTGCTCAAAAGCAGCTATACAGGCATGCTGGAACCCCAAGACGCCAAAGGCTCCTACCGATTCTTCGACCTCACCGCCTACGCCCGTACCCAGCCTACGCTCCAGGCCGCCGTAACCGAGGTGTTGAAAGCCGAGGATCTGCTGCTGAGCGAGCTTGACCCGGCCTATTTGGTGCATGGTCCCTGGGGCTTATGGCCTCAGGATGAACCCTATCTGAACCTGCGCGAGTTGCGTGAGTACTTCCTGCGCCTGCCCCAACTGCCATTTTTGGAGCAAGACGAGGTGCTGAAGAATGCCATCCTCCAGGGCATCCGCATCCACCTATTCGAGCTGGGGGTGAAGGGAAGCGATGGGTTCACCCAGGTCTGGGATGCCAGCCGGCCTCCTGGGACAGAGCAGGTTTTCTTTGGCGAGGCCTATGTGCTGGCCCGACCTGGCAAACTACCGCGCCCAGGATCAGAGCCTGGGCATTCTACAGATACCAACGAGAACGAAGATTTAGATCAAGACGAGCCCGTATCGCCTCCCAATAATGGCTCGGACAAGAAGACTGTTAAAACCAAGGTAAGGGTGACCCTCGAGCAGCTCGAGCTTTCGCGCATCCCTACACTGGTGGACTTGGCCAAGAGTTTGCGCGATGCTGGGGGCACGGTGCAGCTCCGGGTGGAAATCGAGGCCACCAGTCCAAAAGGGCTTGACGAGGGTGTGCTCAACACCTCGGCAAAAGAAATTCTCGACCAGCACGGTCTTAAGTACGAGTGGCACGAGGAATAGCCGTGCAGTGGAATTCCCTCATAGACCGGGTAGTGGAGGCCCCCTACTGGCCCGAACCAGTACGGGTGCTGCGGCTTAGCCAGGCCGGGGGCCGCTTTGCCCTGGCGGTAGAAGGGCTCAAAAGCCGCCAGGTCTTCCACCGGCTGCTGAGCACGGATGAGGTAAGCGGACTGCTGCGCCTGACCCAGGCCGAGGCCGAGCTCTTTGGCGGCGACGGCGAACTGTTCGCTCTGGGCCTCGAGGCCCGTCGCATCCAGCTCGGCTACCTCTTCGACCCCTTTTTTGCTGTCTCGGCCAGCCGCATTGACCCTCTACCGCACCAGCTCGAGGCCGTCTATGGCGTGCTTCTGAAAAAGTCGCGGGTGCGCTTTCTGCTAGCCGACGACCCCGGTGCTGGCAAGACCATCATGGCCGGGCTATTGCTCAAGGAACTCCAGTACCGCGGCCTGCTGGAGCGGGTCTTGATTGTGACCCCGGCCAACCTAACCGACCAGTGGCGACGCGAACTCAAAGAGAAATTCGGCGAAACCTTCGAGGTCATGAACCGCAACACCACCACCGCCCTCTACCAGGAAAACCCCTGGCTCAAGCGGCCCAAACTCATCACCAGCCTGGACTTTGCCAAGCAAGAGGAAAACCTACGCCTCCTGGAACAGGCCTCCTGGGATATGGTGGTGGTGGACGAGGCCCACAAGCTCTCGGCCACCCGCTACGGGCCCGAGGTCAAAAAATCGCAGCGCTACCGCCTGGGCGAGGTGCTTGCCCGCCAAAGCCACCACCTGCTCTTCCTTACCGCCACCCCTCACCAGGGCGACGATGAAAAGTTCCGGCTCCTGCTCGACCTGCTGGAGCCCGACCTCTTCGCCCATACCACCTTGCTGGAAGAAGCAGCCCGGGCTGGGGAAAATCCCATCCTGCTACGGCGTCTCAAAGAAGACATGACCGACTTTGAGGGTAAGCCCCTCTTCCCACCTCGCTATGTACACAGCCTATCCTTCCGACTCTCGCCCAGCGAGCAGGCACTATATGCCAGGGTTAGTGCGTACGTGGCCAAACACTTCAAGCGGGCCTGGGAGGAACAGCGGCGCAACGTGGGACTGGCTATGACGGTCTTACAGCGGCGCTTAGCCAGCAGCAGCTATGCCATTGCCCAAAGCCTGGAAAACCGGCTCAGGCGTCTTTCCTCGCTGCGGGAGCAGGTGCTCAAGCTCCAGGAAAACCCCTACGGCGACTACACCGATGAAGACCTCGAGGAGATGAGCGAAGAAGAGCGTTGGGAGTTGGAAAATAGCCTGTCTGAGCGGTTAACTCTGGCCCGCAACCTCCCCGAACTCGAGGGCGAACTTGCCGAGTTGGAAGACCTGGCCAAAGAGGCCCGCACCCTGGCCCGGCTGGAAGACGACCGCAAGCTAAAAGAGTTGTTGGCGGTTCTGGAGGGGCTACGACAGGAGAAACTGCTCATCTTCACCGAGCACAAGGCCACCCTGGAATTTCTGGTAGGGGTACTCAAAAAGCGTGGCTATGCCGTCACCTCGATTGACGGCTCCATGAGGCTGGAAGAACGGGTCTCGCGCGAGCGCGAATTCCGCGACAGCGCCCAGGTGATGGTGGCTACCGAGGCCGCAGGCGAAGGCATTAACCTGCAATTTTGCGCGGTAATGGTCAACTACGACCTACCCTGGAACCCCACCCGCCTCGAGCAGCGCATGGGCCGTGTGCACCGGTATGGTCAGCGGTTCGACGTGCACATCTACAACCTAATCGCCCAGGGCACCCGCGAGGGCGAGGTGCTGCAGGTGGTGCTGGACAAGCTGGAAGTTATGCGGGCGCAGATGGGCTCCGACCGGGTTTACGATGTGGTTGGCGAGCTGCTTTCCGACGTTAACCTGGAAGCCCTCATCCTGGAACACCTGACCGGCCGCAAATCCCTGGCCCAAATCCGGGCCATGGTGGAGGCCCGCCTGTCGCCCGAACGGCTGGCCTACCTGCGAGAAGTCACCCTGGAAGCCCTGGCCCAACGCGAACTCGACCTCTCCCGCTTGCGCGAGGAGCGCGAACGCTCGGAGGAACACCGTTTGCAGCCCGAGTACACCCAGCGGTTCTTTGTGCGGGCCCTCACCCGTCTGGGCGGGGGCGTGGAACGACGGAGCGACGGCCTGTTTCGGATCGCAGTGCCATACGACCTGGTTCGTAAGCAGCCGGGGGTACTGGCCCGCGAGTACGGAAAGACCACTTTCGACCCCAAAGCCCGCCTCGAGGCCGAACTCATCGCCCCCGGCCATCCCCTTTTCGACCTGGTTCTGGAGGAGATGCTCTCCCAGGCCGCACCCGTGCTGCGCCAGGGGGCTGTTTTCCAGACCGACCAGGGCGCCGAAGGGGTGCTGGGCTACCTGGAGCTGAGCGTGGTAGACGGGTTGGGGCAGACGGTATCCCGCAGGCTTTACGCCGCACTCGCAGGGGAAGCAGTAGAGCCCGTACCGCCGGAGGTCATCGTAGATGCCGAGCCTGCCCCAGCTACAAAGCCCCTGGCAAGTGGGGCTGGCGCAGAAGAAAAACTACTCGCCTGGGCTTATGAACATGTGCTGGAAGACTTCTACCGCCAGGTAGCCCAGGCGCGGCAGCGGGAAGTCGCCATTCGGCGGAAGTACGCCAGCCGAAGCCTGGAGTATTTGATTGACGCGTCGGTAAAGAAACTGACCCAGTACAAACTTAAGTCGGATGAAGGGGAGGCGATGCGTCTGGCTATATTGCAGGAAGAACGCCGACTGCAGGAGCTCGAGGCCCGCCAGCGCTCCCTCGAGGAAGAACTCCGGCGGGCCGAAACCCTGCACCCTGAACCTGCCCAGGTCGTGGCCCTGGCCTACCTATACCCCCGCCCCTCTGGAATACCCAGCGAAGACGATCCCGCTACACGCCAGGCCGTGGAGGAGGCCGCCATGCAAGTGGCGCTGGCCTACGAGCGCAAGGCAGGCCGCCACCCCCAGGATGTAAGCCGCGAGAACCTGGGCTACGACATTCGCTCCGAGGGCCGTCACATCGAGGTCAAGGGCCGTGCCGGGGTGGGGCCGGTGGTGCTCACCCCTAACGAGTGGATTGCCTCCAAGCGGCTGGGCGATCAGTACTGGCTTTACATCGTGACCGAGGCCCTCACCAGCCCCCGCCTGTACCTCATCCAAAACCCAGCAGCCAAGCTCACCCCAGGGGAAGAGGTGAGCGTGGTGCGGTATGTCCTGGACCTGGCAGCCTGGCAGCGGGTGGCGCAGCCTTCCGGTTAAGTTTTATTCAAGTGCAATTCTCACAGCTAAACTAAGCTTATCCCCATATCGTTTTTGCGTATGCAAGAGGAAGCTCTAACACATCTTCTTCAAAACAAGTTTCGTCTTCCATCCTTTCGCCCCGGCCAGCTCGAGGCCATTCAAGCAGCACTGGCCGGGGAGCGGGTGCTACTAGTTCAACCTACGGGCTGGGGCAAAAGCCTGGTTTACCAGATGATTGCCGCCGTTAAGGGGCTGACCGTGGTCTTCACCCCCTTGCGGGCCCTTATGCGTGACCAGGTCAAAGAAGCAGATCAGTACGGCCTGCGGGCTCAGACTCTCAACTCCGATCAGGACGAGTCACTGCATACAGCAATCCTGGAGCAAGCTAAGAAGGGGCAGCTCGATTTGCTTTTCATCTCGCCCGAGCGCATAAAAAACTCTCTCTGGAAAGAATTTTTGCCCGAATTGCCCATCAAAGCTCTGGTTATAGACGAAGCCCACTGCATCTCTACCTGGGGGCACGACTTCCGCCCAGATTATCGGAGAATTGTTGAGCTTGTTCAGCACTTACCCCCTCAAACACCCGTTGTAGCCGTCACAGCTACTGCCACAAAAAGGGTCGAGCAGGACATCGAAAGTCAACTGGGTGCGAAAGCAAAGGTGATTCGGGGCAACCTGGTACGCTCCAATTTCTGGCTGAACGTTATTCCGGTCAGCAGCGAAGCAGAAAAGCTCGCGTGGGTGGACTACTGGGTCAGCACGCTCGAGGGCACCGGTATCGTTTACTGCGCCACAAAAGCCATGACTGAAAACGTAGCTAGCTACCTGGGCAATCTTGGGATAAAAACCACCTACTATCACAGCGATCTGAGCCCGGATGAGCGTCTAGAACGCGAAAGGGGCTTGATGGAGAATGCCTTCAAGGTAATTGCGGCAACCAACTCCTTAGGCATGGGCCTGAACAAACCCGACATTCGCTTCATCATCCACACCGAGTTCCCCGGCTCCATGCTGCACTACTATCAAGAAATTGGCCGCGCAGGGCGCGACCAGCAACCCGCTCATCTGATACTGCTTTATAACCCAGAGGATAGAAGCATACAGGAAAGCTTCATTAATGCAAGCAAACCCAGCCCGGATAGCTACCACCAGGTTCTTTCCCTGTTGCATAAATCCGCTTTGAGAGAAAGAGACATTATGCTACAGACCGGGCTCTCGCAAACAGCCGTGCGCAATATTATCGCCGATTTGCAGGAGCAAAAGTTAGTGGGGGAGAAAGATCCGCAAGGCTATTACCGAGCCATTGCCCACGGAACCCCAAGTTTTGATGCTCAAAACGAGCTGCGCCAGCACAAACTGGCCGACCTCGAGGCCATGATTGCGTATATAAACACCCAGACCTGCCGGATGGTGTACCTGTGCAATTACCTGGGCGACCCGGAAACCAAACCCTGCGGGCAGTGCGATAACTGCCGCCAGGATGCTCTACCTTCCCTAAGCACCGATTTAGTGCAGCGGGCGAGGGAACATGTAACACACCCCAAGCTTCATCTGAAGGCCGAATTTGGCAAAGCCCCGGTATTCGAAGATGGCCGGGCCCTGGACTACTACAAAGACACCCGGGTGGGAGAAGCCATTCATGCAAGCAAGTACAAAACGCATGCCCCATTTCCCGACTGGCTTGTACAAGACTCTTCCAAAGTGATCCGGAAGTACTGGTCTGACCAGGGGATTTCTGGTGTAGTTGCTGTTCCTTCTACCAAAAGCGGGGGCCTGGTGGAAGACTTTGCAAAGCGGCTGGCTCAAAGTTTGGGGATACCTTTGCTCGATGTGGTTTGCAAGGTAAGGGAAACGGAGCCGCAAAAAAACTTCACCAATCGAGCCCAAAAGCGCGAAAACCTCAAAGATGCTTTCCTGGGCAGGCCAGGCACCCAGGGAAACTTGCTGGTAGTGGATGATGTGATGGATTCAGGGGTAACCTTAGAGGAGGTGGGTAAGGCATTGAAGCGGGCAGGAGCTGGCCGGCTTTTTGCCTTCGCACTAGCCAAGACCCGCCACAGTGACGATGTATGAACCCGCTTTACTGGATGCTTCTGGCACACTCAGGCCTCAAGACTGCCGAGAAAATGCAGGTTTTGCGGGCAGCGGGTGGAAACCTCGAGGGCTTCGTTGAGGGTGGTCTGCCAGGGCTATCCGGTAACATCAGGGCCGTGATGGAAAAAATCCTGGAAGAAGCAGCGGCAACAGGGCTTCTTCTGGGGGAGCTTAAACGTCAGGGAATACGGGTTATACCGGGGGCGGCCCCCGAATACCCCGTTCGGCTCAAACAAACCCTGCGCCAGAACACGCCATTGGTGCTTTACGTGGCGGGTGAAGTTAGTCTGCTGCAGAGTAAGCGCTCAATTGCCATCGTGGGCTCGAGGAACGCCACCCCGGAGGCCCTCGAGCTCGCCCGAAGGGCTGGGCGGTATTTCGGGAAGGAAGGCTACGCGGTGGTTACCGGCATGGCCCGTGGCGCAGACCTCGAGGCTTTCCACGGGGTCAGGGAAGTAGCTGGGAAGGCCATCGGGGTTTTGCCATACGGGATTTCAGCCAAGGAATCTTTCAGGCTTTTGCGGGAGTATCAAGAGGATGTTTTCGCAGGGCGGCTGGCCTTGCTTTCGGAACTGCACCCGGACGCACCCTGGAAAGCCCAGTACGCCATGATGCGAAACCGCATTGTAGTGGCTTTGTCAGATGCATTACTGGTAGCCCAAACAGGCCTCAAAGAAACTGTAGAACAGGGCAAAAAACGCATGAGCGGCACCTGGGATGCCGTGGCTCAGGCCAAGCGCCTGGGTCGGCCAGCATTTGTATTCGATCTTCCTATAGAGGGCAACCAAGCCCTTATCGCCCAGGGCATGGCCCAACCCCTGCCTGCTTTCCCAGGCGACCAAACCTTCATGCAACTGGAAGATACCCTGTCCCCACCAGCAAAGAAATCCCGAGAAACGCCTATCCAACCGCCCCTTCTGACGCCAGAGTGATGAGTGAAGCGGCATACCCCTGGGGCCGAATGCTGGCTAGTACAACATAGAATAGTCCTGTGACGGAAGCCGAGCTGTTGGCCTTAGTAAACCAAGGGGAATCCCTACACTGCGAGTTCAAACGTGATTCCCCCATCCCCGATGTTGAGCTGGCTGAGGCGGTAGCCTGCCTGGCCAACACCGAAGGGGGATGGCTTCTGCTGGGGGTGGAGGATGACGGCAGCATCAGCGGGCTCCACCCTAAGCGCTTGCCGGTCAATCCCCACCTTCTGCAAGCCCTTATCGCCAACAAGACCAGCCCCGGTGTTCAGGTTGAGGTGCACCAGGTGCAAACCCGCGATGGGGTGGTGGTGGCCTTGAGGGTGGCGAGGGCTCCTCACCTGGTGGCCCTCACCGATGGCCGGGTGCCGCGTCGCTTCATCGTGGGCCGCGGTCAGCCGGAGTGCCGCTTCCTTCAGCCGCACGAGCTGGCTTCTCGCTTGGCCGAGCTGTACCAGCACGACTACACCGCCCAGGCCCTGCAAAAAGCGACATGGGAGGACCTGAACCCCCTGGAGTTTGAGCGCCTGCGTCAGACCATCCAGCGCAACCCTCGAGCCGACAAAACCCTGCTCGACCTCCCGGACGAGGAATTGGCGCAGGCCTTGGGCCTGGTGGTCAGCGGCGACGGGCGACTCCTGCCCACGGTGGCGGGGGTGCTCCTGCTGGGCAGGGACGAGGCCATCCGCCGACTGGTGCCCACCCACGAGGCCGCTTTCCAGGTGTTGCGCGAAGACCGGCAGGTGGCCGTCAACGAGTTTTTCCATGAGCCCCTGCTCAAGCTGTTCGAGCGCCTTGAGCAACGTCTGCAGGCTCATAACCCCGAGGAAGAGTTCTCCTTCGGTCTGTATCGAATCCCAGTGCCCCTCTTTCCCCCGGAGGCTTTCCGCGAGGCGTTGGCCAATGCTCTGGTGCACCGAGACTATGCCCTCTTGCAGGCGGTTTATGTGCGCCTTGACCCGGACGCCGGGGGCTTGGTCATCAGCAACCCTGGGGGGTTCGTGGAGGGGGTGACCCTGGACAACCTCCTGGTGGTGGAGCCCAGGCCACGCAACCGCACCCTGGCCGATGCCTTCAAGCGTCTGGGCCTGGTGGAGCGCACCGGACGTGGCATTGACCGCATCTTCCGCGAGGTGCTGGGTTTGGGTAGGCGCCCACCCGACTATTCTGGAACCACTCGAGACACGGTAAAAGTGGTGCTGCCGGGGGGCAAGGCCGACCTGAACTTTGTCCGCCTCATCCTCGAGGTCCAGGACCGCCAGAGAAGGGAGCTTGGCTGGCCCCACCTCCTGGTATTGCGCCAGGTAACCGACGAGGGAGAACTCACCGTGGCCGAGACCGCACGCCTCATTCAGCAGGGCGAGCCAAGAGCCCGAACCCTATTGGAGGAGATGGTAGAGATGGGTCTGTTGGAGGCCAAGGGGGCCAAGAGAGGACGGGTCTATCACCTGAGCGCGGGGGTGTACAAGCGTCTGGGGAGGCCTTCGGCCTATGTTCATCGCCGTGGTTTCGACGCCCTTCAACAGGAACAGATGGTTCTCACCTACCTCAAAAGCCACGGTAGCATCACCCGTGGGGAAGTTGCTGGGCTATGCCATCTGACCCCATCCCAGGCCGAGTATCTGATGCGTAAGCTGAAAAAAGCTGGGAAAGTGCGCCTGGTGGGCAAAGGTCGTTCAGCCCACTACGAGTATCTCAACACAAACTCTGAAAGTTGATTTCTTAACTCTGAATCAGAGTTTTTGTCGAGTTCAGGAGTTAATATGAACCCAAAACGCCGCCTCATCGAGCACCGCTTACCCCTCAAGGAAATCTCGGAGGCCTCCGCCAAGGAGAAGTCCATCCGCCACGGCCACATCTCCACCCTGCACATCTGGTGGGCCCGCCGTCCCCTGGCCGCCAGCCGGGCCGCGGTGTTTGCCACGCTGGTGCCCGACACCGACGAAAACTACAAGCTGGTAAAGCAAATTGTCCCCTGGGAGGCCGTGAAGGACGGCAACAACGCGGCCATTCTGGAAGCCCGCCGCCGGGTGCTGGAGGCCAACGGGGGCAGGCCGCCCAAGGTGCTCGACCCCTTCGGCGGGGGCGGGGCCATTCCGCTGGAGGCCCTGCGCCTGGGTTGCGAAGTGTATAGCCTCGACCTCAACCCCGTGGCCCACCTTATCCAGCGGGCCACGCTGGAGTACCCCCAAAAGTACGGCCAGCCCGGCAGCCGCCCGGTGCCCGAGTACATCCGGGCCAAGGACAACGCCAAAAGCAAAGGCCGCCAGTCGCTGAACTTTGGCGAGGGGGACGATCCCCTGTCGGGGCGTTCTACGCCCGTGCACCAGGGGGAATGGGCAAGCAGCTACCGGCGCAACCCACTGGCCGCCGAGGTGCGCTACTGGGGCGA
>Ga0101943_1000497_pt1 | contig 62570 bp, 60 predicted proteins | sample DewCreD2012metaG_5_FD_75244 | JGI IMG/M metagenome (GOLD analysis project Ga0101943, IMG submission 75244) | Hot spring sediment bacterial and archeal communities from British Columbia, Canada, to study Microbial Dark Matter (Phase II) - Dewar... ... | reverse complement strand
GTCCACGCCCTGCCAGAACAGGTGGCTCGGGTCCAGGTTCGCACCGACCCTGGGGCCTGCCGCCTGCCGCAGCCTCAGCAGGGTCGCCGGGTTGTACACGCACTGGCCCGGGTGCATCTCGATGGCGATGCGCCGGACGCCGTGCCGTTGTGCCCACTCTGCCATCTCCTGCCAGAATGGAATCAGCCGTTCCCGCCACTGCCACTCCAAGCCATCCAGGAACTCCGGTGGCCAGCTGCTCACGATCCAGTTCGCCACATCCCCGCCTCCTGGACTCCCCGGACAGCCGGACATGGTCACCACCGTGTCCACTCCCAGCAGGGACGCCAGTACGATCGTGTCCCGCACGACACCGGCATGCCGAGTTCCCACCTCCGGGCGCGGGTGCAGGGGGTTCCCGCTGCAGTTCAGCGCGCTGATCCGAAGTCCTCGTGCTTGGACCTCTCGTAGGAGTCGGCTGCGTTCTCCTACCTCCCGCAGCAGGACCTCCAGCTGGAGGTGCGGGGCTGGCGAGAAGTTCCCGGTTCCGAGCTCCACGGACCGGATTCCCCATCGCTCGCACAGCTCAAAGACCCGCTCCCGGGGCAAATCTTGCAGGCTATCGGTCATCAATCCGATCCACATGGAAGCTACAGGAGGCCCTAAGTCACCGCATCGGCGTACAGATCCGGTCGCGGTGGCAACCCCATACGCACAGACCGACCGGTACGGAGATATTCCGCGCAGGCCTCCGCCACCACGAGCGAGACGTATCCATCCCACGCGTGCGGCCACGGCGGCTTTCCCTCCCGTACCGCGTGCAACCATGCCGCCATCTCAGCCGTGTAGGCCGCGTCAAACCGTTCTAGCCAATCCCTCGGCACGCGCTGTCCAATCCGCTCCTCTCTCCTGTACAGCAACCCTCCCGGTAGTCCTGCCGTGACCGTTCCCCGATCTCCGATGACCTCCACACCGACCTCATACCCATACGCTGCAGACAGGTTCAGTTCAATAAATGCCAGTGACCCGTCTTCCAGGCCGAGCTGAATCAGCTGCAGGTCAAAGATACCCTTCGGCACGGAATGGTCTACTGTTTGTCCTACCACGGAGTGCACAACGGCAATCTCGTGCCCTGAAAGCCATCGGATTTCATCAAAGTCGTGTATGGCCGAGTTTATGAGCACCGTCTCGTTGCTCTCAGGGACGCCATGGGAAGTCCGGACATTCCGGTGCCACGCACGATAGAGTATCGGTTTCCCCACTTCTCCCTTTCCAATCGCCCGACGAAGTTCCTGGAATTCTGAATCGTATCGCCTCTGGAAACCTACCTGAACCAAGCGTCGGCCGATTCTCACTTCTCGCTGCACGATACTCCAGGCCTCTTGTGAGTTCATTGCTAGTGGCTTCTCACAGAACACGGGCTTTCCCGCATCGAGGCATGCGAGGACATACTCTGCATGCGTTGGGTCTGGGCTTGTCACCACTACGGCATCTACCTTAGTGTCTTGTGCTAGCTCCCGTCCCTCCTGATAGATTCGTCCGGCTCCCAAGGCAGCAGCTAGTCCCTCAGCGCGCCCCCTGTCCACGTCGGCCACCGCAACGACCTCCGCCATTTTACTCGCAAGCAGGGTTTGGGCGTGGCGGGTGCCCATCCCGCCGGCACCCACCACCCCTACCCGAACGCCCATCTCTCTACCCGTGGCTCCTCCCCCACGTCTTCATTTGGCATACCGCGCCGCGTTTTCCCTGGTTACAAGCGTCGTTCCTGTGTCAATCCGCTTGGGAATCCGCTGGCCCTTCAGGGCCTTCACCGCATACTCCACACCGAACTTCCCCATGTTATAAGGGTTCTGCGCAACGCTCGCGGCCATCTCCCCACGCAGGATGGCTTGAGCAGCCTCCGGGATCGCGTCGAATCCCACGATGAGCACTTGACCTGTCTTGCCCCTCGCCTTCACCGCTTCTGCAGCGCCGAGGGCCATCAGGTCGTTCGCAGCAAACACCCCTTTCACGTTCGGGTAGCGCGTGAGGATATCCTCCATAACCTGCTGCCCCAGTGCCCGCTCACTGTTTGCCGGCAACTCGGCCACGATCTTCAACCCGCAGCGCTGCATTGTCTCCCTCGCCCCAGCCACACGTGCCCGAATGCTCTGCGTTGTCATAACACCCGTGATAATGGCGACTTCCCCTCGCCCCTTTAGTCGATCGCACAAAAACTTTCCACCCAGCGCACCCCCTGCTCCCCGCGGCCAGGCGCCCGCAGGTCTGCTTTACTCACCGATACCTGCGGTCGGCGCCATACCCGATTACCGCACCTCGCAACTCTCCGCACGATCTCGTCTTGGGAAAGGACATACCCCGCTCGTGGCTCCCACGAAGCCGTCACCACCACCGCCCGCATCGGTCGTCTACGCCGTTGGCATGCTCTTTCTGGCGCGAGAGATGCCAGTCTTCCTGTTCACCGCAGGGCCCACAGATACTCAAATCTTGAGGATGCCCTCCACGGCGGCGGGTGCCCGCCATGCCTCGTAAGTCGGTGCTTGAGACTCACACCCACCTCTCCACGACCACCTTCTTCTCCGTGTAGAACTCCACCGCGTCCCGGCCTTGGCCGTGGAGGTCGCCAAAGAAGCTGTCCTTCATTCCCCCAAAGGGGTAGAAGGCCATGGGGGCTGCGACCCCCACGTTCACCCCGATGTTCCCCACCTGGGCCTCATACCGGAACTTCCGGGCCGCGGCCCCACTGCGCGTGAATAGGCACGCCATGTTCCCGTAACTCCCCCGGTTGATGAGCTCGATCGCCTCGTCGATGTCCCGCACGTAGACTAACCCCAACACCGGCCCGAAGATCTCCGTGCGGGCCACAAGCCCCTCCGGCGGCACGTCCTCCAGCACCGTGGGCCCCACGAAGAACCCACCTTCATAGCCCGGGATCCGGACACCGCGCCCGTCCACCAAGATCCGGGCTCCTTCCTCTATCCCCTTCCCGATCATCCCCTCGATCCGCTGTTGACTCTCCCGCCGGATCACAGGCCCCATCTCCACCCCAGGCTCCAACCCGTACCCCACCCGCCGACTCCGCGCGAGTTCGGCGATCGCCTCCCGGAACGGCTCCCGCGCCTGCCCCACCACGAGGGCGAGCGAGCTCGCAAGACACCTCTGCCCCGCACACCCGAACGCGGACTCCGCCACCGCCCGGGGCACAAGCTCCCAGTCTGCGTCGGGCATGATGATCACAGGGTTCTTCGCCCCACCCTGGCACTGGGCGCGCTTCCCGTTCGAAGCCGCCCGGGCGTAGACGTACTTCGCCACCGGCGTGGAGCCCACGAAGCTCACGGCCCGGATGAGCGGGTGATCGAGGATCGCGTCCACTGTCTCTTTGGCTCCGTTCACCACGTTCACGACCCCCGGCGGAAGCCCGGTGCGCTCCACCAAGCGCATGATCTTCTGCATGGTGAGGGGTGTCTTCTCTGATGGCTTCACGATGAACGTGTTCCCGCAGGCGATGGCGTAGGGCAGAAACCACAGCGGGATCATCCCGGGGAAGTTAAACGGCGTGATGGCGGCCACGACCCCCACGGGCTGGCGAAAGAGGTACTCGTCGATCCCCCGGGCCACGTCCTCGCTCGTGGTCCCCTGCATGAGGATGGGGATCCCGCACGCCACTTCTACGTTCTCGATCCCCCGCCGGAGCTCTCCCACGGACTCCTGGTAGGTCTTCCCGCACTCCTCGGTGACCGTGCGGGCCAAGTCGTCCAGGTTCTCCTCGAGAAGCGCCTTCAGCCGGAACAGGTACTGCACCCGCTCAGGCGGCGGCACGCGGCGCCACTCCCGAAGGGCCACGTGAGCGGCCCGGGCCGCCCGGTCCACGTCCTCGGGCGTGCTCACAGCAAGGTTCGCGATCACTTCACCTGTCGCGGGGTTGTAGACCGGAAGCGCTTCGGAGCCCCCCGGACGCTGCCAGCTGCCCCCGATGCAGTTCAGCACCTCCGCCACCAATGTCCTCACAGGAACCACCGCTCCTTCGTCCGGCTCTGCTCGTACTCTGCCCGGGCCCGCCGGACACTCGGCATCTCCGACACCTCGGCCACCGGCACGTCCCACCAGGCTTCGTAGCCCGGCACGCGCGTGGCGCCGTCTACCTCGACGACGATCACGGTCGTGCGATCCTGTTGCCGCGCTTCCTCCAGGGCTCTCCACAGCTCCTCCTGGGTCCGGACCCGGATGGCGTGGGCCCCAAGACTCGCCGCGTTCGCCACGAAGTCGATGGGTAACACATCACCATCGAGTTCACCGGTAGCGGGGTTCCGGTAGCGGTGCTGGGTCCCGAACCCGCCGAGCCCCAACGACTCCGAGAGTCCCCCGATGCTGCTGTAGCCGTGGTTATCGAAGAGCACGATCGTGAGCTTGTAACCCTCCTGGACAGCGGTCGTGATCTCGCTCGGCATCATGAGGTAGGAGCCGTCCCCGATCATCACGTAGACGTCGCGGTGGGGGTCGGCCATCTTCACGCCCAGTCCGCCCGGGATCTCGTAGCCCATGCAGGAGTAGCCGTACTCCAGGTGGTAGGTGCCGGGCTGCCGGACCCGCCACAGCTTGTGGAGATCCCCGGGGAGGCTCCCGGCCGCGCACACCACCACGTCCTCGGGTCGTGCGAAGGCGTTCACGATCCCGATCACCTCGGCCTGGGCCATGGGCGGGCCGTGCCGCTTCCTCACCAACCGCTCCACCTCGGCCTCCCATACCTCCTTGAGCTCCGCGATGCGCTGCGCGTACTCCGGCTCCACGCGGAAACCCTCCAGCCGCGGCGCGAGGGCTTCCAGGGCGACCTTCGCATCGGCCACGACGGGAAGGCCCGCGTGCTTATGGGCGTCGTAGGGGGAGATGTTGATGTTGATGAAGCATACCTCCGGGTGCTGGAAGAGGGTCTTCGAGGCGGTCGTGAAGTCGTCCAAGGTGGTGCCCACCGCGATCACGAGATCGGCCTCATGGGCGATGCGGTTTGCAGCGAGCGTCCCGGTCACGCCGATGGCGCCGAGGTTCTGGGGGTGGTCTGTGGGTAGCGCCCCCTTCCCCGCCTGGGTCTCGGTGATGGGGATCCCCGTGGCTTCCACCAAAGCCCGCAATGCCTCTTCCGCTTCACTGAAGTACACACCCCCGCCTGCGATCAGGAGCGGCCTATGACTCTGACGGACCCACTCCGCGGCCTGCGCGAGGACCGTCTCCTCCGGTGCGGGCCGCGGGATGTGCCAGGTGCGGGGCTCAAACAGTGCTGCCGGATAGTCCCACGCCTCCGCCTGCACGTCCTGCGGGAGGGCCAACGTCACCGCACCGGTGTCGGCCGGCGAGGTGAGGACCCGCATCGCCTCCAGGAGGGCTGAGGGGAGCTGATCCGGCCGGTTGATCCGGTCCCAGTACCGGGAGACCGGCTTGAAGCAGTCGTTCACCGACACATCCTGGGACCAGGGCGATTCCAGTTGCTGCAGGACCGGTGCCACGTTGCGGCGGGCGAAGATGTCGCCGGGAAGCAACAGGACCGGCAGGCGGTTGATCGTGGCCGCGGCGGCCCCCGTGATCATGTTCGTGGCCCCGGGACCGATGGAGGACGTACAGGCGAAGGTGCGCAGACGCCGGGTGGCCCTGGCGAAGGCCGCGGCGATGTGCACCATCGCCTGCTCGTTCCGGGCGAAGTAGAACCGCAGACGCGGGAACTGCTGGAGCGCTTGACCGATCCCCGCCACGTTTCCATGCCCGAAGATCCCCCACACCCCCGCGAAGAAGGGGGCCTCCCGGCCGTCGCGCTCCACACGCTGGGCCGCGAGGAAGGCCACCAGGGCCTGCGCCGTCGTCATCCGTCGGGTCTTCACGGTTGTTCGGATATCCGAACAATCTTCGCCTTTTAGAACGGCGCAGCACGAGTGGAGCACGCCCGGCCCTGCTTGTCAACCGTCTCGATCGTGAACGGATGTCATTCACGAGCCTGCGGCTCGCCTGCCGCCCAGTCGTTCGGAGAGGACGGAGGCGACCTGCTGGATCCGGCGGCCGAGCTCCCGGAACCGCGCGGCTTTTGTGCGGGCCTTCACCATGCTGAAGGCCACGCCTGCCCGCACCTCCCCTGACGCGACCACCGGTGCCCCCACGCAGCACATCCCCTCCACCGTCTCCTCGTCGTCCACCGAGTAGCCCCGTGCCCGGGTCCACTCCAGCTCCCGCAGCAGGGAGTCCACCGTCGCGATGCTGCGACGGGTCGGGCGCCCAAGCGGCGCATCCCCGAACAGGGCGCGCACCTCGTCATCCGGAAGCGTGCTCAGGATCGCCTTCCCCGTGGCGGTCGTGTGGGCCGGCAGGCGCAGTCCGATCCGGTAGTTCACCGCGATGGGCTGGGTGCCGCTCCGACAGGCCACGTACACGACTTCACGGCCGTCAAGGACCGAGAGCACGAGCGTCTCCTCGTGGTGGGGCACAAGCTCATCGCACACCCGAGCGAACTCCGTTCCCAGGTGCGTGGCGGCGTCGTAGGCCCAGTACAGGTCGAGCACCCGCACCCCCAGCCGGAACCGACCCCCGTCCACGCGGGAGAGCAACCGCTCCTGCACGAGGGTGGCGCACAGATCGTGGAGGCTGCTCTTGGGGATCCGGAGCTCACGGGCCAGTTCCGAGAGGGTAGGAGGGCGCGAGGACCGGCTGACCGCCTCCAGCACCCGCACCGCCCGCACGACGGACGGGACGATCCCCGATGCGCGTCTGGACATCCGCTAGAACCCTCCCCGCTCCTCGATGAACCGAAGCACTTCCTCCTCGTAGGGCATGAAGTTCGCGCACCCGTGCCGGGTCACCACGATGGCCCCGCAGGCGTTGCCCATCCGGGCGCACCGGTACCAGTCCCAGCCCCGGAGATACCCGTAGATGAACCCGCTGGCAAACGCATCCCCGGCACCCAGCACGTTCACGACGTCCACCGGGAACGGCGCGGCCCAGACGGGGTCTCCCCGCGGGAGGTAGACGGTCGAGCCCCCTGCCCCCTGCTTTATCACCACCGCTTCCGGCCCCAACCGCAACAGCCGTCGCGCGGCGGCGGGCAACTCCGCCCCGGCCGCCGCCGCCACCTCCTCCTCCGTCCCGACCACCACGTCCACCAAAAAGAGGGCTGACCGGATCACCACTCCGTAGGCCCGCGGGTCGTGCCACAGGGTCGGCCGAAGGTCGAGATCCAGGAGCACGGTCCCGCCAGAGGCCCGCGCCTCCTCGGCCGCGCGCAGCGTGGCGCTCCGGCTCGGCTCGCGGCTGAGTCCGGTACCGGTGATGACAACAAGGCGCGCGTCGCGCACGGGCGCCCGCTCGACGTCGTCCAGATCCAGCTCGATGTCCGCGCAGTTGTCCCGGTAGAAGACGAGGGGGAACCGGTCCGGCGGCTCGATCCCGAGCAGCACCGCGCTCGTGCGCCGCCCCGGCTTGCGCGGGATGAAGGCGGTCTCCACCCCTTCCCGCTTGAGGAAGTGCAGCACGAACTCCCCCACGGGATCGTCGCCCACGGCCGTAAGGAGGGCTGACCGTAGCCCCAGCCGCCGAGTGCCCACGCTGATGTTCGTTGGACAGCCCCCCACATAGGCGGCGAAGCTCCGGATCTCGGGGAAGGGCACACCGATGTCGTTCGCGTAGAGATCGATCGAGCTGCGGCCTATCGCAAGCACGTCATAGGTCATGCCGCCTCCATGGCGTGGGTCACCACCGGCACGCGGGGATCCTTCGCGATCCACGTCTCCTTTACCCACGCGTGGTCCGGATCCTCGGTGTTCGCGAGCGACTGGGCGCTGCCGGCCAGGAAGTTCAGGTAGTAGCAGGTGTACCCGTAGGCCGCGCTCACGGGGTGGTAGCCCTCCGGGACCAGCACGATGTCGTTGTGGTGGGCGGTGACCGCCACGTCCAGGGAGCGGTCCGGGGTATAGATCCGTTGGAGCGCAAACCCCGAGGGCCGGTCGAACTGGTACAGGTAGACTTCTTCCAGGTCGGCCTCCACGATCCGGCCCGAGGCGTCCACCGTATGCGTGTCGTGCTTGTGGGGCGGGTAGCTGCTCCAGTTCCCGCCCGGCGTGTAGACCTCCACCGCCACGATCCGTTGACAACCGAACCCCGGCGGGATGATCGCGTTGATCTGCCGGGTGGCATTCCCTCCGCCCCGGATCTCGATCTCCACATCCCGGGGTGTCACAAGACGCGGCGGATGGTCCTCGTCGGCAGGGACCCAGCAGTGCGCGAGCTCCAGCACCCCGCTTGTGGCGGTCAGGGTGAAACGCGTGTGGCGCGGCAGGTACAGCGCGTAGGGCATCCCACCGAACACGTTCGGACGCCTCCCCACACCCCGCCACGTCCCCCGATCGCTTGTCAGGTCGCACCGTCCACCCAGCAGGACGAGAGCGGCCTCACACCTGCCCGTCTCGTGGGTCCACGTCTCGCCCCGAAAAAGACGCCGGACCTCCACGTTCAGGAGCTCCCACCCGGCCTCCTCGGCCGTGACCCGGACGACGACACCCGCTTCACCGTCTCGGATGCGGGGACGGATGAGCAACCGCCGCACGGCTCCACCATAGCGCCCCCTTGATCTGTGCAGCAAGAGGAGTACAGCCCTACCCCGGAGAATCCGAGGCCCGATGCGCATCGGAACCGCACCCATCAGCTGGGGTGTGTGCGAGATCCCGGGGTGGGGGCCACAGCTCCCGTACGAGCGCGTCCTCGATGAGATGCGCGACGCCGGCTACGAGGGGACGGAGCTCGGGCCGTGGGGGTACTTCCCCACCGACCCGCACACCCTCCGGCAAGCACTCTCCATCCGCGGTCTTGCGCTCATCTCCGCGTTCGTCCCCCTTCCCCTGCGGGATCCGTCCGCCCTCAACGCGTGTGAGACCGAACTACGCCGCACCGCGGAGCTCCTGAGAGACCTGGGGGCCGGGTCGATCCTCCTCGCGGACGCGGGAGACCCACAGCGCCGGGCAGCCGCCGGGAAACCGGATGCGGTGCGGACTTGTGGCCTTCGGCCGGAGGAGTGGCCGGGGTATGCGCAGCGGCTTGAGCACCTGGCAGCGCTCTGCCGCGAGGGATACGGTCTTATAAGCTGCTTCCACCCCCACGGCGGGACCTACGTGGAGAGCCCGGAGGAGATCGAGGCGCTGCTCAGCCACACGGATCCCGACCTGGTGAAGCTGTGTCTGGATACGGGACACGTGGCCTTCGGCGGTGCAGATCCACTCCACCTCACCCGAACCCACGCGGACCGCATCGGCCACGTCCACCTGAAGGACATCGACCTCCACCGGATGCGGGTGCTTCTCCAGGAGGGGTTGGACTACGTGGGTCTTGCCCAGAGCGGGGTCTTCGTGGAGCTCGGCACAGGTTCTCTAGACCTCCCGGCCATCCTGGATGCGTTGCGGGCGGCGGGCTACTCCGGGTGGATCGTCGTGGAGCAGGATCGGGTCGTGGATCCCTCCCAGGACACCCTCCAGAGTGCCCGCCGCAACCGCTGCTACCTCCGCGACTGCCTCGGCCTGTAGCCCCTACCGCCGGCCGCCCACGAGGCCCTGCTCCCGCCACTTCTGGAAGACCCGCCGGATCTGGGCGGCGGCCGCGTCCAGCGCCTGTTCTGGCGTGTCGATCCCCTGGGCCACCCGGGCGAACATCACGTTGATGATCCAGGTGTTGAACACCTCGTCGATCGCCGCGCTCGATGGACCCGGCCAGCCCACGTTGTGGGCCCACTCGTAGGCGGTCTCGATGCTGGCCAGTTTGTCCTTGCGGTCGCCCGCCGCCTTGCTCACCGGATCGTCCCGCAGGTAGGCAAGCCGCTTCGCCTTCGGAATGGCGTTCTGGAACGTCGGGTAGTCGTAGGCCTGGGATGCCTGAAACTTGCCCGGTGGCCACCCCTCCCGCGCCGCCACGTCCGGGTCGAAGCTCAGCACGAGATCGATCAGGAACTTCTTCGCAGCCTCCCGCACCGCCCGTGGCCGGTTCCGCCAGAGGGTGTACACACCCATCACGTGCTCCAGCCCCCGGGCACCGGCCGGGCCTTGCGGAGCGCGCTCGGTGATCCAGGTGTTCCGGGCGAACTGCACGGCCTTGGACTGGTTCGGGTTCTCCCCGCGTCGGATCGCCTCGATGGCCATCGCCTGGGCCGCGCGGGCGATGGAGATCGCGTTCATCGCGATGGAGATCCGGCCGGCCAGGAACTCCTCGTTGTTCGAGGCCGCGGTCCACGCGAACACACCGGGGAACATCGTCTCCTCATAGAGGGCCTTGACGAACCGCAGGGCATCCAGCGTCCGCTGCCGGTAGGGGGGGACGTCGAGCACGACGTTGCTCCCCTCGTCCTGCTCGGAGGTGCCCCAGGAGTACATGAGGGCCCGCAGGAACATGCCCGTGTCGATCTCCTGGCTGAGTCCCAGCCCCACCGGATGGCCCATCCGCTTGAGCTCCCGACCCGCCTTCCGGATGTCGTCCCAGGTCTTGGGGCCCAGAAGCGGCACCCTCTGTTCCCCGGTGAGCCGAGCAGCCGCCTGCCGCCACAGGTCCGCTCGGTAGTGGACGGGGTCTGGCACGAAGTTATCGGAAACTCCGAAGTACCGGCGCGTGACCGGGTTGAAGGTGCTCTTCTCCGCCAGCGGGATGTAGGGTCCGACCTTGCGCTTGAGCTCCTCGATGACCTCCCGGTGGGCGTCGGTGTCCACCTGCCTTTCGAGGGCCGCCGGAGGGGTCAGGTGCTGGATCAAGTCGTGCCCGGGATCCGCCCCACCCGCCACCCGGGCCGCCTCCCCGGCCGCGATGGCGGGGATCTCCGCGAGCCCTACGTGCTCCACGACGACCCGGACGTTGTTCTTCTCACCCCACCGCGGGGCGAACACCTTGTCGAACCACTCGTCGTAGGGCGGGACGAAGTGTCGCCACTGTAGGATCCGAAGCGTCACAGGCTGCGCTGCGGTCTTTTCGGTGAAGATGAACGGACCTACACTCGCCGCCACGAGCCCCGCACCGGCCAGCCGCAAGAACTCGCGGCGGGTCACGAGCCGCCACCTCCCGTCTGCGACTTTCACCCACTGCCGATCTTCCTGTGCCATCTCACCGCACCCCCTTCATCGGATTGCGCCTGCCGTGGTGAACCCGGAGACGAACTTGTCCAGCACGAAGTAGTACAGGATGGCGACGGGCACGCTCGCCAGGAACGCTGACGCCATGAGCGGTCCCCAGTCGAAGATGTCCCCCCGGACCATGTCCGCCGGTACCCCCACGCTCACGGTCTTCCGCGCCGTGTTCGTCACGAACGTGAGGGCGTACACGAACTCCTGGGCCGAGATCGTGAAGCTGAAGATCACGACCGCGACGATTCCGGGAATCGCAAGGGGGAGTGTCACCCGCAGGAAGGCCCCGAGCCTGCCGTACCCGTCTACGAGGGCCTGTTCTTCAAGCTCCCTGGGGATGGATTTGAAGAACCCCATCAAAAGCCACGTCGCAAACGGCACGGTGATCGTCGGGTAGACGAGGATCAGCGACCACACGGTGTTGTGCAGGTGGAGCTCGCTCACCAGGCGCGAGAGAGGGATGAACAGGAGGGTCGGCGGCACGAGGTAGACGAGGAACATGGAGATCCCCAGCCGCCCGCCCCACGCCCCAAGGAACCGGGAAAGGCTGTAGCCCGCGGGCAGGGCCAAAAGCAGCGTGACCGCGACCACCGCCACGCCGACCGCGGCGGTGTTCGTGATCCAGTTCGCGTACATCGTCTTTGTGAAGACGTACTGCACGTGCTCCAGGGTGGGCGGCTCGTTGAACCAGAAGGGGTTGTTCATCGGGTTGTAGAGGTCGGAGTTCCGCTTGAACGCGGTGATGAACATCCACGCGAACGGGAAGGCGCTGAAGACCGAGAACACCGTGAGAATCGCCGCCCGTCCGCCCCCTCGAACGAGCCGCCGCCACCGCCGACGTGCCATCAGGTCACCTCCGCCCCACGGGCCACCCGCAGGATCAGGACCGCGGCGGCAAAGAGAACCGGAAACAGGAACAGCGAGATCGCGGCACCCACGCTCAGGTTCCCGCCCACAATCCCCTTGAAGAACGCGAGGCTGCTGAGTACCTGGGTCGTGTCGAAGGGCCCGCCCCGCGTGAGGACGTACACGACGGCCATATCCGTGAAGGTGAAGATCGTGCCGAACAGGACCGCCACGCTCAGGATGGGAACCAGAAGGGGGATCTGCACCTGGAAGAGCTTGCGCCAGAACCCCGCCCCATCCACCTCCGCCTGGTCCAGGAGGTCCCTCGGCAGAGAGGCAAGCCCCGCCAGGAGCACTACGGTCGCAAAGGGCAGCATCCGCCACACGTGGACGAGCACGACGGAGAACATGGCGAGGTTGGGTTTTCCGAGCCAGAACATGTTCGTGTCGCGGGGCAGTAGACCCAGTTGCCACATCACCCAGTCGAGGATGCTGAACCGTGCGTGGAGGATCCACAGCCACCCGATCGTCGCAAGCGACACCGGTGCCACCCAGGGCAGGAGGATCAGGAAGAGGACGAACCCCTTCCCGCGGAAGTCGGCGTTCAGGGCCGTGGCGAGGATGTTCGCGAGGATGACCACCGCAAGCTGGGCCGAGAGGGTGAACACGAAGGTGTTCTTCAACGCGTTCCGGAACACCGGGGTCTGGACCACCTCGACGAAGTTCCGGAGACCCACGAAGGATCCGTAGGGGTTGCCGGTGGTCGCGTCCGTGAGGCTCAAGTAGAGCGCGTAGAAGAAGGGGAGACCCACCAGCAACGCAACGTAGAGGAACGCCGGGAGCACGAGGAGCGGACCCAGTACCCGCTCCCGCCGGACCCAGCGGCCCCCTCGCGAAAGCACACCCCCAAACGGCCTCGCACCGACCGTCGCCGACCTCATCCCCTCCCTCTCCCTCGGCGGTGCAGCCCAAAGTATAAAGTATACGCGCCGATCGTCTAGGTCCTCCCCGCCAGCTGGCGGAGGAGCAAGGCGAGGGCCGAGTGATCGAGATCCCCTCGACCTGAGGCCACAAGGGCCCCCAACAGCTCGTGGACGAGCGCCGTGGCCGGGAGCGGAACACCCGCCGCCCGACCCGCTCCCAGGGCGAGGTGCAGGTCCTTGTGGTGGAGGGCTGCGCGGAAGCCCGGCGTGAAGTCGCCTTTGAGCATCCGCTGTCCGTGGACCTCCAGGACGCGGCTTGCGGCGAAGCCGCCGAGCAGGGCCTCCCGGACGCGCGCCGGATCCACGCCGCTGTGCTCGGCGAGCACGAGCGCTTCTCCCACGGCCTGGAGGGTGATCGCCACCACGATTTGGTTACACGCCTTGCAGAGCTGGCCCGCACCGCTCGGGCCGATGTAGACGATGTGGCGGCCGAGCACCTGGAAGATCGGTCGGCAGGCCTCAAACAGCGTCTCCTCCCCGCCCACCATGATGGCAAGGGTCCCCTCCTCCGCTCCCCGCTGTCCTCCGCTCACCGGCGCATCGAGCATCCCGATCCCCTTCTCCCGGAGCCGCTCCGCGAAGGTACGGGTGGCCGTGGGCGAGATCGTGCTCATGTCGATGAGGACAGAACCCGGCCGCATCCCTTCCACGAGGCCACCCGGGCCGAAGACAACCTGCTCCACGTCCGGGGTGTCCGGGAGCATCGTGATGACCACGTCTGAAGCCTGTCCCACGCCGGCGGGCGAACCGCCGTCGGTGGCACCCAGGGCCACAAGCTCCATAACCGGGGCACGGCTCCGGTTGTGGACGACGAGGCGGTATCCGGCCCGCAGGAGGTTACGGGCCATGGGTCGCCCCATGATCCCGAGCCCGATGAACCCGATACGCGTCTTTTCCGGCGAGACCCTCACGCGTCTGCCTCCCCACGCAGCTCCCGCAGCCCCGACCGCACCCGCTCCAGCGTCCGGGCCAGCGCTCCTGCCAGGAGCCGCGCATCCGAACTTACGCCCACGAACCGGAACCCCTGCTCGATGCGCCGGACCGCCTCGTCCGGATCGGCCGCGAGGTAGCCGGCCGCCTTCCCGTGCCGGCGGGCCACCCGGAGGACCCGGTCCACCGCCTGTTCGTACTCCGGAGCGTCGAACTGCCGGAACCGGTTGAGGCCGGCGGAGAGGTCGTTGGGTCCCACGAACAGGATGTCCACCCCGTCGACGGCCGCGATCCCGTCCACCTCCTCCAGTCCTTGGCGGGTCTCGATCTGGCAGGCCACGAGTACCTCGCGGTTCCAGGCGGCGAAGTACTCGGGGAGGGTCAGCCCGTAGCGACTCGCCCGGGTGCCGGCCACCCCCCGGATCCCCTCGGGAGGATAGCGGGCCGCCCGGGCCGCACTCCGCGCCTCCTCGGGCCCACTTACGAGCGGCACGAGCACCCCCATTGCCCCCCGGTCCAGGGCCTGCTTGATGAGCGCCGGGTCGTTCGCCGCGACCCGAACGAGGGGAGTGATCTTCGTCCCCTGCATCGCGCGGAGGATGTCCTCTACCGTCTCCCAGCTCGCGGGCCCGTGCTCGGTGTCCACGACGAGCCAGTCTGGCTCGTAGAGGCTCATGACCTCGGCCACCGCCGGACACGGCAGGCTGATCCAGTGCCCGATGGCCGGCCGATCCTCCCGGAGCAAGCGCTTTACGCGGTTCTCCATCACGGTACCACCTCCCGGACCCAACCGAAGGACTCCCAGGACGGCCGCTCTGGTCTGTACTCGGCGCTCACGTACCCCGTGTACCCGGAGATCTCGATCTGCCGGAGCAGGTACCGGAAGTTGATCTCGCCCGTACCCGGTTCCGTCCGATGGGGCGCGTCGGCGATCTGGATGTGGCCGATCTTGTCCAGGTTTCGCGTGATCGTGGGCGTCAGGTTCCCCTCGCTCCGCTGCATGTGGTAGACGTCGTACTGGAAGCGCAGGTTTGGTTCCCCCACTTCCCGGAGTAGGGCGAAGGCGTCCTTCGAGGTGTGGAGGAAGTAGTTCGGGGCGTCGAAGGGGTTCAGAGCCTCAAACAGGAGGGTGATCCCGAAGCGGCCGACCTCGCGGGCGGCTTCCCGGAGGTTTTCCACGAGAACGGCGTGCTGGTCACACCGAGGCACCTCTGGAACCGTGTTCCCCACGAGGACGTTGAGCTGGCGGCACCCTAGTGCCTGGGCGACCGAGATCCCAAGCGCCACGCTCTCCCGGAACTGCCTTCGGCGAGCGGGGTCGCACGCGTACCCGCGCTCGCCGGCCTCGAAATCCCCGGCATCCAGGTTGAAGAGGACGAGGGTCAGGCCGAGGCGCCGGAGCTCGCGGGCGATCGCCCCGACATCCTCCCGGTAGGGGAACCAGAACTCTACCGCCTCGAAGCCGGCCCGGCGGGCCTGCTCGAACCGCTCCAGGAACGGCACTTCCGTGAAGAGCATCGAAAGGTTCACCGCAAGCCTCAACGCGCCCTCCCTGCGAAGGCCAGGTCCGCCGTTGCAATTGGCCACTGGAAGCGCAGAACCCTCCTGAGCTGCCTCTGCGGCTTGCCGGAGGGAGTCCGGGCACGTACAATGGCGCATGCCATGAAGGCCTCTCGTTCCCTCGCCTTCACCACCGCGCTCATCCTCCTGGGTGCCCTTTCAGGCGATGCGGACGAGGTGCTGCTTCGCAGGGCCCTCATGACCTTCTTCCGCGATGCGCAGGTGCTTCGGATTGACGCAGTACCGGACCTGTACGAGGGCGGATACGCTCGGGTGAGCGTGTACGTCGCACGAGCCTTGCTCGCCGGGGGGTTCCGCGTGGATGAGGCCTGGGTGCGGCTCGTAGGTGTGAGCTTCGACCCCCAAGCCCTGCGCGCTGGGGAGCTTAAGGTGGACTCTGTACGGGACACAGCGATCCACATGCGGGTAAGCCTCCAGAACTTGGAGCGCTACTTCATGGAGCTCAACCCGTGGAAGGACATCCGGATTTGGGCCCAAGACGGTTTCCTGTATGCCCGGGGGACTACGCTCTTGGCCGGGATTCCCGCCCGGGTGGAACTCAAGGGGGTCTTCGGGGTGGCGAACCGCCCGGAGCTGTACTTCCACGTAGAGCGGCTCCGGGTGAACGGTTTAGCGGTTCCTGCAGCCGTAGTACGGGAGCTGGAGCGCCGGTACAACCCCCTCCTCACGCAGGCCGACTGGCCCGTGCGCTTCAAACTGCGCTCGGTCCGCGTGACCCGGGACGAGGTCGTGATCAGCAGTGAGCCACTTGGGAGCAGCTGCTCCTTCTGCGGCGACGGAGGATCGCGTGCACCTGCTCCGTGAATGGTGGCCCCAGGGGAATTCGAATCCCCGTCTCCGCCTTGAGAGGGCGGTATCCTAGGCCTCTAGACGATGGGGCCACGCTTCCATCCTCTGGCTGGGGGAGGAGGATTCGAACCCCCACCAACGGGTCCAGAGCCCGTCGTCCTACCGTTAGACGATCCCCCACCGACCGCCCACCATTATGCGGGGGCTCCTCCCGCCTGTCAAACGAGGAGGCGTCACGCCACGCCCGCAAGGGTCCGGGCCTCCCGGAGCCGCCGGAGAACCCGCTCTTTGCCCAAGACCTCCATGAGCTCAAACAGCCCGGGCCCTACCGTCCTTCCGGTGAGGGCAACCCGGATAGGGTGCACGATCTCCCGCATCGTCCGTCCCGTCTTTTCCGCGAACGCGCGAAGGGCCTGCTCGATCCGGGACGCCTCGAACGGCTCCACACCTTCCAGGCAGTGGGCCACCCCCTCTAGAAGGTCGTGGGCATCGAGGAGGTGCTTGCGGACCGCGTCCGGGTCGTAGCGGGGCCGGTCGAGGAAGAAGAAGTCCGCGTAGACGAGGAGGTCTGATCCCACCTTCAGCCGATCCCCCAGGATCCCGATCACCCGGGAAACGAGGCGACGGTCTTCGGCCCCGACCGGCTCCGCCAGCAGGCCCTGCCGGACGAGGTAGCCTATGACCAGCGTCACGAGCCGGTCGGGGTCGGTCTCCCGCAGCCTCCGCAGGTAGATGCCGTTCATCCACACGAGCTTCTGCCGGTCGAAGACCGGGGAAGCGCGTCCCAGTTCCCGGAGGTCGAACCGGGCGATGAGTTCTTCGGTGCTGAAGACCTCGCGACCGTCCTCCGGGTACCAGGCGAGGAGGGCGAAGAAGTTCCGCAGCGCTTCAGGGAGGAAGAGTTCATCCCGGTACTCCCGCAGCGCCGTGTCCCCGTGCCGCTTGCTGAGCTTCTTCCGGTCAGGGCCCAGCAGGACCGGGAGGTGCGCGAACGCGGGCGGCGTCCACCCGAGCGCCCGGTACACGAGGAGCTGGCGCGGGGTGTTCACGAGGTGCTCGATCCCCCGCAGGACGTGGGTGATCGCCATCCCGTGGTCGTCCACGACGTTGGCGAAGTTATACAGCGGCGTGCCATCCGAGCGCAGGACGATGAAGTCGTCGATCTCCTCCAGGTCGAACGTCACCTCGCCCCGCACGAGGTCGTGCACCACGACGACGACCCGCACACCCCCTTCCCCGGTGTCCACCCGGAGTCCATGGGCGGTGGCGAGGGTCGGATCGCGGAAGCGCTCCACGTTGAACCGGACCGCAGGACGTCGGCCCTCCGCGCGCAGTCGAGCCTCCTCCGAGGGCGTCAAGGTCCGGCAGCGGCCGGAGTACCGGTACGGCCGTCCCTCGGCCTGCGCCCGCCGGCGACTGGCCTCCAGCTCCTCCGGCGTGCAGTAGCAGGGGTATGCGAAAGATCGCTCGATGCAGGCGGCTGCGGCCTCGGCGTAGAGTCGTGTGCGCTCGGTCTGGCGGTACGGGCCGTAGGGCCCGCCCACGTCCGGACCCTCGTCCCACTCGAGCCCCAGCCAGCGGAGGTCCTCGAGGATCGCCCGCTCGAACTCTACCGTGGACCGGGAGCGGTCCGTGTCCTCGATCCTCAGGACGAACCGTCCTTTGGCATGCCGTGCATAGAGCCAGTTGAAGAAGGCATTCCACGCCCCTCCCACGTGGAGGAGGCCTGTGGGGCTTGGCGCGTACCGCGTCCGGACGGTCAAAACTCTCCTCCCTATGTGAACAGGGCGCTCACCGACTGGTCGGAGTGGATCCGGCGGATCGCCTCTGCCAGGAGCGGGGCCGCCGACAGGACCGTGAGGTTCGGGCGCACCTTCTCCGGGCCGACGGGGATCGTGTTCGTCACGAGGAGCTCCCGGATCTCCGGACGGGCGATGCGGGCGATCGCACCCGGTGCGAGGACGGGGTGGGTCGCGCACACGTACACCTCAGGCCGCGCCCCGGCCTCCAACAGCGCGTTCACCGCCACCTCGATCGTGACGGCCGTCGTGATCATCCGGTCGATGAGGATCGGTGTGCGGCCTTCAACCTCGCCGACCAGCTGAACGGCCTCCTTCTTGCCTTCGCTCCGCCGCTGGAACACCACCGCGAGCGGCAGGCTCAACCGGTCCGCCAGACGCTTCGCGAGCTTCACCGCCCCGTCGTCCGGTGCCACCACGACGCCGTCGGGGATCCGGCGCTGCTGCAACGCCTCGGCAAACAGCGGCAGCGCCCGCAGGTGGTCCACCGGGACGGTGAAGAACCCCTCGATCTGGTCCGCGTCCAGGTCCATGGTGAGGACCCGGTCGATCCCGGCAACGGTCAGGAGGTCGGCGAGCAGACGGGCGGAGATGGGCTCGCGGGGTGCGGACTTGCGGTCCTGCCGCGCGTACGCGTAGTACGGCACCACGGCGGTGATCCGGCCGGCCGAGGCGCGTCGCAGCGCATCGATCATGATCAACAGCTCCACGATGTGCTCGTTCACCGGGTGGCACAACGGTTGGATCACGAACGCGTCCACGCCGCGGGCGTTCTCCTCATACCGGACGTAGATCTCCCCGTCGGCGAACCGGTGGATGAGCACCTGACCCAGCGGCATGTCGAGATAGTCCACGATCTCCTGGGCGAGCGCCGGGTTCGCGGTTCCCGAGAAGATCTTCAGGGGGCCGTAGTCCATCCCGATCCTGATCGTAGCACGGCCGGGGCTGTGCTATCCGGGGCGGTCCGCCGGAGGGCGCAGTTGGCTCGCGCGTCGGGCCTCCACGAGGAAGCGGATCGCCGTGCGCTCCTCGTCGTTGATCACCACCTTCGCGAAGGCGGGGACCACCACCACATCAAGGCCGTTCGGTGCCACAAAGCCCCGGGCGATGGCGATCGCCTTCACGGCCTGGTTCACCGCGCCCGCACCGATGGCCTGCAGCTCGACCGATCCCTTCTCGCGGAGGATCGCCGCGATCGCGCCTGCCACCGCCTTGGGGTTCGACTCCGCTGAGACCTTCAGCACTTCGGCCAACGTGCACCCCCGCGTCCGTGTCCGGTGTATTCCGTACTACCACGCCGTTCTCCTCTTCCCGCCTGCAGCACCGACCAGACGAAGCGCGCGAGGGCGAGCTGGCGGCGCCAGCGGGACGGCTGCCGGACCAGGCGGTACAGCCACTCCAGGTGCATCCGCCGTACCCACGCGGGCGCTCGGGGTATCCGGCCGGCCAGGACGTCGAGGCTCCCACCCACCCCCATGGCCAGCCGAACCCCGAGTCCCTCGAGGTGGCGGGCAAGCCACTTCTCCTGCCGCGGCATGCCAAGCCCCGCGAACAAGAACTCCGCGCCCGATGCGGCGATCCGAGCCACGACCGCCGCATCGTCGGAGAAGTAGCCGTGGTGCGTCCCCGCGATCCGGAGCCCCGGGTAGCGGCCCTGGAGCGTGTGGGCCGCGCGCTCCGCCACCCCGGGGGCACCGCCCAGGAGGTACACACCGCGCCCGGTTGCGGCCGCTCGGCCGCAGAGGGCCTCCATGAGCTCGATCCCGGGTACCCGCGCAGGCAGCGGCCGCTGGAGGTGCCCTGACGCCCACACAATCCCGATCCCATCCGCCACCACGAGGTCCGCCACCCGGATCGCCGCGGCAAGTTCGGGGTCGCGCCGGGAGGCCATGACGGCTTCAGGGTTTGCGGTCACGACGAGGTGGGGCCGGCCGTCCTGGAGGAGCCGCTCCACCGCCTCGACCGCGCCCGGAAGGTCAACGGGATCGAAGGGGACGCCAAGGATCCACACCCGGTCCGTCATCCGCCCTGCGGTACCGGGAAGCCGTCCACCATCGCCGCCACGATCCGGGCCGGCGCGCGCGCCCGCTCGCCGAGGGCCGGGAGGACGCTTCGGATCTTCTCCCGCCGCGCCTCAAGATCCCGGAGGGCACGACGGACGGCGTCCCGCACCGATTCCCGGCTTAGACCCGCAAGCGGTAGGACCTCGGTTCCCGGGAGGACGTCGGCGAGGGCTTCGACCTTGGGATCGTAGGCGAGCCCCAGCGGGACACTCCCGGCCAGGGCGGCGAGGATCAGGGCGTGGAGGCGCATCGCGACCGTGATGGCGGCTCCAGCGAAGGCACGGATCGCCTCCTGGGGCGTGCGCACGACGACGAGATCCGCGTCGAGATGGCGGGTCAGCGCTTCGCACTCGGGGCGGTCGCGGGGTTCGTGGAGACATAGGATCCGCACAGGTAGGCCTGCCTCCGCCTGCGCCGCCCGGATGCCGGAAGCGAGCGGCTCGAGCCAAGCGCCGGGCCACGCCCGCACGGAGACGGCAAGCCAGGGGTCAGCCAGCTCCGGCCGCTCGGCCGGAAGCCCGAACACCGGGTCGCAGACGACGGTGACCGACCGGCGGACGCCCAAGCGCTTCAACAGAGCTTGTGAGGCGGAGTCCCGGACGGTGATGTACGAGGCATGTTCCATGGCCCGCCGCGTGACCCACCGCGACAGCGCCCGGCGCAACGGGCCCAACCCCTGGGCGTACACGAGGAGCGGTCGGTGCGCGCGGTGGGCGAGCTCGTGGAGCCAGCCGTAGAAGAGCGGACTGCGCCAGGACGTGGCGTCCTGGAACAGGCTCCCTCCACCACTCAGGACGAGGTCGCTCCCGCGGATCGCCCGCTGTACGAGCACCCGATCCGCACGGGGCACGGCCTCAGTCCCGTGCATCGCCGCGGTGGCTTCCGGATCCGCCGAGAGCACGCACAGCCGCATGCCCGGCACCTGCTCCTCTAAGTGCTGGCGCATCGCCAACAGCACCGCCTCGTCCCCCACGTTCCCAAACCCGTAGTACCCGAAGACCACCGCGCGCATCAGGTGACGCCACTTTGAACCCGCGGAGGCTCCGGTACGGGGGGCGAGGCGGCACGCCCGAGGGGACGTGCGAGGACCCAGGCACAAGCCAGCACGGCGACGCCGAGGAGCGTGCCGAGCCCAACCCCGTTGGCCGTGCGCCAGATCGTGTACAGGATCGGGGTGTGGAGGTGGGAAAAGGAGTTCACAAGGCCTGCCTGTCCGACCGTCCCCAGGACGATGAGGGGCAATGCCCACCGCCGGGCTCCCCAGAGTATGGCGGCGATTCCGAGGAGCATCGCCGGATGGCCCACGAGGTACTCCTTTGTTCGCGGCCGCGCGACGAGCGCCCCTTCAAGGGCGTTTCGGAGACGCTCTTCTATGCCCAGCACCGGAAGGCTCGTGTTCCCGGTTCGCAAGAGCAGGACGACCCCCACCGCGCCGGCTCCCACCACGAGGACCGCCGTGCGCGTCGAGAGGGGCCGATCCAACAGGTCCCACACCCGGCGAAGGGTCACGAGTGGGTGCCGATCTTCCTCCAGGAGCCACAGGATCGGCACGAGCACGAGGGGTAGGACGGTGGCGATCTTCACCCCGAAGAAGACGTCGGATGCCATCATGAAGCGCCACTGGGTGAGCAGGGCCGCCACCACGAGTCCCCCGGCCGACGAGGCGAGGGAGATCGCCCACAGCCGCCCCACCGACTCGAGGAGCACCCTGCCGAAGGAGGCGCTTCGGGGCGCGCGTGGGAGCCCGACGTACACGGCGAGGGTGGGAGCCGCGATCGCCGCGGCCAGTGAGGTGAGCTTGCGCATCCACGGGGAAGAAAGGCTGGCGAGAGCGAGGGTTCCAGCGAGCCCGAAGATCACCCCTGCGGCTACGGGTCGGGACGGGGCAACGAGCGGCGTGAGAACGAGAGTGCTCGCGGCCACCGCGGCACCTGCCGCTAGGAAGATGAACGGTCGCGGGATCCGGATCACAGGCAGCGGCGTCGCCCTGCCCAGTTCGAATCCGGCCGCCCGCAGGCCTGCGGCGATGGACCGGAGGTAGTGAAGGTTGTACGCGATGGGGTCCTGGCCGCCCCGGGCGGCGTGGAACGGACGAACGTACAGGATCCGGAGGTTCCGCTCGCGGGCTGCCCGCACGAACCGGTCCTGCGCCTCGGCAGGGGTGATCCGGAAGAGCTCGTCGGACCCGATGCTGAAGACCCGAACGACGTGCGGGGCCATCGCCGCCGCGAGGGCGTCCTCGCCCCGAAACCGTCGGGCGGCTGTGAGCACCTCCACCCGCCCGTACACGCCTCCGATCTGCCGGAGGAGTCCTGCGGCCTCCGGGATCAGGTGGTCGTAGCCCAAGACTTCCGAGCCCTCGAAGATGAACGTCCGACCCCGCCCGAACGCGGCGTACCCCGCGACCCGCTGTTGGAGGCGTTCCCGATCCATGGATCGGATGTTCCGGGGTCGGAGCACGACCCGAAGCCCCCTCTGCTCCCATGCCCGGATCGCCGACGGGAGGAACCCGAGGGGGATCTCGTCCAAGTCCCTCCGCCAGCCGCGCACCTCGAACACGAGGGGACGAGTGCTCACCTGCCGGATCCGGTCCGCGCCCAATGCGGTCGTGAACCCTCGCTGAACAAGGCGTGCGACCTCGGCCTCTTCCGGGAAGACGTACACCGATCGGAGGGCATCGGGCCTTCGGGCGACCGACGCGAGGACGGGCGTAAGCTGACCGAGCCGTGCATGATCCAGCAGCGCAGCACCGTCCAGCCTCGTGACAAGCCCCGCATCCGCAAGACGCTTCAGCGTCTGCTCGTATACGCCCACGCTCGTTGCCCCGGCCAAGCGCAGGGAGGTCCACAGATCATCCGATCGCATCCCCTGACGCCGCGCGAGGAGAGTCCAGTCCTCGCCGTCCACCACGATCTCCACCGTGCGGTACTTTGCCTCCACGCCGTGGCGCACCCAGGCGACAGCACAGCTGGCGAGGACGCCGATCACGAGGACGGCGGACAGAACCCGTGGGATCTGAAGGCTGTGGCCCGGAAACCGAGGGATTCGATCGGGCGGCACCCTTAGCGTCGGGCTCCTGTGCGGGTGTTGGCGTTCGGCACTTGAGTCCGCAGGTACGCGTAGATGAACGGGTCGAGGCGGCCATCGAGCACCGCCTGCACGTCGCCGGTCTCCACCCCCGTCCGGTGGTCCTTCACGAGGGTGTACGGCTGGAGGACGTACGAGCGGATCTGGTTCCCCCAGCTCGCCTCGCGGTGCTCCCCCCGGATCTGCTGGAGCCGCTGCTCCTGCTCCCGCCGGTAGTGCTCGCTGAGGCGGGCAGCGAGGATCCGCAGTGCCGTCTCGCGGTTCGCGTACTGGCTGCGTTCGTTCTGGCACTGCACCACGATCCCGGTCGGGAGGTGCGTGATCCGCACCGCCGTCTCCACTTTGTTCACGTTCTGCCCGCCGGCCCCGCCCGACCGGAAGGTTTCGACCCGGAGATCCTCAGGCCGGATGTCTACCTCCACCGGCTCCACTTCCGGCAGGACCTCCACCAGGGCGAAGGACGTGTGCCGGCGGTGGGCCGCATCAAAGGGCGAGATCCGCACGAGCCGGTGGGTCCCCCGCTCGGCCTTCAGGTACCCGTAGGCGTAGGGGCCTCGCACGATCACCGTGGCGCTCTTGATCCCGGCTTCCTCACCCGGGGAGACGTCCACGACCTCGGCTTCGTACCCGTGGTCCTGTGCCCAGCGCAGGTACATGCGGAGCAGCATCTCGGTCCAGTCCTGGGCGTCGATCCCTCCCGCGCCCGCGTGCACCGACAAGATCGCGTTGGACCGGTCGTGCTCGCCCGCCAGCAGGGTCTCTACCTCCAGCCGATCCAGCGCGCCGTGAAGGCGCTCCAGCTCCTCCCGGAGGAGCGCGGCTTCATCTGGGTCGTTGGGGGCTAGGTCCAGGAGGTCTCCGAGGTCGGAGAGCCCCTTCTCCAGGCCCTCGAGGGTCTCTAGCCGCGCGCGCAGCATCCCGAGCTCCCGCCCGACCTCCCGGGCGCGGACCGGATCGGACCAGAGCTTGGGGTCGGTGCTTGCGCGCTCCAGTTCGCTGATCCGGCGGCGGATCCCCTCCGGGTCAAAGGTGCCCCCGGATCTCTTGGAGTCGCGCCAGATCCTCACTCAATCGGGTGCGCAGTTCATCCATCATCCCGATCACCCCAAACGACGGATTGCATTGACCTCATCCCCACGGATCATAACATCCCTACCGAATCCCCAGGAGGGCTGCAAAGAGGACGTCCCCGATCCCGCGGGCAACGAGCGGCCCCCAGAGGCTCCCGGTCATCCGTCGCACCGCGAAGAACGTTGCCCCGGTGAGGTACCGCCAGGCCACCACCTCGCCCCGCGCGTCCAGGGCCAAGACCATGGACCCAAGGACCGAGAGCACGAGGGCTCCGAGCGTGGAGCGGCGGAGGGCGTCCGGAAGGGCACCCCGGAGCCATACCTCCTCGCCGATCCCCCGGAGGGCCGCCAGCAGGACCGCCATCCCCCACCCGCCTTCAGGGGGCGTGAGCGGCAGGACATAGCCCTGGGCCCCGTACCCGGTGCGGAGGAGCCACAGGAACATGAGTACCGCACCTAGGGCGAGGAGCGTACTGGCGGCACCTCGGCCGCCCCGAATCCCCCAGTGGTTCGCGTTGGGATGGGCGAAGGCCACGCCGGCGAGGAGGGCGAGGCTCAGGAGAACCGGCCCGCCCGGAAGACCCCGAACGGACTCCCGGACAACCAGCCAAAGGCCGAAGGGCAGGAGGCCGATCCGGAGGGCTTCTGTCGGCGCGGACCGGAGCACGGCCGGTGCGCTCAACAGGGCCACTGCACCGAAGGCAACGGCGATCCATGTGTCGCCGTACCGCACGTAGGGCGTCCACCCGTCCTGCGGTACGACGGAGGAGGCGATCCAGCCCACCGCCCCCTGCGGGAGCCTCGCCCGGATCCGGCCGTACCGGTCAATCACCGCAGAGATCCCGATGGAAGCGGCACGCACCACGTCCCGACCGGTCTCCACCGCCCGGATCACACCGTGGACGAAGTGCTGCCGGGGGCCCGCGGACGCACCGAACCACCCTTCCTCCGTGGAGATCACGAGGTAGCGTGCGCCGTCCCGCACGAGCGCCCGTGCGGCCGCCGGGAAGACAGATTCATAGCAGACGAGGATCCCCACCGCCCCCCCGGGGGCCGGGATCGCCCGATATCCCGGCCCCGGTGTGGCCCACCACTCCCCCATGGGCACGAGCTGCCGTTTGTCGTGCCGACCCAGCAGTCTATCCCGGGAAACGAGGAAGGCGCTGTTCGTGCGTCCGTCCTCTACGCTCGTCACCACCGTGGCCCCCTCCGGCGGGATGTAGGGACGCAGGGCCGGTGTGGGCCGGCCCTGGTCCAGGACGTTCCCAGGCCAGTAGGACTCGGGCCACACGATGAGGCGGGCGCCGCTTCGGAGGGCGCCCTGCGTGAGCTCCCACAGCACCCGGCGGTTCCGGTTGGCGAACTGCGGGAGCTGCTTTTCCCGCTGCGGGAGCCCAGGCTGTAGGATGGCCACCGGAAGCCCAGGAGGATCCGGAGCCGTGATCCGAGATGAGCCCCACGCCCAGGCACCGACGACGATCCCCGTGCTCAGGAGGGCCCACACGGGCCGGCGGCGCAGGAGGGTCCAGCCGGTGTTGGCCAGCACCACAAGGCCGGAGACGGCAAATACGCCGCCCAACGACGCGACCTGCACCACCGGGAGGTTCGCCCACTGGGTAACCCCCACAAGGCCCCAGGGAAAGCCACCGGAACCCACGGACCGGGCCCACTCGACGGTGACCCAGACGGCGGGGACGACGAGGAGGGCGAGTGCCTCGTCCCGCTCGACCAGGGCCGCGCGGACCAGGGCCATCCCTCCTCCATAGAGGGCGCCGGTCAGGACCACGAGGAGCACATAGCCCGGTAGGGTGAAGGCCACAAGCCACCGGACGAGCCACGCGTGGAAGGTGACGGCGAAGGCGAAGCCCGGCCAGAACGCCAGCTGTGGCGCAAGTCCCCGAATCCCCCACAGGAGCGGGACGAGGGCGATCCAGGCGAGCTGACCCCATCCCGGCTCGGGGAAGGCCAGCGCGAGAAGAACACCGCTCAGGACCCCCGCCGCGATCCGAGGAAGTAGCGACCCACTCGATATGCGCGTCGGAGCCGGACGGTGGCTGGTGAGGCTCGCCGCGTTCGGTGGAGCGCCGGTTAGAGCTCCCGGCCGCAGCACTTCTTGTACTTCTTCCCGCTCCCGCAGGGGCAGGGGTCGTTGCGGCCCACCTTGGCCCCCACCACCACGGGCTGGGGCTTTCGGGGCTCCTCAGAGGATCCAACCGACCCTGCTCCGATCGCGGTGGCGGCATCCGGTCCTGCCTGGGCCGTCACCCGGGCCACCGGACGGAGGGTGCGCGGGAGTTCCCGCTCGAAGCGCACGCGCAGGAGGTCACGGACGACGTCCGACCGGATCGACCGCATCATCTGCTGGAACATCTCGTAGGCTTCCTTCTGGTACTCTACAAGCGGGCTCACCTGACCGTAGGCCCTAAGGCCGATCCCCTCCCGCAGCTCGTCCATGGCGTAGAGGTGGTCGATCCACTTCCGGTCGATGTGGGACAGGAGCACGATCCGCTCGATCTCCCGCATTACGTCCGGGCCGACCGCCTCCTCCTTCGCCTCGTAGGCGCGGAGCGCGGCGGCGGTGGCGGTCTCGGCGATCTCCTGGGCATTCAGGCCGGCGAGGGAGTCGGCGGAGAGGGCGAGGACTTCGGGGACGGGTGCGAGCTGGGCGAGCTCGGTGAGCATCCCTTCCAGGTCCCACTCGTCCCGCGGCACGTTCGGGGGGCAGTAGGCTTCGACGAGTTCTCTGACCTCCTGCTCGATGAGGTCCAGCACGCTCTCCCGGAGGTTCTCACCGAACAGGACCTTCCGGCGCTCCCGGTAGATCGTCTGGCGCTGAACGTTCATCACGTCGTCGTACTCCAACAAGTGCTTGCGGATGTCGAAGTGGTACTGCTCCACCCGCTTCTGCGCCCCCTCGATCTGGCGCGTCAACAGCGGGCTCTCGATGGGTGTGTCCTCGTCGATCCGGAACCGGTCCATGATCGCGGCGATCCGCTCGCCGCCGAACAGGCGCAACAGCTCGTCCTCAGCCGACAGGAAGAACCGCGAGGAGCCGGGGTCGCCCTGGCGGCCGGCGCGGCCGCGGAGCTGGTTGTCGATCCGGCGGGCCTCGTGCCGCTCGGTGCCGATCACGTGTAACCCGCCCAGCTGCCGCACCTTCTCGGCCTCTTCGGGGTCGGGCGGGTTGCCGCCGAGGAGGATGTCGACGCCGCGGCCCGCCATGTTCGTGGCGATCGTGACGGCTCCGAGGCGCCCGGCCTGAGCGATGATCTCTGCCTCCTTTTCATGGACCTTGGCGTTCAGGACCTGGTGCGGGATGCCCACCTGGCGCAGCATCGCCGACAGCTTCTCGCTCTTCTCGATGGAGCGCGTGCCCACGAGGACCGGCCTGCCCTTGCTGTGGCACTCCTGGATCTCGCGGACGACGGCCCGCCACTTGGCGGCCTCCGTCTTGAACACAACGTCTGGGTGGTCGATCCGGATCATCGGCTTGTGGGTGGGGATCACGACCACCTCGAGGCCATAGATCTTCCGGAGCTCCTCCTCCTCGGTCTTGGCCGTCCCCGTCATCCCGGCCAGCTTCTCGTACATGCGGAAGTAGTTCTGGAGGGTGATCGTCGCGAGGGTCTGGGACTCCCGCTCGATCCGCACCCCCTCCTTTGCCTCGATGGCCTGGTGCAGCCCGTCCGCGTAGCGGCGGCCGAACATGAGGCGGCCGGTGAACTCGTCCACGATGATCACTTGTCCGTCCTTCACGACGTAGTCCACGTCGCGCTTGTAGCAGGCGTGGGCGCGGAGGGCCTGCTGGACGTGGTGCAGGAGGTCGATGTGTTCGGGATCCGTGAGGTTCTCGATCCCGAGCATCTGCTCCACCCGACGCACCCCGGTCTCGGTGAGCATCGCGTTCTTGATCTTCTCGTCCACCGTGTAGTCCTCGCCCGGACGCAACCGCCGGACCAGCCGCGCGAACTCGTAGTACTTCCGGGTAGACTCCTCCACCTGTCCTGAGATGATGAGGGGCGTCCGGGCCTCGTCGATCAGGATGAAGTCCACCTCGTCCACGATGGCATAGTGGAGCTCCCGCTGGACCACGTCCTCCGGTCGCAGGGCCATGTTGTCGCGCAGGTAGTCGAACCCGAACTCGTTGTTCGTGCCGTAGGTCACGTCCGCCAGGTACGCCTCCCGGCGGTGGATGGGCCGGAAGTGGTTCAGCCGGTCGTCCGCATGGGGTTTGGGATCCTGGAAGGTAGGGTCAAACAGGCCGCTGAACTCGTGGGCGATGGCGGCCACCCGCAGCCCGAGAAGGTGGTAGATGGGGCCCATCCAGCCGGCATCCCGTCGGGCCAAGTAGTCGTTCACGGTGACCACGTGCACCCCGCGGCCGGTGAGGGCGTTCAGGTAGACGGGGAGGGTCGCCACGAGGGTCTTCCCCTCGCCCGTCTTCATCTCCGCCACCTTCCCCTCGTGGAGGACGATCCCGCCGATGAGCTGAACGTCGAAGTGGCGGAGCCCGATCGTGCGCTTGGCGGCTTCCCGTACTGCGGCGAAGGCCTCCGGCAGGAGGTCATCGAGGGTCTCGCCGGCCCGCAGGCGCGCGCGGAACTCCTCCGTCTTCGCCCGGAGGGAGGAGTCCGACAGCTTCTCGAACGCACCCTCCAGCGCGTTGATCCGCTCCACCAACGGCCCGTAGCGCCGCACCGCGGCCTCTTCACCGCGCCCGAAGAGCTTCGCCAAGACGCCGAACATCCGACTCCCTCGCTCCAAAACTCCTCCCATTATAACCGTCTGGTACGGAGCGGGCGTTCCCGCGGCGCAGCCGATGGACTACGGAGTCGGAGTGGGGCGGAAGCCGACGCGCGTCCCGATGGGCACGAGGCAGACCCAAAGGGGTCCGGGGGGAAGCCGCAGGCCACGTCCTTGTCGGTCCACAAACGCTGTGGACGATGCTTCGCGCGGCTTCGCCCACCGGGCCTCCACGACCCGGCCGAAGGCGAACACGAGGGCCTTTCCCTCACCCACCACCCCCACCTCCGAGACATCCACACGGCCGGAGCGCCATCCGCGCCAGGGCACGAACTGGACGATCACGGCGTGAACGGCCACCGGCGACCCGGTGCGCGCATCGAGGTGGGGCCGGCCCGCGGTGAACCGGACGTACCGGCCGTTCTCGTAGACGAACTCCGCCTCGAACCCGCGGAGGAAGCCGATGGTGATCCGGTGAGCCCCCGGACCCTCGGGGTCTACGTAGGGGAGGGCGGCCGGGTGCGGGGAGGGCGGAGGCCGGTCGTAGCCCCGCTGGGCCATTACGGCCCGCACCCGGGGAACTGATCCGTACAGGTTGTGGGGCATCCGCCGCGTCCGCACCCGCCAGAAGGGCTGCGGAACCCAGAACTGGTTGACGACCGGGTACCGGTGGCTTTGGATCCACAGGAAGGCCGGCACGCTCTGGCCCGCGTGCACGACCACCGCCCCGAGCTCTTCCGCGATCTCCAGGAACGCCGGCCGTACGCTCCGGATCGGACCCACCTCCTCGGGGCCGCCGCCGTTGAACACGGCCAAGAAGCGTGGGATCTGGGCCTCGGTGGGTACTTCGTAGATCACGCAGGCCGCCGCGAGTCCACTCTGGGGCCGGGCGTGCGGATCGTTGTCGATCACCACGCCGACGAGCCTCCCCTCCGTGGGCGCGCAGGCCGTCGCGAGGTTCCCAGAAAGCGTCCCCCCTGCCCGCACCTGCCGGAGCAACGAACCGGGGGGCTTGAGCCGCAGGGGCGGGAGCTTGGAGAGGTCGGGTGCGGTCGCACAGCCCACCAGGAGGACGGCCGCAAGGGCACTGATGTGGATGCGCGCGCGCCTCATTCGAACTCGATGAGGCCGAGCTGTCCGTCCCGGCGGCGGTACAGCACGTGGAACCGGCCGGTCTCGGCGTCCCGGTACGCGAAGAAGCTGTGGTCCAATAGCTCCATCTGGACCTGGGCTTCCTCGGTCGTCATGGGTTTGGTGGCGAAGCGCTTCCGCCGCACGATCTGCGGGGACTCGTCAGGGACGTCCCATCCGTACAGGGCGCGCTCGGCCTGCTCCTCCTGGGTCCGTTGCCGGCGTGCCTCGTCGAGCCGGCGCTTGTGGATCCAGCGATTGCGCACCTTGTGGAGTTGCCGCTCGAGCTTGTCGGCCACCCGGTCGATGGCGGCGTAGGGGTCTTCGGCCGACTCCTCCCCGCGGAGCACGAACCCGTCGCCGAACACCGTGACCTCCACGGTGGCCGCGCGGCCCTGGTTCCGGTCGCGCCTGGTGCGCAGGACCACGTCCGCCTCCTGGCAGTGGTCGAAGTAGCGTCCGAGCCGCTCGATCTTCTTCCGTACGTAGGTGCGGAGCGGCTCGTTGAGCTCCAGATCGTTCTTCGCGGTGACAACGATGTTCATGGCTGCCCTCGCTAGAGGATCTTGCTCAGGAACGCTTGCGTGCGGGCCTCCTTAGGGGACCGGAAGAACGTCTCCGGGGTTCCGACCTCTACGATCTGTCCCTGGTCCATGAAGGCGATGCGGTCCGCGACCTCCCGCGCGAACCCCATCTCGTGGGTGACGACGAGCATCGTCATCCCTTCGCGCGCCAGGTCCCGCATGACATCCAGTACCTCCTTGATCATCTCGGGGTCGAGGGCAGAGGTGGGCTCGTCGAAGAGCATGATCTTGGGGTTCATCGCAAGCGCCCGGGCGATGGCGACCCGCTGTTGCTGGCCGCCTGAGAGCTGTGCCGGGTAGGCATCCGCCTTGTCTGGGATCCCCACCTTCTCCAACAGAGCGCGCGCGATCCGCTCGGCCTCCGCGCGGGAGCGGCGCCGCACCACCCGTTGGGCCAGGGTGATGTTCTCCAGGGCCGTGAGGTGGGGGAATAGGTTGAACTGCTGGAACACCATGCCGACCTCGGCCCGCACCCGGTTGATGTTCCTGGGGTTCTTCGTGAGCTCGATGCCGTTCACCACGATCCGGCCCTGCTGGGGGACCTCCAGGCCATTGAGGCAGCGCAGGAGCGTGCTCTTGCCGGACCCGCTCGGCCCGATGATCACCACGACCTCCCCGGACGCGACTTCGAGGCTTACGTCCCGGAGCACATGGAGGGAGCCGAACCACTTGTGCACGTGCTCCACCCGGATGATGGGATCCGCGCTCGTTTCCGCCGCGATCGCCGTCATCCCCGTCCTCCTGCAGTGACCCGCTCCAGCAGCCGCACACCGGCCGATCCCGCCAGCGTCATGAGGAGGTACAGGAGCGCCACCATGTTGTACGTCTCGAAGGCCCGAAACGTCCGCGCATTCAGCAGGTTTCCAGAGTACGTGAGCTCTTGGACCGAGAGCACGGAGGCCAGGGAGGAGTCCTTCAACAGCGCGATGAAGTCGTTCCCGAGGGCTGGGAGGACGACGCGGAGTGCCTGGGGGAGGATCACGTACCGCATCGCCTGGGCATAGGACATCCCCAGCGACAGGGCCGCCTCCCGCTGCCCGCGAGGGATCGACTCGATCCCGGCCCGGTACACCTCGGCCAGGTAGGCACCGTACCCGATCCCGAGCCCAAGCACCCCGCGGACGATCTCGTTCCGCCACCACCCGATCCCCGTGGCGTCCGCCAGAGCAGGGGTCAGGACGAAGGCGATGTAGAGGAGGAGGACGAGGAGCGGCACGCCCCGGACGACCTCGACGTACAGGGTGGCCGGTGTAGAGATCCACGGGTTGTTGGAGATCCGCATGAGCCCTGCTACCAGACCCAGCACGAGCGCCAGGGCGTACGAGAGGACCGTGAGGACCAGCGTGAGGAGGACGCCGCTGGCGAGGAAGTCCAGGGTCTCTCGGTAAACCTCGGACCGCTGGATCCCCACTGCCACGAACAGCCCCGCCGCCACCAGGAGGAGCGCCCACCAGGGGATCCGCTCCACCGGAAGGGGCAAAAGACGGCCGCGGGCAAGTGCAGAGCCGGCCCTGGGTCCTACTTCGTCGGCTTCCACTCCACGAACCACTTGCGGTACAGGCGGTCCAGGGTCCCGTTCTGGCGGAGGACGCGCAGTGCCGCGTTGAAGGCCCGGAGCAGGGTTACCTCACCCTTCCGCACGACGATGCCGAGCTGCTCCCGCGTCAGCTTGGGTCCCACGGTCTTCAGGCGGCCTGGGTTCGTCCCCATGTACCCGAGGGCCGCCACACTGTCGATGATCACAGCGTCCACGTCCTTATTGAGGAGCGCCTGGACCGCCAGGTCGAACGTTCGGTAGCGCTTGACCTGCCGGATCTTCCCCGCCTTGTGGAGGCGGGTGGCGAGTTCGTCGTTCGTCGTCCCGATCTGGACGGCCACCGACTTGTCCCGTAGGTCCTCCACGCCCCGGATCCGGGCCTCGTCTGCCCGCACGAGGACCGTCTGCCCGACCTCGATGTAGGGGTCGGTGAAGTCCACGACCTTCCGGCGCTCCTCGGTGATCGTGATCCCCGAGATCGCCACGTCGTAGTCGCCCTTCTGCACGCCGGGGAGGATCCCCTCCCAGGCGACGCTCTTGATCTCCGGCCGACAGTTCACAAGGCGGCAGATCTCGCGGATGAGGTCGATGTCGTAGCCGATGATGTTCTTGTTGCGGTCGAGCATCTCGAAGGGCGGGTAGGTGGCGTCCGTGGCGACCCGGATCCGACGGCCTCCCAGGTTCGCAAGCTGCGGGGCTCCGGCGGAGGCGTCCACCCCGGTAAGGCTTGCCACCACGGCCAGCACGACGAGCAGGACCCCAACGCGCACTCTCATCGTCTCCCCTCCCCGGTGCGCCAAGGCACCCGTACCCGGATTCGTCCCGGCCCCAGGGAATCCCTCCAGGCGGCCTTGGGAACCCTCCGGACCTACAATGGGAGGCGGGATGCGGGGTATTGGACCGTACGTCCTCACGCGGATCGCCCTCATGATCCCCATGCTCTGGGTCCTCCTCACCCTCGTGTTCACGATCCTCCACATCCTGCCCGGCGATCCGTGCGTCGCGATGCTCGGCGGACGCAACGTGACCGCAGAATCCCTCGCCGACTGCCGCCGGATCCTGGGACTGGACCGGCCGGTGGCCGTCCAGTACGGGGAGTACCTCGCCTCGGTCCTCCGGGGGGACTTCGGGACATCCCTGCGCACGGGACTCCCGGTCCTCCACGAACTCGTACTGCGCTTGCCTGCCACCCTGGAGCTCGCGGCCGCGGGGATGGCCGTGGCGGTCTTCCTGGGGATGGGCAGCGGGATCCTGGCGGCCCGACGTGCCGGGAGCTGGGTCGACCATGCCCTGCGGTCGCTTTACGTCGTCTCCTTCGCGCTGCCCGTGTTCTGGGTCGGCCTCGTGCTCCTGTCGGCCTTCGCGGTGGGGCTCCGGTGGCTCCCGGTGGGTGGACGGCTGGATCCGGTCTTGGGCGCGGCCTTCCGGCCCATCACGGGGTTCGTGTTCCTCGATGCCCTCCTGCGGGCAGACCTCGCGGTCTTCGTCTCGGCCCTGCGGCACCTCCTCCTGCCCGCTGTCACCCTGGGGTTCGTCCTCTCGGGGTTTGTCGGACGGATGACCCGCGTAAGCCTTCTGGAAGTCCTGCGTCGAGAGTACATCACGACGGCCCGCTCGAAGGGCCTGCCCGAGCGGACCGTACTGTTCCGGCACGCGCTGCGGAATGCCTTAGTCCCCATCGTGACCGTGATCGGCCTTCAGTTCGCGCTCCTCGTGGGCGGCGCGATCCTTACGGAGACCGTCTTCAGCTGGCCCGGGATCGCACGCTACCTCGTGGAGGGGATCGAGAACCGCGACTTTCCGGCGATCCAGGGGACCGTGGTGTTCATCGCGCTCCTCATCTCTGCGACGAGCCTCGCAGTGGATGTGCTGTACGCTTGGCTGGACCCCCGGGTGCGGTACGGGTGAGGGGATCGGTCCTCCTCTGGGTCGGGGTAGGGATCGTCGCGACGACGGTCCTTATCACGGCCCTGGCTCCTCTGTTGGCTCCGCATGACCCCACGGAGTCTGTGGGAGAGGTGCGCCTTGCGCCGCCCAGCCCCAAGCACCCCATGGGGACAGACCAGCTGCGCCGGGACGTGCTGAGCCGGATCCTGTACGGAGGGCGCGCGCCGCTCCTTGTGGCCTTTGGGTCATGCGGCCTGTCGCTGGGGGTCGGCACCCCGCTCGGCTGGATCTCCGGGTACGCGGGCGGTCGCCTGGACCGACTCCTCTCTCTCACGATGGACGCGATCTACGCCTTCCCGAGCCTCGTGCTCGCCATCGCCATCGTCGCGGTTCTGGGGCCCGGACCGGTGAACATGGTGGCGGCCATCGCCTTCGTCTACGTCCCCACCTACTTCCGGGTGGCCCGTAGCCGCGTCCTCGTCCTGGTCCAGCAGGAGTTCGTGGAGGCGGCCCGGGCGGTGGGCGCTTCCCCCGCGCGGATCCTCCTCCGCCATGTGGCCCCCAACACCGTTGGAGCGATCCTCACCGTTCCGCCCTTCAACGTCGCCGACGCGATCCTCACGGAGGCCGCGCTGGCGTTCTTGGGGTTCGGCCTGCCCCCACCCACCCCGGACTGGGGCTTTGACATCCAGAACGGCCAGAAGTTCCTGCAATCGGGCCACTGGTGGCTCATCACGTTTCCCGGCGCGGCCATCGTGCTCGTGTCGTTCGGGTTCGGACTGTTGGGAGAGGGGCTCCAGGAGTGGATGGAAAGCCGGCCAAGACGCCCACACCCACCAGGAGGTGAGGCGCCGGCGTCGAACCCCAACCCGGAGGGGAGGTGAGGAGGATGCAGCGGTTCGGTGTGCTGGTCCTTGGGGTCATCCTGGCGCTCGGGACCGCTTCCGCCGGGCAGGGGGCGGTCCCGCGGGACACCATCGTGGTGGGTACCACGGACAAGATCACCGAGCTCTCGCCGGAGAACTCTTACGACTACTGGACCTGGCACGTGATCCAGCAGACGGCCGAGGGGCTCGTGGACTTCCGACCCGGCACCACGGACATCGTGCCCAAGCTCGCGACCTCCTGGCAGGTGTCCCCGGACGGCCGGGTCTATACGTTCCAGTTGCGACGGGGCGTCCGGTTCACCGACGGAGCGCCGTTCGATGCCCAAAGCGTGAAGTTCACGTTCGACCGGGCCCTCAGGCTCAAGGGGCCGGAAGGGGCGGTGGGCCTCATCAGCGGGATCCAGCGGGTAGACGCCGCAGGGCCCCTGACCGCGCGCTTTCTGATCAAGGAGGCGGATGCGACGTTCCTTAGCCGGCTTACAAGCCAGGTGGCGATCTCGGTGATCCTGAGCCCCAAGACCACGCCCGCCAACGCCTTCGCCCGCGGCCGGTACGCGGGGACCGGACCCTACCGGATCGCCCAGTACGTCCCGGGCCAGCGCCTCGTGCTGGAGGCTTACCCCGGCTACTGGGGGATACGGCCGAGGTCCCGGCGGGTGATCGAGGTGTTCTACGCGAACGCCCAGGCCCTCGCGTCGGCCGTGGAGGCCGGGCAGGTGGACGTCGCCTTCCGGACCTTCAACCCCGACGACATCCGGCGCCTGGAGCAGAACCCGCGCCTGCAGGTGGTCCGCGGACCGATGCCGTCCGTCCGGTACATCGTGTTCAACGTCCGGACCCAGCCCTTCGACGACGCGCGCGTCCGCCGGGCCGTGGCCCTTGCGGTGGACCGCGACCGGATCGTGCGGGACGTGTTCGCCGGGATCAACAGCCCCCTGTACAGCATGGTTCCGCCCGGGATGTGGAGCCACACCCCCGCCTTCCCGCGCCGGAACCTGGAGCAGGCGAAGCGACTTTTGGCCGAGGCGGGCTACAGCGAACAGAACAAGTTGCAGTTGACCCTGTGGTACACGCCCACCCACTACGGCGACACGGAGGCGGACGTGGCCGCAGTCCTTAAGTCGAGCCTCGAGGAGACGGGGATCGTCTCCGTGACGCTCCGGTCCAGCGAGTGGAGCGACTACACCAGTGCCATGGCGAAGGGACAACTGGGGATGTTCCTGCTGGGCTGGTTCCCTGACTTCGTGGACCCCGACAACTTCCTCTCCCCCTGGCTCGTGGAAGCACCCGACGGGCTTGGGACCTACCTCCACCAGGCCCGGAGCACGACCGACCGGCAGTACTACGAGCGATTCCGGACGCTTCTGGGGCAGGCGAAGCGCACCACGGACCGGGCGCGACGGACCGCACTCTACCGCGAGGCCCAGCAGATGCTGGCCGAAAGCGCGATCCTCGTCCCATTGTGGCAGAACCAGCTCCAGGGGATCGCGGTGGCCCAGCGGAACGTCCGGGGGATCGTGCTGGACCTCACGACGACGTTCCGCACGTGGCTCCTGTCTAAGGGCTCGTAAATGGGCGTCCCCAAACAGGCGTTGCCTGTTTGGGGGAGAATTGGGCGTGACGTTCGTCGAGGTGAAGGTCCGGCCTGACGGCACGCGACAGGCGTTCACATGCGAGCTCGTCGCGCGGGGCGCGCACTGGGTCGTGCTCCGGTACGTGACCCAGACCCCCTGGCGGGTGGACGACCTGGACCTGCGACCCGGCACCGTCACCTACGGCTACTTCTGGACGGATCGGCCCTACAACGTGTACCACTGGGTCGCACCGGACGGACGGACCCTCGGTACCTACATCAACCTGAGCGGGGACGTGCAGATCGAAGCGGACCGCCTCACCTGGCTCGATCTTGCGCTGGACGTTCTCGTGCGACCCGGTGGTAAGCCGCAGGTCCTCGATGCGGACGAGCTCTCTCTCCTCCCCGAACCGGTGCGGGCGAAGGCCAAGGCGGCCCTCGCGCACGTGCTCGCCCACTGGCAGGAGATCGTCCAGGAGGTGGAGTCGCAGACCCGGTCGTTCTGCCTCACCGAGACGTCCGGAGGACCTCCGGGTTCACGGGCGTCGGAGGCGTCCGACCGGTGAGGACCGCGACGCAGTTCTCGGCAGCGAGCTCCGCCATGCGGGTCCGGGTGGTGTGGGTGGCGCTCCCGACATGAGGGGCGAGCACCACGTTGTCGAGCTGGAGGAGGGGAGAGTCGGGCGGGAGGGGCTCGCGCTCGTAGACGTCGAGGGCCGCCGCCCAGATCCACCGTTCCCGCAACGCCTCCACGAGCGCCTCCTCATCCACCACGGCCCCGCGGGCGGTGTTCACGAGGATCGCCGTGGGTTTCATGAGCCGCAGGCGCTCGCGGTTCAGGAGGTGACGGGTCTGCGGGGTGAGGGGCACGTGGAGGCTGACGAAGTCCGAGCGCACAAGGAGCGCTTCAAGCTCCACGTACTCCGCCCCCAGCTCCGCCTCCAGCTCCGGCCGACGACGGGGGTTCGTGTAGAGTACCCGCATCCCGAACCCCCGCGCCCGACGGGCCACGGCCGCGCCGATCCGGCCCAGACCCACGATCCCCAACGTCCGGCCATGGACGTCCTGGCCCAGGAGGAGCCCGAGCCCCCACGACCGCCACTGTCCGGACCGAACGAGGCGGTCCCCCTCCACCACCCGCCGCGCGGCCGCCAGCAGCAGCGCCCACGCGAAGTCGGCCGTGGCCTCCGTGAGGACGTCCGGGGTGTTCGTCACGACGATTGCCCGGCGCGTGCACGCGGCCACGTCGATGTTGTCGTAGCCCACGGCTACGTTCGCTACCACGCGTAGCCTCGGTGCATGCCGGAGGAGTTCCTCGTCCACGCGCTCGGTCACGAGGCACACGAGCCCTTCCGCGTCCCGCACGGCCTCCAGGAGCACCGGCCGCGGGGGTGGTGTATCCTCGTGGTCCCACACCCGCACATCACAGTGCGCGTGCAGGATCTCCATGGCCGAAGGCGGTAGAGGCCGCGAGACGTACACGCGGGGTCGGGTCACAGACCACCTCGTTCGGCGCGGAACGGGAGTGCCCCGTACCGCGTACTCCTCAAAAGGCTACGCGACGACCTATACGGGGTCCTGCCATGATCGGAAGAAGACGGAAGCAGCCTCAACTTCTGATCTTCGCCCTCCTGATCCTGGCCTCCGTCACAGCAGCCGCAGGAGGGCCCGGGGACCGGTCCACGCCTGAGGCGGACGTCCCGATCGTTCCGGGACAGAGGATCGGTGCGATCACCGTGGGGATGACGCCAGACCAGATGACGGCGATCCTGGGCAGACCCGAGCGGGTGGACCGCTACCCCGAGCGGAACGTCCTCTCGTACGACTGGAAGTCCCAGGGATACTTGGTCTCCTTCTTCCTGGACTCCCGGAAGACTCGGATCGTGGCGGCGTACGGGACGATGCAGCGCTTCCGGACCGATCGGGGGATTCGGCTCATGATGCACCTGGACCGCGCGGTGCGCGCGTACGGCTCAGGGTTCCGGCGAGCCGACTGTCCTCAGGACAAGATCACCCTCGTGCGCTACGACGATCTCGGCGTGCAGTTCGCCGCGGTGCATGAACCGGGCCGCCCCATCCACGGCCTCCTGTTCAGCATCGGTGTGTTCCGGCCGCGCTTGCTCCAGGCCGAGCGGATCCGGTGCACCACCCCCTGACTCGTCCATGGGACGCTATTCCATCCTGATCGCCCTCGCGTTCTTCGGTGCTCTGGCACCGGAGTCTACGCCCACCGCCCCGCCCATGGTCGTGCATCCGGGCGAGGGCATCGGACCGTTCCACCTCCGGTTCGGGCTCGAGGGGCTTTTGCAGGCCATCGGACGGGAGGGGATGGAGCGGCGCGTGGTGGATCTGGCTCAGGCGACGCGGGGCTGCACCGTACGGCAGGAGGGGTTCGTGCTCCGGTTCACCTGGCGCGCGCGGGGGTTGTGGCTCACGGCCGATGCAAAAACCCGGCGGATCCGGGTCCTGAGCGCCTTCGGCATGACCCAGGGGTACGTGACGGACCGGGGCGTGCGACTCGGGATGCCCCTTGCGGCCGCAGAACAGACATACCCCGAGGACCGGGTCCGGATCCACTGCGCGGTGCCCGAGGCGAGGGGTCAGGCGGTCATCGTGCGCTACCCGCGCCTTGGGATCCAGTTCACGGCGGCTGAGGACGGCGTGCTCCAGGGCCGGATCTTCGAGATCGGGGTCTTCCTTCGGGGCACCTTCCCCTAGGCCCAAATGCATGTTCCCCATTGCAGAGACTTCCCGAGTCGTGGTATAAGGTTTGTGTCAGCGGTAAGCGGTCCGGAGAGGTCGAGGTCGGGGAACTGGCTGAGGTCACTTCGGAAGCGCAGCCGCTGACCTGTTTTTTCGAGCACCCCAAAAACGGCTTTGCCTTTTTGTGGAGCGCTTTCTCTGGTTTTGCTAGGCGCTTTTAGGTCCTGCGGCGACGGCGCACCCAGTCCCGGACGGCCTCCCGGGTCACCTCCCACGCATGCCAGGCGGCGTTTCGGGCGATGCTGTAGGCTGCCTCCTCGAGCTCCGTAGGAAGCCTCCTCGCGCGCAGGGCGGCCCTTAAGTCTAGAGGCAGGCTCGGGAGCACGTCCTGCTCGAAGTCCATCTTCTCGAGGAAGGAGAGGATCTCGTCAGGCGGCACACAGCCGCTGATCTCGGCGGGAAGTTGCTCGAGCCGGTGGATGAGTTCAAGGTGCCGTTGCTGCAGCCGGGCCTCCAGCCGCTCCAGGGCGTCGGCCGTTCCCTCGGGTTCGGGCGGCTCGGTGTACCCTTCCAGAAAGTAGGCGGGCGGGCGGTTCAGCACCTCGCACAGCCGGAGGAACGTGAGGAACTTGGGGAAGGCCTTCCCCCTCTCCCAGTCGCCCACCGCCACCGCACTCCGCAGGTTCAACAGACGCGCGAGCTCCCGCTGGGACAGTCCGGCCGCCGTGCGCGCCTCGTGCACACGTAGCCCAAAGGTCCGTCGGACCTCCGAGACCAGCCGTCCCATCCCGTCCACCCGATCCTCGCTCATCTCATTCTATGACTACACTCGAAATGAGTGTACGTCAGACAGGGACAATCGACCGAACTCATCGAATGACTCTTGCTAACGGCCCATCATGTGTTCGCATTCCTTCCCTGCTGAGTGGGTCGGCACGCCCAGCCCGTTTGAGCAACTTCCCTGCCAACCTCTGGGGACCTCCAGGCGATCCTGGGAGGAACCGGGACGGCCGGACCGAACCTAAAACTCGCCTGTCCGACGTTGGTTCTTCTAGGGCTGTGCAGGACCGGAGGCCGACAGACGATGGCAGACCCTGAACATCAGGACCCGTTTGAACGCGCGCTGCACAGCCGGCTCTACCGGATGGCCTGTCCGGCGCCCGAAGTTCTCGGCGAGTGGCATCTTGGGCTATTGGAGGACGCCGACGTGATTGCTGCGCATGTGCGGAGCTGCCCGCACTGCGCGGAGGAGGTCCAACAGCTCGCAGCTCTCCTCGCCATCGGGATCCGGGAGCCCCCCGTGCGCAAGCTCACTGCCACGCTCCTGCCCGGCCCCCTTCCCGGCGCGCCCGCTTTCGCGCTGCGGGGAGAGGCCTCCCTTCAGACGGCGACCTACACGGCCGAGGGATATGTGGTCGTGGTGGGGATCGAGCCGGACCTCCAACACCCGGAAGTCCGCACGGTCCTCGGGATGGTCACGGGCCACCCTGAGCCTGGGGGTGCCCAGGTCTTCCTGCGGTCGGAGGGCACCGAACGCACGGTCGCGGTAGACGACGTCGGGCAGTTCGTTTTTGCGGACGTGACCCCCGGTCGCTACGACCTCCTCGTCTGGCTTCCGGATGCACAGATCCATGTGGGCCCGGTGGACGTGCGCTAACCGTCTGGTCCACCGGGTCCTTGCGTTCGGGCTCTTCCTGGTCTTTTCGGTCTCCTCGTGGGCGTCGGACCTAGCCGGACACTGGGCCGCGGGCCGGATCGAGGTGCTGGTCCAAAGGGGGATCGTGGAGCCGGCATCCGTTGTCCGGTTCCGCCCCGATGCCCCGCTCCGGCGGGGCACCTTCGTGCGGTGGCTTGTGACGGCCAAGGGACTCCCCCTCGAACGGCCTCCCCGAGGGCTGTATCCGGACGTCCCCCACGACCTCGCCCCCTTCGTCGAGGCCGCACGCGTCCACGGGATCGTGGGGGATGCGGGCCTGTTCCGGCCGTACGAGCCCGTCCGCCGCCAGGACGCGGTGCTGTGGACCGTGCGGGCCCTGGGCTACCAGTGGGAGGCGACCTCCCTCCAGGACCGAGCCCTTCCGTTCCGGGACGCGGATCGCATCCCAACCACCCACCGTGGAGCCGTGGCCGTGGCGGTCCTAAGCCGCCCGCCCCTCCTCCGGGAGCCGGCGAGCGACCGGTTCCGGCCCCTTGAGCCCATGACCCGCGCGGAAGGCGCTTCCCTCGTGTGGGCGTACCTCGAAGCCGTAGAAGTCGGCATCGGCCTCCGGGTAGAAGACCCCATCATGCCGGGCGTCCTCCTCAATGTCCACAAGCAAAGTGCCCTGCGAACCCTGCCGGTGTGGCGCGTCCAGGTGGGTGCCTTCGCGAACCCGGAGAACGCGCAGCGCCTTGCTGACCGGATCCGGGTCAGAGGCATTCCGACCTCTGTAGACTACCTGGACGGCCTCTACAAGGTTCGGGTCGGTGCCCTGCGCACCCGGGAGGAGGCCGAAGCCCTCCGCACAGACCTCGCTGAGGAGGGCCTGCCGACCTGGATCCTTTCGACCCTGCGGGACTCCGACACTCTCCCAGGCCCGCAGTGGGTCGCCTTCCTCCGGATCCGGCGGGGTTCTGCCCGGCTACAGGTCGCCTTGGCCAATGACCGCGCGGTGGGACGGGAGCGGACGTCGGCCATGGCCCGTCGGTGGAGGGCGGTGGCCGCGGTGAACGGCGGCTACTTCGCGCCGGACGGTGACCCGCTGGGCGGGGTGATGGTGGACGGTGAGTGGGAAAGCGAGCCTCTGCCGAACCGGACCTGTCTTGGGGTCACGGAACGGGGCGAAGTCCTGGTGGATGCCCTGACCTGGAAGGCGGAGGCCACCACGCCTGCGGGTCCACTTCCCATCTCGGGGATCAACCGGGCGCGCGGCCCCAATGAACTCATCCTGTACACCTCCCGGTACGACGTCACGACCCGCGCCAACCCCTTTGGCGCCGAGGCGGTCGTTGCGGCGGGCCTCGTGCGGGAGGTGAGGGTCGGAATGGTGGGCGCGGCGATCCCCTCCGGCGGGTTCGTCCTCTCCGCCCATGGGACCGCCACCGCACGCCTCCGCGACCTCCGGCCAGGGGACCCGGTCCGGGTCGTGACGTCCGTCAAGCCCTCCTCCGGCGATCCCCGGTGGGAGCACGTGCGGGACGTCCTCTGCGGTGGACCGAGGCTCCTGAGCCGAGGACAGGTGGTGGCCTCCGGAGAGGGCTTCCCCGAGGCGTTGTTGAACCGGCGGCATCCTCGGACGGCCGTGGGGGTGGCTCCGGACGGGAGCGTCATCCTCCTGGTGGCCGACGGTCGCTCCCCCGAGCACAGCCTCGGCATGACGGCCACCGAGCTCGCCCTGGAGATGCGGCGCTGGGGAGCTCAGGACGCAGTGAACCTCGACGGCGGCGGCTCTACGACCCTTGTTGTTCGCGACCGCGTCGTGAACCTGCCTTCCGATGAGACGGGCGAGCGGCCGGTCTCAAACGCGTTGCTCGTCCTTCCGCCCTGAGTACAATGGAGGTGTCATGACCGCGAGGCGCTGGCTTGCCCTCGCCCTCGTCCTCGCCCTGTCGGGTAGCGTGTTCGCCCACGCGCGGCTCGTCCGCTCAGAGCCCAGGGACGGTGCAGTCGTGCGTCCTCCCCTCCGGGTCGTGCGGGCGTGGTTCACCCAGGAACTAGATCTCCGCCGAAGCTTCATCGTGGTCCAGGATGCGCGGGGACGGGTGGTCGCTCGGGGCGGAGTGGACCTTCGGGATCTCGACCGGAAGACGATGGTCGTGCGCCTGGGTCGCCTCGCGCCCGGAACCTACACGGTCCGGTGGAGGGCGGTCTCCAGCGAGGATGGGGATGCGACCACCGGCCGCTTCCGCTTCACGGTCCGCTAAGAGCCCGCTCGACTACCGGACGAACCCGGGCCGGTCCCGCAGTTCCGGAGCCCGGGTGGGCATGAGGGAGCCGTCGCTGATGGACTCCACGGGGGAGGCGTCGTCGAACCATGACGACGGAGGCGCCTGTCCCCAGAAGGTGGCCCGTCGGGGATCGTCCAGGGACCACCGGATCGGCGGCCAATCGGGGTCTGAGATGAGGTAGTCGCCCGTGTAGAGCTCGATCCGGTTGCCGTCCGGATCCCGCAGGTACAGGAAGAAGGCGTTCGACAGCCCGTGCCGGCCCGGCCCCCGTTCGATGGAACCCACCATCCCGCTCGCGGCGAGGATGTCGCACGCCCGGAGGACGCTCGCCTGGTCCGTCACCCAGAAGCCCGCGTGGTGCACCCGGGGTCCCACTCCAGTCATGATGGCGAGGTCGTGGACGTTCTGTTTCCGGCGCAGCCACGCGGCCCACAGCCGGGGCGGGTCGTCGGTGCTCTCGGTGTACTCGGAGCAGGCGAACCCCAGTTCCCGCACGTACCACCGGACGAGCGCTTCGGCGTCCGGGCACTGCACGTTGAAGTGGTCCAGGCGCATCACGAAGGCACCCCGGTACCGGTCGTAGCGCTGGAGCAACCGCTCGCACCGCTCGATCCGGAAGAAGAACTCCACCGGGAACCCGGCCGGATCCTGCACCCGGAGCGCCCGGCCCTGGCCCCGTTCTTCTCCTTCGACCCACCGCACGGGGAGTCCGTGCCGACGGTGTAGGACCGCTAGGTGCTCCAGGTCCTCCTCGCCCGCCACCCGGTAGGCGATGTGCCCGACGCCGGGGGAGGAGGCTTGGCGCAGCACGAGGCTGTGGTGATCGAGCTCCTCATAGCCCCGCAGGTACAGCCGATCCGGCTCCCGATCCTGCTCCACGAACCCTAGGAGGTCTACGTAGAAGGCCCGTGCGCGCTTGAGATCCGTGACCCGGAACTCCACGTGGGCCGCGCGCAGGATTCCAAAGGGCGGGCGGCCGGGGGTCAGATCGATCTGAGTGTGCCCAACAGAACCGGTCACGGCGAACCAGAACCTCAAGAAGCTCCCACGGCGTGGGTGTTCTCAATCCCCGTAGTAGATCTGCACGTCCTCGGGACGCCAGACCTCCACCGGGTCGCGGGCAGCGGGGGCCGGCTGAGGCAGACGGTGGAACCGTCCCGCGAAGAACAAAAGCGGGCTTAGGCTCCCCTCCCGACGGTACACGGCGAGGACCCGGCCCAAGAACAGCCGGTGGTCTCCCCCGGGGTAGATCTCGTCCAGGGCGCAGCCCACCGCGGCGAGGCAGCCCCCAAGCCGCGGACCGCCCACCCACGGCTCGAGTTCGTACCGGGGCGGCGCTCCCTGCCACTGACCGGCGAAGTACCGCGCCAGCGGCTCCTGGTCGTCGGCGAGGATGTTGAGGGCGAACCCCCCGGCCTCCTCCAGGAGGGCATTCATCCGCGCCCGCCGGTCCACCGAGACGCACACCAACAGAGGCTCCAGCGACACGGACATCACGGCGTTTGCGGTCATGCCGTGGGTGCGCTTGGGCGTCTGGGTCGTCACGACGGTCACACCGGTCGCAAACAGCCCCATGACGCGCCGGAACTCTCGCGGATCAACGACGTTGTCCATGGCTACGAGCCCGCCACCTCCACCGGCTCCTCAGGGAGCGCCGGTGCCTCCCGCTCGGCCCGCTCTAAGAACTCCCGCACCCGCTCCATGTACGGCCGGCGGTCGTAGGAGTTGAACATGGCACCGGCCATCCGGACCGGGTCTCCAAAGAAGAACCGCTCGTAGAGGACCTGTCGGGACCCGAAGGCGCTCAGGGCGATGTCCCAGGCCAACCGGAACAGCTTGATCCGGTCGATCGCCTCCGCCCGGGCTGCCTGGTAGTACTTCCGGATGTAGGGGCCCATGGGACCCCGGATATCCTGCTCCGAGGGGATCGCCATGAACCCGCTCGCCCCGAGGAGCTGCAGGATCTCGATCAACCTGGGATAGGTCCGCACGTAGAGGTTCCGGGCGGCGTCTAGCGGCGGCCACGCCGGCTGTACGACACCCCAGCGGTTCAGCTGCGCCTCCACCTCGCTCGTGCGGAGGAAGGCCCGCATCGCCTCCAACGTGATGATGATCTCCGCGATCTTCTCGTGCACGTGCTGGTAGGGCTCGATGGCGATCGTGTCCACGATGAGGGAGGCGACACCCAGGATGAACTCGGTCTTCGCCACGTTCTTCGTGACCACCTGGTGCGCCATGAACGCCACCGCCCCGGTCATGGCGAACGCCCGGTTGCAGTGCTCCACGTCCCGCAGCAGGAACACCCGCTCCCACGGCACGAACACGTCGTCGAAGATGACCACGGCGTCCATCTCCTCGAACCGGGACCCGAGGGGGTGGTCGAAGGGAGAGCGGCCGTAGTCGAAGGACTCCCGGCACTGGAACTTCAACCCCGGTGCGTCGCAGGGGAGCGCGATGGCGAACGCGTAGGGCGCGTCCTCCTCCCCGGCCCGCAGGAGCGTCGAGGGGAACACCATGATCTCGTCGGCTGTGGGGAGGGTGGCGAGCATCCGTGCCCCGCGGATCACGATCCCCCGGGCGTTCTCCTCCACGATTCGGGCCGCCAGATACGGGTCGGCCTGCCGGGCCGGCCCCACCGACCGGTTCGCCTGGGGGTTGATGAGAGTGTGGGTGAGACAGAGGTCGTTCTCCCGCACGTGCTCGTAGTACCGCCGGATGTTCTCCCCGAACCGGGGGTCTAGCTCCGCGCAGTAGTCGGCGGCGGAGGCGAAGCCCACGAGGGCACGGTTCAGGTAGTCGGGCGTGCGCCCCAAGAACCCACCCGAGTAGTCGGCCCACCGCTTCATCATCCGCCGCGCCCGGACCAGGTCGTCCGGGCTGTGGGGGATCAGGAACGACATCCCCACCCGGTCGCCCGTGGTGGGCGAGACGTAGGTCATCTCGTCTCGGATCTCGGGGTCGTGCTGCATGTCGTAGAGGGCCGCGATGCTGCGGGTGATGTTCCGGAACGCAGGGTGCTCGGTTGGGTCCAAGACCCGCGCCCCTCCATACCACAACTCCCGCGGTCGGCGCTGCAGCCCTTCTAGGTACTCCCTGCCCGTTCTCGCCGGCATCCTCCCCCCTCCCGTCCGATCATGGATGCAGCCTCACGTCCGCCTCCCGAGGGGTGCGTCCTCGGGGACGACGGGGTTTTCCAGCACACCGATTCCCTCGATCTCCAACCGCATTACGTCTCCCGGCCGCACCGGCGCGATCCCCCGCGGGGTGCCTGTGAGGATCAGGTCATCGGGCTCTAAGGTCATGATGGACGAGACGAAGGCCACGAGTTCATCCACCCGCCGGAGCATCCGCGCCGTGTTCCCCTCCTGCCGCAGCTCGCCGTTCACGTAGGTCCGGAGCACAAGACCGTGGGGATCTCGGATCTCGCCCTCCACCACCCAGGGCCCCACGGGCAGGAAGGTGTCGTACCCCTTCGCCCGCACCGGCGGCCGGTAGAAGGGCCCAACGAAGTCACGGGCCGTCACGTCGTTCGCAATAGTGTACCCCCGGATCACATGGTACGCGTCTTCGGGCCGGACGTTCCGGCAGGTCCGTCCGATCACGACACCCAGCTCCACCTCGTAGTGGAGGTACTGCACTCCTTGAGGGTAGATCACCGGAGCCCCGTGGCCCACCAGGCTCGACGGCGGCTTCAAGAACAGGACCGGCTCTTCCGGGAGTTGGACCGCAAGCTCCCCGGCGTGGTCGGCGTAGTTCAGGGCGATCCCGATCACCTTCGTGGGCACAACGGGCGGGAGCCACACCACGGCATCAGGATGATAGGCCCGGCCGGCCCGGTCGTAGAGCACTCCGTCGCGGAACTCTCCCACGTGGACGGCACCTTGGGCGGCGAAGCGCACCTGCTTCATGGATCACGCCTCGGCGCGGTTGGGCTCCCATAGCCCGTAGTGGGCCATCACGGACCGGATCCTCTGCCGGTTCTCCTCGCTCGGTAGGACGAGCGGGAGCCGGATCTCCGGCGCGATCTTCCCTAAGAGGCTCAGCGCGTACTTCACCGGGCCTGGGTTCGTCTCGATGAACAGCACCTCGTTCAGGGGCAGGAGCTCGTAGTGGAGCGCTAGCGCCCCCCGCCAGTCGCCGGCGAACCACAGGTCGTGCATCCGGGCCACACGGTCCGGGACCAGGTTCGCCGTCGCGCTGATGGAGCCTGAGGCGCCGATCGTGAGCATCGGGTAGCAGAGGAGTTCGATGCCGCTCAAAAGCAGGAAGTCCCGCCCGCACCGGTGGAGCACACGGGTCACGTGCTCGAAGTCCTTGTTCGCCTCCTTCACCCCCACGATGTTCGGACAGGCCCGGCGCAGCCGTAGGAGGGTCTCCACCTCCAGGTTCACCGCGGTGCGGCCCGGGATGTTGTAGACGATCACCGGAAGATCCGTGGCGCGCGCCACCGCCCGGAAGTGCTGGAAGAGCCCCTCCTGGGTCGGTCGCACGTGGAAGGGCACGAGGACGAGGAGGGCGTCCGCCCCCACCCGCTCGGCGAATTGGGCGAGGTGGAGCGTCTCCTCATGGTGGCTTGAGCCCACACCCGCCACCACCGGGACGCGGCGCGCGGCCCCGTCCACCGCCACCTGGATGAGGCGCTCCCGCTCCCACAGCGAAAGCGACGTAGCCTCCCCGGTGGTTCCCCCCACCGAGATCCCATGGCTCCCGGAGGCGATCTGCCACTCGATGAGGGCACGCAGGGCCCCTTCGTCCAGGGCACCGTTCCGGAAGGGCGTCACGAGGGGGACGATGGACCCCCGCAGCCGACTCAGGTCCATGGACTCTCCCCTACGAGGGTACCACGCCGGCCGGCGGCCTGCGCGAATCCGGAGGAGCCGCGCCGCACCGGATCGAATTCCTTGGGCGTGATCCGCCGAGTGCCGCACGGGAGGGGGAGAGGGCTGTGAGGTGGACAAAGGTCTTCGGCGTGCTCCTCGTGGGGATGACCGCACTCCTGGTCCGGCCGGGTTGGCCGTCCATGCCCTACAGGATCGGGTTCATCAGCTCGGCCACAGGTCCGGGAGCGAGCCTTGGGATCCCCGAGCGCGACGTGGCGCGAATGGTCCGGGAGCGGCTCGTGGTCCAGCGGGGAATCATAGGACCCGACCGGGTACGTCACCCCGTGGATATCCTGATCTTCGACGACCAGAGCAGTGCCGACGTGGCGGCCAGCCTTGCCCGCCGTCTGATCCACGAGGAACGGGTCACGATCCTGGTGGCAGGTACCCTGAGCGGTCCTTCCCTCGCCATGGTCCCCATCGCCACCGAGGGCCGGACGCCCATGATCTCGATGGCCTCGGCCCGCAGCATCATCGAGGACCCTGCCACGAAGCGGATGCGGCCGTGGATCTTCAAGCCTGTACCCGAAAACCTCCACAGTGCCCAGGCCCAGGCCGACTACCTGCGCGCGGTGGGCGTGCGGCGGGTCTGCCACCTGTACGAGAACACGGCCTACGGCAGGGACACCTTCGACAGCGCCCAGGTGATCTTCGGCCGGGCGAACATCGCCATCGCCTACAGCGACTCCTTCGAGCGCACGGCCACGGAGTTCCCGCAGGTGGCCCGGGTGCGGGCCAGCGGTTGCCCGGCGGTCGTGATCGGGAGCATCCCTCCGGCGGCGGCCCTCATCCACGTGGCGGTCCGGGAGCGGCTGCCCCGCGTCCGCATCGTGCACGGGCACGGCGCCTGTAGCCCCGACCTGATCCGGACCGCAGGCCCCGCGGCGGAAGGAGCCGTGATGCCGTGCGGGAAGGTGCTGTTGGCAGCCGAGCTCCCGCCGGAAGATCCGACCCGGGCCTTCAACCTGCGCTTTGTGAGCGACTACCAGCGATTCACCGGAGGGGCACCCATCAGCACCTTCGCCGGGCACGCCTACGACGCGCTCCACTGGTCGCTCGTTGCCCTGCGCACGTTGCCCGATGGCCTCAGCCTGGAGCGGCAGCGGGAGGCTGTGCGGGAGGCGCTGGAGAGGAAGATCGCGCCCATCGTGGGGACCCACGGGGTCTTCCGGCTCTCCCCGGAGGACCACCTGGGGTTTGACTACCGGGACTTCCTGTGGGTCACCGTAAAGGGTGGTAAGTTCACGATCCTGCCCAAGGATCAGTGGAAGTAAGGACAACCTGGGCCCATCCGGTTATCCGCCGGCAGAAGCGGGCGGGGCTCGGTCTGTGGACAGGGCTGGTTGTCCTCCTCATTGCCCTCATCCTCCTGGGCCGCGAGCACGGGTTTGGGCCCGCAGACTTCGCGCAGTTCGCCGTTGATGGGCTCCAGGCCGGCGCCATCTACGCCCTCGTGGGGCTGGGGTTCGTCGTCGTCTACCGAGTCACCGGGGTGATCAACTTCGCCCAGGGCGGGTTCGTGATGCTGGGGCCGATGCTCACGGTGACGTTCCTCGGACAACGCACGACGGCCGAAGCCCTTCAGCTCCTCCTGAGCATCTTGAGGGCAGTCCTCCTGACGGGTCTCGTTGGACTCCTCACCTACGGCATCGCCCTGCGGCTCAGGCGGACGGCTCTCCCCCTCACGCGGATCATGATCACGGTGGGCGTCTACCTGATCCTCCAGGGAGCGGCGCTCCTCATCTGGGGTCCGCGACCGCAGGTCCTTCCGGCCTTCACGACCCTCTCGATGCAGGACCGGCTTCTGGTGGTGGGGGAGGTGGTGGTCCGCGCCCAGACCCTCTGGATCTGGGCGTGCGCGGTGACGCTTCTAGGGTTGCTCGCGGCGTTCTTCGAGTTCACGCTGCTCGGCAAGGCGATGCGGGCGTGTGCGATCAACCGCACGGCCGCCCGGCTCGTGGGGATCCCCGCAGACGCCATGGCGGCCCTGGCCTTCATGCTGGCTGCCCTCCTCGGTGCATGTGCCGGGATCGCGGTAGGACCGGTCACCCGACCCACCTTCGACATGGGTCTGGAGATCGGCCTCAAGGGGTTCGTGGCGGCCGTGATGGGCGGGCTCGTAGACATTCGGGGTTCGGTGGTGGGCGGTCTCATCCTTGGGGTCGTGGAGACCCTGTGGGCCGGCGTCACGCGGGCAGGTTTCCGGGACGTGATCGCCTTCCTCGTCCTGATCCTCCTCCTGCTGTTCCGGCCCCTTGTACCCCTCTCGGAGGAGGCGTGATGGAGCGGCCCCTCCCGGCCCTTGCGGTCTTCACCCTCCTCGTCCTCCTGGCGGGCGGGCTTGAGGTGGTGCGCCCCTTCGGCCGGTCGCTCGCAGGCCTCACCGGAGGGCTCCTCACCCTCGACACGCTGATCCGGACGGGTCTACTGACCATCGTCCTCGTGGGCCTGAACCTCCTCATGGGGTACGCGGGTCAGGTCTCTCTGGGACAGGCCGCCTTCTACGGGATGGGTGCCTTCTGGTCCGCCATCCTCACCGTGCGGGGGCCGGTGCTGGGGCTGTCCCCCTCGCTCGTCCAAGCCTGGTGGTGGCCGTGGCTTGTGATGCTCCTGGGTGCTGCGCTCGTGGGTACCTTCGCCTACGGGGTCGGGTGGGTGATCCTGCGGCTCCGCGGGCACTACCTCGCCATGGCCACCCTGGGGCTTGGGATCACCGTGTACATCCTCCTGCGGGAGAACCTGGGCCTCCCGCACCTGAACCTGACCGGCGGCTTTGATGGGGTCTTCGGGATCCCGAGGCTCCGACTGGGTCCGTATCCGGTGTGGCCGGCCGAGCGCTACTACTTCCTCGTGTGGCTTGTGGCCCTCCTCGTGATCGCCCTGGGGCTCCGGGTGGTGGACTCCCGGGTCGGACGCGCGCTGCGGGCCATCCACGGCGCGGAAGGGGCCGCAGAGTCCGTGGGGATCCCGGCGGCGGCCTACAAGGCCCAGATCTTCGGTCTCAGTGCGGCCCTCGCGGCGCTAGGGGGAAGTCTGTATGCCCACTTCCAGGCCGCCGTCGTCCCCGCCACCTTCGGGTTCGTCCCCTCCCTGGAGCTCGTCGTCATGGCGAGCGTGGGAGGCCTCCGCAGCATCTGGGGGGCTCCGGTGGGCGCCCTCACGGTCCTCGTCCTCGGCGACTTCGTGCGCACGTGGATGCGGGGACTTCTCCCTACGATGGCCGGGGAGGTGGAGGGGATCCTGTTCGGATTCCTCCTCATCCTGGTCCTCCTGTTTTGGCCATCTGGGATCGCAGGACGCCGCAGGGCCGCGGAGGTCGTCCTGTGAGGGCGCTGTTGGAGGTCGTGGAGGTGAGCCGGGCGTTCGGCGGCCTCCAGGCCCTCCGCGGGGTGAGCCTCTCCGTCCGGCCCGGCGAGATCAAGGCTCTCATCGGACCCAACGGTGCCGGCAAGACCACCCTGTTCAACATCGTCACCGGCACCCTCGCACCGGATACAGGTGACGTGCGCTTAGACGGCCGCTCCCTCGTAGGGTTGCCGCCGTTCCGGATCGCCGAACTCGGGATCGCCCGCACCTTCCAGAACGTGCACCTGTTCGGCGGGATGACGGTGCTGGAGCACGCGCTGGTCGGCCTCCACCGCCACCTCCGAAGCGGTCTTGTGGACGCAGCCGTCCGCTCCCGGCGGATGCGGCAGGAGGAGCGCTGGGCCCGCGAGCGGGCCTGGAGCTTACTGGAACGGTTCGGGCTTTCGACCTGGGCCCACGCCGCGGCGGACCGGCTCCCCTTCGGCCTCCAGCGGGTGGTGGAGCTCGTGCGGGCGATGGCGACCGAGCCGCGCCTTGTGCTCCTAGATGAACCCGCGGCCGGCCTGAACCCCACGGAGAAGGAGCGGCTCGCGGACCTCATCCGGTCGATCCGGGATGAAGGCGTCACGGTGCTTTTGGTAGAGCACGACGTGGACTTCGTCATGGAGCTCGCCGACGAGGTCGCCGTCTTAGTTCAGGGCGTCCTCATCGCCGCAGGACCGCCCGGCCGCGTCCGCTCGGACCCCCGCGTGATCGCGGCGTACCTGGGAGAGGAGCCCGTGGCGGACCATGCGTCTTGAGGCGCGAGGCCTTGTGGCGGGCTACGGCCACCTCACCGTCCTCCGGGACGTGTCGTTGGCGATCCCGCCCGGTTGCATCGCGGCAGTTATCGGCTCCAACGGTGCCGGCAAGACCACCCTCCTGCGGGTGCTCTCGGGCTTGATCCTGCCGGCCAGCGGGCGCGTGTGGATGGACGGAGTGGAGATCACCACCTGGCCCACCGAGCGCCGCGTGGCCGTAGGGCTCGTCCACGTGCCGGAGCGCCGTCAGCTCTTTACCTCCCTTACCGTGGAGGACAACCTAAGGCTAGGTGCCTACCTGCGCTACCGCCGGGAGGGCCGGGCGCGTGTGGAGCAGGACCTGGAGTGGGTCTATACCCTCTTCCCGCGGCTTTACGAGCGGCGCCGGCAGCTCGCCGGCACGCTCTCCGGTGGGGAGCAGCAGATGCTCGCCATCGGCCGCGGGTTGATGGCCCATCCGCGCCTGATGCTCCTGGACGAGCCCTCGCTGGGCCTCGCTCCCCTCCTCGTACAGGAGCTGTACCGGGTCCTCGCGGAGCTCCGGGCCCAGGGCCACACGCTGCTCGTGGCCGACCAGAACGCCCGTCAGGCCCTCCGGGTCGCAGACCTCGCCTTCGTCCTGGAGGCCGGTCAGGTCACCCGCTCGGGCAGCGGTGCGGCGATGCTCGTAGACCCTGCGGTGCACGCCGCCTACCTGGGAAGCCGCACGAGGACACCCTCCGAGGGCTAGCCGTCGAGTTGCTCCCTGCGGAGGGCGCGCAGGACGTAGTCCTTGGGGACCACCACCTGGACGTTGCGGCCGGTTCCGATCCGCTCCCGTTCGTTGAACGCCTCGAGCCGGCAGACGACCCGTCGGCCCTCGATCCGTTCCAGCACGGCACGGCTCAGGACCCGCATCCCCACCGGCGTGGGTGCCAGGTGCACGACCTCGATGGCATGTCCGATCGCCTCCTCGTGGGGCTCCAGGTAGGGCAGGATGAGCTTGCGGCTGGCCTCCTCCATGTGCTTTACCATCATCCAGGTGGCATACACGGGGTGGGCGAGGCCGAGCTCGTCAAAGCGCGCCACCATCTCCTCGGTGACGACCACCGAGACCTCAGCCCACGCACCGGGTTCGAGCCCCTCCCTCATCGCTTTGCAGGCAAAAGATCCACGAAGAGGTGACCGTCCCGCTCCACCCGCTCTCCCAAGGTGAAGGGCACCGGATACCGGAACAGCGGGCCGTGGAAGGCGAAGGTGTGGTACTCCCCAAACTCCCCACAGGGATCGGCGCCGAATGCCTCGACGGCCTGAATGAACCCTTCGTCCAGGTCCCGGCCGACCCACGAGGCGTCCCCGCGCGCGAGGTCCACGGCCGTCACGACGGCCCGGTACCCGGCCCCGACGAACTCGCGGACAAGCCGGCCCGGCTGCTCGCCCCACAGGAGTTCGCGGTGGAGGAAGCCACGCCGGGTCGTGCGCGCCTCGTACCACGCCCGCACCTCAGCGAGGTGGATGTTCCCGAACAGCACGCCCTCTACTCCCTTGGACCGCAACTCGTCCAAAACCTGCTCGAACACCGGCTCGAAGGGATCCGGGTGGGTGTGCCGCTGGATGAGGGCGATCCCCAGGGAGGCCGCCTGGGCCCGGATCAGCTCGGCCCGCACCCCGTGGAACCGCACCCGTCCGCTTGTGCCCTCGTAGAGGTTCACGAGGTAGCGCACCTCCAGCCCTGCCTCGCGCGCCCGGTGCAGGGCGAGGGTGGAGTCCTTCCCGCCGGACCAGAAGAGCGCGTAGGCTATAGCCACGCCTCCAGCCGCTCCCGCTCGAACGCCCGCTTTTCCAGGAGGGTCTGTTCATCCGGCGGCGCGATCTCCACGGCCGGTGCGGGGCGCTCCAGGAAGCGGCCCACCACCTTAGCGGCCTTCCCGCCTCCCACCTCGATGAAGCAGTACCCAATGCCGTCGAAGGGCTCTGGCTCCGGCCCCAGGCCCAGCGCGTGCAGGATGTGGCGGGCCGCCACCCGGCCCTGGACCTCGGCGAACACCCCGGCCTTGGGGAGGGGCATGCCGTTCGCGAGCGGGATCTCCGTCACGTCACCCACCGCGAAGACGCCCTCGAAGGACGTGCGCAGCGTCGCCGGATCCGGACGGATCCACCCGCCGTCGGTGCTGAGGCCGCTGGCCTCGATCACCCGGGGCGGCCGGTGGGGCGGAACGCCGAAGAGCAGATCGAACTCCAGCGATCCGTTCTCGAAGACCACCGCGTGCGGCTCGATGTGCTTGGCCCGGCGCAGCGGCTCGAACCGGATACCCCGCTCGGCGAGCCATCCCTCTAGCGACGCGCACCCGGCCGGGCCCGCCACGGGCAGGGAGGCAGGCTGAGGCGTGAACGCTACAAGCTCGACCTGATCCCGCACGCCGACCCTCCGGAAGTGGTCGTCCAATAGCATCGCCGCCTCGTAGGGCGCTGGCGGGCACTTGTACGGGACGCCGAAGATTCCCACTACAACCCGGCCGGTCCGGATGTTCAACACCTCCGGTGCCCTGCGCTCCACCTCCGCGGCGTCGTACAGGTTTAGGGCGTGCCAGAACCCGGGCACAAGGTCCGGTCGGAGCTCGGCACCCAGGGCCACGATGAGGAAGTCCCACCGGAGCTCTCCCTCGGTCGTGCGCACCCGTCGGCCGTGGGGGTCGATGGCGACGAGTTCGGCCTGTAGCCAGCTGGCCCCGTGCCGGCGGACGCCATCGAGCGACCTTGCCCCTGCTCCGTAGCCCTCGCGGCCCACCAGGACCCACAGTTTTCGGAGGCCCATGAAGAACCGGTCCTTCCGGTCGATCAACACCACCTGGTGCCCGGCCCGGGCGGCCGGTGCGAGCTCCGCTACTGCACTCAGTCCCCCAAACCCGCCTCCCAGGATCACGATCTGCGCCATGGCCAACCTCCGCTCACACGTTCCCGATTGCGCGGGGGCGTTGTGCGTGCTAGGGTGAGGGTGCCGGCGGTCGGCGCTCCGAGATGGGAGGAGGTGCTCCGGAAGGAGTAACCCGGCCTAACTCGGAGAAGCGGCCGCCGGTTTTTGCTCCCCTCACCCCCCTCCTCTCCGGTGCTATCCTAGTGCGGGATGAGTTCGCCACAGGCCCTCTTTGTGCCTTCCATCCGGACGCGGCGACGCTCGGTTCCGGTGCGCATCGGTGGCGTCGTCATCGGGGGTGGGGCACCGGTGGCCGTCCAGTCCATGACGAACACCGACACCGCGGACGTCCGCGCCACCGTAGCCCAGGTCCGGGCCCTCGCCGAGGCCGGGAGCGAGATCGTCCGGGTCACCGTGAACAACGAGGCCGCCGCCCGGGCCGTGCCGGAGATCGTCCGCCGCCTGCGGGATATGGGGATCACCGTGCCCGTCGTGGGCGACTTCCACTACAACGGTCACCTCCTCCTCACGCAGTTTCCCGCCTGTGCTACTGCCCTGGACAAGTACCGGGTGAACCCGGGCAACGTCGGCCCGCGCCGCCACGACGAGAACTTCCGGACCATCGTGCGGGTGGCATTGGAGCACGGGAAGCCGATCCGGATCGGGGTGAACTGGGGCTCGTTGGACCAGGCCCTCCTCACCGAGCTCATGGACCAGAACGCCCGCTCCCCCGAGCCCCTCGACGCCCGCGGCGTGGTCGTGGCGGCGATGGTCGAAAGCGCCCTGCGCTCTGCGGCCTTCGCCGAGGCGTGCGGCCTCCCTCATGACCGGATCGTCCTGAGCGCGAAGACGAGCAGTGTGCCCGACCTCATCGAGATCTACCGGCGCTTGAGCGTCCGGTGTGACTACCCGCTCCACGTGGGCCTCACGGAGGCCGGAATGGGGATGAAAGGGATCGTGGCCTCGGCGATCGCGATCGGCGTGCTCCTCGCGGAAGGGATCGGCGACACGATCCGCGTCTCCCTCACCCCGCCTCCGGCCGGCGACCGCACCGAGGAGGTGCGGGTGGCCCAGCAGATCCTCCAGTCCCTGGAGATCCGGTCCTTCGCCCCTCAGGTCACCGCCTGCCCCGGCTGCGGTCGTACCTCCAGCACCTTCTTCCAGGAGATGGCCGACCAGGTCCAGGCGTACATCCGGGCGCGCATGCCGGAGTGGCGGGAGCGCTACCCCGGGGTGGAGGAGCTAAGAGTGGCGGTGATGGGGTGCGTGGTGAACGGCCCGGGCGAGAGCCGCCACGCCCACATCGGGATCAGCCTTCCCGGAACCTTCGAAGAGCCCAAGGCCCCGGTGTACGTGGAAGGACGTCTGTTCACGACCCTCCGCGGGGAGAACATCGTGGGGGCGTTCCTCGAGATCCTCGAGCGGTACGTCGCGACCCGGTTCGGACCCACGCCGGTGCCGTCAAGGCCATTGACTTGACAACGGCCGCTGAAGGCGCTAAAGGGGAAGTGGAGGGGTCCTCCCTCCGAGACTCCGGGGAAAGGAGGTGAGGGACGATGACCTGGGCGAACTGGGTGGTGGCGCTCATCGGCGTGTGGTTCGTCATCGCGCCGTTCGTCCTCGGGTTCCAGGCCGCACAGGCGCAGATGGTCACCAGCATCATCGGCGGACTGATCCTTCTTCTGCTCGGCGGCTGGGCGGCGCTGAACGAGGAGGCGCGGCGCAAGGTCTGGATCCAGTACGTGAACGGCCTCGTGGGCGTATGGTTCGTCATCGCGCCGTGGGTGCTGCGGTTCGCCGACCGGCCGGGGGAGATGTGGACCTCCCTGCTGGGCGGCCTTGTGACCGTAGTGCTCTGCGCGTGGCTCGCCTTCTCGGTTCTGCCGCGGGAACTGGCAGCCCGGCGGTAGCCGTCTGGACCCTCCGCAGACTCTATGGTACGATCCAGTGCCATAGAGGCTCGCGGAGGGTCTTCGCGTATGGACAACTTCCTTGTTGGCGCTGCGATCCTGCTCGTCTGGACGCTTTCGATGACCTCGGTTTCCCTGCGGGCGCTCCGGGTGCCCGAGGAGGACCGGCTCGCAGCCAGTCTTTCCATCGGCGCGGCCTTCGCGCTCCTCGGGATCCCGCTCCTCCAGCTGTTCCACTGAGGGCATCCGGCCGAGGTTCGGCGCCCTGAGGCGTGCGTGGATTAGAGGTCCTGGAGGCCGACCTGGAGATCTGTGACCTCCAGGCCCAGCTGTTCAGTGAGGCTCAGTCGGTCGAAGTAGATTCGCTCGCCGGCGAACCGCTGGGAGGCCGGGTCCCACGGGAAGTAGATGAGGATCAGGAGTTGCACGCTCCGGCCGGTGGGTGGATATCCCATCCATGGGCCGAGGTGGGTGCCGCGCATCTCCGTCGCCTCGAACACGCCCTGCGGTCCGATGACGACCTCCTGCAGGTGGAACCGAACGTCGGGGAACGCACTGAGGAAGGTCGTGTAGAAGGCGCGAGCGCCTTGGTGGCCCTCCCAGCGGTGGCCGGTGGGCACGATCTCGTACACGCAGTCCGGTGCGAGGGTCCCAAGGAGGCCATCCAGGTCGCGGGCGTCCTCGGCCTTGGAGTGCTGCACCCACAGGGCCCGGATCCGCTCGTACATCTCGGGCGTCACGTCCCACTTCAGCCGCTCCTGAACCGGAACCCCGTCCTTTTTCATCCCCTCACCGTACGGTGGTCGCCAGCGCTCTTTGAGGGCCTCGCACCTACCTCCACAGGTACAGGAGGAGGAACGCACCTCCCAGCAGCCCCATGTTCTTCAGGAAGTTCACCTGCTCGATCATCTTCTGCTGGGGGTCATCGATGGCCCAGAAGTTGTGGATCCAGAACGAGACGACGACGAGGAAGATCACGATGAGCCACAGCCCCCAGGGCACGTAGAGTCCCGTCAGGACCGCAGCTCCCCCGAGGAGGATCATGAGGCCGGTCACGACCACCGCGACCCGGGGGCTTGGCACTCCCTTGGACTGGGCGTAGCCTGAGAGCATCTCGAGCCGCATGAAGTGGTTGATCCCGTTCAGGATGAAGAAGCCGCCGTAGAGGATCCGACCCAGCCAGAAGAGGACCTCCACGAGCCATCCCTCCCGTTGGAATTTGTGAATTCAAGTGCTATGCTAAATGATGCGGTAAAATTTGTCAAGCATTCGGGTGGGCTTGGGATGCGGCGCGAGGAGCCTTGTCCGGTTCGTCAGGCGATCGAGCTGTTGCAGGAGAAGTGGGTCCTCCACATCGTGCGGGCGCTGCTGGAGGGGCCCAAAGGGTTCAACGAGCTGAGCCGGGCAACGGGGGGGTGCAACGCGGCCACGCTCTCCCACCGGTTGGAGCACCTGGTGGCCTTAGGGCTTGTACGGAAGACGGTGCACTCCACGATGCCGCCCCGCACGAGTTACCGGCTCACCGAGGCAGGGTACGCCCTGGAGGCCGTGATCGAGGCGATCGACCGGTGGGCGTGCCGGTACCTCCCGAAGAGGCGGCAAAAGCTCACGAATGCGACTGCAAATAAAGACGGGGGTCATCAGACCCCCGTCTCATGAGATTCCCGGCAGCGACCTACTCTCCCGCGCCGTCGCCAGCGCAGTACCATCGGCCCTGGAGGGCTTAACTTCCGTGTTCGGGATGGGAACGGGTGTGGCCCCTCCGGTATGGCCACCGGGAAGATTGGACAACTGCATGCGAGACGATGAACTCCTGCTGCTCCTCAGATGGGAGGCCGTCAAGCCCTCGGCCGATTAGTACCGGTCGGCTCCACGCGTTGCCGCGCTTCCACCTCCGGCCTATCGACCAGGTGGTCTCCCTGGGGCCTTACCCGGTTAACCCGGTGGGTGGCCTCATCTTGGGGCGTGCTTCGCGCTTAGATGCTTTCAGCGCTTATCACGACCGCACATGGCTACCCGGCACGTGCCGCTGGCGCGACAACCGGTACACCAGAGGTGCGTCCACTCCGGTCCTCTCGTACTAGGAGCGGCCCCCCTCAAGCCACCTGCGCCCGCAGTGGATAGGGACCGACCTGTCTCACGACGGTCTGAACCCAGCTCACGTACCCCTTTAATGGGCGAACAGCCCAACCCTTGGGAGGTACTGCCCCCCCAGGATGGGGTGAGCCGACATCGAGGTGCCAAACCTCCCCGTCGATGTGGACTCTTGGGGGAGATCAGCCTGTTATCCCCGGGGTAGCTTTTATCCGTTAAGCCCTGGCGCTTCCACTTGCCGCCAGAGGATCACTAGGCCCGGCTTTCGCCCCTGCTCGACTTGTAGGTCTCACAGTCAAGCCCCCTTATACCCTTGCGCTCGCCGCACGGTTTCCAACCGTGCTGAGGGGACCTTTGGGCGCCTCCGTTACCGTTTAGGCAATTGTGTTTGCCCGACTCGCGGCAATTTGTACCACATCTCGGGCAGGAGGTAGGGTGCAATCAACATCGCAAAGCGCTCTAGTGAGCGTCCTGCAATTACGATTTGGTATCCATCCCGCTGACGACGCAGGTAAGTCTCAAGCCCAAAGTTTTGTAGCAGTACCTGCGCAAGGTACTCTACATCCTCCTTCGGGTCACCCTGCGTGTTCAGCAGCACCGCCCGCGATTGCCTCCATTTTCGTGATCCATCGTCCATGAACCAGTACGCCAATCCTCTCGGCGTGAGCATCTGGTCCAGTAGACGAGGCACGCACTTACGTCCATCTCGATAGAACTGAGTTGCGTAGAATTGGAAGGCTTTGTGGCGGACGGTCTGGAACCACCAGTTAACGCTCGCATGGCCACGGGAGCGGACGATCTTCGGTTGCGGCGGTGTCAGCACCCATTCGTGGAACAACCGGTGGAGGTGCTCGACATACGCACGACGCCGATCGCTTTGCTCGATCTTAAGCCTGTAGGTCCGGCCAGGACGATCACCTTCTAGATGAGCGTCGCCCAGTAGCAGACCTACAAGCGCTTCACGCTGTTCGGCACACAGCGCAAGACCACGCTTATACTCCTCGATCGTCCGCGACCGCATCCCTGGCTCCCTGTCCTGCCCTTGATCCAACGAGTCGGACCCCCCGAATGGGGCTCCCGGTCGCCCGGGAGTTCAGACTGTCTCACCATCCGCTTCGCGGATGTCCGGCGTACAGTCGTTGAGGGGTCTAGGCATATACTAGACTTCCCTGCTGATTGTCCGCACCGGATGCATTTTTAGTCGCTGACGCGACTAGCACCGGATCCTACATCCCTTCGCCGAAAGCCGGAGGCAGCCTTGGCTGAGGGAACGGACTTCCCAGCATACAGCCGGATTGTGCGCCTGGCGTTACCGCCAGGCCGCCCCATTCATTGAGGCGACCGCCCCAGTCAAACTGCCCGCCTGACACTGTCCCGGAACCCGATGTAGGGCCCCGGTTAGGACGTAGCCTTACCGAGGGTGGTATTCCAAGGGCGGCTCCACGGGAGCTGGCGCCCCCGCTTCTCAGCCTCCCACCTATCCTATACACGGTAAAACCACATCCAATATCAAGCTGCAGTAAAGCTCCACGGGGTCTTTCCGTCCAGCTGCGGGCAACCCGTATCTTCACGGGTGGTACACCTTCGCCGAGTCCCTCCTCGAGACAGCGCCCAAGTCGTTACGCCTTTCGTGCAGGTCGGAACTTACCCGACAAGGAATTTCGCTCGCCTCTATCCGAGCATTTCTGCCCGGGGCGGACTATATCTTCATCCAGGCTGAGGGAGCGCTGGATGCCCGGCGTATAGTCTCTGAGGATCCCCGGACTCAGGCAAGTCCGGGTTTCCTGCGGGTTGCCCAATCCCTGCCATTTTTACGGAGTCGAGTGACTCTCGTAGGCGAGGGCTCTAAGGGGTTCCCCGCATACAGCCGGGTATTGCCCCTCGGCTTACACCGAGGGCAGGCAGCGCCTCTTCGGCGTTACCTTAGGACCGTTCACCTTGTTGCGACCCGATGGGATCGGGCGGCGGGGTTGGATACCCGCTCTGCGTGTCGCCACGCAGGTCGGACTGTCTCATCTCCGGAGCTACGCGCTCCGGAGTCCGGCGTACAGTCTCTGAGGATTCTCCGGCCCGAAACCGTGCCAGGATTTCGGATTCCTCGTAGCGACGTTTGCCACCGTCGTTCATCTGGCGGCGGATCTCGAGGATCCGCCGGATGCCCTCTTCGGTCTCGTGCTCCCCTCGCAGGACGATCTCCGCGATCTGACAGAACTTGGAGAAGTCCCGCTTCTTCTTCGCGGACAGGAACCTAAACCGCTTGAAGAAGGGGATCACGTTGTCCCGGATCGCGTTCAGGTTATTCACCTCGTAGTACCAGACCCCGTCCGCGCGCTGCCGGATCGTACCGCACCCGAGGTAGCGCTTGAACAGGGCCAGGATCACGCGATCCCGCTGCGAGATGTTGAAGCACAACGAGACCTTCCAGGGCCTTCGACTGTCGCCACGAGGTCGGAAGCTGACGTTGAAGCTTCCCTCGCCGTCCGCAAACCCGGCGAGGTAGTACCCGATGTGGGGCGGGATCTTCTTCACGTCCAGCATTCCGATCACCAGAGCCTTTCCTGCTGATAGTCCCCACCTGACGCGTTGTCACGCACCCCCTTCAGAGCACCCCACAAAGGGTTACCCACAAAAAGGCTTTGCCTTTTTGTGGGGACCCCAGGCTTCGCGTTTTGCGGGGACCCCGCTCAGTACCAGGAACCTTGAGCCGGCTCTCCTGGTTTTGTTAGGCGCTCTAAGCGGGGGCCGCGTAGCGCAGGATACCCGGGACGTCCCAGCATATAGCCGGATTTTGGTAACGTAACTACAGCGGTCCTGGCTATAGTTACGGCCGCCGTTCACCGGGGCTTCGGTTTGGAGCTACGCCTTTCGGCCTCACCCCTCCCCTTTACCTTCCGGCACTGGGCAGGCGTCAGCCCCTATACATCGCCTTTCGGCTTAGCAGAGACCTGTGTTTTTGTTAAACAGTCGCTTGGGCCCATTCACTGCGACCCCCTCGGGCTCGGTGGGCAAGCCACCTCACCCTACCGGGGCACCCCTTCTCCCGAAGTTACGGGGCTAAGTTGCCGAGTTCCTTGAGGAGGGTTCTCTCGCGCCCCTTGGCACGTTGTGTGCCTGCCTACCTGTGTCGGTTTGCGGTACGGGCGCCCAGGGATCTGGCCACGAAGCTTTTCTCGGCAGTGTGGGATCACTCACTTCGCGGGCGTCTCAATCCCGCTCGCACTCCCGTCTCGGCCTTGTCGGGGTCCCGGATTTGCCTAGGACCCCAGCCTACCCGGTTGGCCCGGCACGACCGGTCGCCGGTAGAGCTACCCTCCTGCGTCCCTCCGTGGCTCATAGCGATCCCTGAGCGGGGCCGGAATGTCGACCGGCTGTGCATCGGCTACGCCTTTCGGCCTCGCCTTAGCTCCCGCCTAACCTTACGCGGACGAACCTTCCGTAAGAACCCTTAGGCTTACGGGGGGCGGG
>Ga0101943_1000496_pt1 | contig 62595 bp, 57 predicted proteins | sample DewCreD2012metaG_5_FD_75244 | JGI IMG/M metagenome (GOLD analysis project Ga0101943, IMG submission 75244) | Hot spring sediment bacterial and archeal communities from British Columbia, Canada, to study Microbial Dark Matter (Phase II) - Dewar... ... | reverse complement strand
GTCGCTTCTGCAGAGCCTTGGCGTAAACCTTTTCGCGGAACTTGGCGAAGGCGTCGCGGGCGGGTTCCTCGCTGTCGGCGATGATCCGCCCTGGCCGAGCGTGGTCGACGGCATCGGCCACCTTGGTCAGCAACTCCTCGAAATCGGCCCGCAACTCTTGCATCAGCTCGGCACGATTCAGTTTCGGCGTTGTGTCCATAGCGAACTCCTCCAAACAACAGGAATGGGCTTATCTATTTTGCCACAGCTCCCCAGCCAGCGCCAGATTTATTTGTCAGACCCGTGGCGGGAGAGCTAAAGCCGGGCGACCGAATCGTAGGCTTAGACCTCCATGAGAGCGTGGCGGTCACGGCGCTGCGGCTGACCGGTCGGCAGGAGAAGCTCTACAATCTCCGTGTTGCGGACTATCACACCTACTTCGTCGGCGACACCGCGTGGGCCTTCGCCCTCTGGGCGCATAATTCGTACGATGCCCCAGGCAGCGGTTTGGCCAGAAATGCGCCGGAAGGGGGTGGGTTTGCCCATGGTATCACCGCAGAGGAAATCACAGCAATTAACCGTCGATTCGGGGGCATAACGACTCTGACCGGCGATGTCTCGACGGTTCTAGCGAACGCTGTACGCTGGGAAGGTTTCTGGAATAAGTGTGCCTGCATCATTCGGGACATCGCTGGTCGGCACATGTTCAATGACGCCAATAAGAGAACTGCTCATGCGGTTGTAGAAGAACTGATGAGGCGTAACAGTATTACCACTGGAGTTTCGTCTGACCAGATACGAAAGGTGATCGAGCGAGTCGCCAGAGGTGAACTGCGAGAGGTGGAGGATATTGCTCGGGCGTTGAGAGGATTCTAGCAATGGAACAGAGCAGCGTGAGGGCTGAAGCAGCTAGGGTTGTGCGAGACATTGGATTGGCGAACATTCCGCCTGACTGGAGTGGCTGCGATGCCGTCTGGTGCGTGTTTGAGGAGATGGCTAACAGTGGCTCCACGGTGGTCATCAAAATCGATGGACAGCGGACGAAGCCTGAAGACACTGGGCGGTACACCGTGGTTATATCCGGAGGCCCGCTCGGAGAGGACTTCTTTCGTCAGGACACTGCGGTACTTGAAGAAGGACTGGCAAATGCAATCCTATACTACGCTCGCAAGTGTTGGATCAAAGCGTAGCGATCCAAAGCACTGAACTTCAGGACGGCTGCTGAACCGAGAGCCTTGTTCTCTCATAGTTGCCCATAGCAGGTCGTCGATTTCTCCACCTCCACGCAGTCCCACTCACCCCCCGGTTGAAGGAGCTACCCGCCTGGTGTAAGTCAGCCTAGGCTGGACGGCGGCGGGGGAGCTGAAACCGGGTGATCGCGTTGTAGTCTTGGACCCGCGGGAGAGCGTGGCGGTCACGGCGCTGCGGCTGACCGGACGGCAGGAGAAGCTGTACAATCTCCGTGTTGCGGACTACCACACCTACTTCGTCGGCGATGCGGCATGGGCTTCGCCCTCTGGGCGCATAATACCTATAACGACACTTTCTTTACAGCCTATCCAGAATTGCGAGGAAGAGTATGGGTTCACCATGCTATTCCCCAGGCTGTACTAAAAAAGTATCCTGGTCGATTTACGGAGATGGAAACTCATGCACTTTCTAACCTACGTAGTATTCCAAAAGAGATAAATCAGACATTACATTTATCCTTCTTAGCTAAAGCCTAGTACATGTTCTATAAAAAATATCCGAATGCAACAAGAGACATGATAGAGCATTATGCCGATCTGCTCGATCGCTGGGTTGACCATCTATTCCTACCACCTCGGAGATTCCTATGACCACATATTACATCATCGAGCCTGGAGTACCAGGTGAATTGGGCGAGAAAACCATTCTAGACTATTCAACAGACCCACCCTACAAAGTTGTGAAGTTAGAATGTTTGTTTTATGTATTGTTAGATGATGACATCCTTGAGATACATCCTTGCTTTATTGTTACAGAGAGACTGCGTAAGGCATTAGAGCAGTTTCAAGGGACTGGTTATCGATTTGATGATGTAGAGATTACTACAGATGAACAGTTTGCAGAATTTTATCCAGACTTGAAGTTGCCGAATTATTATTGGATGAAGATATATGGTAATCCAGGTATTGACGATGCTGGTTTAACAAAACGTCATGATTTAGTTGTGAGTGATCGTCTACTTGATATCTTACGTCGTTTCAACATTCAGCATTGCACTATTAGGAGAAGGCCATTTCGAACAACTTAGAGCAACCTATGGCAACCGATACGTTGGCGACCGGGAGGATAAGATGGCACGGAGGAAGCTTCACACTATTGAAAATATCATTGTAGAGATTACTCCGCCCTGTTTGGAAGGAGCTCTTTTTCCTCGCTACGACCGAGAAACAGACTACGTAACCCTCGATAGTCTGATTCTGCCACCGTGTCCCTATGGTGTGAATATAGACAACATAATCATTCCCGATTTCAACTCACATCGCATGCTGGCGAGTGTAGAAAATGGGATACCGAGAAAGTTGTGGGAATCCGATGAGCTTCCCATCTTGCCAGCGGCGGTACAGGAGGGATCGCTCACCCTAGCGAATCCTGATATCGAAAACAGCAATTTTATGATCCCACCAGAGTTTGCTGTCTACACGACACCTGATCGCCAAACGGGTGTACTTCGTTTCGGCAAGTTCGACACGCCACTGATATTGGTGCAACTTTCTGTTGCTTGTCAGGCGATTGTGTCTGCATCGAAGGTGGTGGGTTTTCTTTTCGAGCTTCCTGAGGGGGCGCGAAAGATCCACAGGCGTCGGCGTTAGCAGAGGTAGTATCGGCAGGAGAAGCTGTACAATCTCCGTGTTGCGGACTACCACACTTAGCCCAGGCCGACATCTTGGAAAAGAGAGGCGTCCTAGTTGTGCGGGGATGACGCAGAGGGCAGCGCAGTTAGGGGCGGATAGGGGTGGTCAGGGAGCAACATATCCCTTAGAAGGATTGGGGCGGGGAATATAAGGCCACAACACATACCACTCAATGGTGTTGTGGCCTAATGTCACTGACCCTATCGGGATTCGATTTAGCCCAAAATCCTCTTGTTTTTCGCACTTCTCACCCCCAAAGCGGCACACTTTCCGGCACAGCAAAGCCAGTACAGTCAGGCGAGCATCTACAAGATGTAGATCAACGACTGTATACATGTACGTCCACTAGTAGACAAGGGATGGCAGAGCATCCGACAGTTTTTACCAGTCTGCCATCTGACCTAGAAGGACTAGCCGCTCTGTGGCCAACGCTCAGCGAGAGTATCCGCACTCTGCTGACTACCCTGATCCAGGCTCTCGGACGGTCCGAAAGCCAGCCAGCGGAACGGAACACATGGGAGAGAGAACCGTGAACCGACCTATCTTTGTCCGCGACAGCAAGGGCACTTACTGGCTCCAAAAACGTGATGACTCCATCTGGGGCTTCGCCCTGGTGACCGAGGACGGCCTCACGTTCCCCGACGGCTTCGGCAGCGGAGCGGAATGCAGGAAGTATGTCCGCGATGAGGAAGTGTCCCCAGAGGTCCGCCAACGCTTCGCCTGGATCATCGCAACAGAGGCGGACCTGCTCTCGTAGTGCAACCCCACCCCCGCCCCGGCGATGCAATGGTGGCACTTCCCCCCGTCATAATCCGCCACAACCCGCCAGAACCAGGGTAGAATGCCTTAGACACCGCCGCCCGGTTCAGGAGCTTGCCCCCATGCCCCGCCCCCGCCGTCCCGTCGATGAGTTGCTCCTCACCGCCCTGGCCGCTGGCCAGACCCAGCAGGCCGCTGCCCGCCTGGCCAAGTGCAGTGTGCGGACCGTGGAGCGACGGATGGCTGACCCCGCCTTTCGGGCAGCGTTGGAGGCGCAGCGGCAGCAGATGATGGAGTGGGTGCGGGGGGAGGTGAAGCAGGCGGCGATCCAAGCCCTGAACACTCTGAAGTTGCTCCTGGCTTCGGACAAGCATGAGGTGCGTTTGGAGGCGGCGGTGGCCTTGCTGCGTCAGGTTCCAAAGCGGTGGGACCGCTCCCAGCGGTGGGACCGCTCCCAGCGGCGGGACGGTTCCCAGCGGAGGCCGGTGCGGCGGCGGTCACTTCAGGGGCTGGGGCCGTTGGGGTTGGTAGAGAAACTGCGGCGGCGGGGGGCGCTGTCGTCCCTGGGATTGTTTGCCGCCCCCCCATCGCAGGGCATCGAGGCCCTCCTGCGGGGCTTGGCTTCCGCTCCGGCTGGTTCCGCCAAGGGTGGGACCGCTCCCAGCGGTGGGACTGCTCCTAGCGCTGGGACCGCTCCCAGCGGTGGGACCGCTCCCAGCGGCTTAGGGACTGGGAACAGATTCAGGCGTTCCTGACGGGAGAGCAAGGCTTCCGTGACTGAGCGGGAAGTTGAAGGCTCTAGCTTGTCGGGTGGGACAAGGATAGGGTACAATCGGCGCAGGAGCGGCTGCGGCAAGCGCTCCAGGCCGTAATGGAGGATGAAGACCTCTATCGGCGCTATCAAGAGTTTCTCAAGGAGCAGGAGTACAAGCGGCTCAGCGACCGGGTGGCCAGGGAGGTGGCCGCGATGGGTGCCGAGCGGTTTGCCGAAGCCATCAAACGGTATCTGAAAGACAGCCCAGAACTCGCTAGGAGACTGATGGAAATGGTGCCGGAACTGAGAAAAGCAGCCTTCGAGGTGGCCAGCGAGAAGGAAATCGCCGACGCTGTGGTGAAGAAGGGAGCCGACAAGGTTGCCCAAGTAGCACCGGAACTGAGAAAAGCAGCCTTCGAGGTGGCCGCTCCAGAAGAGGTGGCCCGTGCCGCTGCGGAGAAGGATGCAGTGGTAACGGCTCGCGCCGCTGCGGAGAAGGATGCAGTGGTAACTGCCGTCACTGGCTTGGCAGCTCTGAAGATGGCCCCGGAGAAGATTGCGCAGCTACTCGCTGAGCAAGGGCACAAGGTCACTGTGGAGCAAATCCGTCAGATTCTGGGACAAGCCCAGTAATCACCTCTAGAGTCGATCCCGCTCTTTATCTATCGGGATAGACTATGGCTCAGGCCGACGACTTATCGGCCGTTCCTATTCCAGTTTTGCTCTTGACTGCGCAAGCTTATGGGAACAGGCTTCCTGATGGTCAGGTGTTTCCATCGTCAAACGGAGCAAAAAGATAGCAGGAAGTAGGAAAATTGACAATGCCACCCTACTAGGCTTGCGCCGAGCGGTGGGGACGGGATAGGATAGGGGTGGATTCCGCGACTTGTCGTCACGGATGGCCAACCTCACCTCCGGGGCGGTTGCACTCCAGCAGCCGCCCTCTTTTATTGGCTGACATAGCGGGAGGCGCACCACCGCAGGGGCGGCCTGAGAGTGTCCGGGCAGTGGCCCACAGGGGGGCTGGCTTGGGACGGGGGGCTGGGCCTGGCCGCCGGCCTAGCGCCATCAGCGGGTGGGTGTTACAATGCTTGTAGCCGCTTTTTCCGATTGTGTCAGTAGGGCTAGCACGTAGTGGGCTTGATCGCGGGAATCAAGCCTGAGAAGCAGCTCAGACCGGCCAGTGTTCCGCAAGGGGAGCTGGTCGGTTGGTTTTTTGGGCGGCGGTAGGACCACTCCCAAGTGGATAGCGCCCCTGCCACTTCTGGCGAATGTTTAGCAGTTCTAGTCCCACTCAGAGGACTGCTAAGCGATCTATTCCTGCCTAACAAAGACCGAGATGCAATGATATGCCAAACTTTGCAATTTCAAGCAGCAACTCCATAGATTACTAAAACTGAATAAATCCACTTTCTTTATCGAAAATTACAAAAAACAGCATCACAGGTAGCTAAAACTGACTAAAAACTGCTTCATGAACGAAAAAAAATGTGAAGTATTCGTCGTTTTTTATATCATTTCCCACTTTTTCCATAAATCCCTCCGGGAAATACGATCAATTTCTCAAGTAGGCGCTATTACTAACTACGGAAGCGCACAGTTGCTTGTGCCGGCATCCTGGTGTTAGAAACAATGGAGGATCTATGGAACGGGCACTGTTATCAGTAAGGGAAGCCGCAAACTACCTCGGTATTTCCTCACGTCTGCTTTGGCAACTTACATGTCCCCGTGGTCCGATCCCCTGTGTAAGGCTTGGGACCGGAAACCCGAAATACAGCCGGGTCTTGTACTCCATCGAAGCTCTTGATGCCTGGATTCGCGAGCAGTTGAAGGGACAAGCGAAAGGAGGCGCCGGCAGTGAGTGAACTCCTTCAAGCGGCCCTGGAACTGGCCGAGCTGGGATACGCCGTCCTTCCCCTGCGGCCCGGAGAGAAGGTTCCCCTGTTGCAGGGAGGTTACAAGATCGCGAGCACTGAGCCAAAGACGATCCGCGAGTGGTGGTCTCGGCGGCCCGATGCGAACGTTGGTATCTCTACCTCCCATCTCATCGTCATCGATCTTGACGCGCCCGCCGGATTAGGCTGGCCGGATGACGGACCGCTCAATCAGGAGCTTCAGGACCGAGCGGGTGCGGTGGTGCGCTCGCCTCGCGGGGGCCTGCATTTGTACTTCGCCACCCAGGAGTTGGCGGAGATCCGCTGCTCCGCTGGACAGTTGGGGGAGGGGGTGGACGTGCGTGCCGTTGGAGGGCATATTGTCACCCCGCCGTCCCGCACCGCAAACGGCCGCTACGAGTGGCTCCGCAAGCCGCCGCCGTGTGACGAACTGCCGGAACCACCAGTCTGGCTCCTGGAACGGTTGGCCGAACAACCCCGACCGCCCGCCCCAGTCGCCGCCGTGTCTGTCAGTGTCAACGGGGCGGCGCTCAACGGCACGGCTAACGGTCACATCACCGCTGGGTCGGAGGGGGCCCGCATCCCCGAAGGGCGGCGGAAAACGACCCTTGTCGCGCTTGCGGGGAAGCTACGCGACAAGGGGATGTCCCTGGAGGCAATCCGGGCGGCCCTCATCACAGAGAACCGGACGCGATGCACACCGCCGCTGCCCGAAAGCGAGGTGGAGGACATTTTGAGGTCCGCGGCGCGGTGGCGGCCGGGACATCTGCCTGCGCCCGCGGATGATGGAGACGTGTGCCTGGCTGAGCTCCAAGAGCGGGAAGTGGACTGGCTGTGGCCAGATCGCTTCCCCCTGGGTTTCGTCTCCCTCCTCGCAGGCCGCCAGGGGCTGGGGAAATCGCTACTGGCGCTGGACATCGCGGGCCGGATCACCACCGGCAGCCCTTGGCCCGACGGTTCCGGCGTTGCGCCGCAGGGCGGGGTCGTCATCGTCAACCTGGAGGATGACGCCGCCCGCGTCCTGAAGCCCCGCTTGCGGGCCGCTGGTGCGGACGTGAACAGGGTCCGGGCCGTCACGACCCCGCTGGACACTTTCGAGGTGGAGAGGGCCGCCCGTATCATCGACCGCACGCCGGACTGTCGTTTGCTGATCATCGACCCTATTGGGAATCACCTGGGCGCTCAAACCGATGCCTTCCGCGATAACGCGGTGAGGGCGGCACTTTCGCCCCTGGCCGAGCTGGCGAAAGAGAAAAACCTGGCGATTTTGGTCGTCGCCCACCTCCGCAAGGCCGCCGCCGATGCAGCCGATTCCCAGGTGCTCGGCTCGGTCGCCTTTACCGCATTGGCACGGGCTGTGTGGCACGTCCTGCCGGGGGAGAAACCCCACGATGGGGAGCGGGTCCTGGCCAGTGGAAAAATGAATCTCGCGCGCCCCGCGCCTGGCCTGGAGTTCCGCATTACCGGCACGCCCCCGGTTCTGGCCTGGGGCGGGCAGCTGCCGCCAGAGCGGACCGCGGACGTAATCCTGGCCGAGCAACGGGCTGCCAAAGAGGAAGCCCAGCCTGGCCGTCCCCCAACAGAGCTTCAGGAAGCCACGGAATTCCTGGAGGTTGTCCTGCGCCGCGGGCCGCTTTCGGCACGTGACATTTTCGCTCAGGCCCGCGCGGCCGGGATCGCTCAGAAAACACTACATCGCGCCAAGGCTCGGCTGGGAATCCGCCCCCGCCAGATGGCGAACGGGTGGGTATGGGCGCTGCCAGGGTGGAAGCCCGCCCCCGAAGCCGTAGCCCAGCTTTTCGATCAATAACTAACTGGAACAAAAGATGTTGAACCCTCTACATACATGCTGCGACTGTGAGACTCGGAATTTTGGCCATCTGGGTCAGGTGGCCAGAATTCCAAAAGAGGAAAACCCTGGAAATCCACGGGTTTGCCGGACCAGATGGCCAAAATTCCCTATATATAAGCGAATTTTGGCCATCTGACCCCCTGGGAGGTTTGTATGTGTGTACCCTTATCAGTGTGTTACTAACATGTAGGAGGTTCCCATGACGAAGCCGTTGAACAAAACCGAAGCCGTTCCCGTGATTCGGAAGTTGCTGGCCGCAGGCGTTTTGTCGAAAGTGCGGCAAACGCCAGTGGAGAGTGAATGGGGGCTGGAAGGGGAGTTGCTGGAAGCGGCGCGCCGCCTGCATGCCCACCCCGAATGGCTCCAATGGCTCGCCGCCGCGGCTGACGCCCCGCCAGCAGCCGACGTGCAAAAGTGCCGCGACCGTTGGTTCCAACTCAGGGAGGCGCTGGCTGATTTTGACCTGGCCATGTGGCAGGCCGCCAACCGGCGGGGGATTCGGGGTGACCTGGAGGTCGAGTGCTTGTATTACCAGTGGCACGAGAAAGAGTGGCTGGAGGGCTGGCTCCAGCGGATGCGGGAGTTGATCAACACTTTTCATCTTTCGGATCGCCTCCCGCGCCGGAAAAAATAATCCCCTCGCCCCGGCTTGTTCCCCCTTCCTTCCCGTGGTACTCTGTGTTTTCGGAGGCACCTATGGCCAGCATTGGGAATGATGCCAACGGTCGCAAGCGCATCCTGTTCCTTGACCCGCGCGATGGGAAGCGGAAAACGGTGCGGCTGGGCAAGTGCGACAAGCGAACAGCTCAAGCTATCGCTATCCATATCGAAGCTTTACTCGCGGCTCAGGTTCGCGGCTTGCCAATTCCCCCAGACACGGCAACGTGGCTGAAGGAATTGCATGGCGAGCTGCGCGAGAAGCTGGTGAAGCTGGGGCTTGTCGAAGCGCCGAAGTGCATGACGCTGGGGGAGTTTCTCCAGTCCTATCTGGAGCGGCACACGCACGTCAAAGAGGCCAGTCGGGGCGTGATTGCTCAGACTGTCCGGAATCTGCTAACTTACTTCGGGGAGGATTGCCGGATCGATTCCATCACAGCAGGTCAGGCTGACGACTTTCGCAAATGGCTGCTGGCGGGGGGACGTTCGCCGCGGCAACCCAAAAAGCCCAAGGCCCTGGCTCCGGCGACGGTGCATCGGCGACTAGGGCATTGTCGCAGCATCTTTGCCGACGCCGTGCGTCAGAAACTGATTGCAGAGAGTCCCTTCGCGGGGATCAAGCGACCGGAGGCCCGCAATCGGGATCGCCAGGCTTATGTTCCCGCTGACGTAATAGAGCGGCTGATCCGGGAACAAGCCCCATCGGCGGAGTGGCGCTTGCTCCTGGCTCTTGCTCGCTACTTGGGCTTGCGAGTGCCGAGTGAGCCATTCTCTCTCACGTGGGACTGTGTGGATTGGGAGAAACAGCGCCTCCGAGTCCCCAGTCCGAAAACTGAGCGGAGCGGCAAGGGCTTTCGGGTGGTGCCGATTCTACCGCAAGTGCTGCCGTATCTCCAGGAAGTCTGGGATCAAGCCCCGGAGGGGAGCATCTACATCTTTCACCACTTGCGGCAGCGGGAGAGTGCCAAGGCGGCGGATAGGGGCTTCTGGGGGAGCGTGAATCTGCGGACACACTTCCTGCGGATGCTCAAGCGGGCGGGAATCCGGCCCTGGCCGCGCCTGTGGCACAACCTGCGGGCCTCGGCTCAGACGGACCTGGCCAACACTTTTCCGGATCACGTTGTCTGTGAGTGGCTGGGGAATACGGCGGCGGTAGCCCAAGATCACTATCTCCAGGTCACGGATGCCCACTTCGACCTCGCCCGCCAGTGGGGCGGTCCGCTGGGAGCGGTCCCACCGCCGACAAGATCGGCATCTTGTCTCCATACTCCCATCTTGTCAGGCGGCACAGAAAGCGGCACACAGGCGGCACAGTTTGCGGCACAGCAGAATACGGAAGTACAGTGTGCTATATGGCGCAGGGAGTCGCAAGAGCTTGGAATTGAGGATGTTACGCATCGTGTTGCATCATCGTGCAGTACGGTGCCAAGTCAAAAGTTGACCCTATCGGGATTCGAACCCGAGTTTTAGCCTTGAGAGGGCTACGTCCTAGACCACTAGACGATAGGGCCGTAAGGGAGACATCCCGTAAGAAACTCTATATCTTGTTACGCACAACCCTCGGTTAGGTCAAGGGGGAAAGCTAAACAGAAAACTCTCGCCGCCCCCTTCCCCACTGAACCCCGCCTTAGGGAAACCCCGCTACCCCTGCTACCCCCACCCATACTTCCGAAGCGGTAGTAGTCTGATCCCTAAGTCCGATTTTCCACATTCCCTATCTCCCACAATGGTCAATTCCTGGGTTTTGGAGTTGACCGCTTGGAACCTGCCCTTCACATCGCAGGTAGCTGCACTCCCCTATCCGTGGTGCGCAGCGCAGAATCCTATCATTTCCCCCCATCTCCCCTGGAGTTTCGTCATGAAGTCGCGGCTTCCCTCTCTTGGAGGCGTTGGTTGTTTTCCGCCCGTTCTGCTCGCACCCTCCGGCGGGCAACGACCCTGCATTTCGAAGCATTGGAAGATCGCACCACACCGTCGGTCCTAGGGGTGAGAGTGATCCAAGACATCGCCACCGGTTCGGGAGCGTCCTAGCCAGCCTACTTCACCGAGGTCAACGGCGTCATTTACTTTGCTGCGACGGATGCCAGTGGGGATCGGGAACTGTGGCGGACGGATGGGACGACGGTGGGCACCTATCGCATGGTCGACATCAATCCCAGCGGCAGCGCCAACCCCCGGAACTTGATCAACGTGAACGGAACGCTGTTTTTCTGTGCCGATGATGGAAGCCACGGAACAGAGTTGTGGCGAACGGCGATCACGACCACGCTGACCATTACCAATGGCAACAATCAAAGCACGACGGTGAGCAACTCCTTCGGCACTCCCTTAGTGGTTCAGGTGTTGGATCAGTTCGGTGAGCCGATGGAAGGTGTCTCTGCCACCTTCACCGCTCCCAGCAATGGGGCCAGTCCTTATTTAGTGGCAACAGCACCATCACGGTGACGACGGATGCTAACGGCCAAGCCTCAGGGAATGCCAGTACCAATACCGTGGCGGGCAGCTACACTGTCACGGCAACCGTGGGAAGTCTCAACGCCAGCTTCTCATTGGTGAACGATCCGGGACCCTTGGGCCAGTTGGTGTTCAAGATTCAGCCGCCGGCGACGGTGAGTGTGGACCAGCGGTTCCGGCTGCAGGTGCAGTTGCGGGATCAGTTTGGGAATGCGGTACGGCTGCCGAATGTGGCGGTGCGGCTCAGGTTGCTATCGGGCAGCGGGCCGGGATGCTGGTCAAGCGGACGAGTGCTAACGCTTGGCGACGTTTGGCGACCTGGTGCTGTCCCAGCCGGGACGTTACCGTTTGGTAGCCCGCTTGGGGAACGGCTTGCAGGTCCTCTCGCGGGCGATCGCGGTAAGTTGAGCCAGACGTGCCGGAGATGGCGCAAGGACAGCGTGGGGGTTGGGAACTCTAACCCAGCCAATTCCCACCCCTCCCTGGTTTCCGCGATTACTCCCATGCCCCATACAGAAACACCGTTGCGAGAATCATTCGGTTGATGGGAAAGGGAGTTACACACCTCACCGCATCGGGAGGAAAACGGTATCAGTCCTGTTTTCTGTGGTGAAGAGGCCCGTTGGGTACCAAATTATTGTCTCAGCATAATCGATCTTCTTGGAAAATTTGCACTTCCGTGGAACTTTGAGCTGGAATCTAACGACCAATAAGAGCATGAATTGTCAGGGGGATACAGGAAGACCTAGCCTTATTGGAACCGAGGTAAGGCAGTCGATGCCGCCTAAGAAAAATACTTCTGGTAACTTTCTACATCGGACTCGTATTCTCCCTGAGGCATGCTGCCTAGGTGAAAGCCCAGTAGGCCAGGCTCATGTCCACATTATGTCGTGTGATGTATCCCAGATGTTACGGCCCAAAGAAGGAGGGAATTGTTTAGATGTCTCTCCTGCGGTAACAAGACACCCAAGGAACGTGAGGAGAGGTCGTGGGGTAACAAAAAAGGCGACCGGTCGCTGACCCCTGAACCGTCGCCCATTCAGCTCAGAGATCGCAACCGGTCTATTAGCATAATAGCGGTCGACGGGAAGAAGTCAAGAATTTTTTCGGCGAATTTTTCGACAGATGTCGGGGAAATGTCGAAAAAACAGACAGCTATGGAATGCGCATAAGTCCGAGAAACGAATGGAGTGCAATTACAAATAACTTTTTGTTGCGGAAGAAGTTGCAGCGAATTGAGACAATGTCGAGGGGTTATGGCACACGGATTGCGGTAAGCTCTATTGGCAGCAGGGGAACAACACAGAAACTCAAAAAACGCGATAAAAAGAGTTTTGGTAAGCCCAAATTATCGCTAGAGTGGAAATAAAGTTCCGGTTCGCCTACGGAACGCCGCCCGTGTGGGAATCGCCCTTTTTGCCTACCTCCCACACGGGCGATGATTTTTTGTAGGTTTCTTGCCATCGTCCCTGTGGCACCGCCCCTCCATTCCTCCTCCTCTAGCAGCCTTCTGGTTTCCTTACGCAGCCTTCCGGTGCGTCCCGTCACGGCGAGGTCTCCCCAACAAAATCGACGAGAGGCTGGACAGGGAATACTAGCAGGAAAGAACACGTTTTTCTTCGCACCTAACGGAGCGGAAAAAATTTCCAGAAATGGATTTGACTTCTGCCGATTTATGGTTCATATTTACAGTATATGGGAACCGCGGAGGCTCAACCGACCCAAAGCGTGAGACGTAAGGAGGGGGGATCGAGTGGTGCAGGAAGGAATGGAAAGTCACAACTGCGGCAGGTCCTGTGCGGCGGAATGGGAGACTCAACGAGAAGTCGGAACTGGACAAGCGGGGCTGTTGTGCTAGTATGCCAGAGAAGCGGAGGAACTGTCCGGTGCCGAAGATCACTCATCAGGCCGTTGGAATCGCCATTGCCGCGGCGCGGGGAGCGCGCCACGTGGTCGTGATTGCCGGCGTTGGGTGAGGGAGCGGGGTCGGACAGGGCCGCCAAGGTGATACCAGAATGACAACGACCCCGGTGAACATCGCCGGGGTTTTTTCGTGAGTGTCAGACTCTCGCTCTGGAAGAAGGGACCAGGAGAAGCGGGATATGCGGATCGTTATATACGACACAACATTGCGTGATGGGAGTCAGGGAGAAGGCGTCAATTTCTCCCTTCAGGATAAGCTCTTGCTCACGCGCCGATTGGACGAGTTCGGTATCGATTACATTGAGGGAGGGTATCCGCTTTCCAATCCGAAGGATGCCGAGTATTTCCAAGCCGTTCAGGAGTTGACGTTACGCCATGCCCGTGTCGTGGCCTTTGGCATGACGCGTAAGAAACACACCGCGGTGGAGGACGATACCGGCCTGCGAGCGCTTTTGGGCGCCGGGACTGCTGTGGTCACTCTGGTCGGCAAAACGTGGGATTATCACGTCACTCACGTCCTCGGAACGACTTTAGATGAGAACCTGCGCATGATCGAGGATTCGGTTCGGTATTGCCGGCGTCAGGGCCGGGAGGTGTTTTACGATGCCGAGCATTTCTTCGACGGCTGGAAGGCCAATCCCGATTATGCCTTGAAAACGGTGCAAGCGGCGGCAGAGGGTGGTGCATCCACCATCATCCTGTGTGACACCAACGGAGGAACGATGCCGGAGATGATCGCCGAGGCGGTGGCCGCCGTGCGACGAGCGCTTCCCTGTGCCATCGGCATTCACTGCCACAATGATTGCGATTTGGCCGTGGCCAATTCCCTCGCCGCCGTCCGAGCGGGAGCCACGCAGGTGCAGGGGACTATCAACGGCCTTGGCGAACGCTGCGGCAATGCTGACCTGATCAGCATCATTGCCAATTTAGCTCTGAAGTACGGTTACGAGGTGTTGCAACCGTCGAGTTTACAGCGACTCACGGAAATCTCCCGCTATGTGTACGAGTTGGCTAATATGAATTTCCGTTCCAATCAACCCTTTGTCGGCAGCAGCGCCTTTGCCCACAAAGGAGGAATGCACACACATGCCGTCAACCGCGATCCAGCCACTTACGAACACATCCGGCCCGAAATGGTCGGCAATGAACGGCGCATTCTGGTCTCTGAGTTATCCGGCCATTCGACCATTCTGACCAAAACCATGAAATACCGCCTGCATCATGACAAGGCCCTGTTGACGCAGATACTCAATCAGGTGCAGGACCTGGAAAATGCGGGGTACGAGTTCGAAGCGGCGGAGGCCTCCTTCGACCTGCTCGTCAAGAAAGCGGCGGGATTATACCGCCCCTGGTTTGAACGCTTGGCTTACCGGGTCAACATCGAACATGACAGCGAACGCGCACCCGTGACAGAGGCAACGGTCAAGGTCCGCATCGGAGATCAGATTGCCCATACGGTCAGCGAAGGCGATGGTCCGGTCAATGCCTTGGACGGAGCGTTGCGGAAAGCGCTGACTCCCGCCTATCCCCGCTTGCAGGAGATGCAACTGGTCGATTACAAGGTGCGTGTGGTCAACGCTCGGGAAGGTACAGCCGCCCGCGTCCGCGTCGTCATCGAATCCCGCGATGCCACCGATGTCTGGGGGACCGTAGGCGTGAGCGAAAACATCATCGAAGCCAGTTGGTTGGCCCTCGTGGACAGCATTGAATACAAGCTGTTCAAAGATAGCGAAACTGAAGGCGCCGGGCGCGATCACCCAGCGGGCGGTTCGGATGTCTAATCCGTCGGATGTTTTTCTCTGAGTTCAGAGCAGGAGCAAGCGCAGATATGGCCATGGAGTTACCCAAAGCCTACGATCCGAAACTGGCCCAGCAGCAGTGGCTGCGTTTCTGGGAGGAACGGGGATATTTTCACAGCGATCCCGATCCGCAGCGGCCAGCCTTCACCATCGTGATTCCTCCCCCGAATGTCACGGGTGCCCTGCACATGGGGCATGCTCTGAATAACACGCTTCAGGATGTGTTGATCCGCTGGCGTCGCATGCAAGGGTATAACGCCTTGTGGATTCCTGGCACAGATCACGCCGGGATTGCTACCCAGTCGGTCGTGGAACGCCTCATCTACCAGCAAGAGAAAAAGACCCGGCATGACTTGGGCCGCGAGGCGCTCGTGCAACGCATCTGGGCGTGGAAGGACAAGTACGAGGCTCGTATTCTGGCCCAGTTGCAACAGATGGGCGCAAGCTGCGACTACCGCCGGACCCGATTCACATTGGACCCTGTCTGCGCCCGTGCGGTGCGGGAAACCTTCTTTCGCATGTTTCGGGACGGTTACATCTACCGCGGTAAGCGCCTGGTTAACTGGGATACGCAACTGCAAACCTCAGTTGCCGATGATGAAACCTACACCGAAGAAACCCCCGGCTTCTTCTGGACGTTCAAATATCCCGTAGAGGGGATGCCCGACACCTATATCCGCTTCAGCACGACCCGCCCCGAAACCATGTTGGGCGACACCGCTGTCTGTGTCCATCCTGCCGATCCCCGCTATCAACATCTGATCGGCAAAACGGCAATCATCCCTCTCAACGGCCGGCGCATTCCCATCATCGCCGACGCGATTCTCGCGGATCCGAAGCTGGGAACCGGCTGCGTGAAGGTCACCCCCGCCCATGACCCGAATGACTACGCCTGCTGGCAGCGCCATCCGGAAATCGGAATGATCAACATCCTCAACCCCGATGGCACCCTCAACGAGAATGGCGGCGAGTTTGCCGGCATGGACCGCTATGCCGCCCGCGAGGCAGTTATCCGCAAGATGCAAGAATTGGGCTTTTACGAAGGATGCGAAGAGCGGCTCATCCCCTTGAAATACAGCGACCGCAGCAAGACACCCATCGAACCGTATCTTTCCGACCAGTGGTTCATCCGCATGGGAGACCGCGACGATGGCAAGCCTGGTTTGGCCCAACTAGCAATTGATGCAGTGACGAGCGGCAAAGTCCGTTTCTTCCCCGAACGATACAAGGAAGGTTATCTATCCTGGCTAGCGGAGAAGCGGGACTGGTGTATCAGCCGCCAACTGTGGTGGGGGCATCGGATTCCCGTGTGGTATGTGCGCGGGCCGGAGGACGCTATCCGCGCCGCCGAAGGACCTGATCTGGTGGCACACTATGATGCGGAACGGGAAGAGTGGCTGGTTTGTTCTCGTCAGGACATCGACACGAGCATGTTCGGCCCGGGTGTCTCCATCCGCCAGGACGAAGACGTACTGGACACCTGGTTTTCTTCGGCTTTGTGGCCCCACAGTACCCTCGGCTGGCCCGGTCCTGCATTGCCGGAAGACCGGCCCGATCGTGTCGCCCCGGACTGGCAGCAATTGCGGCCGTACTACTACCCCACCTCCGTCCTGGTCACCAGCCGGGACATCATCACCCTGTGGGTGGCACGGATGGTACTGGCCAGCCTCTACAACGTCGGGGAAGTACCTTTCCACCACGTTTACATTCACCCCAAGGTGCTCGACGGTTTTGGGGAAACCATGAGCAAGACCAAAGGCAACGGCGTCGATCCCCTCGACGTTATTGACATCTACGGAGTGGATGCCCTGCGTTACGGCATGGTCCATTTGGCAACAGAGACACAGGATAGCCGGATGCCGGTGGTCAACATCTGCCCGCACTGCCAGGCCCAGATTCCTGTGCGACAAGAACATATGTACATGCGCACGCGGAAAATCACCTGCCCGCAGTGTAAAAAGCCCTTCCGTCCCGGCGGCCCCTGGCCTTCCGACGACCCGGAGCTGCCTACCGCCAAACAAGGCTCTGATCGCTTTGAAGTTGGACGCAACTTCGCCAACAAACTCTGGAATGCCACCCGCTTCCTGCTCCTGAATCTGGAGGGCTACTCCCCGGCCCTGCTGACCTGGTCCGATTTGCCCACAGAAGACCGCTGGATTCTCTCCCGCTTAAGCCGGACGGCTCAGGATGTTACTGCCGCTCTCGAAGCCTACCGCTTCAGCGAAGTCAGCCGCCTCCTCTACGACTTCATCTGGTCCGAGTTCTGCGACTGGTACATCGAATTATCTAAAGGAAGGCTGAAAGAAGAAGCATCACGTCCTTTGGTTCAGCGAGTGCTTGTAGGTGTTCTCGATGCCATTTTGCGCCTGGTGCAACCGATCATGCCGTTCGTCGCCGAGTCGCTATGGCAGGCCCTGGGTCAGGTCGCCCCTCACCGGGGCTTACCGGCCCCCTCCCCCGCTGAGGAAAGCGTCGTGATCGCCCGCTGGCCGCTACTGCCGCCTCAATGGATCGATCCTCAAGTGGAACAACGTTTTGCCTTGCTACAAGACTTGGTTCGGGGAATCCGCGAACTTCGAGGCCGTTATCAAATGGACGAACGGACAAAAATCGATGTATTCGTCAAATGCAGTGAACAAACGGCGGAGGACCTCCAGTCGGTAGCAAGCTTTTTGGCTCCCTTGGCAGGTATCGGCCAATTACAAGCGGGGGCGGCAACCCAGAAACCCTCATTGGCTGGCAGCATCGTTCACCCCCAATTTGAGGCGTATGTCCCCCTCGCCGGTCTGATCGATCTGGCGGCTGAAGTACGCCGGCTCGAAAAACAACTGGCCGAAAAACGCAAGGCGTGCGAGACGGTCCAGTCCAAGTTGGCCAACGACAAATTTGTCCAGAATGCGCCGCCGGAGATCGTGCAGCAACAACGAGAATTGCTCCATGACCTGACAAGGCAAATTGCCGCCTTGGAAGAAAACCTGCGCGAGTTGCAGGCAGCCGGGAAATGATCTCTATCCTCAACAACAACAGCTGTCCAGCGAGGCTAATCAATAGGAGCCGCCGAGCGAAGCCAGGGCTTCCTGCGGCGTAGCGTAGATCGCCCAGAGCATGTCCAGAGCCGTGGTTTGCAACAGCTCCCGAATCCGGGGATTCACCCCCGCGAGCACCAACTCGCTACCCCGCGGCTTGACAATCTCATGGCAGCGCAAGAGAAAGGTGATGAACGAAGAGCCGAAATACGACACATCCGACAAGTCCACCACAATATGTCCCGGCGGATCCCGGCGCAAAGGTTCCAGGACCATTTGGGCAGCCGGCTCCAATAGAGTCTCAGCCAGGTGTTCCACTTGGGCAGATGGCACAATCACCGCCACATCGCCGTGGCGACGGACCTGAAAGAACTCCTCGCTCCAATCCATCTCCCCCGCCATAGTGCTCTCCTGGGGACGCACCGGTCAATCTCCTTCTAAGTGACTCCAGACTAACCACTCGTCCGGCTCCTTGCAAGCAGTCCCGCCGCCGTTTCTTTTTCCGCCTTTATCTTCCCCTCATTCCCCTAAGCCGAACATTTCAATCACCAGCCCTCTGATGCCGCCAGGCCAAACGCCACCGTCTCCGCTCATCGCTGACATTGCCCGCCCCAGACTCAACAGGAGAATAGGTCGTCCCTGACGACTCTCTTATCCTAATCCTATGCGAACCCAACAGTCCGTTTCCTGATCGCCTTTGGGTTGGTATTCAACACTGTGCATACCTGGAGATGAAAGAGCTTCCTCCACCCAGCGGCGGCGTCGTTTTCCACCGGACCAAAACCAACATTATCCCTGAGGGTTGTAGTGTTTTCCCAACCTTTTGCTCTTCCATTAGCCATTCGTTGAGTTAGAATCGATAGAGGATGTAGATACAACGGGAAGTAGCGGGAGATTGCCGATGCCCTACAGCGCCGAAGTCAGCCGCCGAAATCCCACCTGCTTTTTGTTTATGATTGATCAATCCGGCTCTATGAGTGACCCCTGCCCTGGTTTTGAAAACCGGAGTAAAGCCGAATATGTCGCCGATGTCGTCAATCGCATCTTCCAGAATCTGATCTTGCGCTGCGCCAAGGCCGAAGGAGTGCGGGACTACTTTCACATTGGCGTGCTGGGATACGGTGCTCACGTTGGGCGAGCCTTGGGAGGTGAGTTGGCAAACCATTCAGATGACCTGATTCCCATCAGTAAAATTGCGGAGCATCCAATCCGTGTCGAAGAGCGAATGAAAAGGTCGCCGGATGGAGCAGGCGGCATTTACGAAGAACCTTACAAGTTCGCGGTTTTCTTGGAGCCTGTCGCGAGCGGCTCGACTCCGATGACAGAAGCGATGAGACAAGCTTACTACATCGTGGAGAGATTTTGCAAAGAGCATCCCGACTCTTTCCCGCCGGTTGTGCTTAATCTGACCGATGGGGAACCGACCGACGGCAACCCCGAGCAAGACGCCCAATCCATCCGTGAGTTATTCACCAATGATGGCCAGGTGCTGCTGTTCAACCTGCACATCTCGTCCAGTAACGCCAAGCCGATCCAGTATCCCGTGACGGACGCGGGACTGCCAGATGATGCGGCTCGGATGCTCTACCGGATGTCGAGTGTGATGCCGCCAATGTTTGTCGCCGCAGCTCAGGAGCGCAAACTGCCGGCCCAAGAAGGCTCTCGTGGTTACGTTTTCAATGCTGATGCCGTCGCCATCGCCCAATTTCTGGATATTGGTACGCGAGTGGACCGCCAGATGCGCTAATCTCCTCCTACTTTTCCGGGCCTATGAAATTGGAAGTACGAGTATATTGGATGCCCAAGACGGGAAATACCAAGGCAGAATACGAGGATGCTTTCGCCTTCCACCCCAAGAAAAGTGATCGGGCAGGGAGCGATGGCTGTTCTCAGGACGAGCAGGTCCCATCAGAGGGGGATCAAGGGGGGGATCATTTCCAACATTGCGAGGTTCAACTTCGGTCAGAAGACACCTTTCGGGCGGCCATAGCTGATGGAGCCACGGAAAGCACGTGGGCGAAATCGTGGGCGGAGCATCTGGTCCAGGCGTATGTCCAGGGGCATTTTTCCTCACCAGGAGAAGTGTACGACAAGCGAATCCATGAGGCCTGGTATCAGCAGCAACGCAACCAAATCAATAAGAGACCGACAAGCGACCAGTGGTACCTCGAGGAGGGGTTACGTTGGGGTGCTCATGCCACTTTTCTGGGCGTCGAGTTTTCACATCAGGGCGGAGAGTGGTGCTGCCGTGCCAACGCTGTAGGGGATTGTTGTCTCTTCCACATTCGTGGCGACGGATTGTCCCGAGCGTTTCCCTTGGACGACCCCGGCGCCTTCAATTCCTCACCTGTACTCATCAGTACACGGCAAAGTGTATGCCCGGATCAGGGTGATCCTCACAACAACCCATCTTCGGACCGTTCGCCAATCGAGATAACGTGTCAAGAGGGGGATGAGTTTTGGCTGATGACCGACGCTCTGGCATGCTGGTTCCTCCGCGTTCAGAAAAGCGAGCCGGAAATCATCTCGCAAATCCAAAAGATCAGTAACTTTGACGAGTTTGAGAAGAGGATTCAGGAGGAACAAGGACGAAAAAATTTAAGGAACGACGACGTCACTTTGATGATTATTCGAATCAAGGACATGGAGTGCCCCCAAGAGTGGCTCGACAGCGCCGCACAAACTCATTTCGAATCGAGGGAAGGGACGTAGGGGGCTGCCAAGGAGTCGGAAGAATCGACAACTCCGGTCCCGCCGAACTTAGAGTCCAATGCCGCTTCGGAACCTTCCCCTCACTCCAGCCCGCCTGCTGAAGAGTCGGAGCAACCGACATCCGCCATACCGGAAACTTCAGAATAACTGGAATTTCAGGCCCTATCACAACCCAGACCGAGGCTAAAGTGGAGCACAGCAGGTTGCCGCAGGGAGCAGCCTTATTGGCCACACAAGTTGGCTCCGCAGCAATCCGGACGGGACAGAGGGTTAGCAAAGGGTGGGCGGATATTCGCAGATGGTGGGGTGGTAAGGGAGGGATCACGAAACCGGAATAGGAAAAGTCATCAGACAGCAGGATGCCATGACACGTCCAAGTTGTTATAATGTCATGCAAGTCAAGGGAGTTAGGGGTGTTTAATGGAGCAGGGGGCCACCCAGGAATCACCAAGACTGTTGAAGCTTTACTCCGTAATATGTTGAGTTCCTTGAGTTTAGATAAATCATCGATATACTGATATTTTGAAGAGGAACGGCGTGTCGGGTTCCGCGGGGGAGAACGCGGGTTGAAGTGGAGGCACAGGGATGGGAGTTTGATAAGCCGCTGGTGAGACAAGCGGACGGGAGATGAAAGTCGATGAGCAAAGCAACGCCGTTGTCGCGCCGTCCGAAGGTAGAGTTGGAGCGGATGGCTCGCCGCCGGGGAATCCGCGGCTGGGAAACGATGACGAAGACGGCCCTCGTGGCAGCCCTTCTGAAAGTTACGGGGGGTAGTAAAAAAGGACGGGTTACAGTCAAGTCCGCAGCCAAAGTCACCACACCTCGCCGAACTTCCTCGTCCCAGCGGCGTGCGTCAGGTGCCGGTTCAGCTAGTACGGCAAGCGCCAAGAGCCGCCGAGTGGCATCTCGCCACAAATCTACCCCGGCTCCTGCTTCCAGGAGCGGTAAGAAGACTGCAACAAATGACCGTGTTCCAGAGACTGCTGCTCCCCCGCGCCTTGGCAAAACACTTGCCCCAGCAGGAGAAAAGAGCCGGGAACCAGCGCAATCCACCGCTGGCAAGATGAAAAAAACTGCGTCCCCAACTGGCGGGGTTGACAAAGGACAAGCCGTCGACCTGGTAGGCGGCGGGGGGAGCAAGTTGGCAGCAGTGGTTTCCCGACCTAGCAGCGGTGGAATCGCATCGGCTACGGTGGCAGTACCGCCCCGCGTCAGCACTCCGCCAGCCAAAGATCGGGTTATTCTGACAGTCAATGATCCTTACTGGCTGCACGTCATGTGGGAGTTATCAGCTCAGTCTGTGCAGCGAGCGGAGGCGGCCTTGAAGCAAGACTGGTACGGAGCCAAACTCACCATCCGCCTCTGGGATGTCACCAGTCAGGACACCACGAGCACCTACGAAACGCCGCTCCAGGATATTCCGGTGGAAGAGGATGGCCACAACTGGTATATTCACGTGTCGCAACCGCCCCGAACTTATCGCGTCGACATCGGCTATATGTCCCGGCGGGGGGAATTCTTTGTCTTGGCGCGCTCCAATGTCGTCACCACACCCAAAGCTGGAACGCCGGAAGCCCTCGATGCGGGCTGGGAAACTGACCCCCGCAAGGCGGAGCGAATCGCAGCCATGTCCACCGGCTTTGAAAGCGCTGCTCATCCCCAGCTTAAAGCCATCTTCGAGGAACGGTTTCGCCGTCCCATCGGCTCGCCACGGGAAAGCGCGTTTGGCAGCGGCGCGACGCCACCTCATCACCTCAAGAAGTTCTACTTTGACTTGGATGCCCGGCTCATTGTCTTTGGCCGAACGGATCCGCAAGCTCATCTCACTCTGGGAAATGACCCCGTCGAATTGCGGCCAGATGGAACTTTTGTGATGGAGTTCAGCCTACCTGATAGCCGGCAGATCATCCCGGCTGTAGCTGTTTCTGCGGATGGGGTCGAAGAACGGACCATCGTTCTCGCCATCGAACGCAATACGAAATATCTGGAACCCATTATCCACGACCAGATCAGCGAAAACTGAGGGGAGTGAGCGTTCTGAATATCAAACCGCTGTGAGGCGCTCACCAAGCGGGTAAGGCCGCTGGTGGAGGTCACCGTTACTACTCGCTTGCGAGGACGGGTCGGATGTGGGAAATGCTGGCCGGGACTCCGTGGGAGGCCGCAGAGGAAGGCGTCGAGGAATGCCTGCTCCTGCGCTTTCAACGTCGGGCAATGGCAACCATCTTCGAGGTTGCTTTGCCAGCCGGTCATTCTCCGGCGCCGTGGGAAGCGGCGGAAGCAGCTCTAGACGCCATCGACTCCCTGGAAGCTCAGCTTACAGTCTATCGCGAAGATTCCGAAGTCTCGCGGATCAATGCAACGGCGGCCACAGAAGCCATCGAAGTCGAGTCCCGATTGTTCGACTTATTGGTTCGCTGTGTCCAATGGGGGCTGGCTAGCGGCGGAGCGTTCGACATTGCTTGTGGTGCTCTGATCAAAGCGTGGGGGTTCTACCGACGCATGGGTCGTGTCCCCTCGGCGGAAGAACGCATTCATGCGATGCAGTGCAGTGGTCTGCGCCACCTGGTATTGGACCCGGAACGGCGCTTGATCCGCTTTCGCCGCCAGGGTTTGGAGCTGAACTTGGGGTCTGTGGGAAAGGGGTATGCGTTGGACCAGGCCGGGGAGTGTTTGCGCCGGGATTGGGGGATCACGCAGGCTCTCTTGCACGGCGGGGGTAGCAGTATTCTCGCCCTGGGAACCTCACCGGCCTGTGAGCGAGGCTGGCCCATCCGCTTGCGGCATCCTCACGACCCTCATTGCCATTTAGGTACAGTGTACCTGCGGGATGCCGCTCTGGGAGTAAGTGCGACCACCTTTCAGTATTTCGAGTACCGCGGGCAAAGACTGGGACATGTTCTGGATCCCCGCTGTGGCTGGCCCGCCAGGGGGGTAGCTTGTGCGACTGCCATTGCTCCCACGGCGGCCCAAGCGGATGCCTTGTCCACCGCAGCTTTTGTCCTCGGCCCAGCCGGGGCCGAACGCCTGACACGCTTATATCCCGAAGTGACCCTCGTGGTGCTGCCAGAAAATGCCAGCGGCCAGGATCCCCATCATCCTCTACTCTTTCAGGGAAGCCAACGTTCCGCGAGCGAGTTTATTCCATCGCTCCCATCGCCCGGCGCCGAATCGGGATTAGGGACAGGAGTGCCATGATTCCGTTACCTGTGATTTATGTGGGTTTGGGCGGTTTACTGCTGGCCCTGGTCGTCGCCACAGCGTTCCAACGTGGCTCCCCGCGTGTTTTCTTCTTGCTGGCGCTGCGTCTGGCTATCGGCTGGCACTTTCTCTTTGAAGGCTTGCATAAAATCCACTCGCATTATGTCGGGCCGACGGAAACCAACCGCCCGTTCAGCAGTGCGGCGTATTTCCGCTCGGCGCCGGGGCCATTGGGACCGTTCATGCGGCGTCAATTCGAGGACCCGGAAGCGGTGATTGCGGCACGAGTCCGGCTTTCTTCCGTAAGCAATCCCGACCTGTTGCGGCGTTCCTCCCTGGAGGACCAAGCTGGTGCCTGCCCGCCTGCTGTAGCGGAAGAACTGGAGGCGCTCTTGCCCCAAGTGGAGGAGGCTGTCCGCCAGGAAGCCGAGCGGGAGTTGGCCGCCGCTGATAAAGAGGAAGCTCTCGGCCTGGCCCAAGCCACTACAGACACTGCGAAAGCTGAGGTGCGGCGCAAGGCAGAAACTGCCCGCACCGCTGCCCGGAAGAAACAGGACAATTACGGTTCCATCGCCCGGGAACGAGTCCAAGCCGCCAAAGCAGCCTATGCGCGTTGGGTTCATGGCGTGGAGCCCCGACCTACACGCATCAAATTCATCGGCAATGACGAGGTGCCTCTGACAGCACCGCAGCGGCTCGCATACTTGGACCACCTCCGGCAAGCCCTTCAAGAGGCAGAAGATCGACTCCGCCTGGGATTGGGTCAGGGTTATGGAATTGAACAGAAGCGTGTCACCGAATTGCAGAGCGATTATTACAATGCACTGTCCGACCTGGCACGTGATGCTCAAGCCTTTGTCGAGGAATTGAAGAAGGAACTGCTCGGTGACGCCTGGACGCCCCCGCCACCGACTCGGAGTCGTGGGGATCTTCTCGATCGTGTAACCATGTGGTTTCTGGTGGTTATCGGAACCTTGCTGCTGGTGGGCTTGTTCACCCCCTTGGCTTGCCTCGGTGCCATCGGCTTTCTGGTGCTCACTTACCTGACCTATCCCCCTTTCCCCTGGTTCCCCTTACCACCTGGTACCGAGGGGAATCCGATCTTCATCAACAAAAACGTCATCGAAGCTCTGGCTTTATGCGTCATCCTGGTTCATCCGACAGGCCGATGGCTGGGATTGGATGCCCTTTGGACGTATTGCTGCCGCCGGCGCTGCACCACGCAACCGTCGGCCTCCACGACGAGTCCGACTCCATCCGCCTGAGGAGCGTCACTTGGAAGTGTGTCACCTGAAAAGGGTGGCGGCGATAGATCAAAGCAGGCGACAGAAAAGTAGGCGACAGACGGCCGGTTCCCAGCAAGACCCACCAAAGGCAAACCTGAGCCAGGAAAACACCCAAACCGGGCCAGGCGGCTCCGGCCTTGCGGTGCTTGGAGGCAAGGGTCTAACAGGGTTGCACCCATTGTGTTCCGACGGGGCCAAGCCCATGCCCACGAGTCAACGGGACATTCCGATCTTCTGCCTGGGAATCTCTCGTTTAGAAAATCTCTCGCTCCGAAATGGGTAATTTCAGGCACGGGAGCGGGCGTATTTGGCCTCGGGTGTGGCAGTGGGTTTGTCGGCATCGAACCAATCATCCTCGAAGGTAATCCGCTGGCGGTTCGCCATCGCTAGATTGGCGGTGAGGGCGACAATGGCATCCGCCAGAGCGACTTCACCGTGGCAGCGCGGTAGGATGTCGGCATATTTGAGGCGGCCGTTGGTATCTTTGTCGTAGCTGACGGGCTGCTTCATCTCTTGCCAGCGGCGGACACAGTAGGCGAAGTGCTCCATTTCCGTGCGATAACCGCGGACCGCGCTGTCCCAGGCGGGTGCCGAGGCTGACTTGGAAATCGCTGCTCCGCCGCCGCCCCCCCAAGTGCTGGTGGCTTCCAGGACAGGGCCTTTGCCAGCGTTACTGACCACCAGCCGCGTTTCCCGACCGCCGCTGCCGGCCTTACCCGGTTCCGGTTCCTTGAACAGATACACCTCCCGTTCTTCCTCGATGATCATGGTGCCCCGGCTGCCCATTACACACTCGCCGTATTTCTCGAAGCTGTTTGTGTTGAACGAGGAGTAGGTGACAATGACAATGTCGTCGGGGTCGTTGCCCCCCTTGCCGGCTTTGGGGTGATTGGGACCAGGAAACTCATAGGTGACGAAGACCGCATCATCGCTTTCGCGGTCGTTCCGACCAGGCCGGTAGAAGAACTTTCCACCCACCCCTTGAACCGCGAGGGGATGAACGTGACCGAGGATGATCGAGGCGGCGTCCAACTGATGGCTTCCCAATTCGGCCATTAGGCCGCCTCCCGTCTTCTCATAGAGTCGCCAGCGGACCAGTTCCCGGATGGTGCTGAAGCCGGCTTCTGTCAGTTTTTTCGGGTCCTGGAGGAACACATCAGCGTCTTCCTGAAGGATCGGTTTGTACCAGCCATCACGGTAGAAGGGGACGTCGAAGGGTTGGCCATCCAGGTCCTTGCCGCTGGCATAAGTGGCTCGCTCTTTGGCTGAAGGGTTGAACGGCCAGGAATTATTCCGATGCCACAAGGCTCGGATGGGGCGGATATCTCCGAGTACACCGTTGTGGATCACTTCGATGGCGTGAGCATAGAGAGTGCTGTAGTGCCGTTGATGGCCGATGGCCAATAGCAATCCTTTCTCCTTGGCTGCTCGGATCATCGCTTTGCAGCGCGCAATATCGCGCGCCATAAGCTTCTCGCAGAGCACGTGCAGACCAGCGTCGAAACACTTGCGGGTGAGCACGTCATGGGTATTGAGTGGGGTGGCGATGATGACGGCTTCCAATCCCAATTTCTCTTTGTCTGCCAACAGGGCATCCACATGGTCATAGGTGCGGATTTTGCGGGCCGTTTCTACGCCGTAAATCCGTTTGAGGCCCTTGCGCGGTCCGCGATCTTCACCCTCGAAAATCCGCTTGAGATTCGAGGGGCGAATGTCGCAAACTGCCACGATCTCATTGAATTCAGGGTTGTGGTCGCCCACGAGCACGCCGCCTTCATCGCCACAACCGATCAGGGCAGTACGTACCGCCTTGTTCCCTTTCCAGGAGTGGTAACCGTAATAGACCGCAGCGGAGACTGGCACTACGGCACCCGCGGCCAGACCGGCTTTGAGAAAATCGCGCCGATCGGGGTGGTTCGGATCCACGGGGGCGCCCCCGACCACCACGGAGGACATTTTCCCTTGCCGAGCGAGATCGCCAACGGCTTGCTCGAAATTCGCCTTGCCGATTGCCTTCTGCTCCGGAGTCAGATCGAGTGCCATATTTGCCGCTCCCCAATGGATAGGAATCCCACGGTGGCCGGTCGACGCAGCCCAAGTGGTGCCATCTTATGGATCATCACCCTATCCTACTTATTCTGACCGATTCCCGCCTTGACGGGGAGACCTAGCACCGATTTTTTGCCTCTTTGCGCCCCATCTACCCACCGCTGTCATCACTGTTATTCTATGGGCCATCTATCCACATCTCGGTAAGGCACGGGAGCTGCATCTTTTCCTCTTACCTTCCTCTTACCTCTCCAGAAAGAGAAGGACAACGCTTATGCGGACATCGGGAGGGAATTATTCTCACGTTGGAAAGAAAGTGGGGCCGTTTGGGCATGTTGCTTCCATCGCGAATGAGGATATGCACGAGTCCACGATCTGGCCAATTGGCAAGCCACCTTGCATGGGCGTCGCATTTAGGGTAAAGGCGGAAAGCCATCACTCCGACAGGTCCACTCATCCCATACGGGATTTAGAGGAGGCCGGCTGACATCATGGCGCTGCTGGAAGTTCAAGGGTTGGTCAAGGTGTTTGGCCGCCGCGAGGTGGTCAAGGGGGTCTCCTTTGAAGTCCAGGCGGGCGAGGTAGTCGGATTGCTCGGTCCCAACGGTGCCGGGAAGACAACCAGTTTCCGCATGGCCACCGGTCAGCTCACCCCAAATGCTGGACGGGTGCTGTTCAATGGTGAAGACGTGACCCATCTGCCCATGTACCAGCGCGCACGCCGCGGGATGGGATATTTGTCGCAAGAGCCGAGCGTCTTCCGCAAACTGACCGTGGAGCAGAACCTGCTGGCCATCCTGGAAGCCTTGCCGCGCAGCCGAACCTTGGGACGCCCTTTGACACGGCGGGAGCGCCGACAACGCACGGAGGAAGCTCTACGGCGTTTCAAACTCGAACATGTCCGTTCCAACATTGCGGCCCGCTGCTCCGGGGGGGAAAAACGCCGCCTGGAGATTGCCCGCTGCCTCGTGTGCGAGCCGCTGCTGATCCTCCTGGATGAACCCTTCGCCGCGGTCGACCCCCTGACCACGGAAGATATTCGCCATAATATCCGCGAGCTGGCCCGATCCGGCATTGGCATCCTCATCACCGACCACAATGTCCGAGAGGTCTTCCGCACCGCCGACCGGGTCTATCTGATTACCGATGGCCAGGTCGTCACTCACGGCACTCCCCACCAACTGGTCAATGACGAGATCGCCATCAAAGCATACTTGGGTCGAAGTTTTGAGGAGGACGGATTCACCCGGCAGATGGCCGCCCGTGCTAACCGCAATGTAGACTCCGTCCTGCAATCCGCGGCGAGTCCTGCCTTGGCCGCCCGTCCAACTTCGGGAGCCGCCTCAAACCGGGGTCCTGATCCGGGACCACCGGTCCGCGACGAGCACCACCTGCCGCTGGAACTTCTGGAGTTGGAACGCCTCCGCTTGGCCATCGAGGCGCTCATCGATGATGCGGCGCTATCGCAGGCGACTGTGCAGTTGGTTCGCAGCGGACCGCGGGCCGTTCCCCTACTCTTGGATGCCCTGGAACGCCAGGAACTGCTCTTGCGGCAACGCGCCTTTGAGGTGTTACGTTACTTGGTTCGCACGCACGGCCCCCATGAGGGAAATGAACCGATTCTGCTGCCTTTCGACCCGGCAGGGCCGCCGGAGTTGCGCCGGCGGCAACTGGCCTTTCTCCGCCTGCGCCTCGGTGCCTGATCGCGGTGCGCCAGGGAATTCGATCCCGGTGGCGAATGCTGCTAATGGGGGCTACGGGTTGCTCAACGTTTCGGTAGAAATTGGGTGATCCAGGCGATGAAACCACCAGGATTGCGGGTTTGGATCAGTACGCGGCCCGGACCGCGGAAGCGGCAGACTAGCCCCTCACCGGATGTCAGAGAGGAAATCCAGCCGCTGGACGCCTTCTGAATCTTGTACTCCATGGTTTCCGGCCACGCCACGAGATGGCCGTTATCCACAACAAACTCTTGCCCCTCGGATAACTCGATCGGATGGATCGCCCCATAGGAGCTGACAAAAAGCGTTCCCATGCCGCTGGCCCGCAGAACGAAAAACCCTTCACCCGAAAAGAGACCCTTGAGAAGATTTTGCACCTTCGTGCTGATCTCGACCTCCCGGCTAGCTGCGAAGAAGCCGTCTTTTTGGAGGATGTAGTTAGTCCGGCCGTCCAACGTGATCGGATAGATTTCCCCTGGTATCTCGTGAGCAAGGAGAACCTCACCCGGACCGCGGCGGGCTGTCAACGTCTGGAAAAAGAACGATTCTCCCGCGAGCATCCGGCCCAAACCCTTGAGGAACCCCCCTTCCATCTTCCCTTCCACATCCACGGTGTCGCTCATAGCGACCATCGAACCGGCTTCTGCTTTGAGTGATTCTCCTAGGTCCAACTGGACCTTGAGCATGACAAACGGGCCGGGGTTGACAAGTTCGTAGCGCATGGCATGCTCCTGAGAGGGGTAACAAACTATCGGATTGGGGCGATCCACGCCTCCTTTGATGCATCCTTTTCCAAAAAAGCGATGTTCCTAAACCTCCAAAACGGGGGTCAATAGACCCATTTCTGATCGCCCGCAGGCTACTATCTCATGGCACTTAGGACGAAGCAAGTCCCCCGTCCCCTAACTCCGTGGGAACTTAGCGAGAGACTTTGCGCCGCCCGCGTCGCCGGACCACAACTTCCTCTTCCTCCTGTTCCAAGGTTCGCAAGGCAGAGTCCTGGATTTGCCGGATGCGCTCGCGGGTTAGCCCCAAGAGATTGCCCACTTCCTGGAGGGTCCGAGGGCGTACCACCGCGGCCTCTTCTCGCCGTTCGGGAATCACGAAGGCCAGTTCTTCGGCGTTGAGGGGGGCGCAACCGGTGCGAAGTTTGAGCACCGCTCGTTGCCGCGGTTCCAACCGACCCAAACGATGAATTCCCCCCATGCTCGGCAACTTCATGCGGGACATACCTGCTCCCAGAAAAGACATGCTCTTATACTGTACGAGATAGTACTATTGACAATTCTTACCATAGCTTTCGCCCCTGTGCAAGTCAAAATTGGGCTAGGGTGTCTGGAAGCATCTCACCGGTCTCGACATCTTTGTTTCCTTCGCACCCTATCATCATCGAACGATGGAGCCGCGGTCCAACCGATGCCATTCCGACGCATGCGATCCTCGGGAAATAGCACGCATGGCAAATTAAAAACTATTTGCCCCCTTGCAAACTATGAAAAGGCAGGGTAGTATAAGTAAACAATAAGTATAGTATCCGACAATTTTTGGAAACGACTCGACAAGGGGGAAACGATTTTGGCGTGCGATAGCCATGCGTCAGCATGGAGAGAATGATTAAGGATTATGAAGGAACTGAGTTCACTTCCTGAACAGGAAAGGAGCTAACTGGATGGTCAGGAGCATCAGGATTGTAGCAGGGATCGCGGGATGCTTGATGGCTGTAGGTCTGGTCGGTTGCGGGAAAAAAGGACCGCAGAATTACAAGGTGTTCGGCACAGTAACCTTCAAGGGAGCACCCTTGGCTGAAGGAGTGATCATGTTCACTCCGGAAGGTGGTACTGGTGGGACCAGTGCCTCGATTCCCATCAAGGATGGCAAGTATGAGTCACCGCCTGGCGGAGGATTGGCGCCGGGGAAGTATAAGGTCATGATCTCAGCGGCTGCGGGTGGCAGCGCTCCCAAGAATCCCGACGAACCGCCTGGCGTCAGCGAATTGCAGAAGGAACTGATTCCGGAAAAGTATAACGTCCGCAGCGATATCGTCCGGGAAGTCCAAGCGAACAACAACAACCAGTTTGACTTTGATATCAAGTGAGTCCACGTAACGGCTCATACGCGAGCTAATTTGGATGGGAGCGGTTCTCATCCGAATCCTGGTTTCTCTCCCTGTCTTTTTTGTCATGGTCCCTTGTGGGAGGGTTGATCATGTACCGTGTGCGACGTGGGTTTACGCTGATTGAGCTGCTGGTGGTCATTGCCATCATAGCGATCCTGATCGGGTTGCTGCTGCCGGCTGTGCAGAAGGTGCGGGAAGCCGCGGCCCGCATGAGCTGCCAGAACAATCTCAAGCAAAACGCAATAGCAATGCACAGCTACCATGATTTCAATCAGGCATTGCCGAACCTGATGGGGCCTTATGGCTGTTGTTGGGGAACGTGGACCATCCAGGTCATGCCCTACATCGAGCAACAACAACTTTTCAACTTGTACCAGAACTGGGGTGGGAACGATTCTACGGGACCGCGCTACAGCTCAGCTCCTAACACTACGAATGTGACCAATCAACGCCTCAAGGTGTGGACTTGTCCCAGCGATCAGGAGAACCGACCCTTCGGTAACTTGACGAATCATAACTATGCTGTGGTGCACAGCCAGGGAGGCTATCCAGGCTATAATCGTCCCATTGCCGGCGTGCCGCAGTTGGGAGGGATGTTCGAGTGGAAAAGCGGATCGCAGATTGGCTGGAAATTGACCGACGTGGTGGACGGCTTGTCCAACACCGTGATGATCGCAGAAGTGCGACAGGGTCAGGGGCGAGATCTGCGTGGTTTCATCTGGTGGGGTGATGCGGCAGGTGTGAGCACTTTCATGCCACCGAACACCACTAGCCCCGACGTAATCTACACGACCTATTATTGCAACAATTTACCCGCTCAGGGACTGCCCTGCATCGGGACCCCCACCACGACCAATCCCAGTGTGATGTACTCGCGCAGTCAGCATCCTGGCGGGGTCAACGTCGCTTTAGGTGACGGCAGCGTTCGCTTCATTCGGCAGGACATCAACCCGGCCATTTGGCAGGGCATGGGAACCCGTTCGGGACGTGAGGTCGTGCAGTTGGATTAAACAGTAACCACCTCCACTGAACTGGCCTCCGGCGAGAGAATCTTTCTCATCCCCCTGCCATAGCTCAGGACTGTCACTTTCCCCACCGCAAAACTAGCCGGTTTCCCTTCAAATATGGAGGGAAGCCGGTTTTTTTCGCGGCTCGAAGTCCCCTTTAGGCTCTTAGGAACCAGCTTGCTGGGGGTAGAACATCGCTATGACCAGAAAAGAGGTTCCCGTGACAAGGGCATGGCATTTTCGGTGCCCCATGAACGGTTTTTGGGCAGGTTACCAGCCGAAGAGGCAGCAAGGGGCTTCCGATGATACCGCGGCGGTAGCCGAGAGGATACGGCGATCCAAAGGCAGTTTGAGGTAGTCCGCACGGTTATAGACCACCCGGCCGGCCATGATGGTGTGGGTGACGTGGGTGGCATGTTCGAGGGGATCGCCGTCGTAGAGCACCAAGTCTGCCACTTTGCCCACCTGGAGGGAGCCGTAGTCTTTATCCAGACCGAGCAGGCGGGCGGTATCGAGGGTCACGGCACGAAGAGTTCGAGCATGATCGAGGCCGCCGCGAGCCAAGGTCATCGCCGCTTCGTGGCGCAGGACCCGGACCTTGGGAACATACCCCTCAAAACCAGTGCAGAGAGCAAACGGAATACCGGCCTTGTCCAATTGGAATGCAGAGACGGTGGTAGCGTGGAGTGTCTCTAAGCTGCTGCCGACACGCTGCATCGGGGGATGGAGGAACACTGCTGCACCAGCCTGTTTCAATTCCGACAAGAGTCGGTAGGCCTCACTTCCCAAGGCAATAATGGGGCGCAGGCGGAACTCGGCAGCGATCCGCAAGGCGGTTTGAATGTCATCGCGGCGCTGGGCGACAAAGATGACCGGGATGCGTCCTTCCAGAGCAGGTATCAAGGCCTCCTGTTTCAGCGAAACGGTTTCATCCTTCCCTTTGGCTCCTCCTCGTTGGCGGTAATGCTGTGCGTCGGCGAAGGCTTTGCGGATTATGGCGGCGATCGCCATACGGGTTTGCGGAGCCTTGTCCTTGTAGGCCGCTTTGGGGACTTCTCCCAAGTTGACGACCAAAGCGGCATCCGCCCGCAACAGGGCTGCCTCCACAGTCGGGCCATCGGTACGGAAGATGGCAGAACGCCCGGCGATGACATTTTGACGCCCCGGTATCACATGAACGATCGTCACTCCCTGGGCCTGGAGATACGACAGGAGCGGCTCGCGAGGATTGAATCCATCCAGGACTCTCAGCTCCGCCTGATTCGGATGGCTCAGTTCATCCTGATCTTGATCCGCGGGGATGTTCCACGCCCCGGATAGTCCGGCGACACAGAAAGGATCAATCAAGCCCGGTGTGACCTCCGCGGCGGTCAGCACAGCCGTTCCTGGCGGAATGGCCACCTGTTGCGGCGTACCAACGGCTCGGATACGACCTTGAGCAATCAGAACGACCCCCGGAGAGATACTGGTGCCATCGCCGATATGCACCCGTCCGGCCAAGATGGCTAGTTGAGGCGGGGCCTCTTGGGACAACGGTGCCAGGCCAGAAGGAAGAGCCGGCGTCTGGACAGTCGCTGGTGGCCGCGGAGGTGGTAACGGACCGGGCAATTCCGCCCCGCCGTCAGGCAAGGCGAAACCGCCGACTTGGTAGTGCCAGTCCGACTTGCGGTTCCGGTCAAAAACTTTCCGTCCTTCGATCCAAGTTTGCAACACTTGGGTGTACACGGAAAAGGGTGGTCCAGAAAGTACTACGAAGTCCGCATCTTTCCCCTTCTCCAAGGAGCCGAGGCGGTGATCCAAATGCAAGAGACGAGCAGGGGTCAAAGTCAGAGCTTGCAGGGTCTGCACCTCATTCAGACCCCCACGCAAGGCAATCGCGGCGGTACGCAAGAAATAGCGAGATTCTGTCACAGCATCGTCAGTATTGATGGCTACAGGGACACCGGCACGCACGAGGATTGCCGCGGTCTCCTCCAGCAGGCCGATGGTTTCCGCTTTTCCGCCAGGGCTGTCGATGAGGGTCAAGGACACGGGAATCTTCTTGCGAGCGAGAATGTCCGCCACCCGGTAGGCCTCGGTCGCATGATGCAAGACCACCTCAAAGCCGAACTCTTCTGAGAGCCGGACAGCGGTGAGGATGTCGTCGGCTCGATGGCAATGGAAGTGCACCGTGCGACGGCGCTGCAAGACTTCCCCCAGCAGTTGGTAATCCCAATCCTCCGCCTGCGGTTCCGCCTTTTCTCCCCGCCGTTGCCAGCGTTGTCGGGCTTGGACAAAGGCCTCCCGTTGCAAAGCTGCTACCTTCATGCGGGTGAACGGAGCCTGCTGCCGTAGCCGCCCGTACCCTTTGGGATTTTCCCCATTGGCCATTTTCAATCCGCCCAGGATCGGAGTGCCATCCGCCAGCCGACCTTGCAAAAGCATCTGCTCGATGGTGGCCGCTGGACGGAGTTTGACATAGACCGTGCCACCCCCAATCACATTGGCCGAACCGGGCATGATATTCGCCGTGGTAATGCCACCAGCACGCGCCATGGCTAGACCAGGATCGTCGGGATTGACGGCATCCAAGGCACGCAACGTGATCTGAACCGGCCCGCTGATTTCATTTCCATCCGCATTTCCCGGAACACTGGGACGTGACCACAGACCCACATGCGAATGCGTATCCACCAGGCCGGGGATCACTACCGCCCCTTGCAGATCGATGACCTCCGCCTCCTTCGGCCACGCTCCCACCTGCTGGCGCGAACCCACAGCTTGGATGGTACCATCCGCGGCCACGATTAGAACAGCATCGGCAATTGGAGCCGCTCCGGTGCCATCGTATAGAGTGCAACGATGAAACACACGAACAGGCAGTGCCGCCGGCTGGAGGCCCGGCGGGGAAGCCGTCTGACCATTCTTTTCAGGCGTAGCCGCTCGATTCAGTTCGGAAGGAACTGCCTGCGTTGGCAACAATCCTCCCAGCAAAGCTAAGAGTAGGAGAACAATCAGCACCAACTTATCCCAAACTTGTCCCAGGCATAGGAGGGACGATAGGCGGAAATTGCAGGATGAGTGCATTGTGTACTCTCGCAGAAGAAAAGGTGAGGAAAATAAAAACCAGAAGGTTGCCAACTGTCGGGGTGCGGCGGTATCATCCGTAGAGATAGCTAGTGGTGCGGGTGCACGGCTAGCCATCATGGCAGGTCCTGTCCGGTGAGCCATTCGTTGAGGAGGTCTTCCCATGAGTTTCAAGATGCAGCGAGTCCATGTCTACCATGCTGAGGTTGAGGATAAGCCAGGCGGTATCGCTGCCAAACTGAAGAAGCTCGCCGAGGCCGGTGTCCACCTGGAGTATGTTTATAGTCAACGTTCCGCCACGAGGCCGGGGATGGGAGATTTGTACGTCGCACCTCTCAATGGCAATGGCCAGATTGCTGCGGCACGGGCTGCCGGTATGCATGAAGTTAGCGAACCGATCGTCATGCGTATCGAGGGGGACGACAAAAAAGGGCTGGGCGGACGGCTGACCCAGGCTTGGGAAATGGCAGGCATCAATTTGCACGGTCTGGTGATGACGGTGATCCAGGGCAAATTCGTGGGCTACGTCACGTTCGACAGTGTGGAAGACGCTAATCGCGCGGCCACCATTCTGGCAGAATTGGGAACCTCGGATTAAGCAGCTTTCGCGTCGGACGGCAACTCATCGCCCTTCCAGCTCAAGAGATGGGCGGAGAGGTGCCGGCCTGAACAGAGGCTTGCTTCCGGCCACTGAGCAGAGCGGCTAGGAAGGCGACCGGATCGCCTCGTGCAGCAGCAGCCTGAGCAATGGCTGCGTAGTCCCCCCGCCGTCGTGCCAGCTCATAAACTCCAGGGCAGATGAGGTTCCGTTCGTCTTCCCGCAGGAGAAATTGCTGGGCAGCCGCCAATGCTTCTCCTTCCCTTCCCACGCGCAATAGCAGGTTCACATAGACCTGTGCCGCGTAGGTGCTACCCTCCGCTGCTGCACGTTCCGCTTTGATCCGAAAACGCAGCAGATGTTCATCCACATTCCGCCCCCCGATTGCCTCCAGATAGGCCAAATAATCTTCGTATCCCTCCTCAAATGGGTGTTCATGCCGTCCTTGAAGCACCGGTGAGAGGCGCCGGCCATAGTGACAGAGTTCCTGAGCCAGCACGTTCTCTTCCCCAGCAGGAAGATGCAAACTCATCTGCACCACGCTGGACAGGTGGGAGACATCGATGTGATAACTCTCTTCTGCTGTGAGAGCGGGAAAGCGCTCCAGGAGGGTCGAGATCCGGGTTTCTTCTGGGACTTCCCCCCAGCCACGCTCACGGATATCCGAACGCAAGCGTTCCCACAATTGCTCATGCACAACCCGCACCAGCCGGCCGATACAGTAGTCCCTCAAAGCAGTATCTTCCCGGAAGTCGGTGCTGCTTGCCAACGTGATCGCCGAGCAGACGCCATGCCGTTCCAAAACCCAATCAAAGCCTTTGCGCGGCAAGACTCGATGATGCCAAGCAACCTCAATCAATGGCCCGATATCCTCATCTTCCGCTGGCGTGTAGGTCTCCAAAGCGGCACGCAGCGGTTCTGGTTCCTCCAGCATCTGATAGAACGCCCAAGCCTGAAGAAACCGCCGCTTTTGGAGCAAGGCCTGCCCGACTTCGCGACCCGCCTGGCGGATGGCTTGCTCGTATTCCTCATGCGTTTCGGGCGGCAGCTCTGTGGACGGCCCTGTTGGAAATGGTGAGACCCCCAACTCCCACCGTTTCCGCAGCAAGAGTGCGTAAAACAGATTCGTGTAATCCTCCGCCGCTCGCAATTCCGCGATCAGGGTCTCAATGGCTCTCTGTTCTCCGGAACCCTCCAGTATGCCCCGCAGCCGCTCGAACCAGGATATGTTCCAGCGCGTATTCTCCTGCCCTGTCCCTTCCTCTCCCTCGGCTCCCCATTCCTCGGTTCCCCACGTGTTAGGCGCCATTCCTCAACTCCCGACGGATGATTCTTGGCTTCGCGCTTCTGGCCTATTTTTTAGCTTTCGCTGGGAACCTCAACACAGGATTCCCCTGCTGATGCTGTTCCCCTAACCGTGGCGATCTTCAACATCAGCCTTTCTCAGCTTACCATACGTACCATTTCCCTATCAGGCGAATCCTGCTGCTGAGAACTCCTTTCAGACGTGGCGATCATTGGGCAGCGCGACAGCCCTTGTCCGCATTCAGGGGAAGTGCTACGATATTTCCAGAATTGACAGAGTTTCCGATGGCGGAACTGATCGGGGCAGTAGCTCAGTTGGGAGAGCGCTTCGTTCGCAACGAAGAGGTCGAGGGTTCGAATCCCTTCTGCTCCAATTTGACAAGATTGCGTTAGAATAATCTATGTTGCGGGACGTTGCGGAACATGTTGAATCACTGACAGTTAGGTCAGGACTGTTCACCTCCCTGCAACGTTCCGCCTTCACTTGATGTACCGTTAGTGTGCCGCTTTCTGTGCCATCTTAGGTTGACCGCTCGTAGTGCTCCGCTGTCGTGCCGATGGTCCGGCCGCCCACCTCTAGCTCCAGCACCCACCCCACCCGCCCGAACGTCTCCTCTACCTTCTCCCACGCCAGCGGCCCACCCGGATCATGCTCATCCCGTGACAACACCTCATCATCAATCGTTATCTCATCAATCCGCCGACAACCAGACTACAGCTAAATCAAGTGGCAAATGTGGAGTCGGCGTCGAGCTAGGCGGACATAGTGCTGCAACGGCTGAGCCAGCGACCTCGGCCTCAGTCGTCGCTGCCCGCTCGTTGTCGCTGGAACGCTGTCGATAAACTGTCCTTAGCGGCTCAGTGGCGAGCCATCGTCGTCCATATGCTGTCTGCTTATCGCCAGCAAGGGCGTCGGGATCGGTACATAAGTTGGCGTCAGCGTGGTCGTGGCGTCGAGCGATCGGTGTTGCAGAGTTTTCAATCAAACAGCTCTTTGGAGAAAACCTGGGGGAAGGGGTGGTAGGGCCGGGCCTCTGGTAGCGGATGCACTTCGGTTTTTAGCCATCCTGCGACACCTACTTTGCCATCGTCTCTTCGCATGACCCCTCAGCGACAATAGCCTCTTCAGAAATCTCGGATGGCAACACCTCGTCACCGGTGTAGAGGAAATCGTATTCGTTTCCCTGAATGTCACTTGCCGTGGACAAGCCCTCGATATGGATACGCTTCGGCTCTCTACTGTCAGCGTAGAAGTACAGGTCTTTGCCAATGAAGGCATGCGGATTCTGGCCCACAACACGGCATGTGAGAATCCGTCTACCTGTCAGGACAAATGCTCTGATTGGTTTGGCGGTCAACATTGCTCGGTCCATTCTCACAACCCCTTGGCTTTGTCAAGCCAATTCTTGAGCCACTGAGCCATCGGCATCAGAGATGCCGAGCATCTTCTTGTGCCGAAGCATGAACTCCTTGACATGAATCTCCATCTGAGCGGGGGTCATCTTGTTCAGCAAACCAATGTCTTGTTGTACGTTATGCAGGTACTCCTCCAGCGCTTCGATTTTGCGAGCATCTGGTCGGAGAAGCAAGTCTTTATTCAGGAAGGTTGCTGCATTTGCTCCCCGTTGGTCCAGGTAGCGTTGAACCTCGGCACTCTGGTCAATCGTGTAGCCTCGTGCCCGCAATTTGTTTATGAGAGCCTCGTTGCCAACTCAGTGGCTCTTGCTCCTTCGTTCAGCAATCCTCGTGGAGCGTTCCCCGGCGCTCGTCGCCACGTGGAGACAACTCCATTGGCCAGCCATTTGGCGAGGAATACATCCAAGATCGCCGAGCCGCCGTAGAACAACGCCCGATCACACCGTTCTGCTTGGATCGCCGCGACTGTCTCCCGCGCCGGACCAATCACCGGCGTCATCGCCCCCTCCCTTGAACTGGGACTACCGGGCAATGGCGCAAACAGATAATCCGCCCAGTGGCTGAAGGCTGTCCCAAGCACTTCGCTGCCGCCTCCCAAGCGTGCCTGCCCGGCCAGGGGACCGGAGGGCAGCAACGGGTTGAAGTTGGCTTGGAAGCGGTGGTCGAGGGCGGCCCAGTTGATGTCGGCTAAGGCGTGCCGTTGGTCGGGCGGGGCGTATTGGATCAGTTCGGGGAAGGTGGCAAGTGGGAGTCATTGGCCATCGGCCGTGCCGTGGCAGACGGCGCAGCGCAGGATCAGGGTACGTTGGTAAGGGGTCGGGCTTGGTCTGTTGTAGCTGCTGGGACTGGGCACTGGGGGAACATGATGAGGCGGGGGCAAAGATGGTGTCATGGACACTGTTTTGACATCGTGCAGGTCGCTCGGATTGAGGGAGTTGAGGGGGTCGTTGCCGACGGTGCGGTACAGGTTCACATCCCCGGCAGCGTAGGAGAGGGGATCAAGGCTCGTCCAGCGGCCGAGGGTGGGGGAATAGTCGCGGAAACGGAAGTGATACAGGCCGCTGGTCGTGTCGAACCGGCCGCCCTGGTGCAGGTGGAGCCAAGCATAAGCGCTTCCCGACCACACCGCCCAACTGACCGTCAAGACACTGACCTGGCTGAACGGGTCGTAGACGTACCGCTCGACCACATTGCCCGAGTTGTCAAAGATTGCCGTGACATTATAATTCGCATCCTGGCCCACCCACAAGTGCGTCATAAATGGTGATCAGGCGGACATTGACCCACACATCATCGGCGCATTCGATATGTTCATGAGTACATAGAATGACATAATTGTCTATTCATCATATTGATTCACATGGAATTACTTTCCATTGAGATTTCTCAATACCGTATGCACGACGACAAAAGTCCATAGCTTGTTCAAGATTATCATAATGATAGTCCCACTCTGGTTGCATAGATGATGGAGTTTCATAAATATATAGCATTGTACCATAATAATCATCTTCGAGAATAATTCTATATATATCTACGGGTTTGTCATAGACGATGTCAAGATTTATCTTGCCCTTATCAACATAAGCTTCATAACAAGTCGGCATATTTCAGTCTCCACGAAAAGGAAAATAATGATTGCCTGGAATTGCGTCTACCCAATCTTTTCGGATCGGATCCCAGATTTCAAGATGTCCATGTTCCGGCGAAACCCCCGTCCCCTTCCAAATCGATACGGAATTTTCGAATACCATCACAGCTCAAAAGAACGAATGCTTCTGGGTCGTCTCGCTTGATTATAGCTCCTGGTCCAAGCCAGTCGCTGATGCCTTCGCCGACCTCGGCTACTGTGGTCGCTGGCCCGCCCCGCCGCCTCCGCCAAGTGGTGTAGTTGCCGCCCAGGCCGAGCAGGCCGCTACCGACTTGTAGGCCGTTCGCCCAGGTCAGGCCATTCTCGTAGATATCATAACCGCCGCGACCGACCTGCACCACGTTCTGCGCCGTGTCCCAGTGCAGAGCGTACCGACCCCAGCGACCGATCCGACTCGGCACCTGCGTCAGCTTCCCAATACCGTAGGTCGGCAACAACTCCCAACCCACGCGGGCGGCCAAAAACCCACCCTCGTAGTAGGGTCGATCCTCGTCCGCTACGGCCCAGACTTCCCACGGCTCGGCCCAGAACCCCAAGGTCGCCAACGAACGCGTCGCGGTCGCCACCGCATTCACGTTGGCTTGTAAGCCAATCCGCAGCCCATCGCCGATTTCTGCAACAGCGACACTGGTCCAGTGAGGTGGAGGTTCTAGCTGCGGCAAGCCTTGTCTGGCTCGACGCTCATTGATCTGGCGGTCCAGTTCCAGACCCCGGTAGTATTCCCTTCTCAGTTGAATGAGATACTTGCCCGGATACCAGAACAGTCCACTCGGCTCGAGGCGGTTGATCGGGTCGTTGCCGACGGTGCGGTAGAGGTTCACATCTCCCGCGGCGTAGGAGAGGGGATCGAGGCTCGTCCAGCGGCCGAGGGGGGACTAGTCGCGGAAACGGAAGTGATACAGACCACTGGTGACATCGTACCGTCCACCCTGATGCAGATAGCGCCAGTCGTAGGCGCTGCCACCGGGCCGAACATCCCACTCCGCATCCAGCACCGTCGCCTGGCCGAACGGGTCGTAGACGTAAACGCTCGACGACATCCCCACCGTCATCCACCACCGCCGTCACGGTGAAATTGCCATCCTGCACCACCCACAAGCGCTCGTCCAGTGTGCCGTTGTTGTCTGCGTCCAGCAAAATCAATCCTCATCATCGATACGTTTGGGTGGCATTTCCAACTGGTGTTCCAACTCATCCACAATGTAGTTCAAAAACCGACGCAGACATCCCGTCGAACAAAAGCTTAGGTCAAACTGTCCGCCCTTTAGATCGTACACGATATCGATGTGTGCACAACCCTCACAGTCCGGGGACGCGCTATGATAACCCACGTACCAAATTGCGAGAGGCTCCGGATCATCATCCTTGTCAGGCACTGATCCGGCCGTAAAGTACACGACTCCGTCTTTAATCGCCTCCCCACAGACTAAACACACAGCATCACGAGGCAAGTGAGGAATATCGTTACCCGACAGTAGTGGAAAACGAAGGTTCATTGTTGTAAATCCCCCTATACAGAGATCTCTAATCACCACAGTCCGAGTTTATCAAGTATCCATATGATCTCATCGACGATATGATCATGGATGGTTTGACCACTTACGGTGATCTGACCTATGGTGTTACCTACTTCGTACCCAATGACGACTCTGGGGACAACCGCTCGCACTCATTGTGCGAGCGAATGGCGTAGTGGGAGAATATGAACGAGGGAGAAGGGCCAGGGAATATGAAGATTTGTTGAAGGCAGACAACTTCCGGGTGACAACGAGCAGGAAGGGAAATTATTTTGATGGCAGATGGGATAAGCCTTCACGGATCGACAGGTTTTTACTGAGTGAGGAGTCGGGCGATACCGTCGTAGGGCGGCCCATTTTCCTTGGCCCTCACATTGGTTGAAGGTCAGGGAACGCTTGTACCGCTTCTTAGGCACAGGGAGGAGTTGACAAAAACTGAAGCTTCTGACTTTCAAAGCGAATACGGATGTTTGCGGGTCAGGGTTTTGTCAGAAGAGTTTAGGATTCCCGGTAATAATTCTGATAACTCTATCTTACATGCCATGAGTTTCCTCGAAGCCATCAGCAGTCTTCCTGTTGGTCCCCTGCTCTTGTTATTTGTGGCATTGGCGACGGCCTTTGCTTTCGAGTTCATCAACGGGTTTCACGATACAGCCAATGCGGTGACCACGGTGATCTATTCGCGCAGCTTACCTCCGCTGGCGGCCGTCATCTATTCCGGCTTTTTGAACTTTCTCGGTGTGCTCTTGGGGGGAACAGCAGTCGCCTTCAGTATTGTCAATTTGTTGCCTGTGGATTTGCTGGTCGATGCACGTTCTGGGGCAGCCTTGGTGATGGTGCTGTCCTTGCTCCTGGCGGGGGTGATGTGGAATCTGGGAACATGGTATATTGGTCTACCGGTGTCCAGCTCTCACACTTTGATTGGTTCGATTCTCGGCGTGGGAATGGCCAACAGTCTGTGGGTTGGCCAAGGATTAGCGGGGGTCAATTGGCAAGAGTGTTTGAAAGTCGGCCTGGCCCTGTTGATCTCCCCTTTATTGGGTTTTCTGTTAGCGGGGTTATTACTGCTGCTGCTGAAAGCGACGGTCCGCTCTCCACGGTTGTATCAGCCGCCGCCGGATCATGATCGTCCTCCGGGATGGATTCGGACCTTGCTGATCGGGACGTGTGGAGGGGTCAGTTTCGCCCACGGTTCCAACGACGGCCAGAAAGGGATGGGATTATTACTCTTGGTCCTGATCGGCTTTTTGCCGCTGCATTACGCCCTGACTGTAACCGAGCCGCAGCGAGCGCCGCAGGTCCGTGAGGCGGCCCAGTACTTGCGGGACAAGCTTTCAGATCAAGGTCACGAACTACCTGGTCCCGTGCGTCAAGCCATCGATTTGTTGGAGCGTGAGTTGGCGGAGAAAACATCCTTTGATGAACTACCCTTGGATCGTGAGGTGTGCTGGGAAGTCCGGCAGTCCATTTTGACAATCAGCCGCCATCTTAAAACTCTAGTAGCCGACCCCAACGTATCACCGGAGCTGCGTCAGGAACTGGAACAACTCCGCAAGCAAAAGTTGCTCCCCGCGGTGGAGTATGTCCCAGTGTGGGTGGTCATGGGCACGGCTTTAGCTTTGGGCATTGGAACCTGCATTGGCTACCGCCGGATTGTGATTACCGTCGCGGAGAAGATCGGGAAGCAGCATCTGGCCTATGCGCAAGGGGCTGCGGCTGAATCCGTCGCGGCTGCTACCATTCTGCTTGCAGCAGTTACTGGCCTGCCCGTCAGCACAACCCACGTTCTCAGCAGCGGTGTGGCTGGAACTATGGTGGCCAATCGCTCCGGTGTACAACACCAAACTTTGATCAAAATTCTCACGGCGTGGGCATTCACTCTCCCAGCGACCATGGGTCTGGCGGGTATCCTTTTCGTCATAGGCCGCCTCATCACCGGTTGAGCCTTTCCAGGGATCGCCTCCAACAGCCGCCACCCTTTTCTCCATATCCCCGAAGTTACTTGAGCTGTTCCTAGGCTTGCCTTGACAAGAGACTCCGCCTGCGATGAATCCCCCCTTGGCCTTGCTATCGACCCGGTTCTCTATCCACGACTCGCCACTCCACTCCATTTGGCGATGGGATGCTTTCCTCCCGTGACGGACCTAACGGCAGCGCCAATGCAGGCGGGGTTGTAATCTCTGGCGCGGAAGGAATGACCTTGCTGGCGGCGCCAGGAAGTAGGGAATGCGCCTGCGCGGTGGTGGGGCAAAAGGCCGCAGCTGGTCCAAGAGCCGTTGTTTCTCCCCCAGCTCAGGCAATAGTTGTGATGTTTCAGAAGGAACAAAGAGCAGGAAGAGATGGTCGAGCCAGGTCGAGGCAGGTCCGTCAGGAGGGGGACCACTCGCGAGGGAGATTTGCTGTGCCGGCACGGAAACCGTCCCACTCCCAGGTGATAGCATCCCGGCGTGCAGGAACAGCAGCAGCCGTTGAAGTTCAGGCTGAGCATACCGTGTGCCCCGCAAACGTGGAGGCCGCCGTAGTTCAGGCACTCATCCAACGGATCGGTCCCGCACGCTTTGGCTTGTGGTTCCGAGGGCAGGCCCGCTTCCGGCGGGATCAGGGGGCGATTGTCGTCGCCACACGGAACTTGCAGGTACGTGACTGGTTGGAGCACACTTTTGGTCTGGCTGTGCGCGAAGCGGTAAAAGAAGTGTGCGGTGTCCTTGTACCCCTTCAGTGGACCATCGACCCTGCTGCCGTCCAGGAGGAGGAAGGAGGCGGAGCGGCGGCCAGCTCTGGGTCCGTCCCCACCCCATCCGAAAAGCTAGCCACGACGACGGAGCATTCCCCAAGCAAGGCAAAGCCGGTACCTCCTTCCCGCACTGAGACCCAAAACACATGGCAAAGAGAGGACGTATCTATCCCACTACCGCCACCAATGCTCTGCGGATCACACACCCGTTCTCACCATAATTGCCAACCGGCCAACGGGGAACCCAGGGCCAACCGGAACGGTCACACGCCTCGCAACATCCCGACTCATCGAGAACGTAACGGTCTTGAAGGAGATGAATGCATTCGTTCCGGGATTCGGGAGAATGCCGCGGCATCCTCCATGACTCGTGGCGATTTGGGAGAAATGAATCTGTTCGGCGAGCCGGTGGCAGTAACTTCACCCCGCCGCAGCGGAAGCCGCAGGAGCGTGGACAGTGGCGAAACCGTAGTCCGCGGTCCACGGCGGTGGAAGCGGCTGGAAGATTTTGTCGTGGGGGCATGCAATCGGGTCGCCCACGCCGCAGCGATGAGCGTCGTAGAGGCTCCCGATGAAGCTGTGACTCCCCTCGTGTTTCACGGACCGGTGGGAGTCGGAAAGACCCATCTGCTAGAAGGCATCTATGCCGGTTTGAAGCGAGACTCCCAGCAACGTCCTTGCTACGTCACCGCCGAGGAATTCACCACACGTTTTGTGAGCGCTACGCATCAAGGACGAATGTCAGCCTTCCGGCGGCAATTCCGCGAAGCGACCGCCCTGCTCTTCGATGACTTACATTTCCTGGCCAGCCGTAAGGCTACACAGATCGAGTTCCTGCATACCTTGGACAGTCTGGTCTCCGAAGGACGGCCCGTCGTCGTGACACTCGATTGCCATCCCCGCTTGGCGGACGAATTGATGCCGGAACTGGTGGACCGGCTCTTAGGAGGCGCAGTCTGGGGATTGTTACCGCCTGATGCTGAAACCCGATTGGCTATCTTGCGGCACAAGGCGGCTGGCGCTTCTCCACCCATCCCCGACTTGGTCCTGCGAACCCTGGCCAACTGCCTGCGGGGCAACGTGCGCGAGTTGGAAGGGGCTGTGCACAGTTTACGCCATTATGCCAAGGTAACTGGCCGGCCTGTGGACCTGATCCTAGCACGTGAAGCCCTGGGAGAATTGATCCGGCATGCGGTCCGGGTTGTTACCCTTGCCGAGGTGGATGCAGCCGTGTGCACCGTCTTGCGGCTCTCTTCGGGAACTTTACAATCCAAGTCTCGCGCCTGGGCCGTCACTCATCCTCGCATGATTGCCGTCTATCTTTGCCGCAAACACACCTCGGCGACCTACGGCGAAATTGCCCGGCACTTCGGGGCCAAAACCCATAGCACCGCCGTGGCCGCCGAAAAGAAGGTCCGCCAATGGCTAGAGCGCGATGCCTCCTTGTCTGTTGGCAGCCAGGTCTGGAATGTCCGGGACCTTATCGAACGGATCGAACGCCAACTGCACCACTGATCGAACGCCGCCTGTCACTCTGAACCCCCTACCGGTACCGCTACTTCCTGATCCGGCTCCGACTTGGCCAGCGGAATCCATTGCGTAAGGACTCCCGCTTGGGACCAATAGCCGCGAGTTGCTGCGCCATTCAGGTGGGTCCAGCTTTGTCAGCGAACGGTGGTACCGTAAGTCCGCTGGAGGTTTTCCAGGGTGAAGGTGGAAGCTGTCGGACCGCTGGCAATGAGACGGACGTTCAGGAGAATGACCCAATCGAAGTACTGGGCCGCCGTTTGTAAGTCGTGATGCACTACCAACAGGGTATGTCCTTGATCGCGCAACTGACGGAGTAGTGTCACAATGGTCTGTTCGGTGACAGCATCCACGCCTTGGAACGGTTCGTCGAGGAGGATGAGCGGGGCGTTTTGCACAAGGGCACGAGCTAGAAAAATCCGTTGTTGTTGGCCGCCGGAGAGCTGCCCGATCTGCCGATAAGCCAGGTCTTGCATCCCGACCCGTTCCAAGGCTTCCAGGGCTTGCTGACGTTCGCGCCGTCCTGGGCGGCGGAACCAGCCCAACCGGGCATAGGTACCCATCAGAACCACATCTAAGGCCGTTGTGGGAAAATCCCAATCGACACTGCTACGCTGGGGAACGTAAGCCACACAACCCCGACGGGGAGAATACGGTTCACCCAGAACACAAATTTCCCCTGTGAGCGGACGTACCAGTCCCAATATGGCTTTGATCAGGGTAGTTTTGCCGGCACCGTTAGGACCGATCACCGCCGCCAGAACGCCTCGCGGCACCGCCAAGTCGATGTCCCACAACACGGGGCGTTCGCCGTAGGCCACGGTCAGGTCGTGAATGTCGATGGCAGAATCGGCCGCACATGGGCCGGACGCATCTGGAGGCCGCGGCGCGACCGCCTTGGCTGGCTCAGAGGACGGAGGGGTGGGAGACGTTGGTGTCATGTCCCTATCACATCTCGGAACCGGCCCGATCCACCGCAAAACGCGAGCGTCAGGGGCGGAATATCTGGCCGAGCCTTCCTGACAAAACGACATCAACTAGAGCCAAGAGCACGGACCAGAACACGGACGTTGTGGCGGATCATGCCCGTGTAAGTGCCCGCTGGAGAGTCCGCCGGTCCCAGGGCATCGGAATACAGGGCATCCTGATCGCTGATGAGGCGGACAAGCGGTCCTTGCTTTCGCCGCACATCGTCTAAGACAGCCTGCAATCCTTCAGGCGGCACGGAGGTTTCCGTGAAGACGGCAGGGATGGCCCGTTCGACGATCAGGCGAGCCAGTCGCTCCCGCTGCTGGGTCCCCAGTTCGCTGGCCGTGCTGACACCTTGCAATCCGATGACCTCCCAGCCGTAGGCTCGGCCGAAGTAGCGAAAGGCATCGTGAGCTGTGATCAGGACGCGACGCTCAGGAGGGACGCGCGCCAACTCTTGCCGGATTTCGCGGTCCAGTTGCTGGAGTTGCTCTCGATACGCGGCGGCCCGTTGCGCATAGTATGCCTCGCCTTGGGGGTCCAAATCGCTCAAGACCTGCCGTACTCCCTCGACAGTCTGCGCCCAAAGCAGCACATCGAACCAAACATGGGGATCATAAACCGTCGCATCTTCCTCGGCGGGGAGGAGCTGTTCGCGCGGCAAAGGGTCCGTAACCGCATGGACCCGCCATTGCCGGCGGTTGCGCTCCAATAAGTCCGCCATTTTCCCCTCCAGATGCAAACCATTAATGAACACCGCCTGGGCGCTTTGGAGCTTGCGGATGTCGCCGATGCCGGCAATATACTTGTGTGGATCCACCCCTGGCCCCATCAGGGTTTCGACGTGGACCCGTTCCCCCCCCACTTGCTGGACCAAGTCCGCGACGATGGTTGTCGTACACACCACCCGCACCTTGGACTGCTCCTGCGCGGAATGGGGGGAAAAACGGCCAGTGCAACCGGCGGCCCCCGCCAGCCAGACAGCAAGTAACACCCGCAGCAGCCGCGGCCATCGCCTCCATCCGCAGCTCCATCCGTCGTCTGCCATCTTCGACCTCACGAACTGGACGACATAGGCGAAACTAATTCCTCAATGCATTATAAACGATCCTAGCCTGCGGACTAGAGCAATTCTAACCCAGCAGCATGCTGAGAGCGTGTTCGGATCCCCTCGAATCTTATGCCGGCCCTGCTACCTCTAAGCTCATGACCAACAGAAGATAGCGCGCAAGCTGTTCAACGGAGTGCGGAATAGCGACTGCATCCCAGCAAAAACTTAACCCCTAGAGGTACGTTATGAGCAGCGAATCGAATCTCACAGCTTACCCGGTCCCGACTCAAACAACTCCGGACAGCCAGGAAGGACTGACGGAATTCCCCTGGAAACTGGTCTGCAAGGGGATGGAAGTCGCCGAGGATTTCATCCCACGAGTACGGAAGCGGATTGGCACTTTGGAAAAGCATTTGCAATCTTTTGATCCTGAAGCTGTGCACCTATACATTCATATCGAGAAGATTCCCAAAACGGAAAAATATGAGGTGAAGATGGTATTGAGTCTTCCGGAGCATCTGTTGAAAAGCGAGAAACGGCACGCCCAGGTGGAGGTGGCTGTGGGAGAGGCGACTAAGGCTTTGGTCCGTCAGTTGGAAGCGCTGAAAGCGCGCTTGCGCGGGGAGCCGCTTTGGAAGCGCAAGGCCCGCCGAGCCAAGCTGCGGTTCGCCACTACGCCTCAAGCGGCAGATCAAGGACCGGCCACAGTGGCCGAAGCCACAGCCCGCCACTATGCCCAATATGCAGCAGAATTGCACCACTTCGTCCAGCGACAGCTCTCGTCCAGCGGCATCTCCGACCACAAGGTCGCTGATTATCTCGAAGCCGTCCAGAATCAACGTTCCGCGCCTCTCAGCCGCCGCCTTGCCCAACTCAGTGACAAGGCTAGAAGCTTCCACATTGCTTTACAGAAACTGCATGCCGATACACCCGTTCCGTCGCCTGCTCACTCAGGAGAAACTATCTCTCCGCCAAATTCTACATTGATTTCTCATTTCGATCATATTCTAGCTCATACTGACGCCTTAGTCCGTGAAGTTTTTGATCTTTATTATATCGCCGGTTTTGAGTTAGAGGATATCGCTCATATCACGGAACGACCGCAACGAGAGGTCGAGCAAGCGTGGCAAACCATTCAACATTTACTCCGCGAGGCTGTGCGCCGGGAGGCTTTGAGCCCCGTTACGAGGCGGTAACCCGGCTTCCTTCCTCCATCCCCCACGGTGCGACGAGGGGCCCGACCTGCCCTCCCCATCCTTGGCCGCTCATCTCACCCCCCAATTGGGTCAACTCATCACCAGTCATCTGGATAAGATCCAGGCGCAGGAAAAGAAGAGACAGGCGGTGGCCTCGGACACACCCCCGAAGGGCAAGCCAGGGCATAAGATGTCTGGTGTGCCGCTGGGCTGACCGGGTGACCGCCTTGTCGCCGTACAGAAACCGAGTTTCTTGCAGATACCCGGCGGTGAATGCCCTAAAGTGTTGCGGGAACAGGAGCCAAGACGATATGGACGATAGGAGTGGCCGTGCCCAGGGTGCATCCCTGACGAAACCGGAAGGTGCCGCTGAGGGAACATCTGCGCCCCGCTGGAACGTGCTGGTGATCGGGAAAGGCGGTCGCGAGCATGCGTTGGCGTGGAAATTGAAACAATCTCCACACTTGGGACGGTTGTTCTGTGCGCCGGGGAATGCCGGGACCGCCGACGAGGGAGCGATCAATGTCGCAATCGCCCCTTTGGATAAGGATCGCCTGGCTCGATTGTGCCTCAAGGAACAGATCGATTTGGTGGTCATCGGACCGGAAGAACCCCTCGCGGCGGGTTTGGCCGACCATTTGCGGTCTAAAGGAATCCGCGTATTCGGGCCGTCCGCTGCGGCAGCTCAGATCGAGGCCAGCAAGGTCTTTGCCAAGGAACTGATGCGCCATGCCTACGTGCCGACGGCGGAATTTCAAGTGTTTGATCATCCCGAGCCGGCACGGGTCTATATCGAGACACGGGACTACCCGGTGGTGGTCAAAGCGGATGGACTAGCGGCGGGCAAGGGAGTCATCGTCTGCCGGGATGCGGCGGAAGCAGTGCGCGCTGTTCGGCGCATCATGACCGAGGAGGAATTCGGAGCTGCCGCGGGACGGCGCATTGTCGTGGAAAAAAAGCTAGAAGGCGAAGAATTATCCGTGCTGGCCATTGTCAGCGGGCGGACACTGGTCATGCTGCCTGCCTGTCAGGATCACAAAGCGGCCTTTGACGGCGACCAAGGGCCGAATACCGGGGGGATGGGAGCCTACTGCCCCGCCCCACGAGCCACACCGGAATTGATGCGCGACATCGAACGGCAGATTTTCATACCGACCATCCATGCTCTCAAACGCGGACACCGCTCCTTCCAGGGTGTGCTCTACGCCGGTTTGATGCTCACCAGCCAAGGTCCGCGTGTGCTGGAGTTCAACTGCCGCTTCGGCGATCCCGAAACTCAACCCTTGATGATGCGGTTGCAGAGCGATCTGTTGCCCCTGCTCTATGCCGCGGCGGAAGGGGAGTTATCCCAGTGGCCGGAGACGATTCGCTTCGATCCGCGGCCGGCGGTTTGTGTCGTGCTGTGTTCCGGCGGTTATCCCGGAAAATATGAGACCGGCAAGGTGATTCACGGCGTGGCCGAGGCGGAAGCTCTCCCGGATGTGAAAGTCTTTCACGCCGGCACACGCCGGGATGAACAAGGGCGGCTCGTCACCGATGGAGGGCGTGTCCTGGGCGTCACGGCTTTGGGGCAGGACCTCCGCGAGGCTCGAGAACGGGCCTATGAAGCCGTTCGGAGGATCCATTTCCCTGGCATGCATTACCGTACTGACATCGGCCTGAAAGCCTTATCCGTTCCCGGCTGAGGGGCGGAATGCCTCCGACTCATCGCTTGGAAATAGCACGCGGCGGCCTTCAATCCGCCAGCGTCCGGAAGCCACCCGTCGGATCGCTTCGGGATAGGCTTCACACTCCGCTGCAAAGACACGAGCGGCTAGCGTCTCCGGCGTATCGTCGTCCCGTACCGGCACGCAGCGCTGCACAATGATCGGACCAGTGTCATAAGTTTCATCTGCAAAATGGACCGTGCAACCGCTGACTTTCACGCCTGCCGCCAGAACAGCTTCATGAACATGCCGGCCATACAAGCCCTTGCCACCAAAGGCGGGCAACAAAGCCGGATGAATGTTGAGAACACGATAGCGGTAGTCGGGAGGAATGGACAGCAGATGCAGCCAGCCCGCCAGGCACACGAGGTCCGGGGCGGCAGCTCGGATCGCCTCCCAGACGCGCTGCTGAAACTCGGCATCGATGCAACCTCGCCGCTCGACCACAGTCACCGGCAGACCGGCTTGCCGGGCACGTTCCACACCGAGCACCCCAGCACGGCTGGAAATGACATGGACGATCTCCGCAGCCAATTGGCCACGGGTGATCCGATCCACCAGATTCTGCAACGTCGTTCCCGCTCCGGAAATCAGCACCGCCAACCGGACGGATTGCGACTCTGTCATGCAGTACCCCTTATCCCGATATCACTTTCAGACCCGGCAGACCTGAAGGCTCCAGGATGCTGTTGTTTCTTCCCGGAGCGGAGCCAGAGCACCTCGACATTGGCTACTTGGATGTTTTATGCTAGTAACAACGGCCCAACAGTTGTGGTGCCGGCAACCTCAAGGAATCGAAACGCCGATGGAAGGCTTCCTCATAACCGCTACGAGCCGCCCTGACTCCGCCAAGTTGTTAGGGTATCTCAATTTTTCAGATGGGCGGTGTGACCCCAAATTCCAGCGGGCCTTCGCTGAGTGGGGAGCGGTTCTATCTGCAGAATACCCAGCCGAACCGCTCCCAGAGCGCCTCGCCATTGACTTGCTGGAGGAACTGGATCGGTTACATGCCTCCCAAGCGCCGGCCTTTCGCGACATCCGCCAGGCCCAAGGAGTCATCCAAGCGGCTCTGCGCGAATTCCCCCGCTTGTATCGTCAGCACCATGCCGACCTGCTCGCCCATCAATCGGACAGTGATCTGTTTACCCCGTTGTTTTTGGCCCGAGTCTGCGAGGCTGTGTTGCAACAAGGGGGACCGTGGGAAGAAACCCGTCGGCTCGTCCGGGGCGCCTTGCGGCAACTCAACGACTACGTCGGCTACCGCCCCGTTGCCATTCTGCACAAACGCAAGGATCGTGACTACTACCCTCATGAGAAGGTCCGTCCTGTGCCGCTGTACATTCAGGGTGTCGGAGTGGGACCAAGCAAGTATGCCCCTCTCGTGGCGCGCGCCCTAGAACTTCTCCAGCAAACCGATCCGGTGATCCTCGATGAGGCAGCCTTCCAATGGGACATGCTGGAAGAACTTGCCTTCGACCCGCGAGCACATGACCATTTCCATCCCATCAATAAGCGCCCCAATGTTCTGTTCGGGGAGTGGGACCCGCATCATCTCGACGCGCGGGGGTATTACCGCCGCTTCGTGCTCCGCCAACTCACGCTGGACACCTTGATGTCCTGGGTTGAGCAAAAGCCGTTAGGGCGGGGCATGCCCCAGCCGCAAAGTCCGGGTGATCCCGAGGAGCGGCTGTTAGAAGCCGCCGCCGTACTGGCCGGGACGATTCTCATGGGAGCGGGGATTTGTGGGGCCAGCCCGCAGTATCACGACTCCAGCGTCAGCCTCGCCCGGCTGGTACCCCGTGTGGCCCGATATCGGGACGCCTTTTACGAGCAACTATTACGGAAAGTACCAGGATCTCAAGGGGACCGACTCCGCGAGGAGGCCCAACAGCGTCGGCAACCCTTCGCCAGTGTACGCCAGTACTTGAATCAGGCCCTGGCCACTCAACGGGCAGCCCACCTCCAGGATCGGCGACTGGCCCAATGGTACGCAGCTATGGGGTACCCTCAAGCAGCACGACGCCAGGCCGCCGGCATTCAGGCCCCTGCCGTCCGCTTCAACACAGAAATCCGCATCCGGCAAACGGAAGCTGCTTTTGCCGCAGAACGCGGCCAAGTGGAACATGCCGTCCAGTGCCTAGCGGAAGTCGAAGAACTGTTGCACCGCGGTATCGAATGCGGAGCATTGATCGACCCCTGGAACATCCTGGGATTCCAGGGATTGTTCCCTATTTTCCCCGGCCGGGAAGACACCGTCCGCGATCCTCGTGCCGAGGAACTCATCGAGTTGATGGGCCGGCAATTCGATCTTTATGCTCTGGCTTTAGCTGCCGCCGCTTGCCGCGAGGGCCACCCTCCCTCCCCGCCGCCTGCTGCCTCCAGCAAGCGCAAGCCCCGCTCAGGCGGTAGTAAGCCAATGCTGTCCTTGATGACCCCGGAGGGCCTTTCGCGGCCACGGGAAGAAGCGTCATCAGATGCTAGCCGAGAAAACCCCCAAGACGTGCCCTCTGCTCATCCTCGCTTCAGTGAACAGATCCGCCGGCGAATGCAACGAACTGCCGAGTGGTGGGACCAGTTTGCTACCCACACGGTCAGCGATCTGCCGCAGGTGATGGGCCGGGAACGTGTGGCCGCCGCGGAACGAGTCGCTCGCGCTTTGGCCGATTGGGCCCAGCGGCAGGGAGCCGCCGATGACATTACCTTCTGGCGGCAACATCGTACAAGTCTAACCACTCCGGCAGCTTTCGCCCAGGTGGTGCAGGCGCTCATCCGCCGCCAGGCTTACCGAGCCGCAATGGCCCTCTTGATGACCTGGCTGGCGGAGGGAGGACGGATCCCCTTGCAAGACACCTCTGCGTCCCTGGATGAACTGGCCCACCGCTGGCTCCACTCCGTCACCACGGATAGCTCCCTCTCTGAAGAGGCGCGTGCCGCGTTGATCCGCCGCTTCCTGGAGTTGCTCGAAGCCAACGCGGATGAGGAATGGCTGCATCCCGAACGCTGGATTCAGCACTGGCAACCTCAGGTCGAGGAGCCGAGCGAGCGCCCGCGGCAGCAGTCCGAGTTCGAGACGGCGTATCTAGGTATGACCTACCGGGATTCGGCCGATGACGGCCAGGAAGGATCGGTCGCTGACGCTGACAGCCCCTCCGCACCAGACCAGGAATTCCCGCTGGAAGAGGATGCCGAAAAATTGGAACAAGGCTTGCGCTTCGTCCACACCCTGGCTCGCTTGCTACGCCAAGCGGTCAGCACCCCCGGCTGGCTCCATTATGACCCGCAAGCCCAACAGACTTTGCGCCTCTGGCATACCACCCTGATCCGCTTGCGTTCCGGCTTGCGTTATCTGCTGGAACAGGTCAGTGCCCTGCCGGTTCCTGACCCCGCCAGCGGACCGGAAGGAATGATCCATTTCGACCGGCGGCGCGCCTTGAAGGGGCATATCCTAGAATTGGCTGTCTCCGCCTGCGTCGAAAGTGAGCAGACCGCACGGACGTTGTCCGCTCTACTTCTGCCTGGCCCCGAATTGCCCCCACCCCCCGAAGACCTTCGCCTGCCGGATGCGCCCGCCTGGGAATCGGCGTTCATCCGCATACTCCAGGCCCTGGTGCAGCAGCAGCGCGACAGCGTGCGGCAATTGCTCCCCGCCTTCATTCACAGCTTCCGACACGAACCGCTCCTGTACTGCCCCCTGGCAGACGGTGGCAAATACTCTGACGTGCTGCGGACCCACACCGCCTTGCACGTGCTGGACGAATTGCTGACGCTGTTCCCGCGCTTGGGCTTGATCCGTGAAACATTCCAATTGACCAAACTGGCCCGACAGATGGAATGGAATCAACCGCCCGAAGGACGCCGGATCAGCAGTTTCGATCATCTCTTCCACACCGCGCTGTGCGGCGTGGTGGAAACTCTGCTTGATGCCGCCGGCCCTCTGCCAGCAGAACCGCTCCATCCCGCTTCCGACCTGCTCTTCCACATCGTGGAGACCTTCCAGGGGCTGTGGCTGCAACATAGCCAATCTCTGCGCCTGTCCATTCTGGAAACCCTTCATGATGAAGAAGACTGGGAGTCAATCCGTCGCTTCATCCGCAAATACGGCTCGGACCTCTTCACCGTGCAGTTTCTGGTTCTCTCGAACATGCGCGGGATCATCGCACGCGGAACAGCCGCTTGGCTCGACAGCGAAGCGGAACGAACCGAAGAAAAACGCCCCCGTCTAGTGGAAGACTGGGCGGCCCGACGGATCGATCGTCCCCGCCACGCTCGTCTCCTGGAATGGATTCTCCAGGCCCTGATCGAACATTACGAAGAGTATCGCGACTACAACGCTACAACAACGCAATCGGACTACGGGGAGAACCTGCACATCTTCCTGGATTTTCTCCGCCTCAAGAGCAACTATGAGCGATATGCCTGGCGCTTACGTCCTCTGGCTATGGCCCACGAAGTGCTCTGCCGCCGGGGACAGGATGCCTTAGCCCAGCGCTGGCGCGAACACGTGGCCCAACACACTGCCGCCCAAGCGGAAGAACTGCTCCAACGCCTCCACCAGTTGGAACAGCGGCACGGTATCCGCTTGCGGACCGTCCGGGATCGCCTCGAAGAGCGTTTTCTGTTCCCCTTTGAAGTCGATCAGGCCTTAGCCCGTGTCGCTCCTGCCGCTATCGCTGCCGCCGAAGGACACACGGAATCCCACCCCGCTTTTGAACGCTTGGCTGAGGCGATCGCTCCCCTGGCGGCCCGAATCAGCGGCGTTGGATTGGATGTTCCCGCCTGGGTCCGCCGCCTGGAAGATGCCCTGCGGGATGCCCGCCAACTCGTCCAGCGCCCCCCTCTGATCCGTTCGATTCCCGCACTCGAAGACCTGCGCCAGCAACTGGCCGACTGGGACCGTCCCATCAGCGAATCGTGACAACCGTCCTCTCTCCTTCGCCGTGGAAAGAGCGACTCATTCTGATGCGCCGCGAAACGCTGGCTGCTCCTTGCCCGCGCACGGCGGATGGACTTTGCTTCTGCGTGAGCCGGCTTGAGGTGGAAGCTTCACTCACGGGCTGCCGCATGCGGTTGTGCTCATCGGGAGCGGGCACAACGTAAGCCCAGCAAGGTCAAGGTGGTGCCCAAGATCAAAGCGGTGTGTTCGGGGCGGAGCGGCTCCGCTGCCCGAATGCCACAGTGGGCGCCCAACGCCGTGACCGCGGCGCCCAATAATACCAACAAACCCATGACATGCCCACGATAGAAGAGGGACACAAGCAGCAGGAGAGCAGCAACCCCGATATTCCAGCCATCGACCCAACTCGTCAGTTCCGGGGAAATACCGTTGAGGCGCAGCGGTTCTGCCGGATGCTTGAGATACTGCCACAGGGCTTCCCCGATTTCGATTGTTGCGGAAGACGATAGGGCGGGAAACAAACGATAGGCAATTGCATTCTGATAGACCCACAGTGTCCAGAGTGCGAGGAGAAAGGCCGCCAGCAGGCAACGGGTACCGGTACCCAACAGCAGAGCCGCCAAGCGATCCGGCCAGGAGGGTCGTGCAGGGGGACCGGGCAGCGAGGAAGTCAAAGCGAGATGGCTCAGCAATAAACTAGAACCCATCAGACTTTGGCTGGAAACTGGCAAGGCCAGGGATAGCGATGAAGAAAGCCAGGGGCGATCCCCGGCGCGCAGGTGTTCCGCCCTCTGCATCAGTACCTCGGCGGTTTGCTGAGCCTTGGCGGCAGCCACTTCAGCTTTTTCGCCATCGGCCACCAGGCGAGCTTTCTCCCAGCGGATCAACCAGCTTCGTTCTCGGAGCATCTGGCGTTGCAATTCCCAGCGGTCCAGCCAAGCGATCAATGGTTCCCGCCAGGCAGCGTAGCGTTCGCGATAACTGGAGTAGGAGACAGCGCCTAGCCGGGCACGGACTTCCAGCTTGGCTTCATAGCCGAAGAGAGCCTCGAAGAACTCCTCCCATTTTCTTCCGGCATAACGAGCTACGAAGAGGCGCAACGGCTCCTCGGCAATCCCTTGATTGCGCAGCCGGCGGAGAAGGCGCTCGCAGGCTTCCAATGGCCGGCGCCGCTCTCGGAAGACGGGACGGTCAAGCAAATAGTAAATCAACCCGGCCACACCCTGGCCAATCAAGGCAAAACCCCACCAGACCCAGAAAATACCGAGAACGGCCAGGAGGACGCAAAACAGCAGCAGGCCGATCACCACCAGAAGCCAATCACTCCAGGCAATGGCCAGGACACTCCGCCGCACGCGGCAGAAGAGCGGCCCGCGCGTGTACCAGCCGCGAATGACAAAGTAGCCCAGTGCCGTATGGATCAGCAGGCTGCACCATCCAACCGCCCAGGCCGGTTGTGCGAAAAACAGCAAGAGCAATTCCGTGACAGCCCACGCGGAGCAGGCCGCCATCAGAACTCGTTTCCGGCGGCGGGCAGCCGGCGAGCGGCGAAACTGCTTAGCCCAGGCTTCGACCTGATCGATGTGTTCCGGTCGCGGCAGGAATTGCCCCGGAGGGGGCAAACCCAGCCAGCCTTCCAACGCCTGGATGACCTCCTCCATCGTCTGGTAACGTTCGGCCGGGTCTTTGGCCATCATGCGTAAGAGAATGGCGGACAATTCGCCCGGCAAGCGCGGGACCCATTGCTCTGGCGGCGGAGGCGGTTCATAGGCATGCTTGCTCATCAGCTCGCCGGCACTGCTACCCTCAAACGGCGGGCGGCCTGTCAAGAGCGCGTACAATGTGCACCCAAGCGAGTAGATGTCCGAGCGGTGATCAACACTGGCAGCATCTCGGCATTGCTCCGGAGACATGTAGGCGGGGGTACCCAAGGCGATCTGCGCTCCCGTCATCTCCGAGGTAGCCGCCCACTCCGCATAATCGGGCTGGCGCGGATGGGGAGTTCGTGGCGTAGGCTCCCCGTGGGGTGTCTTCACCAGCCCCAGGTCCGCCACTTTGATCAATCCATTCTCGTCGAGCAGCAGATTGTCCGGCTTGACATCACGGTGGATCAAACCGCGGCTATGAGCATGTTGCAATCCGCGAGCCGCTTGCAGAATGTAACTGACGGCGGTCTGGGGGTCCAGACGGCCTTGGCGCCGCACCAGATCACTGAGGCTGCGGCCACGCACGTACTCCATGCTGAAAAACGGCACCCCATCGGCTTCCCCTATGTCGTAAATCTGCACAATGTTGGGATGTGACAACTGGGCCGCCGCGTACGCCTCGCGCGTGAAACGGGCGAGAAACACCGGATCGTGCAACCACCGCGAACTCATCACCTTCAATGCCACATGCCGATCCAGCGACAGTTGCCGAGCCAGGTAGACAGTTCCCATCCCGCCACTCCCGATGACCCCTTCGATCACATAACCCGGTATCTGGACAGGTGACGCCGGCGCTTGGCCCCCTTTGCACCTAGTAGATGAGGAGAGAGCGGGGGGCGGGTTGGGAGAATCTTCCGGTGTCAACACCCCACCGACCTGACTGGACGGCTTCGCAGAGACAGGCACTTCATTCCCTGCTGCTGGCGCAGATGCCGCTACTCCCCTAGTGATAGGTGGTGCTTTGGAGGAAGGCACACCGTCGCCCGCCTGGGGGGAAAATGTTCCAGGAACACCCTCCCAATCGGCCTCGCGGGACTGTTGCAAGGTACGCCCACACACCGGACACCGTAATCGAATCACGGAGGCGGGCAGCACCTGGGTCGGCTGTTCCCAAAACGCCTTATCTTCTCCACCCGCCGGCAAGGCCGTCAACGGAGAGGAACCATCCACTATGACCGTTGATCCGGGTTGAGGCAGTGACGAACGGCAATAGGGACAGAGATTCACCCCAACGGTACTCATAACCGCTTGTGCCACTCCAGGGAGGGGAGGGAGCTGCAGGCTTGGAGGGAGCTTCAGGGGTCGCTGCCTGAATCGCCTACACTTCACCATAGAATGCCGAGCACCGCCGTGCCGCTTTTCTCTTCACAGCGTGGAAGTGTCTCTCGCCCTTTTTTTGATCTGGTGCAAAAATCCTGTCCTCAGGTGAAACTCAAGTCGGCCTTTCCGGCGAATGTTCGGGTTCTAGAAAAGTCCGATCTACCCCCTCGGGAGGTATCGTCCTGGGCAGCATCCGAAAACAAGCAAGGGCGGAACAGGCTGGGAGCCGATTTCAGCTCGCGGGTGAGCGGAGCAGGCCGAGCCGTTCCCGAACGAGCTGGAGTGTGGTCCGTGCGACGGCCCGCGCGCGGCGCGCACCCTCGGCCAGCACTTCTTCGATGTAACCGGGGTCGCGTTCCAGAGCCTTGCGGCGGGCACGAGCAGGAGCAAAATACGCATCGATCTTGGCCAGCAGAGCCTTCTTGGCATTCCCGTAACCGAATCCACCGGCACGGTAGCGTGCTGCCATCTCCTCCACTTCCTGCGGCGTCGCAAACAGCTTGTACAAGGCGAACACATGGCACCGCTCTGGATCCAAAGGCGCCTCCAAGGGCGTTTGATCCGTCACGATGCTCATGACCGCACGTTCCAGAGCCTTTCCCTCGGCAAAGATCTCGATGGTATTGCCGTAGCTCTTACTCATCTTCTGGCCGTCGGTCCCTGGCACCACTGGGGTGTCGTTGAACACGGCCTGCGGCAAAGGGAATACCTCCCCGTAGGCGTGATTGAAGGCTCCGGCAATGTCCCGCGTCATCTCCAGATGCTGTTCCTGATCTTTCCCCACCGGAACCAAATGCGACCGATAGAGCAGTATATCCGCTGCCATCAGGACGGGATAAGTGAACAACCCCACATTCGGCGTGATCCCCTTGGCCAGTTTGTCCTTGTACGAATGGGCCCGTTCCAATAGCCCCATACCGGTGACGGTCGAGAGAATCCAAGCCAACTCGGTCACCTCCGGCACATCGGACTGGCGGAAAAATATCACCTTTTTGGGGTCCAAACCCAAGGCGAGATAATCCAGGGCGACATCGCGGATATTCTCAGCGAGAATCTGCCGTGCCGGACGGGGAAGGTAAGCCTTGTTCTTCGCCGCGATGGCCTTTTCCCGTTCCTCCGCTTCCCGCAAACTGGTCAGAGCATGATAGTCCGCGATGAAGTAAAAGCAATCCCCCTGGTCCTGCCGCTGAATGTGTTGGCGGATGGCCCCGAAATAATTCCCCAAATGCAATTTGCCAGAGGGTTGCACGCCGCTGAGAATCCGGGGGCGATCCACTCCTCGATCCACCCCATCCAGGCGGGAGGGACTTGTGGTCCCTTCTGTAGGGACGCCTTCGGCATGGGTTCCGGCATTCACGGTTGAGCCTCCTCTCACACCAGACTGATCATTGTATCCTTCAAGCCGCCGGGAGTCGTCAAGACAGATGCTGCTTGCTTGGGGCCGCCCGCTTGGTACCCGCCGAGACCAGCCGCCCAACCTTTTGGTCTTTCCCGCAATGCTCTCGAATCGATAGACTAGGGCCACGTCAGTTTCCGGAAAGCTGTTCTGTTTGCGCCAGCAACAGGAGAAGCCACGGATGGACGCTCCCGAACCCATCCCCGCTGAGGAACTGAATCGTCTGTCAGCCGACCCCGCGGTGCTGGAGGCATTGCTTCTGGCCCTGCGCGCCGCCCTAAGTCAGGAAGGGGAGCAGCGACTGTTCCGTTCCGGGAAGCTCCCCGGTTTGTTCGCCCAACGTGTCGGACCCGCAGCCACGGCGGCAGCTCTGGCCTTGCGTCATGGCTTGCTCCAGATCACCCGGCGGGAAACTCGCGGGAAAATCCTCACCGAATGGGTCCGGGCCACACCTGCTGCCGTCCAATTCGTCCATCAGCACGACTCTCCCCAGGCTATCTTGCGGGAATGGAAGCAAACGGTGGACCTGACCCGCGCTGGCCTCCCTGCCTGGATGGTCCAATTTCGCCAAGAGCTAGCTGCACTCGCCGAACGGTTTGAAGCCCAGGCGAATGCCCTCCGAGAACGCCTTCAGCACCTGAGCCAAAGGCTGGAGGCCGCTCTGCGCCGCTGCGAACTGGACCGGACCCTTTTGGGCGAACCAGTCCGGCAATTGATCCCCTGGGCCGCCGATGCCCTGGATTACCTGGATCAGCGGGCAGCAGCGACTCCCGCTCCCTGCCTGCTGCCGGAACTGTTCGCCGCCGTGGCAGCTCGGCATCCCACCCTCGGCATTCCCGCCTTCCATCAAGGGCTGATCCAGCTCGATGAACTCCGTTTGCTCCGCTTACTGCCCCACGAACCGGTGGAAGCTCCGGAATTTGCCCTGGTCCATCGCGGGCAACTCCTCTATGCCGCTCAACGGTGACCCCTAGCTTGCCAGAGGGAGACATCGCCATGCCTGCCCGCTATTTGCGAGGGACACTGCTATTCCTGGCTGTACTGATCGGCTGGGGCTACGCGGTCATAGCAGCTCCAGAGACACAAACGCCCTTGACGGAATCCGCAGCCTCGGAGACCCCCAGCTTTCGCGTCCGAGTCAGCCGGAAGGCTGCCCCTACCCCTCAAGAAGCGACCCTGCTGCTGCCCACCATCCGATTCCAAAGCGACATCGGCATCTTGGAACTGCGGAGTGATCAGATTCTCCGGCTCACCTTTGCTCGCGAGGAAACCGATCCCCCGGCGCTAGACGTGGTCCAACTTCGGGACAAGTCGATTCTGCGCGGTCAGATTCTGGTGCGCGAGTTTCCCGTGCTCACGGCAGCCGGCCGGGAATCCTGGCCGCGGACCGAGTTGGCGGAAATCCGCTTCCTCGATACCGGCTCCCGCAGTTGGACCGCCCTCTGGATCGGGCTGGTCACTTTGACACTCATGGAAATCGTCTTGGGCATTGACAACATCATTTTCCTCACGATTGTGGTGGGTAAGTTGCCTCCAGCGCAACAATCTCTGGCTCGCCGCTTCGGCTTGGCCGCTGCTTTGGGAATGCGCCTGCTTCTCTTGCTCTTTCTCTCGTTTCTCATGGGCTTGACCGCTCCTCTGTTCACCCTGCCCCCCCTTCCCTTCCTCCATGACTGGGAAGCCCGCGTGATCTCCTGGCGGGACCTGATCCTCCTGGCCGGAGGATTGTTCCTCATCGGCAAAAGCGTCCGGGAAATGCATGAGAAGTTGGAACAGGCTCGTCCGGAAAGTCGATCCGCTATCCCGACCCGGCGGCCCACTCGCTTCCTCTCCGCCGTCATCACCATTGCTCTAATCGATATTGTGTTTTCGCTGGACTCCGTCATCACTGCGATTGGTATGGTGGAGGACGTTTGGATCATGGTCACCGCCATGGTGCTAGCTATGCTCGTCATGTTGGCTTTTGCCCGATCGGTCGGCACCTTTGTCGAACGCCACCCGACTATCAAAGTGCTGGCTTTGAGTTTTCTTATCCTCATCGGTGTGTTGCTAGCGGCAGAAGGGTTGGGCCAACACCTGGACAAAGGCTACATCTACTTCGCTATGGCTTTTGCTGTAGTTGTGGAGACGATCAATCTGAAGCTCCGCAAGGGAGCCACGTCTTTACCCCCAGATAGCCACCCATACGGACCGGTCCCCACCGAACCCCACTCCTGATTTCCCATATCCCCGAAGGCAACCCCTCTCAGCATATGGTCGCTGGGCCAAGGGAACTCCAATGGTGGCCGAGTAAACTCCTACCTGACGCAACTAGGCGGCGATGTCGGGGGCGAAACCCCAAAGTAGAGGAAAAGGCGGTCCTGCCAAAGCGACAGGTCCAGGACGCACATCGCGCCACTCTGGCAGAATAGTTCCAGGATGGCATCCAAGGGATTTACCATAATGCTTTGTCACATAATCTGTTACGCTTA
>Ga0101943_1000492_pt1 | contig 63007 bp, 56 predicted proteins | sample DewCreD2012metaG_5_FD_75244 | JGI IMG/M metagenome (GOLD analysis project Ga0101943, IMG submission 75244) | Hot spring sediment bacterial and archeal communities from British Columbia, Canada, to study Microbial Dark Matter (Phase II) - Dewar... ... | reverse complement strand
TAAAGAATGAAAAAGTCGTAAATGACTTTCAACTCTCTCAAAATTATCCCAATCCTTTTAATAATAAGACCAGATTACAATACTATATACCCTACGAATTCAATGGCAATATTGAAATTAAAGTCTTTAATCTTCTTGGTGAAGAAATCTCTACTCTTGTCAATGAGCACAAATCACCAGGATATCATTATATAGATTTTGATGGTAGTAATCTTTCAAGTGGTGTTTATATATTTCAACTCAAAGCAAACCAAACTGTAAAAAAAATCAAGGGAATTTTACTGAAGTAATATAAACCGCACTTGACCTGGTAAAACTTATTACTGAAGTTGATAAAAAAATTTCCTGTCAACTTGTTTATAGTTTAAGTCTATTTGTATAGTAAGATTTCAAGATTAAATTCAAAAATAAATTTAGATTGAGAGGTTGTCCAAAAAGTGTCATGCCAAATCCTGTGCTGAATTTATTTCAGCATTATTTCGGCATCTAAACTTGTAATTATAAACCAAAAATAGACCCTGAAATAAATTCAGTGTGACAAAATAATACTTTTTAGTCAGCCCCAATCATTTAAAATTAAATTCTTTATAATAATTTGATTTCGAAAAAATTAAATTCATTAGTTTAGTTATTAATTGGAGATTCTATCTCTTAATCACACTATTGAATTTCTCATCTTTTTTGAACATTATTAAAATATAAATTATAAAAATGGAGTCGCAATGTTTAAGAAAACATTTCTTATGTTATTTATATTGTTTATACTAAGTGAGGTCGCAAGTCCTCAGTGGGGACTTCTTAGAAGAATAGGAGCTGGTGGTGGGATACATTTTGGAATATTGAATCCATCTTTGAATGATTTGAATAATGAATTTAAAAAATTTGATTTACCTGTTATCGATGGACCAATTTTCGGTTTTGGTGGTGGAGGTAATCTTTCTCTTGGAGGTTTAAGACTGGGCGGATTTGGAATTGGAGGATTAAATGAAAACGAAAGTATCAGAACTCTCTATGGAACAAACTATAATTCAAAAATAAGGTTAGAATATAGCCTCGGTTTCGGTACAATTGGATATGAAGTTTATCATTCAAAAAAGTTTTCTACAAATTTAGACCTTGGTATTGGTGGAGGTTCTCTCAATATTTTTCTCTCTGATAGAACATCAAATTCAAATTCGTGGGATGAAAGCCTCCCCGTTCAAGCTGGAACAACTAATATTACAAGAAAATTATCTTACTCATTTTTTTCACTTCAACCTTCTATTAATTTCGAATACATCTATGGAAATTTTTTGAAACTATTTATATCTGGAGATTATATGTTCATTGTAAGTGGTAAATGGTCAAAAGATGATGAATTAACTCTAACTAATGTGCCAAAAATGAATTTCAATGGTTTTTCACTTCGCTTTGGAATTTACACTGGACTTTTCTTTTAATTAATATGAGGACAAAAATGAAAATAAAAATTCTTCTTTTGATTGTCTCGATTTCCTTTTTCCTTGGTTTTGTACCTGAGAATAAGGAACAAGTTAGAATTATTTCAAATGGAGATTTACTCTACAGCTCCGATGAAATAATAATCAAATTCAAATCTGAAATTATCTCTCAAGAGAATCGTTTACAATCTTTATTATCTTTAATGAAAATTTTTGAGTCAGTTTCAATCAAATCAATTGACCCGATCTTTCCAGAAAAAAATAATTATCTATTAAAATCACAATCTGGATTGACAAGAATTTATTCAATAAAATATTCAGGTGATATTGATCCTCTTACACTGTCTAAAAAACTTAGTCGTTTAGAAAACGTCGAGTATGCCGAACCAAGATTCATATATAAAATTGATTTTACACCTAATGACCCTTCAATTAGCTCTCAGAATTATCTTCCAATTGTTAAAGCTTTTGACGCCTGGGATATTTCCAAAGGTGATTCATCAATCATAATTGGAATTATAGATACAGGAGTATACTGGTATCATCCTGACCTTCAATCAAACATATGGATTAACAACGATGAAATTCCTTACAACAATTTAGATGATGATGGAAATGGTTATGTTGATGATATTAGAGGCTGGGATTTTGGTGGTTTAAATGGAACACCTGATAACGATCCTCAAGAAGATGCTCCATATCACGGTACTCATGTTGCAGGAATAGCTTCAGCATCAACTAATAATGGAGTAGGTGTAGCTGGAATGGGATTCAAATGTAAACTAATGGCTGTTAAAACTTCTCGTGATGACAAGAAAGATCCGGGCTCTGGTTCACCTTACATCTGGTATGGTTATGAAGGAATTGTTTACGCTGCTGATAATGGTGCACAAATTATTAATTGCAGCTGGGGTGGAGGTGGTTTCTCGCAATTTGGTCAGGATATAATCAATTACGCAACTTCAAAAGGTTCATTGGTTGTTGCCGCAGCTGGAAATAGTAATTCTTCGGGAGAACATTATCCATCTGGTTTTAAAAATGTATTATCTGTAGCAGCAACTAATTATGATGATACAAAAGCAAGCTATTCAAATTATGGTTATTCAATCGATGTCAGTGCACCGGGAACTTATCTTTACAATACCTGGGGTTCAAATACTTATATTTATCTAACCGGAACTTCAATGGCTTCCCCACTTGTCGCTGGAATTGCTGGACTTGTAAAATCAAAATATATAAACTATTCACCCGAACAAGTAGCTGAAAAAATTCGTGTTGCTTGTGATGATATTTATAACTTGAATACAACCTATAGATATCAACTTGGTAAGGGAAGAGTCAATGCCTGGCGTGCATTACAGGATTCTATTAATCAATCTGTTAGAATGTTATCATTCGAATTGACAGACAATTCACCTCTTGGTAATGGTAATGGAACACTGGAACCAAATGAGCAAGCTGAAATCAAAGTGAGATTTAAAAACATACTTGCTCAGATGAATAATTTAAATATTTCATTAACATCACTCACTTCAGGAATTACTGTTGTTAATGGAACGTTCAATGCTGGTTCAAGAGCAACAAATGAAACTTTTGATAATTTTAATTCTCCTTTCAAGATACAGGCAGCCAGTTCAATTGGTTATGATTTGAATGTAAAACTACTATTGGTTTATTCTGACGGTAACTACTCTGACTGGCAAATTATTAACTTTATAGCAAATCCGAGTTATGTTGTTTCTAATAACAACAACATTACAATTACTATTGGAAGCAAAGGCAATCTTGCTTTTAACGATTACCCGAATAATACACAAGGCAAAGGATTTAGATATAAAACAAGCGGTAACTTATTGTTTGAAGGTGCATTAATAACAGGTACAAGCCAGACAAAAATTTCTGATGTTGCAAGGAATCAATCAGGGAATTCACAAAATCAGGATTTTACAATTCTTTCACCGGTTAAATTGTTTCAACCAGGTCCAATTGCTGATATGCAGGCTCTTTCTATTTTCAATGATAATGGTGCTGGAAGTAATAAGATTGGCATAAAAATAATTCTTAATTCCTATTCTTTTTCAGATTTTCAAAATTCTGATTATGTGATTCTGCATTACAAAATTATTAATACAACTTCTTCACCAATTTCTAATTTTCATGCTGGATTGTTCTTTGACTGGGATTTAATTGATGGTAGTGGCGAAAACGATGTTGCTTTATGGGATTCAGTCAATAAAATGGGTTATGTTTATAATCAACCAGGTACAACACCATACTATGTTGGTTCTGCATTAATTTCTCATTCAAATTATCATTTCCGAGCTATAAATAATGCTGGTAACGACGGAGGCTGGGGAATATATGATGGTTTTTCAGATGCAGAAAAATGGCAATCAATTAGCGGTGGAGTTTCAAAAACTCAAGCTGGTGCTGGTGATGTTTCATATGTTGTTGCAGGTGGTCCTTTTACGATTAATGCAGGGGATACATTGAATATTGCCTTTGCTGTTCTCGCTGGAGATAATCTATCTTCATTACAATCATCTTTGAACAGCTCAAAACTTAAATGGAATCAAATCCTCACATCAATTGATGATGATTCAAACGGACAATTCACATTTAATCTTTATCAAAACTTTCCTAATCCTTTTAATCCATCAACCAAGATTAAATTTTCAATTCCTGAAAGAGATAAAGTCTCATTAAAAATTTACAACTCTCTTGGTCAGGAAATTTTAACATTAATAAACGCTCAGGAATTAATTCCTGGTTTATATGAATATAAATTTAATGCTTCGAATTTACCAAGTGGGGTTTATATTTATGAGATTAGAACTAATAAATATGTTCAATCTAAAAAAATGATTTTAATCAAGTGAAAAGAGAATTTTAGATTTAACTATCAAAGAAATTAACCAACAATTCAATTTCTTACCGCCACATAATTTTTGTGGCGGTAAACTTCTCATAATCATTTATTTAAAACTAACCCGGGATAACGTAAATTTTTAATCGATTGTTTTTTTAAATCATTACATAATATTCTGCAATTCTAAGATTCTCTTTGAATGGTTCATTCTGATAAATAATTATTTATCGAAAGCTTGAAGTTTGTGTCGGGAATTATTATTGAATTAAAAAGGAGAAAATCTCAAAAGTCACTTTAAAATAAAGAAGCCATCCATTTCTGGACGGCTTCTGTTTTTCAACACACCTTAATCAAGGATTATTTTTCCAGCATCTCAATCACAAGTACTCTTCTATTCTTCCAGTATTCTTTTCTAACAGTTGTTACTGGTCTTTCTTCACCAAACCATTTTGTCATAAATCTATTCTTATCAATTCCTTGACTTACTAAGTATTTGTAAACTGTATTGGCTCTTCTTTCAGAGAGTTTCATATTGTATGCTGCTGGTCCAATTGGACATGCATGACCTTCAATTGAGAACATCACATCTGGATTTTCTTTCATGAACTTAACAGCTGCATCAAGTTTTGCTTTTTCTTCTTTCTTCAGATCATATCTGTCAAAACCGAAGTAAATAGTTACTTGATAAGCTTCTTCTTTTACTGGGCATCCATCTTTATCTACTTTTGTACCAGCAGGTGTATCTGGACATTTATCTAAGTAATCTGGTACTCCATCACCATCACTATCAACTGGGCAACCATTTGCATCAACTTGAACACCAGCTGGAGTATCTGGACATTTATCTAAGTAATCTGGTACACCATCACCATCACTATCAACCGGGCAACCATCTTTATCAACTTTAGCAGCAACTGGAGTATTCGGGCATTTATCTAAGTAATCTGGTACACCATCACCATCGCTATCAACTGGGCAACCATCTTTATCAACTTGAACTCCTTTAGGCGTATTTGGACATTTATCGAGATAATCTGGCACACCGTCACCATCGCTATCAACTGGACAACCAAACTTATCAACCTTCACACCAAGTGGTGTATTAGGACATTTATCATATTTATCAATCACACCGTCTCCATCCGAGTCAACGTCTTTACCAAAAGTATAACCGAATCCTATAGATATCGTTGCATATCCATCATTTGACTTACCACTCTTAATTCCTTCAAAATAATCTTGACCACCAAAATTATATGCACCTGCAAAGTTTAAACTAAACTGATCTGAAAGTAAATATTTTACACCAGCTTCCCCGTAAAAGCCTAAAGCTTTATTGTCATTTGCAATCTTTTTTGAATGATAAAATGTATAATTCAAACCTGCACTTAAGTATGGTAACCAATTTGAACTACCATAAGAATACATTGCCCCTAATTTACCATCATAAACAAAATTTCTCTGAGCAAGTCCTGTCATATTTTTAAACTTTAAGAAGTTATAACCGAGAAGGAATCTCAATCCAAATGCGTGTTTATTATCAGTCGAAAAGAAATACTCAAAGCCTCCTCGTAAAGTTGGGAAGTTAAATTTATTTCCTGGATCAACAACTGAGATATTTAAACCACCATCCAGTGTTGCTCCGAAATATCCACTTAATGGATTGTATTCTTTAGGCTGTGCATTCAGACTTAGACCTAAAGATATAGTTATTACTAAAGACATTAGTAGTATTCTCTTAAACATTTTATTCCTCCAATTTTTGTTTTTAATATAACAAATTTATTTAATTTTTGTAATAACAACTCTGCGATTTTTTTGTCTTCCTTCTTCAGTTTTATTATCGGCAATCGGATAATCTTCACCCATTCCTTCAGCAATTAGCATTTTTTCAGAAATACCCAGACTAACTAAATATTTCTTAACTGCATCAGCTCGTTCCTGAGACAATTTCCTGTTAAACTCTGAAGAACCCTGACTATCAGTATGACCTTCTATTCTCCATTTCGAATCTGGATATTTTTTAATTATTTCACTCAATTTTTTCAATTCTTCTTTTGCATTTTCTGTCAAGGTCGATTTTCCTAATTGGAATGTAGTCATACCCTGCAAAACAAAGATTTGTTCCTGTTGTTGTTTTGAAATTTCCTCTTCAGCACACCCATCTTCATTTACCTTAACACCAGGAGGTGAATTTTTACATTTATCTAAAGAGTCTGGAACTCCATCACCATCAGAATCATTAGGACATCCTGAATCATCAACGGGTGTGTTTTGCGGCGTATCAGGACATTTATCGAAAGCATCTAAAACTCCATCTTTATCTGAATCTAACGGACAACCTTTTTCATCTACTGCAAAACCTGAATGAGTTCCGGGACACTTATCAAGATAATCCGGGACTCCATCGCCATCACTATCAACAGGACAGCCGTTTTGATCTACTACAACATTCTCTGGAGTATCAGGACACTTGTCAAACTTATCTTCAATTCCATCTCCATCCGAGTCTTTGATTTTTGCAACAGGACAACCAAATTCATCTACCTTAACATTGGGTGGTGTATATGGACATAAATCAAATTTATCGGGAATTCCATCTTTGTCAGTATCTCTGAATCCTCCAAAATAAGTAGAAAAACCAGCAAGGGCTGTAAAGAATACATCCTTATTTGAACTAATTCTTCCATCAATTTCATCTGAATTTGGATAATTTAAGATGCCTGAAAAATTCAGTGTCAATCCTTCTGATAATTTTATTTTAATACCTCCTTCACCAAAAAATCCGAATTTAATGTCCCTCTTTTTATCATAAACATTATTTCTCGATTGATCTAAAACTTTTGACCAATAAACTGAATAAAAACCTAAACTAAAATATGGATGAAGAGAATTATAATTTATTAAATAGGTTAGACCCGTTCCCACATCCATAAAATAAGTTAAGTAATTTAATGAGTTTCTCGAAGGTGAACCAATTGATAAAGATGTATTGCTTGATCCATATAGAGAACCGTAACCTGAAAATACCTTCAAACCAAATAAACTTCTCGAATTAGATTCAAAGAAATATTCGAATTCACCTCTACCATAAAAGTCAATTTTTGTATTTGGAAAATCTCCTTTGTAATAAGTTGCACCACCTCCTATTCCTAACCAGATTGTATTACTCAATGGATTTGGAAAATTTTTATACTGAGAAAAAATAAGAACAGGGAGAGTTAATGAGATAAAAAGAATTTTCTTAATCATTTTTTCACCTGATTCTTTCTTTTCTAAAAAGGTGTACTGAGATGCCGGATGTTATCATTACAAACGCATCCTTTTTCCTCGAAACAAATCCATCTAACTCATCTACCGAACCTTTTATATATTTCAATGAAAAATTATAACTAAAATCGTTATGAATGAAATATCTAATACCGAATTCACCTGAAAATGTAAGGAATGGACTTCGTTTACTATTTGTATAGAGAGAATAACCATTTTTTTCCAAAGGTATAAATGCTAAAAGATAATCAAGTCCTAAGGCTAAATAAGGTATAACTTTATTCTTTCCAAAAGCAGCAACTATCGATGGTTCTAATAATACAAAAGGTGTATTGAAATTTTTAATTACTCTCCTGAGTGAACCATCCCCGCTCAATCTTCCTGTATTTGATTCACCGTTCAACTCACCATAAGATGCATGCAATCTTAGTCCTGGTATTAAAAATATTCTTGATGGGAAATAATATTCTATTCCAGCTTTACCAGTATATCCAATAGATGGTGTTTGAAAATCCGAAAAAGGTAATGTAACTCCACCCTCAAATGTAGCTACCCAGAATTTACCAAGCGAATTATATTTTGACCTCATCTCTACGATATTCGATTGAGCAAATGAAACACTTAAACTAACAAGTAATAATAAAATTATTAATTGATACTTTTTATGCGGTAGATTTTTCATATTAAACCTCAAATTTTGAAGATAATTTGTAAAAAAACTTAATGGTTGTCAAGATACTAATTCTTTGCGTTTTCTATAAATTATAAAGTTGATTTAAAGTTATTATTTGAAAAATCCTAATAATCAATTGAAACTCCTAAAGATAGGTTATAAACAAGTTATGCCCATTTATAATTTTTAATTATAAAACTAAAAGGTCTAACTATATTTAATAGACTTTTAATTTTAAGAATTAATATTCAGAGTGGTTAATAATCTTGGAAAAAATAGACTGCCAGAGAGGAGGGGAACTCTGGCAGTAGGAGAATTACGAATTTAAGGAGGTCTAAGGAGGAGGTTTTTTTCTTCTCAAATTCGTATACAAATTTTAAAAATTTTACTAAATTTTCAAAAACGGGTTTTTGCTTAGCAGAATATATAAATTTAGTTTTGTGATTAAGAGAGGAGAATTTATAATATGAATTTAGTTGTAGAATTAGACCTGAAAAGTGAAATCAGGAAATTAAAGAAAGAATTAAATGCTGTATTGCTTGCGCACTACTATCAAGAATCGGAAATACAAGATTTAGCAGATTTTGTTGGTGATAGTCTTGAACTTTCAAAAAGAGCAGCAAACACAGAAGCAGATGTTATCGTTTTTGCTGGTGTTCACTTTATGGCTGAAACCGCAAAAATTTTAAATCCCACAAAAAAAGTTTTGATTCCTGATTTAACAGCAGGATGTTCACTTTCTGATAGTTGTCCTGCACCATTATTTAAAAAATTTCGTGATGAGCATCCTGATTATTATGCTGTGACTTACATTAATAGTAGCGCTGCTGTCAAAGCACTTAGCGACATCATCTGCACTTCATCAAATGCGGAAAAAATTATTCGATCAATTCCTGAGGAACAAAAAATTTTATTTTCACCAGATAGAAATCTTGGAAGATATCTCATGGAAAAGACTGGTCGGGAAATGCTTTTATGGGATGGTACTTGTATGGTTCACGAACAATTTGTCCAGGAAAAAATCACCAAACTAAAATTAGAAAATCCTGATGCTCTTATTATTGCTCATCCTGAATGCGAAGAAAAAGTTTTAGATATTTCTGATTTCATTGGTTCAACCAGTCAACTCTTGAATTTCGTGAAGGAGAGTTCAGCAAAAAAATTCATAGTAGCTACAGAAGTCGGAATTATCCATCAGATGAGGAAATATTCACCAGACAAAATCTTTATACCAGCACCACCTCAAGATTCAACATGCGCTTGCAATGAATGTCCTCATATGAAAAAAAATACTCTGGAAAAACTTTATCTGTGTATGCAAGAACTTCAACCTGAAATCATTCTACCAGATGATTTAATAGAAAAAGCGTATATCCCGATTAAAAGAATGATGGACTTAAGTTAGAGGTTATTTAACTTTCTTAAGAACAATTCTCATCACACTCCCTTTGCCAGGAGTACTCGATTTCACAAAAATTTTTCCTTTGTGATATTCTTCAATTATTCTTTTAGCTAAACTAAGCCCTAATCCCCAACCTCTTTTTTTAGTGCTGAAACCTGGTCTGAAAATTTCTTTTCTTAAACGAAGGTCAATACCTTTACCAGTGTCAATTACATCAATATAAATGTTCTTCTTATCCGTCGAAAGTTGATAGGTAATTTTTCCTGATTTGTCTTCAATTGCATCAATTGAATTTTTCGTCAGGTTTTCAATTACCCACTCAAATAATTCTGAATTTATAGGTGTAATAAATTGTTGTTTATCGGATTTTGAGCCATTTAATATTTCTATTGCAAACTGAATATTTTTTCCACTCTGGGGAATTCTTCTTTCAAAATAAGCGATAACTCTTTCAATTACTTTAATTAAGTTTTCATTTTTAATCTCGGGGACAGAACCAATTTTAGAAAATCTATCAGCAACTTTTTTAAGACGTTCGAGATCATTTTCTACTTCAGAAATTAAGTCATTAACTTTATCTGGATCGTTATAATTTAATTTCAATAATTCAATCCACCCCATTAAACTTGATAATGGTGTTCCAAGTTGATGAGCTGTTTCTTTTGATAATCCCACCCAGATTTTACTGTTTTCATTTTTCTTCACATAACTAAAACCAATATAAGCGAGTAAAATAAATGCTGCCGCAATTAAAAGCTGGACATACGGATAATATTTAAATTCTTCAACTAACTTAGAATCACCATAGTGTATCTTATTCAAAAGAATTGTATCAGCATACGAAACCAATATGGGTGGATGAGCTTCATCCATTTTCTTTATCAATTCTGAAATGTACTTAACTTTTTGCTCGTGATTTAATGTTGAGTCTATTTCGATATTGCGTATCTGAGAAGGATCATCAGGATTAAATCTGTTCTCAGGATCTGTTAAGATTAAAGGAAAATCAATCTCTTGAATTATGTTTTCAAAAATAAAAGTATAGTCTTTTTCTGGTTCATTGGAATTAGCAACATACTCAAGACCTTTAGCAAAAAGAGTTGCTATTCTTTTTTCTCTTTCTTGAAGTTGTTTAACTACATTGTTTGTATAAATGAGAGTTGCTGCTGCAATTAAAAGAGCAATCGCAAGCAAAATAAATTTAATGTAAATCGGAAATTCTTTTCTGAATTTCATCATTCTCTAACTCTCTCTAAAAATTCGACTAATGCGTTCTTTATTGCTTCAGCAATTTTCAGTTGAAATTCTTTTTCTTTCAAAAGTTTTTCTTGTTCTGGATGAATAATAAAAGTCGGTTCAACAAGAATTGCAATAGTTTCTGGAATTCGACACATATATAAATTATCCCAGTATAGACCAAAATCAGGAATATTCAATTTTTCTTTCAGGTTTTGATGAAGAATAAAGGCAAAGTCTTCAGCATTCTGATTATAATAATAAACACTAAAACCATTATGTATCAGTGGATTTACACCATCAGGAACAGCGTTATTATGAATGCTAATAGAAATGTCTGGATTAAACGAGAGTACTTTTGATTTTCTTTCTCGAAGTGGAAGAGGATTATCTCCTCGAGTGAGATATACTTTAGCTCCTTCTTTCTCAAGAACTTCTTTGGTAATCATTGCGAGTGAAAGATTAATATCTTTTTCTTTTAAACCAGATGGACCAACAGCACCATCATCGGCATTATGACCTGGGTCAAGAACTATTCTTATATCTTTAAGTGGATTACCAAAAAACAAAAATCGCTTTTGAATTTTTGGAGATTTTTTCACTTTTAATACAAGGATATTTTCTTCATAATCAATAAAGTAACCCCATAAATGTTTTTGATTCAGATTGATATTTATTTCGAGTTCATCGTCATTTATTTGATTCCAGGTTATACTATTGACAAGATTTTGATTCCTGTCATAAAATATCCAGTCAATATTAGATTTTGCATTAAATATTTTAATTTTCAACGAAAGTGGATTTTTGCTTTGTTTGATTTCATATGGAAGCTTTTCGTGAAGACCAATTTCTATTCTAACAAAATCCCCATCATCTCTGGTACGAATAACTTCCACAGTACTTTTCGGTGGTAATGTTCCATCAGGTAAAAATTCAACTGATGTTTTGGGAACATAGATTGATTGATTTACTGAGAGTTTCAATCTATAAAATTCATTTCTTTCACCATCACAAATTGATTTAACTCCTTCAGGTAAAAATAATCTGTAACCAAGCATCGGACCTGTACGACCAATGACAGGATTTAATTCCTTTAAAATTTTTACAACTCTATATTGATTTTTTTGATTGATTGAAATTTTCGATTTCAGAAAGAATTCTTTCTTACCGAGAGTTTGATGTTCCATTACAATTTTAATTTTTTTGTCAGTCCAGTTTTTATCAGGAATAATTAAATGCCCTTCATAGATTCCTTTAATCGTATCTTTTGAGATTTTAAAACCACTTCCAAATACTGCTTCACCGAGGTAAAATTGATTTGTGATAAAGGTTTCAGCAAGAGGATATTTTTCTTCTTCTCCATCAATCATAAAATATGCATTGCAATTTGGTGTAGCTTTAAATTTTATTTCAAGAATTTCTCCTTTGTTCAAAACCAGGTTCTCGGAAGGTTGTAAATTAAAATTCTCGTCAATTCTTAATTTATCTTCGGGAAGTGTTCTGAGTGGCTTATTTAATTTCACTGGTAGGAGGAAAGTATCTCGTGAACTTTCGGAGTTCAACTCAATCAAAAAAAATCCCTGAATAAATTTTTCAGGTGAAAGATAAATTGAATCGTTTATTTCTGGTTGAATAACTTTTGCATAATGTAAAAAAGAACCATCTTGTTGAAGATTTACTTTTTCTGAATTTATCAACAAAGTATTAGCCGGATTACTTACTCGTCCCAATATTAAACCATAACCATTTTGATCATTAAAAATCTGATCTGGCTTTGGATAAACTATGACCAATTTCTCATTGTTTTTATACTGACCCTGAACAGATGAGAAATTAACCAGACTCAAGAGAGTAAGAATTGCAAATTTTAAAATTGATCTAAATGATAATTGTATCATTTCTTTCAAACCCTGTTGAGATTATTTTTATTTTAATAGAGAGGTAGTCTTCAATGAACTCCAGATATTTTTTTGCTTCAGCTGGTAAATCTTCATAATCTCTAATTCCCTGAATTGAGTTTTTCCATCCTTTGAAAGTTTCATAAACTGGCTCAACCTTCATAAGCGTTGGAGTATCAACCGGGAAATGATTAATCAACTCGCCATTTAATTTATATCCGGTACAAATTTTTATTTCATCGAGTTCGCTTAAGACATCAAGTTTTGTAATGGCAATAGAATCAAATCCATTTATTTGTGCTGAGTATTTCAATGCAGGTAAATCGAGCCATCCACATCTTCTTGGTCTGCCAGTTGTTGCTCCAAATTCATTTCCACTATTTCTGATTTTTTCTCCGAGTTTATTTTTTAATTCAGTAGGAAATGGACCCTCACCTACTCTTGTGCAATAAGCTTTTGCAACACCAATTATTTCTGAAATTTGTTTTGTGGAGATTCCTGAGCCAGTAAGTGCACCACCAATTGTTGGATTTGAAGATGTAACATAAGGATAAGTTCCATGATCAATATCGAGTAAAGCACCCTGAGCACCTTCAAGCAAAATTTTTTTCCCTTCGTCAATCATTTTAGAAACAATTGTAGAATCTTTTGAAACAAATTGTTCAATTTTTCCCCTTATTTCAAACAAATAGTTTTTAATAATCTCAATTGAAAACTCATCTATTTTATAGTAATGTTTTGCCAGAATATTTTTGAGCTCTATATTTCTTTGAAGTATGGAGTGAATATAATCATCATTATACAAATCAATTATTCTTATTCCAAGTCGTAAATATTTATCTGTGTAAGCTGGACCAATACCTCTTCCTGTTGTACCAATTTTACCAGTTCCCATTTCATTTAATTGATCAATAATTTTATGAAATGGTAGAACAAGATGTGTATTTGGTAGAATAATAATTCGATTGTCAGTATTGATTTTATTCTCTTTCAAAATTTCAAGTTCTTCAAAAAAAGCTGATGGGTCTAAAACTACTCCATTCCCGATGATACATAGAATTTTTTCTCTGACTATACCAGATGGAATTAAATGAAGGACAAATTTTTTTCCATTAACAAAAATTGTATGACCTGCATTTGCTCCACCCTGATATCTCACAACCACATCGACATCTTCGCTTAATAAATCGACAATTTTACCTTTCCCCTCATCACCCCATTGAGAACCAATAACAACTTTAACGCTCATTTTAAACTCCTATTATTCAAAAAAAAAATCCGTATTAGTGCAGTCACTAATACGGACACACAGTTTAATTCAAAATAAAAATTATTATTGTTTTTGATAACTTTTAACAGCTTCGTCAACAGAATCGTAGTGTTCGAAAATTGTTATTAGTTTAGTAATCATTAAAAGAGATTGAATTTTTTCTGTCACATTTGCAAGCTTCAAATCTCCACCACCATTTCTCATAGTTGTCAATGCGCTAATTAAGATTCCCAATCCTGAGCTATTAATAAATTTCACATTAGAAAGATCAACAACAACATTCTTTTTCCCTTCATCAAGAAGTTTATGTAACAGAGTGTTAAGTTCGGCAGCATCTGGACCGCCCATTACATTACCGTGAAGTTCAAGAACAACAGCGTTGTAAGCTTCTTTTTGTTTTATTTTCATAATTGACCTATAATTTTAATTTAATTTATTTACGAAAGATTGAATATTCAAGTTCTAAATTCAAATTTTTAATTAAGAAATAATTAAAATTCAATCTTTCCTTTTTTCCGCTTCATTGTCCAGTCATAGACAATTGAAGAAGCTACATAGATTGATGAATAAGTACCAGTAATTATACCAATCATAAAAGTAAAGGCAAAGCCTCTATTTACTTCTCCACCAAAAAGTAGTAATGCAAGAATAACCAAAAACACAGTTCCAGATGTAAGTATTGTTCTTGATAAAGTTCTATTGATACTCATATTAATCAAATTTTTCAAATCCATTGTTTTATGGATTTTGAGATTTTCTCTAATTCTATCAAAAACCACTACTGTATCATTAACTGAAAATCCAACCAGAGTTAAAAATGCAGCAATCACAGATTGAGTAATCTCAAGATTAAGTCCGGGTAATAATCCATTGAAAAATGAAACAAAGCCTAAAGTAACCAGAACATCGTGTAAAAGAGCCAGTACTGCACCAACACCAAAGACAAATTTAAACCTAAAACCAAGGTAAATTAGAATTACAATTAAAGATAATAATACGGCAATTACTGCATCTCTTCTCAACTCTTTTCCAATTTTAGGACCAACTTTGTCCTCTTTAATAACTTCAAAAGAATAATCCTTGAATTTTCCTTTCAATCCTTCTCGAATAAGATCAGAAATTCCAACTCTAACAATGATGTCTTTATTCGTTTCTTCTTGTGAATATAAACCAGCTTGAAATCCCTTAAGAAGCAAATGATCAGTAACCATTCGAGCGGTATCTGGTGATGGGAATGTAAATACAACTGAGTTAGTTGTTTGTTCCTTTATACTGAAAAGTGTATCAGGTATTACTTCGGAGATTGTTGAACGAATAGCAGAAATCAATTTATCAAATTGATCTTTTGAAATTTCTTGAAGCGGGGTTCTTATCAAGACATTTTCAGCTGTCGTACCAAATGTTTTAACTTCAACATTTCCAATCCCGATTTGACTTGCCGCAGCTCTAACTTCTGCAAGGTTAACTGGCTTATTGAAACTTACAATAACCTCAGTTCCACCTTTGAAATCAATGCCATAATCCAATCCTTTGATTACGACTGTCAATAATCCTAAAGAAATTAGAATCAATGATACTACATAAAAGATTTTTCTTTTACCTAAAAAATCAATGTTAATATTTTCAAATAATCTCATAATTTCTCCTGAATTCTAACCGAAGTTTGGTTTCTTTCCTTGTTCAACGAAAACATCAAAAATTAATCGAGTTACAAATAATTGTGTGAACAATGTTACAGCTATACCAATCATTAGAGTAAGAGCAAAACCTTGAATTGGACCACTACCAAATTGATAAAGAATTAATCCTGTAAAAAATGTAGTTATATTTCCATCGAAAATTGCTGAGAATGCTTTTGAATAACCAGCATCGATGGCCGCTTTAATTGTCTTACCAGTTTTTAATTCTTCTCTAACTCTCTCATTTACAAGAACATTAGCATCAACAGCCATACCTATTGTTAAGATAATACCAGCAATACCTGGAAGTGTAAGAGTTGCACCAAAACCTGCAAGAATTGCGAGAATGAAAAATACATTCAATAATACGGCGAAATCGGCAACACCACCAGCAAACCTATACCAGAGAGCCATAAAGATTATAACAAAGGCACCACCCAGCAATGCAGATGTGACTCCTTTTTGAATAGAATCCTGTCCAAGAGATGGACCAATTACTCTTTCCTCAATTATTTCAACAGGTGCTGGAAGTGCACCAGCCTTCAATACAATTTCTAAAAGTTTGGCTTCGTCGAGTGTTCCAATATTTTCTATTTGAGAACGACCTCCAGTAATCTTACTTCTAACTGTCGGTGCTGAGAAAACAACACCATCAAGAATAATTGCAATACGTTTGTCAATATTATTTCCCGTAATTCTAGCCCAGTCGCGAGCACCTTCAGCATTCATCTCCATTGTAACAATTGGAGAACTTGTCTGCGGATCGAGTGTTGCTCGAGCATCAGTGATAACACCTCCAGTTAGTTCTGGTGAGGATTTAACACAATATAATCTATAAATTCCCTGACCTTCAGCAAAAAATTCTGGTTTCGCACTCCAAACAAATTTCACATCTTTAGGAATAATATTCTGAACTTCAGGACGATTTAACATTAATTCGACTTTACTTTTATCATTCTCTCGAACAAATAAATCAGCAGTTTGAGATTGCGGATTTGGAACAGCTACTGTAAATAAAGGATATTCTTTTGCAAATTCTTCCTGAGTCATCTGTTCAGGTGATTTCTTTGTTGTATCTGCCTGAGTGGTATCTTTCTGTGTCGTATCTTCTAATGGTTTACCAGCGAGTACTTTATTTATTTTTTCGAGTAAAGCAAAAGTAAAATCTGGATCTTTTACAAGATTAAATTCGAGCAATGCTGTTCCCTGCAATAATTGACGAGCTTCTTCTTTTCTTGCAACACCTGGAAGTTCAACCACAACTCTTCTTGAGCCTGAAAGATGAATACTTGGTTCAGATACACCATACTGGTCAACACGATTTCTGATAATTTCCTGTGCTCGGGTTACTGCATCTTCGGCTTGCTTCTCAAGCATACTGATTATTTTGTCATCATCATCTCGAATTTCACCGAAATATCGACTTAAGCGAATTCCTCTCTTTTTAGCTTCTTGTGCAAATACCTGAACTACCGGTTCTTCACTGACTTTGACAATATTTTCTGTAGCTTTAAGAATCTCATAGAAATTTTCGTCAGGATTTTTTGCAAGCTTTTCGAGAAGTTTTAAGGTATTTACTTCAAGAACAATGTACATTCCACCCTGAAGGTCAAGTCCTAACTTTATTCTTTTTTCTCTCGCTTTTTTAATCGAAGGATCAGCATTATGAAGACTATCTTCAACCTGAGTTAAATATCTGTCCACTTCACTCGGTTTAGCATTCGGGTGTTGTTTAAGATAAGATTCTTTTCGTTCTTGAAGAATCTTTTGAATTTCTTTTGTATTAAAATAATCTTGGATAGTAGGATACAAGAAATATATCCCGAGACCAATTATTGCAAGGATAAGGATGATTTTAAATCTGTATTTTTTCATAATAATCCACTCTTTAAATGAGAAAATTTAGCCTTCAAATATATTATTTGAGGTTCTTAAAAACAATTAAGATGCCAATTTTTAAGGATTTTTTTAAACTATTTTTGTCGAGTGATTGGAAGAATTGAACCGCTTGGAATTTCAACTGGATAGAGTTCAATTTTATCAAACCAGACTCTTCCCTTACCTTTCAAATTACATTCTACTTTTATATAAGATAATTCAGGATTGATTGTTCTAACCCAGGTAGTTAGATGAGTCCAATCACTTGTGCCTTTGAGAGTATCAGTCGCTGCCATTGCCAAAAGGCTGTCTTTCCCTGAAAATAATTTAATACTTAAAAAAGCAGCACTAACACCTTCAGTTCTTACCTTCGCATTCAATATTAACTTTTTATCTTTAGGGAAATAACTTAAAGTTTGATAAACAGTAAGATAATTTGTATCCAATTCTGAAGTAAGATTTAAACTATAATCACCTTCAAACTTTACAATATCATCAATCAATGAAAAATTCTCGTTGTGGTCCAAAAAATTTTTCTTCCAGTAATTAAAATTCCCTTCCTCAAAATCTGAATTTTTTAGAATGTTATAAGTATAATCAACTTCTTCGATTGCTTCCTTTGTTTCATCTTTTCTACCTGAAAAAAGAAAAGCAACTAAAAGAATTATGGCCAATGCAAAAAGACTCAATCCAATTAAAAACTTTCTGTTACGTTTCATAGAGAAATCATTATTCTTAATTTTACAAACAAATTTATTTTTAATAATGTAGAAATAAAATTATGCCCGAACTTTCACTCATAATTTCGTTTTATAATAAAATCGACTATCTCAAGCTCGTTCTTGCAGGACTTGAGATACAATCATTCAAAGATTTCGAGGTAATTATTGCTGATGATGGTTCAAATGAAATAGTTGTTGAGCAACTTAAAAGCATTATTCAAAAAGCAAATTTTCCGATAACTCATATCTGGCAAGAGGATAAAGGTTTTAGAAAGAATAAAATACTTAATCGTGCAATTGTTGAAAGCAAATCTGAATATCTGGTTTTCATTGATGGTGATTGTATTCCTCACTCAAAATTTTTGTACGAACATTTTTTTAATCGAGAGAAAAAAGTTTGTCTAACAGGTAGAAGAGTAAATTTATCCAGAAAAATTACTGAAAAAATGAATGAGGAACTCATAAGACAAAGATTCTTAGAGCGAAATAATTTACTCTTATTTTTTGATAGTATATTTGGTGAAACAATCGACTTTGAAAAGGGAATTTATATTAAAACAAAATGGCTAAGAAAAATAATTAATAAAAAACCGAGAGGATTACTTGGTTGTAATTTTTCTATTCATAAAGAAGATATAATGGATGTAAATGGATTTGATGAGAGATATGTCTTCCCATCGATCGGGGAAGACAGCGATTTACAATTCCGACTTGAATTGAATGGAATTAAAATCAAATCTCTCAACAATATTGCAATTCAATATCATCTCTATCATAAATTACAAGAAAGAAGAAAAGAGAACCTTGTGTTGTTTGATGAAGTCAAGAAATCCAGAATTGCCTTCACTCCTTATGGAATTAAAAAATCAATTATGACGAATTGAAAGGATATCACCATCTTTAACAATATATTCTTTACCTTCCAGTCGCCAGTAGCCAAGTTCTTTTGCTTTGGCAAACGAACCACACTTAATGAAATCTTCATAATGAACCACTTCAGCACGAATAAATTTATTGTAAAAATCTGAATGAATTTCACCGGCTGCTTCCTGAGCATTCATCCCTTTTCGAATCGTCCAGGCACGAACTTCATCCTCACCAACAGTAAAGAATGATTGAAGCCCAAGCAAATCATATGATTCTCTAATTAATTTTGAAAGGGCTGATTCTTTAATGCCATATTCATTCATAAAAGTTTTTGCTTCTTCATCTGAAAGTTCAGACAATTCCATTTCAATCTTTCCATAAAAAGCTAAAACACGTGTGTTTTTTGTAAGCTTCTTTTTAATCAGTGTATTAAAAAATTGATCTTCTTTATTGATTAAAGTCTCGTCGAGATTCAAAGCTATAAGCATCGGCTTTAATGATAAAAGTTGATAAGCCCGAAGAATTTTAATTTCATCTTTTGTTAAATCAGCATCACGAAGGGGAATTTCTTTATTAAGGTAATCAAGACATTTTTCAAGGACAGGAATTTCTTTTTTCAGATTTTCATCCTGAGTTTTCTGAATTTGTTTTTTGATTTTCTCAAGACGATTCTCGATAACCGAAAGGTCAGAAATAATAAATTCTGTTTCGAAAGTATCGATATCTCTCATCATATCTATTGAACCATAGGGATGAGGTGCAAATTCGTTTTCGAATAATCGAACAACTTGAACAAGGGCATCGTTCGTTTTTACCTTCGCTAAAAAATTATTGGTAAATTGAGCTGAACCAGTTTCCCCCTTTTGAAGTCCCACAACATCAACTATTTCGATTGTAGCATTGACTTTCTTTTTAGGTTTGAAAATTTCATTCAACCTATCAAGCCGTTCATCAGGTACTTTTATGACTGCTTGATGAGCTTCCCCTTTTGCAAGAGAGTTTAAATCAATATGTGATTTAGTTAGAGTTTGAAATAAAGTCGTTTTACCAGAAAGAGGTAAACCTACGATTCCTATTTGCATTATTTCTCCTGATTAAATCTTTTCTATTTTAAATGAATAAACAAAAAATGATGGAAATATTTTTTAGCTGAATTAATTCAATACAAAAATATTGATGATTGATTTTATACCAAAAACAGAACGACCTGTGAATTAATACTTAATCCACAGGTCGTTAGAAAAGGAGGCAAAAATGACATTTAGAATAAAAGATTATCCAGTGCACCAGCTGGAATTACTGGTAAACCGAATTTGGCAAATCCTTTTACCAGAAATAAACTTCCAGGAATATTGGCAACATTAATCAGAGGAATATTTGCACCCCATTTTTGATTAATCACTTTGATGAATTCATTAGCAATGATTGCGTAACCTCGACTTGTTGGATGGACACCATCGAGACTGAAAAGTCCACCAGTAACATATTGAGTTGTAAATTTGATGCCATTTACTGTTAATCCACTCTTTGCACTATTGAGCAAAGCATTTGCATTAACAAGACCAAATCCTTTTGCACTGGCAATTGCAGAAATCGTTGTATTATACTCATTAATTACATTCTTTACATTTAACGCTTCCAGCGAATCAAGTACTACAGAGCTCGGTAGTGGATTAGATTTGGTCAAACCTTTTCCTTGATTGAGTAAATCAATAGCTCTTAATGTTAGATAATTTGTCATTACACTTACTGGAATAGTATCTCCAACACCTCTGACAGCCCATACAGCATTAATACCTTGAGCCGCGAGTGTTGGTCCAACTGTCGTAAAGAAAGGAATGGCTGTTACATCAGGAATATTAGCAACAACCACTTTTGCACCAGTATTTGCAAGTTCATTTGCTAAAGCATTATAAAGGAAAGCAAAATTAGTCGGTGGTGTGTATGGAATTGTTGCACCACTTGTTGCATGACCCAATATATCATTATTGCCAATCCATAAAGTAATAACAGTCGGATTTAAAGCTTTTGCCTGAGTTAGCATTGAACCCTGTCCTCGTAGAACAAGGTCAAACAAAGGATTTTGTTGGCCTCCAAAAACATAAGAGTAACAGGTTGTGCTGCTGGTCGCATTTGCAACATCGTATAAAAATGCACCTGGCACAGCAAGATTATTATAAGGACGATTTAAGTTAAGATTTTTTGGTTGACCTTGATTAGGATTTGTATAAATTTTAATTCCTGTTGCGGTCAATGCCTCAACTTCCAATCTTCCACCTGTCCCCGGATCTGCAACTATTGGTTGTTCAAATGGAACGCCAACCTGATCAGCGATTAACTTTCCAATCGAATACATTTGTGAGGATTCATATAAAGCACCATTTTGATAAGCAGCTGTCAAGCTATTACCAAGAGTTACAAATTTAGAAAAGTTAACATCTCCTGTTGATGGTGGAGCAGGAGGAGCAAGCTCGCTTCGGTCTTCACAACCGATTGCAAGCAAAACAACGAAGATTATAATTATTGATAAAAACTTTTTCATTTTCATCTCCTTTCTCTAATTAAAAATTATAAGTTACATTAAATCCAAAGAGATGTGTGGTGGTATTATAAGTCCCATTAAATGGAGTATTACCAGAATAATAAACTTTTGAGCTTGAAATGGTTCTTTCAGCAACTCTTAAAAACATATACGATAAATCAAAAGTTAAATTATTCATCTTATAACCGGCACCAAGAGTTAGACCAAGACGATCTGAGTCTGGTAAGGTTGGATCAACATATTCATCTCTTATAGGGTTCTTGTCATAAATTAAACCAGCTCTAACATCAAGATAAGAAAGGAGATTATATTCACCACCAAAACGAACAATGTAAGAATCGAACCAGTTTTTCGGTGAACTTAAATCTGGCCATTTAGGATCTACAAAATTCACTTTTAAATCCTTATATGATGACCAGGTAACATACTGAAGAGAAGCAGCAAGTAAGAGTTTAGGCATAACTCGATAAGCTACACCAAAATTGAAATTTTGTGGAGTTGTAAGTTCTGTTGTAACATCACCATTTGGTAAGTTACCCTGTAATTGAGCTGGTCCTGTTGTTTCAGCGGTTCCATCAAATGAAATTTTCACATCTCCACGATATGAAAAACCAACTGAAAAATCTTTAAATGGTTTTGCGAGAATTCCGAAACGGTAACCGAAACCTGTTCCACTTCCTTCAAGTTTCACATTAGCTTCGCCTGCAAAAGGTGAAAGGTCAGCTTTTCTTTTAAGAAGAACCTGACCATAAACAAAATCTAAACCCCAGCCTACTGAAATACCCTCTGATATTTTGTATGATAAAGTTGGAGTGAAGAAAAATGTTCGCAATCTTGTTTCGGTTGCCATAAATCTTCCCACCCAGTCTTCTGGCCATTTCGTACCAAGCCCGAAGGGATTATTCAATCCTAATCCTACAGTAAGCTTATCATTAACCTGATAGCTTGCATAGAGATTAATCGGATAAAAAATTTGTCTTACCATTTTATGCTCATCTATGCTTGGCGATGGACCGCGAAATGTTGTCCTTGGAGCTATAAAAGTTGCTCCTAACATAAAATTAATGCCTTTTAACTGGGTTAAACCCGCAGGATTAAAGTATATTGCTGATGGATCGTTAGCTACAGCAATAAATGCACCACCCATACCCATTGCACGTGAGCCGTGTTCATTTACTTGAAACCCGCCTGCATTAATTATTGTATGGGTGAAAACAAGGAGAGCAATTGTAAGAAGTTTTTTCATTTATCCTCCATAATTTTTTTACCTGCAATAATACTTAAGATATTTCATAAAAGTCAAACAATAATGTTACTTAATTTTTCGAAAATCCTTTTCTAAAATTAAATGCATTGAATAAAAGTTATTATTGAACTTATTAAGACCAGCTCCTTTCAGGAATAAGACAATCCTTAACGAAACTTCTCTCAAATTTTATTAGCGAAAAAAGAGAGATTAATCACGTTTAAAAACTGAAATTCACATCGACCAATTAAATAAACTATCTTTGAGAGATAACTCTGGCGATTTCGAAACAACACTAAATAACACTCGACTAAATTTTTTAGAATAAGATTACCTGAGGGACGATTTAAAAAGGGCAACACTTTCATCTTGAGTTTGATTCAATTCGTACAGAAAAAATCAATAGAAGTATCAGGTAGAAAAAATTAAGATGGGAATAAAAAAAGCTCCAATCTGTGAGAGTATCACAAATTGGAGCCAATGAATTAATAAAACATCACATTGTTGTAGGCTTTATGCCTTAATGATGTTTTATTTTTACTACTTAAAATTCAGGGAAAACATTGATAAAAAATTTGATTCTTAATTGCTGAATAAAGTAAATCAGGGGATAAAATTTTTTTGGTAAAGATAAATTAAACAGGGAAATTTTATATCCTACTTTTATTTTAATCCTTCTCTCGAAAAAACTCTGGTTATAAATCTTTCAATTAATAATTATTTATAAAGATTTGTCTAAAAAAGAAGAAAGAGCTATCCCATAAAATTCTGCCAGTAATAAGAATGTTGTGACCGGTTTTATTCTTAATTCATTTCAAAATTATTTCATCATTAATTCAGGATATATCTTTTTAAAAATTAAATTTCTTATTTGCAGACTTGTTTAAATACCCGGAGGAAATTCTCGCCAAGAATCTTCCTTACATCAGAAATTGAATAACCCCTTCGTAATAATGCTTCTGTTAATCTGGGAAATTTGGTTACATCTTCAAGCCCAACTACTACTCTTTCGATTCCATCAAAGTCAGAACCAAGGGCGATATAATCTATTCCAACAAGATTTTTTATATAGTCAATGTGGTTAATTACATTGTTTATTGTTGCTGTTGATGCTGTAGTTAAGTACGGTGGATAAAAAATTACTCCAATCACTCCCCCTTTTTGGGCAATTTTGATTATTTGTTGGTCCGTTAGATTTCTGTAATGATTCCGAAGAGTTCTAACACCTGAATGTGTTGCAACAATTGGATTTACAGTAGTCGCTAATATATCATCAATTGTCTTTGGACCCACATGAGAAACATCTATCAACATTCCAAGCGAATCCATATGTTTAATAACCTGTCGACCAAATTCCGAGAGACCTTTAGTGGAAGCCTGTGGATCCTGTGCTGAGGTTGCCCAGCTTGTTGAGTTATTCCAGGTAATTGTTAAATACCTGACACCAAGCCGGTACAGTGAATCTAATTTATAAATATCATTTTCAATTGAATGTCCACCTTCAACACAAAGGACGGCTGCAAATTTTTTAAGATTGACGAGACTATCAAGCTCCTTTGAATTTTTAGCTTGACCAAACAAATTGCTGTATTTATTTAATTGAACTTTAAATGAATCAATCATTCTCAAAGTTTGTTGAAATGGATTATCAGGATAGTTTGTAGGACTAACCCACAATGCCATAAATTGAACATCAACACCGCCTTCATAAAATCTTGGTAAATCTGAGTGATTATATGTATTTCGCTTACCGAGATCATAACCATTCACTACTTTTTCAAGAACATCATTGTGAAGATCAATTAAAATTGAATTGCTATGAACTGTCTCAAGATTAAAGACAATCTGATGATTTTGAGAATCATCAATCTCCATTGTATCTGGTACATAAAGAAATCTCTCACCAACAATATAATATTGATTCAATGTGCCTTTATTCAACTTAGCTGATGATAATTGAAAAGGAGCAATCGTTAATCCAATCCCATTTAAATTATTCAATTGAATTATTTTCTTTATTTCTGATTTGTTCTTGTATCTCAAAACAATGAAATAAATTCCCGCACTTCCTTTGCCATCATAACTCATTCTGTATTTGCCTGATGATAAGGTAAACATTTTTTTATCTATAAGTTTACCAAGTAAATCGTAGATTTCAACTGTCAGTAAATCTTCTTCTGGTAGATAAATATCGATGTTCACGGCAGGATTAAAAGGATTTGGATATGGATTTGAAATGTAAAATGTCTTAACCGGTAATGGGTCGTTTTGAGTCGTCAATATAAAAGAGAAAAATCCTGATTGATCAGCAAAGAAAGTATCTCTCTGACTCAAATTATTTTTGTTAATGAGAATCACATAAGCGGAATCAAGTCCAACACCTGTACTCTTATCTCTAATCACTCCTTGAACAGAAACCAACTGGGAACGACATTGACCAGATAAAAATATTAAAATCAATGTGATTAATCTTTTCATAACAAAAATAACTTACGCTATTTCAATTTAAATTAAAATTTTATTTATACAACCTTCATCTTTTTTACATTTATAAGTTAAAATAAGGTTCAAAATGTTTTTTAATTATTTCAACTACATTAAAAAACAAAAAATTTCTAGTTCTGTTCTATAAAACAGGAACTAACTTTATTTTGGTTTCTCTAAAAGTATTTTTTTAAATATGATCAATATAATCAAGCATTATTATCATCGAGTAATTAGTCTGTCTTTAAAAAAGAAATAAACTCTATCATCCCATAATTGTTCATTCAAAGGAAATTTATGCTTTGCCCAAAAGTTTTTTGTCTTTCTAAAATCTTTGATTGTAAAATTTGTTAAGTGTGAACTTACTTCGATTTTAAATCCTAATCTGTTAAGTAAAAAACTGATACCTTGGGGAGGTCTCTTTTAGATTTAAAATAGAACGGTCTAATTATTCAGTGTTTTTAAAAGATATCTATATATTTATTAATGTAACAATACATTCTCAACTTATAAAAACTAGTATTGGTAACCTTTTATCTCGTCGTTAGTCAAATAAATTAGCTTGATATGGTTCTGTGAATTTATTAGCAATTTTCTTTACTTTAGTTTTGTCAGTAATTACTATTCCATTCGTAGAATCAAATTCCTGTTGTGAGTATTTTTCTAATAATCGCAGAATATCATTACCGTTTAAAAATTCTCTTCCTCCCATTTTTATTAACTCGATATTTCCAATAGGTGGTGAATTGAAAACTTTTGGACTTAAAACAAAAACAGGAAGTCCCATTTCTAGGGCCGACTTACCTGCATTAAAAGTCCCACTCATTTTTCCCGAATTGTCTTTTTCGGGTCCTGATTTAATAATAACGATTGCCTTAGACATTGCACAAACAAGTTTATTTCTAGTCATTGCATTCTTTCCTGAAAATTTTTCATTGGGTGAAAATTGTGTAACAAATAAGGCACTCTTTCCCCAATTGAAAGATTTAAGCTCTTTTTTAATTTCAAGATAATTCATACCAAAACTTAAAATCATTGTTGTTGTTCCATTTGCTTCAAGTGCTCCTAAATGTGCTGAAATATCAACACCTTTCGCATATCCAGAAATAACATTAATACCATTCTCGGCTAATTTTTGGGAAATACTTTTTGTGACTGTAATTTCAAAATCACCAACATCTCTAGATCCAACTATTGATACACCCACCTGATTTAATAATGGTAAATACCCTTTACAATACAAAATTGGTGGAGCATTATCTCCCATAATTTGCAATACAGATTTTGGATATCTTTCATCATCAAGTCCGATAATTGAAACATTCTCCGATTTTAATTTTTCAAAACCGGTGTAAAGTCTGTCATCAAAATCTAATTGTGAAAAACAAGAAAAATTCGCTTTTGAAAATTTGCCACGGCCAATTTCGGGAAATAGTTTATATAATTCGTCTGTGTTCATATCAAACAACTCATTTATAGATATATTTTTTGATTTTAGAATTTTATAAATGTAGTGAATGCTTTTTACACCAAAACCAGGTGCATTTGAAAGCATGTACCAAGAATATTCCTTATCTCTCATCTTTTTGACCGCGTTTTTGTTATTGTCAATACATAAACTTTATTTGCTTTTCCTTTATTTCTAATCACTTTACATACAGCATTTAGTGTTTCTCCTGAGCGATAAAGATCGTCAAAAATTAAAACGTTTTTACCGCTGAGTACATTAAATTCAACATCGAACGCATCTTTTAATAATTCTTTCCTTTCAATTGGATCTTCAATGTTTTTAAGTTGCAAAGTAGATTTCTCCTTTTTGAGGGCAGTGAAGTCAACGGGTATACCTAAAATCATCCCTATTGATTTTGCAATTTCATAAACTGGTTGATATATCCTTGTTGTATTAGATGGTGGTACTGGTATAATAATGTCTATGTTCCATTCATTCCTTTTTGTTTTTAAAAATTCAGCCGCAGTCTCTGCTATAGTAACAACATGATTTCGCTCATCCCTATATTTCAAAAGATACAACTCCTCTCCAATTGGGGTTCTTTTAGTATCAAACTCATCAGGTCCAATAATATTACTATAGAGTGTATGAAGATCTAATGCCCATCCTCCATCCCAATTCCCTATCAATTTTTGAGGATTAATCTCCATATCTCATTCTTATATTATTTATAATTTTTCAGTACTTAACATAATCAGATAAGTTTTTAATTAAATAATCAAAATTTAATCATAATTATTAAAAGTGGATTAATTACTTATAATATTAAATGAGTTTTCATTTTAAAAAATTTTTGTTTAATGCTAATATGTATCATCGTCCTCGTTTTTCTCAGTACCATTTTCATCTTTTGATTTTATCGTTACTAACTTCCTTATAATAAAAATTGCAAGTGGGAAGATTGTATAAATTATAAATTCTCTAATATCATAATCGTTAATTTCACTGTTTTTACTAAATGGCCAAAAATATCTATTGTCCTCGTCATTGTAGTCGTCAAAAAATTTCTCCGCAAAAATAAGAAGCAAAAAAAGGTGAACTAACAGCCAAGCCAAGTACCAACCAATCGCTTTTCTCAAAAAATTATAATCTATTTCGGAATCCCTGGTTCGAAAAATTGGCCGTATAATCTCAATAATAACCTCTGAAATTCTTTTCTTAGATGAAATCCCACTATTAACTTGATTATACCCACAATGAGGACAGAATTTCGCGTTTTGCGGAATTTGGCTTCCACATTCTATACAATACATAATATTTAAGTCCAAATAAATTTTAACCGGGAAAATTTTCAGTTTAATTTGCACCTTTTTTATATAAATATCAACCAATTTACTCTAAATTTGTCCAGGTTTCTGATATAACTGTTTTAATTAATATTTTGTATAATTCGAGAAAAAGAGGTCTTTATGATACCAAATAAACTTTATCACTACCGGGCTATTGTTGTGAATGTTTATGATGGAGATACAATCAATGTGAATATTGACCTTGGACTTTCAACTTGGATAAATGATGAGAAGATTCGACTTGCAAGAATTAACGCACCCGAATTGAAAGGTAAAGAAAGAGAAAAAGGATTAAAGTCAAGAGATTTTCTACGAGATTTATTGTTGAATAAAAAAGTTATTATACAGACAATTAAAGATCGAAAAGAAAAATACGGAAGATACCTTGCTGAAATCTGGATTGAAGATAAAGGTAAATATATCAATGTGAATGATCTACTCGTGGAAAAAAAGCTGGCTAAATATCAAAAATATTGAGAATATTTTAATCGCTAATTCAATCTGATTCTTCAGATGGTGGTGAAATGATAAACATCTTAGAGCAAACATCCCCTTTGAACCTGCCAACCTTTTTACAGTTATGAAAATTTTCAATTACTGCATCTGGATTTTTTGCTTGATCTGAAACAGAAAAATCTTCTAAAATCTCTCCGCACTCGGTACAAAATTTTATGTCGGATTTTTCTTCTTCGAGAGTTTCAATTTCGATTTTCTTTTTAATTTTTCTTTTATTCATAATCATTCTCAAAACTTCTTGGCTCCCAGTACTGACCACCACAGGGTAAATAATTTTCAGTTGGGTGCTCGTCTAATTTTGTACAAAGAACTGCGGTCTTATCAAAATATCGGCAGCTACTACAAAGAGACGAATCGACAACTGGCTTAGTTTTTTCTCTAAATATATCATACTGTATTAACGCTGGATGAATAACAATTACATACAACGAAACAATTCCAAGCATCCACCAGGTTCCATAATCGATGTAATAGAACAAAATCCATAAACCTGTAATTGTGAGCGCCAATCTTATTAGCGCCCAAAAAATAATGTGACCCATCTCTCAGCCTATCTCTTATTCAGAAATCTAAAATTATTTCAAGGCAAAAATAAACTTAAATATGATTAAATATCCACTTTAAAACTTATTTAAGGTAAACTAACTTTTTGATTTTACTTATTTCACCCAGTCGTAATTGATAAAAATATATTCCACCACTTAAGTTAATTTTTTCCGCATCAAACTCAACTTCATATTTGCCAGCAGTAATTTCTCCGTCAAAAAGTGTGGCTATTTCTCTACCGAGCAAATCATAAATACTTAAAGTAATTTTATTAGAACCAGATTCAGAAATCATTGATTGCGGAATCGTAAAGACAATTTTTGTTTTGGAGTTAAATGGATTTGGGAAATTTTGAAAAAGTTTAAATTCTAAGGGTAACAGTTCATCTTCAACACTGGCAGTAAAAACACTAAAACTACGACGCTGGCTCGGTAAACCCCAACCCATACCATTACGAGCTGTTACTTGCCAATAAAAACGACCGTAAAGATTCATCAAGACTGTATTTGTATCAGTAAGAGTTGTATCAATCACTTTATTGATGAATCCAGAATCAATTCCAATTTCTAATTTATATAAATCCACATCAGGTTCTGATTTTAACCAGATAAAATTAATACCTGTTGGATTAATGAATAATGCCTGATCTTCAGGATAAACTAACTGTACCTGGGAAGGTAAATTAAGTGGTAGAGTTTTAAATCTATATGTACTCGACCAATCACTAATTGCATAACTGGAAATAGCTTTCACTCTCCAGTAATACCAGGTTTCTTTTGCAAGTTTCACTAAGGTCTTGAATGTATCGACCAGAGTTGTATCAGAAAATATTTTATTATTAAAAAGACTATCGGTTGCAACTTCAAGTCCATAGTTTATTGCATTTGAAATTTTATTCCAGCTTAATGTCACATTAATAGGTTGATTTAACGAATTATCTGGTGGATATATTGGAGATGGAGCTGCTAAATAGATATTTGCTCTCCTAATTGAAGCTTGATAAACTTCTTTTGTACTTTGATTTTGAATAAAAGCTACTACATGTGATTTATCAAGCTTCCAGGATGTGTTCCAGCTGAAAACACGAGTAAAAGTTTTTGTTTCATTTGGATTTATGGTAAAAATCTCACCATTATGATCGGGATACATTTTCCTCATCACAAAATTATGAACCGGGTCACCATTTGTTCCGGTGTAATAAATTTCAGATTCTACAACTGCAACATGTAAAACCAGTGTGCCCGAAGGAATGGCGTTATTATCTGCCGTAACTTTTATAGTAAGATTTCCACCAAGTTCAGAATCAACATTACCCAGAATCTTTATATCAAATTGACTTGTCGAATTTATAGAATTTTGAATTAACACAATCCAGGTTGAAGCCGAAGAGGAACCATCACTTGTTCCATTAATTATTCCACGAGGAACATAATTGGTGCTGTAATAATTAGTTCGACCTCTATTCTCTGTAACATTCGCATGATAAAATGGATCGTTCCCAGGTGATGGCCACCAGGTGTGATATTTTATTACTGCCACTCTATCCTTATTACTATAATTTTTTAACCAGCTATCAAAATAAGGATTTTGCGTTGCACAGGGTGGACAAGTTGTACTTGTAAAAATCTCAGTAAGAACAGTTCTCTCAAATGCATCTAATTTTAAAATCGCTAAAAATAAAATGAAAATTATCTGTAACGATTTTTTCATTTTTACCTCCCATTAAATATTTGTTGTTAAAATCATTCTAAAACCGTCAAAGGGAAGAACTTGACGACAAATTCCATTTGAACAGACAGTACCACCTCGTTCCCTTCCATAGTTCAAAATTAATGTATAATTAGTTCCAAATCTATAACCACCTTCAAAAACAAACCAGCTCTTTCTATTGCTGATTTCAAATTCATTTGTAGTTAATTCATATCTGAAGCCAATTGAATACTTCGATTGAAATGTGAGAGAAAGTCCAAATAACTGATTAAAGAATTTTTCAGTCTTTGGGTATTCGTAAATCCACTGAGATTCAGAAATAAATTTTGAACTGATAAAATCACTCCAGACTTTTTGTACTTCAAAAGGAATAGTTGTAATTCTTATTGGTTGAATTGGATTGAAGAAATTCATTTGTTCGTTCTTCGTTTCACTTCTCCGATTAAATCCAATTCTTAAATAAGAATCAACTTCATCAGGAAAGAAATATTCTAAATCAAAATAGATTTCCCAGAAAGGTGAACGAAGCTTATTCAAAGAAGGAAATAAATCACTTCCAACTTTTTCTCTTTCAAATTGAAAAGTAGTTTGATTGAGCTTATAATCATAGTGTTTCGATGCCAGTGCAATATTTGTGTTAAGCGTTAACGAATTTGAAAGTGAAACAAAGGCATCAATTTGAAATCCCACTTCATCGTTAAAATCAACAACATGAGGAAGTCTTTGAGTCAAAGTAAAGATATGTTCTTTATGAACAATTGGTGGATTTTGAAAAGGCAAAGTTCGTGTTGGTCTGAAAACTTCGCTCCTTCTTAAAGGATCAACAATATCAAATCTATAATCTTTATACTCGAAGGTAATTCCGAATCCTTCTCCTGAATACGAAAGAGATGAATAGAAACCACTTCCTCGTGATGTATCTCTTCCACTCATATTTGTTCTCTTAAGTGCGTAAGAGATAAAGAAATCAAAATTGCTGAAACTGGTTTTAAGGAAAATTTCGGGAATGTTTACTTCGATTGTATCAGTTCCACTTACAACAGATGGTAGTTTGCCTTCACTATAAACATAATTAAATCCAAGTGAAAGATATTTTACTGGATTAATTTCAAAAGAAGTAGCTCGTAATTTGTAGTTTTCAATTCTGGGATTTCCAAGATAAAGACTCAACGGTTCAAGAAAATTTAAATCACCTCCAACAAGCTGTGCCTTTAAGAAATCATTTTCATAGGTTGCTTTCAATCCTTCAAATCCATTGTCAAAGGCAAGATTTCTATTTTCAAAAAGATTTAGTGATAGCCCTTTTGAGAAAAGTGTATAAAAATCTCCTGCTCTTATTTTGAGTCCATATCCTCCAAACTCAACAAATTTTTTTCTAATGCCTGTAAAATTCAGACCATATTCTGGAGGATTACTGTATTCGAGTCGGAAACCAACCGTAAATTTTGGCAAAAAAATTCTGACATCAGAAAAATTTTCGAAGTAATTTTTCTTTTGCTTTGTTTGACTCTCACCGAAGAATTCAAAGCCACTTCCTGCTTTGAAATAATTTGAAATTGTACTTGAAATGTTTTGTGATAAAAGAGTAGAATTAACCCAAATGAAAACAAAAATAAGAAGAATGGATTTCAACTTGACCTCCTTATATATTCTTCATTTTTTTGAGAGAACTCCTTCTATATCCTTTAAAATTTCTTTCTCATCACCTGGAAGAAAACTGTTTCTGACTTTTATAATTTTTCCATTTCCATCTATTAAAATGGAATAAGGCAGACTTGAACCACCAAACTTTTGAAAAACTTCTTGATTAATATCAAGCAAAACATCAAATGAATATTTCATCCCCGAAATAAATGATTTCACTTTTGAACTGCTTCGAGGTGAATCGATATTAATTGCAACAATACTTACATTTTTATTTTGAAGTTGCTCATAAATTGATTGAAGCGCTTTCAATTCAGCTCGACAGGGAACACACCACAATGCCCAGAAATTAATATAGACCGGTCCTTTTTCAAGCAACTTGTGAAGAGAAACTTTTTCTCCTGAAATTGATTCTAAACTAAAATCAGGTAAAGAACTGGTTTGTGAGTAAATTGAGCTTATCCAGAAAATAAGAAATAAAAACGAGAGCTTCTTTTTCATAATTGACCCCCTTATTATTTCAAATAAACCAATTTTTTTACTTCAGAGAATTTGTTTGTAGCCAGTCGATAGAAAAAAACTCCACCAGTTAAATTCACATCATTCAACTTAGAAAAATCTAACTTAAAATTATGAAATCCTTCTTTCTGATAACCTAAATCCAGATTAAAAATTTCTTTTCCCTGTATATCATACAAAAAAAATTTTATCTGTGAATCTGCAGGTAATCTATAAGAAATATTTGTTGAAGAATTAAATGGATTGGGAAAATTTTGATACACGATAAACTTACCTGGTAAAGAGATATCATCCTCTACATTTGTTGTTAGTGTTGTAAAATACCAGATCTCTGATGAAGCACTTGAGCCAGAAAAATTATTAGCGATAACTTTCCAGTAATAAGTTTTATTCGGCAATAAACTGGAAGCAACATAAAAAGTATCAAAAACTGTCTCATTTAAAACAGGATTTGTAAATGTTGAATCCTCATCAACAATCAGTGAGTAATTTTCAGCACCAGATGAAGAGAACCATTTAAATTCAACTGGCAGAGAAATACTTGAAGCTCCTTTTGGCGGAGAATTCAAAATAGGTTGAGATGGTGGATTGGATTTTGTTGTGAAGTTCCAGATTTGAGAAAATAAACTCCAGCCAGCATTGTTTTTTGAACGAACTCGCCAGTAATATTTTTTTTGAGGTTGAAGCTCAACAGATTTTTCATTTGTTTGAATAGTAGAGTCATTTAAAACAAGACTGGAAAAATTTGAATCAATTGCAATTTGAAGATGATAATTTGAGACACCACTTACCTGAGTCCATTTTAATACTGGATTTGTGATAACATTAATCGAACCATTTGCTGGTGAAATTAAATTCGGCGGTGAAGGTGGAAGTTGCCCTGTAAGATTATAAGTGATGACCATTTTTAACTTATTTAAAATTCCAGGATTAGTGACCACCAAACTATCTTTACCATTCATATTTTTATTAACAACAGCACCACCAAAAAAATCTTGAAGCAATCCAGAAACACCAGAAGGAAAATTCCAGGAAATAGTAATCGTTGTTCCACTTCCCACCTGATAACGTAATTCATGAGTGTATTGACCTCTGGTTGTATCACTTCCTTTTCTATAATCTTTTAAGACACCTTCACCAAGTTCTGGAATATTTATATCGTAGCCTACAAATCTTGCATCAAAAATTCCTGATGGTGGTATTGGCGGTTGTTCCATTTCGTCAAGGTGTGTATCAATTCCATTTGTTGCAGATGGATCAAGACCGAAATACAAAGTCTTGCTTCTGAATCCATCAGAAACATTAAGAGGAATATTTATTTGTGGAATTGTTTGAGAAAACAAATATGACGATAAAAGAAAAATCGTTATTAAAATGAATTTATATCTCATATGCTCTTTTTAAAATTTGTTAGTTTAAAGATACAAGATTTAATGATAAGATTCTTATTTTTTTATTCAGTTAAAAATTACTCAAACAGTTCTTTTAATTCATTTAAATTATCCACAATCCTGGTATTACACTTTTCAAGCTCTGTTCTCGATTGATGCCCCGATGAAACTAAAATACAACTACAACCAAGTTCAACTGACACATCATAATCATGAACTGTATCTCCGATTAAAAGAATTGAATCGGAATTGATTTCCAATTTATCAATCAATTTCTTCCCGAGATCTATTTTGCTTTCAGCATAAATGTTGTCGAGTCCAACAATATGTTTGAAATACTTCTCCAGACCAAATTCTCTGACAATTTCTTTTAAGGTGTAATCTGAATACGCTGAGAGAATTGATTGCTCAATGCCTCGTTCATAAAAATATTTTATGATTTCTTCAGCACCAGCTACAAGTTTGGCTTCAAATTTTTTTTGCTCGTATCGATCAATCCATTCTTTCCCGATTTTTTTAAAGTCGAGCTTTTGTAAATCAAATCCAGCTCTTTTGTAATAATCAATGACAGGAAAAGTAAAAATTTCACGATATCTTTCTTTCGTTATCTCGGGTAAATCATATTTTCTAAGAAGCCAGTTAATATTATCAACACATAAACCGACATCATCAAAGAGTGTCCCATTCCAGTCCCAGATGATATGCCGAAAATTATTTTTCATCTCTCACAAATTTATGATTAAATTAAATGCTCCTCTTGATTATCATTGCAACTTCTCTTGCAACATTTGAATTATATTCAAACGCAAGTTTCTTGAAATTTATCAAATCTATAATTGTACCGATAAAACAAATTCCAGCAGTTAATAAATAAAGAATTCCCATTCCGATTTGATTAAGAATAAATCGATGGACACCAGCAATTCCAAGAAATCCAACAAGTGCTGTTAATAGAATTAACATTGGATCCTTTCTCCTGCTCCTGTAAATATTGGAAAATTGAATGAGTTGTTGTTCGTCAAATCCACTAACGAGATTTTGAACAAACATCATTTCTTCTCCCTCAATTTCGGGAAGGTAAGTTAAGATATTTGCCATAATGTTCTCTCCTTAAATTTTTTATTAATGTGATGATACGATAGGAAATTATTATTAATGCAAAAATTCCCAGTGGATGAGTTTTCAATGATTGAATTATTTGAAAATGAAAAAGATATGATATTGATCTACCAAGCCCACAACCAGGACACCACTTAAAACCAAGATTATTCAGTGGACAAAAACTAAAGTGATCTTCAAATGGTGAAATCAAGAAGAGGTAAATCAGTCCTGAAACCCAGAAAAGAAGCTCCAGATTTTTCGTTAGTTGTTTAATTACCATAACCTTTATGAAAATTAATTTTTAAATTTGACGAATAAAAAAAACAAAGGTTATATTCACAATGCAAAATACAAAGTAAAGAGGAAAAAATATGATAACGGCTGATTCGCTCCACAATTTTTTTTATCCTCAAAATATTTTACTCGTAGGAGCTTCTTCGAAACCAAAAACAATTGGTTATGAGATATTAAAATCAATTATCCAGTTCGGTTTTAAAGGTAAAATCTTTGTTGTTAATCCTAAATCTGAAGAAATACTCGGAGTAAAATGCAATAAATCAATTGAAGAAATAAATGATGAAATCTCACTGGCAATAATTCTTGTTCCCAAGAATCTTGTCTATGATAGTTTAAAAGAATGTTCATTAAAACAAATAAAAAATGTTATAATTATTACAGCAGGCTTTAGAGAAATCGGTGAGGCTGGTGCAAAACTGGAGAATCAAATCACTGAATTTGCAAAACAACATAATATTAGATTAGTCGGTCCAAATTGCATGGGAATTATTAACACCGATGAACAGGTAAAACTAAATGCAACATTTGCAGCTGAAGTTCCTCATTATTCACCTATTTCTTTTCTCTCGCAAAGTGGAGCTCTGGCAGCTGCTGTATTAAACACAATCAAAGAAACAGGTTACACTTTTGGTCAATTCATCAGTATTGGAAACAAAGCCGATGTAAACGAAAACGACTTACTTGAATTCTGGTGGAAAGATCAAAAAACCAGAGTAATAACAATGTATCTTGAATCATTCGACGATGGTAGAAAATTTTTTGATTTAGCCAGTAATGTTTCAATCGATAAACCTGTAATTATCTTAAAAGCTGCGAGAACTCAATCGGGAACACGGGCTGCTTCTTCTCACACAGGGGCACTGGCAACTAAAGATGATATTGTTGATGCTGCTCTTAAACAATGTGGATGTATTAGAGTTAAAACAATCGAAGAAATGTTTGAAACAGCAAAAGCTTTTTTGAGATTTGGTCCATTAAAAAGTAATCGAATTGCTGTTTTAACAAACGCAGGTGGTCCAGCTATTCTTTGCACTGATGAAATAGAAAAGAATAATCTAACCCTCTCTCAACTTAAAGAAGAAACCAAAAACAAATTAAAAGAAATTCTTCACCCTGAAGCAAGTTTGAACAATCCAGTAGATATGTTGCCTTCTGCTGATGCAAAAACTTACAGAGAAGCCACAAGAATTTTAAGTCAGGATGAAAATGTTGATGCAATCATTACAATTTTTGTTGAACCTGTTATGATTAATTCCTTCGAAGTAATTAAAGAACTTGCAGAAGAACAAAAGTCAAATCCAAAGCCAGTTGTGATAGTAACTTTTCCACTACCACATTTCTGGGAAAAATGGAAACAAGAAGGAATTAATGATGCTCTGATTTTAAAATCAATTGAAATCTCACCTGTAATTCTGAGCAATCTTTACAGATATTATCAAAGAAAATTAAATTCCCGAAAGACTGAAGAAACTCTAAATGAGAAATCAAGAACAAAAATTTCTAACATCCTGAAAAATGTAAAAACTCAAAACACTGACAATTCATTCTTAACATCGAAAGAATGCAATTCAGTTTTGAAAGCTCTTGAATTGCCAGTGGTAAAGAGTAAGTTTTTCATCGGAAAAGAAGAACTGATAAAAACTGCAAGTGAAATTAAGTTCCCCTGTGTTCTTAAAATCTCAAGTAGAAAATTTACTCATAAATCTGATATTGAAGGTGTAATCCTGAACATTCAAAGCAAAAAAGAATTAATCAGTTCATTCGAAAAATTAAAATCAAAACTTAAAAAGATGAACATACTTAAGGATATAGATGAATTCGAAATTCAGGAATATTTCGAGAGTGAAGTCGAATTAATTATTGGTGCTTATCGAGATAATTCATTTGGAGCTGTAATTAACTTTGGTGCTGGAGGAAAACTGGTTGAAATTATTCAAGATAAAAATCTTGCACTCGCTCCAGTTTCAAAATCAGAAGCAATGGAATTAATCAAGAGTTCGAAAGTATATCCTCTGCTCACAGGATTTAGAAATATTAAGAAGATAGATATTACTAAAATTGCTGAAGTAATCGAAAAAGTCTCTCTTCTAATTTTTGAATTCAACGAAATAAAAGAAATTGACCTTAATCCTGTTATGATTAAAGATCAGAAAATTAAAATCGTCGATTATAGAATTTCCATCTGATTAATACTTTCAACTAAAAGGTAACTGGTCTAATAAATTAAAATACGCCCATCATTATCCATTAGAAAAACATTTTTCATTTATTAAATATATAATCATTCTTCCCTTGAAATTTTACAGCCAAGTCAATAATTTAATTTTGAATCGGTGAAGGATGCTTAATGAGGTCTTGACCCTTCTCACTCTTAATCATTCTTCAAGTAGGTGAACCAATTAAGATTTTTATGCACGTAAGAAAAACAATAATCATATTTTTTCTATTTGTTTTATCAGTTTTTGGTCAAGACTTAAAATCAAAAATTGATTCGGTTAATAGTCTACCTTTCACAGAAATTCTTTCCAATCTTTTTGTATCAAAAAAAATTTTTGAGGAAAATCTCCGAGATGCAAAAAAAATTGGTTACAGGATTGGTCAGGCAAAAACATTAAGCATTCTGGCTAATATTTATTATTTGCTCAACGACTATCAAAAATCTACTGAATATAACATCAAAGCTCTCCAGATTTTTGAAGAAGAAGAAGATTATGATGACCTTGCAAACTCTTATGGTGAATTTGGTTATCAAATGAAAAGGCGAGAGTTTCAGAAAGCAAATGATTATATGATGAAAGGTCTCATTATTGCTGAAAAATATAAAGTAAGTACACCAACTCTTGCAAAACTGTATGATAATTATGGCGTATTGAAAGAAATGGAAGGGAAAATTGATAGTGCTTTATTACTCTATAACAAATCACTTAGGCTGAAATACACATTAAACGATTCAATTGGAATTCCATACAGCCTCAATAAAATTGCAAATGCAAAAGCAATTCAGAAAAAATTTACCGAAGCATATTATTATTTAAATCTCTCAGATAAGTACCGCTGGAAAGAAAAAAGTGATTACGGTCGTGCTGATAATTTTGCTTATTATGGTGATTTTCTTTCAATGGAAGGAAATATTGATTCGGCCATTTCTTACTACAAAAAATCTCTCGAGCTCTCATTAAAAAACGGTTATACTTTTCTGGTTCAATATATTTATCAACAATTATCTGACCTTTATCAAAAGAAAAATGATCACGTTAATGCCTTAAATTATTTCAGAAGTTATACTAATTATAAAGATAGTCTGACAAACGTTGAGACAAATAATAAAATTGCTGAACTGGAAATTGCATTTGAAACTGCAGAGAAAGACAAACTCATTGCACAAAAGGAACTTCTTCTTAAACAAAGAGCCATTCTGTTTATTATCATTGGAACTATTCTATTGTTTTTAAGCTTAACTATGACAGCTCTTTATGCCTATCAATCTCAGAAAAGAAAAACAATTGCCGCCGAAATGAACCTGACAAAAAGAATAGCTCAAGAAGAAAGTGAACGAAAAATCATCAATGAAAAATTGAGAATATCAAGAGAATTGCACGATAACATTGGCTCACAACTGACTTTCATAATCAGTTCTCTTGATAATTTAGCCTATCACAAGAATGGAAATGACTGGATAAATAAAATTAAAGATTTAAATAATTTTACAAGATCAACTTTAAATGAACTTCGAAATACAATCTGGGCAATGAAACACGAAAATGGAAATTTATCAACATTAATTGTAAAAATTCGTGACTATCTCAATCGAATAAAATTAAGCACTGAAAATTTGAATATTTCGATTACTGTAAACACAACAAGAGAATATAATCTTAATTCCAATCAACTCTTGAACCTTTTTAGAATTTTTCAGGAGTGTATTCAAAACATTCTCAAACATTCAAAGGCAACTGAATGTCAAATTATTTTCTCAGATACGGAAGATGGTTTTATGATGCAAATCTGTGATAATGGAATTGGAATCGAAAATTCAAATACACTTGAAAGTACTGGCATGAGTTCATTAGACGCACGAGCAAAAGAAGCTAATGGTGTCTTTTATATTGAAAAGAATAATAATTCAAATGGAAACTGTGGAATGCGGATGATTTTTAAGATTAACGCAGAAGAATTTGTGAATTAGTCATATGCCTTATTTAATATTTATCAGGGAAAATTAAATTAGCAGTAAAACGAAATCCAGCTAAAATGAAAATAAAAATCGCAATCACCGAAGACAATAAAATTATTGCCCAGTCTTTAGTCGAAAAATTAAACCTCTTTTCAAATGATATAGAAATAAAATTCATTGCAAAAAATGGGGTTGAGTTACTAAACAAACTCAGATTAAACAAAAACATTGATTTGATTTTAATGGATATAGAAATGCCAGAAATGGATGGAATTCAAGCAACTTATGAAGTAAAAACTCTTTATCCCGAGATAAAAATTTTAATATTAACTGTTTTTGATGATGACGATAAAATTTTCAAAGCGATTCAAAATGGTGCATCAGGTTATTTATTAAAAGAAGAAACGCCAGAATCAATTTTCAAAGCTATCCAGATATTGATGGAAGGTGGTGCAACAATGTCGCCTTCTATTGCCTCCAGAATACTAAATCTGTTAAGCCGGGCTGAAATAAAACATAATCAATCTGAAACATCAATTCATCCTTCAATCGATTTTAATTTATCGGAGCGAGAGATTGATGTACTTAAAAGATTAAAATTAGGTAAAGATTACAAAGAAATTGCTCAAGAACTTTTCATTTCTCCTTCAACTGTAAGAAAACACATTGAAAATATTTACTTAAAACTTCAGGTTCACAATAAAATACAGGCGATTCAAAAAGCAATCGATCATAAGATTATAAAATAATCTTCTGTTTATCGCCGAATAAAATTTTTATCTTAATCAGGCATTTATTATTCGAGTAAAGATTGTTTCATTTATCTTTCCACAACACTTTTTTGCTGACAAATTCAACTAATATTATTTTGTAATTAATAAACCGGGTTTTGTTATGATAAAAAAAATTGAACACATTGGAATTGCAGTTAAAGAATTAGATGAATCAATCAATACTTTTGAGAAATTGCTTGGAACAAAATGTTATAAGATTGAAGAAGTCGAAGAACAGAAAGTAAAAACTGCTTTTTTCAAGATTGGTGAATCTAAAATTGAATTGCTTCAGGCAACTTCATCTGATAGTCCCATTGCAAAATTCATTGAGAAGAGAGGAGAAGGAATTCATCACATTGCCTTTGAAGTCGAAAACCTTGAAAGTAAGTTAAGCGAACTTAAAGAATTGAATTTTCAACTAATTGATGATGAACCAAAAATTGGTGCTGAAAACTTTTTAATCGCATTCATTCATCCTAAGTCAGTTAATGGAGTTTTAACTGAAATCTGTCAACATAATTTGGGAAATAACAAAGAAGGATAATTTACAAATGAAAAAAATTTTCTGGTTGCTTTTATTCATTTTTTCAAATCTTCTTTCGCAAAACCTTGACCTTGAAAGTTATTACTTGAAAAATGGAATGAAAGTCATTCTCTCACCAAATAAAGAAGTTCCAAGTATCTGCTTTAGAATTTTCTTTAAAGTTGGAGGTAAATACGAATCACCTGGAACAACAGGAATTTCTCATCTTTTTGAACATATGATGTTCAATGGCTCTGCAAAATATAAACCAGGAATGTTCGACAAACTTTTAGAAGAGAATGGCGGATATTCCAATGGAAGCACATGGAACGATTTTACAAATTACTGGGAAGAATTTAACTCAAATAAACTTGAACTCATTTTAGATATGGAAGCCGATCGGATGAGAAGTCTGAAACTTGATTCTGAAAATCTTGAACAGGAAAGATATATAGTGATGGAAGAAAGAAGACTAAGTGTTGATAACAATCCACAGAACAAAATGGAAGAAGAATTGTATGCAACTGCTTTCACTTCTAATCTTTATCGACAACCTGTTATTGGATGGATGAATGATTTGAAAAAAATAACTTTAGATGATTGCAAATTCTTTTACAAAACTTTTTACTCTCCAAATAATTCAGTTTTAATTTTAACTGGTGATTTCGATAAATCTCAGGCAAAAAAATTAATAAGCAAATACTTTGAGAAATTACCGAAAGCAAAAATTCCTGAACACAAAAAAATCATTGAACCAGAACAAACAGCTGAAAAAATTGTTAATCTTTTCCAGAAAGTTGAATTGCCATCTCTATTAATTGGCTATAAATCGTGTTCAATTAACGATTCAGATTTTTATGCAATGGATTTACTGGCTAACATTTTAAGCAAAGGTTTGAGTTCAAGATTTAATAAAATATTAAGTGAAGAAAAAAAATTAATCACTGAAGCGTTTGCTATTCAGGATCAGATGGAAGAACCTGGATTATTCAAAATTTATGCTCAGGCAAGAGGTGAAAAAGAATTTGATAAACTTCTGGAAGAAATCGAAAAAATTCTTGACAACATAAAGAACAATGGTGTATCGGGAAATGAACTCGAAAAAGCTAAAAACTCAAAAGTACTTGAGTACCTTGACTATTTTAAGACCGATCAATCTCTTTCATTTGCTCTTGGATATTATGAGATTTTAACTGGTGATTATAATAATCTTCTTAAAATTATAGATAGATATGCAAAGACTACTTCACTTGATATTCAAAGAGTGGCTCAAAAGTATTTCAAAAAAGAATCGAGAACAATTGTAATTTCAAAACCAGAGAGTGATAAACAATGAAAAAATTAATTTCCTTCATTTTGATTTTTACTGTATCTCTAATTTATTCTCAAAAAAAATTCGACATTCAAATCAATTCACTTGAAAATGGATTGAAATATTTAATCATCGAAAATAAAAAATTGCCTCTTGTTCAAGTGAGAATAATTTTTAACGGTGGAGCAAGACTTGACCCACAAAAAAATCAAGGACTGACTTATTTAACCTCCCAATTACTTTTGAAAGGAACAACAAAACGAACAGCTCAACAAATTGCAGAAGAATTTGAATTCCTTGGCTCTACAATTGATGTATCAACCAATCAAGATTATTCCGTAATCTCAACTGAATTTCTAAAATATAATTTTGAAACAGGAATGAACATTCTTGCGGAAATAATAACTTCTCCTGCCTTCGATAGCAAAGAAATTGACAAAGAAAAAGATAAACTGATTTCAGAATTAAAATCTTCTCTTGAGAATTCCTCATACATAGCCAACCAGTTCTTTAACAGAATTATTTTCCAGGGTCATCCTTATTCTAATTCAATTCAAGGAACTATAAAACAAGTTGACGATATTTCATCTCGACAGATTAGAAATCATTACAAAAATTACTTCATCCCGAATGAAACGATGATAATTCTTTACGGAGATATTGGAAAAGCCGAAGCTGAGAATCTCATCAAAAATCTTTTTAAGAACTGGGAAAAAGGAAATCAAATTAAACTTGAAAACAAACCAATCAATAAATTAGAAGGCATAAAAGTAGTTCTTGTAAATAAACCTGGACTTACTCAATCACAAATTCGTGTTGGGAATACTGGTATCAGTCAAAATAATCCAGATGAAATTCCAGTTTCAATTGTGAATACAATACTTGGTAATGGATTTACTTCTCGCCTTGTTGAAGAAATTCGTGTGAAAAGAAGTCTGACATATGGTGCAAGCAGTTCATTCCAGAAACTACAACAGGGTGGAAAGTTTTTGATTTCTACATTTACAAAGAACGAAACTGTTGGAGAAGTAATAAAAATAATCCTTAATGAATTAGAAAAACTACATCAGTCGGGAGTAAGTGAGTGGGAAATCAACAAAGCTAAAAATTATATCATTGGTGAACTCTCAAGGCAACTTCAATCACCAGAAGGATTTGTTAATTATTTAAATCAGATTGTCTTTTATAATAAAGACCTTGAATTGCTGACAAACTTTTCTGAAAAAATTAAAAACACACCAAAGGAAAAAATAAACAAAGCAATAAGTAATTATTTTCCTGAAAAAGATTTATTAATTCTGGTAATTGGAGATGCCAATCAAATTAGACCACAACTTGAAAAATTTGGTCAGGTTCAACAAATTGATTATGAAATATTAGTGGAATAAACTATGAAATCAATCCAATTAATTTTTCTTTTTATTTTATCTTTTCAAACTATTAGACCTCAAACTGCAAACCAATATGTTCCAGTAGAAATTGGAAATGTCTGGCTATCTAATTTTTACATTCTGGACTCTACAGGCAATCCAATTGGTCAGCCACAAATTTATGTTGATTCTTCTATTGCATATCAAAATTTTCTCGGGAAACAAACCTTATTCATAATCCGAAAACCTGCTGGTGCTGAGATTGGTGATACAAACTGGATTGCACCATCAGGACAAAGTATTTTCATTCATCAAAGAAATATTGAATTTGATACAATCATTTCATTCACTCTTCCCAACTGGTTTGAATATTATCGTTTTGGAACTTCACTCGGAAGTTTTTATACCATTTATCAGTTCGATACGACACTAAATGTTCCTCAGCTTGGAACTTTACCTTTAAGATTTCTCTTAAGAGGTGCTCGTCTTGGATTAGATACTGTTACTGTGCCTGCTGGCTTTTTTAATGCTGTAAAATTTAGAATTGAATTAAAAGTTCAATACCTGGTTTCTTTACCTCCACCTTTACCACCATTCGCAATTGATATAGTTACAATTCCAATGAACGACTGGCTCGCACAAGGGAGATATATTGTCAAATCACTTCAAGAACCTTTTGCAATTGATACACTGGGAATTTCAATTCCAGGTTCATTAAGAGAACTTGTAGAATTTCGTTCTGCCACTTTAGTAGAAGATGATTTAAATCCACAGAAATTCCTCTTACGACAAAATTATCCTAATCCATTTAATGGGAAAACGTTCATTTCATTTTCTCTAATGGAAAGAAGTTTCGTTAGTTTGAATGTTTATGATTGCCTTGGAAGAAAAATCACCGAACTTGTGAACAAAGAATTGAATCAAGGAGAACATCTTTTCGAATTTGAAGCTGAACAATTCAAATTAAAATCAGGCGTTTATTTCTACACCATTCTTACAGGTGGCAAGCGACAAACTCGTTCCATGATTTATTTAAAGTAAAATTAAACAATCTCATTTGAAGTTGTTGATTTCAAGTGATGTAAATCATTGGCAAAAAACTTTTGAATGTTTAAGAATTAAGTTTAATTTGTTTTCAAAGGACTGTTTCTAAGCATTAAATCATTTGTAAAGAATTTTTTAAATTTACTTTACAAAGACCTGAATATGTGCTTGAAGAGAGTAGAATTTTATAAACGTTTAAAATGAATTTAAATCAGAATTAAATTTAAAATTTTGTAATCGATTAAAACGGGTAAAAACTATGTACACAGATATTACTGCAATTATTCTCGCTGGTGGTAAAAGCAAAAGAATGGGCAAAGAAAAAGCTTTACTTCACATCGGCGAAAAAACAATAATTGAAATTTTAGTCGAAAGATTAAAATCTCTTTTTCCAAACATTATTCTATCAACAAACAATCCAGAAAGCTTTACATTCTTAAAAATAAGAATGGTAGAAGACTTTTATAAAAATGTTGGTCCTCTCGGTGGAATTCATGCTGGACTAACAGAATCTGAAACAGAAAAAAATTTCATTATATCCTGTGACTTACCTCTGATGTCAACAGAGCTTATTGACTATATATGTAATTACAAAACCGATAAAAAAATTATAGTATGCAAAACAGGAGATTACATTGAACCGACTTTTGGAATTTATTCTAAAGAAATAGTCGAAGAGATAGAAGTTATCTTAAATCTCAACCTGCAATATGGTCTTCAGCCAAAAGACATTTCAATTCAAAATGCAATTGAAAAAATTGGAGCTGAAATTATTGACGCAACAAAACTACCTTTCTACAACGAAGATGCATTTTATAATATGAATACATTTGAAGATTATATCTATGTGACCAAAAAACTTGGTGTACCGAATAAATTCAATCAATTGAAAAAAACGGCAGAGACTTAATCTAATCAGGAATAGAAAAGTTTATTTGAATTTCTCTTTTAATTTTTCAGCAACAAAAGAAGGGACAAAATCGGAGACATTTGCTTTCAAGCGAGCAAGTTCTCTGACTATGGTCGAGTTAAGATAAGTATATTTTTCATGAGGCATCAAAAAGACAGTTGTAATTCCATTTGAAATTTTTCTATTCATCAGAGCCATTTGAAATTCATACTCAAAGTCACTTATTGCACGAAGTCCACGAATAATTGCAATTGCTCCTTTTTTCTTGGCGTATTCAACAAGCAATCCATCGAAAACATCAACTTCAACATTTGTCATTCCTTGAATTGAATGTCTGATCATTTCAACTCTCTCTTCTTTTGAAAAGAGAGGTTTTTTAGAAGCATTTTCGAGAACTGCAACAATCACAGTATCAAAAAGTTCTGAAGCTCTCTGAATTACATCGAGATGACCGAAAGTAATAGGATCAAATGTACCGGGATAAATTGCGAGTTTTTTCATTTTCATTTTTCTCTTATAACTTTTAGATAAATTACATCACCACCGACTTTTCTGTAAGGCTCCATCTTGAATTTTTCTACATCTTCTTTAATGGTTGTTCTGCTTCGCTGAATTATGAGAACACCATTTGGTCGAATCAAATTTCTATCAAGAATGTTTTTGTAGACTTCGTAAATTGTTTCTGACTTGTACGGTGGATCAGCAAAAATTAAATCGAATGAATCCAGTGTTTTTCGTGTATAATTTTCTGCAGTATCTTTTATGACTCTAATTTTATCTACAACTCCAAGTATACCAGCATTCTCAATAATTAATTTATAAATCTGAAAATCTTTTTCAACAAATGTACAAGTCTTTGCTCCACGACTTAATGTTTCGAATCCAACTGCACCTGTTCCGGCATAAAGGTCACACACTTCAATCCCGTTGAAATCAATGTAATGTTTTAAGATGTTAAAAAGTGTTTCTCGATATCTATCTGTGGCAGGACGAAGTTCAGCTGACTTAATTGTTTTTAATTTTCTATTTTTTAATTCGCCTGAAATAATTCTCATTATTCATTTCCTTAAGGCAATTCCACAAGCCGGGGCAAATTCGTGGAGGTTTTCGTACACAGGAGAATTGAGCACATTTTTATTAATTATAAAGTTCTTGAAAGGATTAATTAAAATTATCTTAACCGGAGTAATCGAATCCAGATCATCAACAAAACTCCTCCTTAATTTTTCACCCCATAAATAAATATTTCCGATACTCTTCTTCATACTTTTTATTACCGGATTTAATTCCTTTTCGAAGTAATTTAATATCTCATCTTCATTTTTGAAAGCTACTTTTCGATAGCTTGAAATACTCCCTTTTTGAATCAGGCTTATATCAAAACAATTTTCTTTCAATGAAATTAAAATGTTGTTCAACCCATTGAACTCGGGATAAACAGCTTTACAAATTGTTTCTGCTGAAAAATGATCAACATCTGTAACTTTAATTTTTACATTAATATCTTCAAAAAGGTGTTTGAAGAAATTTAAGAGGACTTTTTGAATCGCAAGAAATATTATTGAGTTAAAAGTACCATCACTGGCTGGGTTAACGGGATGAAAAGATATCGCATAGTTTTCAGGCTTTTGATTTATGAAATGCTGCTCAAATTCCCATACGAGATGATCTTTTAATTCTTGAGGGTGAAGAGTATTATCAACTGGAATCTTAAGGATATAAGTGAGATTTGAATCTATAGCCAGATTTACTTTTCTATTATTGAAGATACCTTGAGCTGAAGTTTTCTGAAGTATACTTAATATTTTAATTCTGTTTTCCTGTGAAAGATAATTCTGAAAATCTAAAGGGGAAGTGTATGGATACTTTTCAATATATTTTACTTCAATTTTTCCATCGGATTGAGATTCGAGTATAACCCAGTAGAGACTTTCACGGCCAATGAAAAACCCTGCTGAGTTAACTCGATCCCCGTCCATTTAAGTTTTATCTTTCACCCCAGCTTGTCTGATTAACTTTTGCCGGATTATTCAAATCGCCAATTGAACCATATCCATCCGGGCATTCAAGATAATAAATCTCGCCTATTATAACTGTAGTATCTAATCTCAAGAATTTTCCTGTTTTGGTAAATACCGAATCAACAGATAAAGTTGAATCAATCTTCAAAATATATTGAGTATGTGATTTGGGTGACCACCTTAGTGAATCAAGCACAAATTGACCATGCTTTAATGGTTTAAAGATTGAATCTACATTAACCTGATTGACCAAGTTCTTTTTGAAGAAATTAAACAAAGAATCAAAATTGTCTGTGTACTTACCATTTTTTTCTTTATAAAGTAATTCAAGTTGTTTCAAGTTTGTCATTCTGAGTCTTGATTCTTCTTTCCAGTATCTTTCCTGTTCAAGTACTCTTTGCGGCTCAAGTATTGCAACCTGAATTAAAAGATAAGTTAATCCAACTATAATTAGAATTAAAATAATGTGAATGTAAGCGGGTTCAGATTTGTAAGAAGTGGACATCTTTCCTCCAACAACTATTTAGTTATTATATAATCTTTTATTTTTTCAAATAAATTTGGACCAATTCTTTCGACTTTCATCACATCTTCGATTTTCTTAAAACCACCATAATTATTTCGATATTCCACAATTTTCTGAGCAGTTTTTTCACCTATTCCAGGAAGTCTTTTTAGTTCTTCAATAGAAGCTTTATTGAGATTAACGCTTTTTTTCTTTAATGGCTCTTCTTTCTTATTAGAAGATATGATTTCAGACTTTTCAACTTTTTCTTCGCTAAAAACTGCGACTAATATACTATCTATATCAGTTTTTTCAAATTGAATTTTAGCCTCATCTTCTCTTAAATATGTATGATAAATTCTAAACGCTATTCCAACCAGAGTAAAAAAAATAAGAAATACAAGTACTGAAACTTCTTCTTTAGTAAAAAGATTCTTCAAATTAAATTTTTGTGAAATAGACATTAATTCCAGATATCTTTGAAATGTTCAAATATGTTTTTTGACTTTTTTGTTCTTTCTTTCGGTTTGAAATTTGCACTATTCATTAAAGACTGCATTATTTCTTTTTCCTGTTGAGATAATTTATTAGGAACATAAATATTCACAACAATCAATTGATCACCCTGTCTTTTTGTATTTACATTAGGCAATCCCTTACCTTTCATTCGTAAAATTTTTCCTGGTGAAAGACCTGCCTCAAGTTTTAGTTTGGCTTTGCCTGTCAATGTGGGGACTTCAATTTCACCACCCAGAACAGCTTCAGGAATTGATAGATTAAGTTCATAAATGATATCATCACCCTGTCGATGAAAAATTTCGTGTGGTAATTCTTCCACAACAACAATCAAATCGCCATTTGGACCGCCTCTTCTACCAGCATTACCTTCACCACGAAGAGTCAGGTAATTTCCAGTTGATACACCAGCAGGAATATCAACAGTAATAGTTGCATCTTCTTGAACACGACCTTCACCATTACACAATTTGCAGGGATTTGAAATTATTTTTCCTTCACCACCACAATTATTACAAGTTGTAATGTTAACAAACTGACCAAAAATTGATCGGCTCACCTGTCTGATTTCACCCGTTCCATTACAAACTGGACAGGTTTTATATCCACCACTACTTTCAGCACCAGTTCCATTGCAGGAAGAACATTTTTTATATCTTTTGATTTTAATTTTCTTTGAAACACCTGTTGCAATTTCTTCAAGAGCAAGTTTAATTTTTACTCTTAAATCGCTACCTCTTTGAACAGAACTACCTCTTCTCGAACGAGTTGATGTTGAGCCACCAAAAAAATCATCAAAGATACTTCCGCCAAATCCAGCTCCACTAAAAATATCTCTGAAGTGATTAAAGATATCATTAATATCAGTCCATTCTCTGAAATCTGTTCCCCTCATTCCTTCGTGACCGAATTGATCATATCGTCTTCTTTTTTCTGGGTCACTTAAAACTTCGTAGGCTTCAGCGGCTTCTTTGAATTTTTCTTCAGCTTCTTTATCACCTGGATTTCTATCCGGGTGATATTGCATTGCCAGTTTTCGGTAAGCTTTTTTTATTTCTTCGGGAGAGGCATTTTTCGGAACTCCTAAAATTTCGTAGTAATCTCTCTTTGTAGCCAATTATTTCACCTCCTCATTATTATCATTTTGATTATCCGATGGATTTGCTTCAATATTCATTTCACTCGATACAATTACTTTTGAATGACGAATTACTTTATCATTTAATAGATAACCTTTCTCGACTTCTTCGATAACAGTCAAGGGCTCGACACCATCTTTTGGAACTTGGAGTAAGGCTTCATGATAATTGAAATCGAATGGCTGGTTGAGTGCTTCAATTTTTTTCAATCCATAATCAGAAAGAATCTTCATTAATTTATTATAAACCATTTCAACTCCTTGAAGAATGGAGTTGTTTTTCAGTTCATCTTTGCTGAAAGTGAGAGATCTTTCAAAATCATCAATGATTGGCAAAAGATCTTTAATTAATTTTTCATTAGCATATTTTATCAGCTGAATCTGATCTTGTTCAACTCTCTTTTTATAATTATCAAACTCAGCCATCTTACGAAGGAATTTGTCTTTCCATTGATTTACTTCTTCTTTCAATTGATTAATCTCATTCTGAAGTTTTTCCATTTCGCTTAATTCTTTTTCTCCTTTCTCTTCTGATTTTTCTTCTGTTTCTGATTTGTTTGAAATTTCTTCGCTTGTTTCATTTATCTGATCAGATGTAACTGATTTTTCTTCGAGATCTTTTTCATTTTGGTTATTGTCATTTAAATTATCTGGCGTTTGATTTTTCTCATCTGATAAATTCATTTTGTCTTTATCTTCCATACCACAACCTCCATTTTTATTCATTTAATTTTTGACTTAAAATATTTGTAAGCAATTTAGACATATAACCAACAATGGCAATTATTTTTGGATAATCCATTCGTCGAGGACCAATCATTCCAATAACACCATCAGCATCACCGAATTTATATTTTGTTGTAACCACACTGAAATCACTTAATTTTTCAACTACATTCTCTTTGCCAATGGAGACAAGAATTTTATCATTTTCAAGTTTGCTTGTTCTTTCAAAAATATGGAGAATTACTTCACGATCTTCAATTAATTCAATAACTGCTTGAAGATGTTCTGTATCAGCAAACTCGGGTATCTGCAGAATGTTTTTGACTCCCGAAATGTGAACTTTTTCTATTTCTTTCTCTTCTGAAAAGATTTTATCCAGTGAATCAATAAATAAACGAACAATACCTGTTTTTTCATCTTTCAGGTCAGAAACACGATCAACAAATGTATTTCTGATTTCTTCAAGAGTAAGTCCAGCTATTCTTTCATTTAATAAATTCTGAATATAATCAATCTTATCCTGTTCGATTTCAATCGGGAATTCCAGGTCAATTGTTTTAATAATTCCACCTCGCAAAGAAAGAACCACAAGCAATATTTTATGTGGAAGGATAACAAGTTGAATTTTTTCGAGAACAGCTTTCATTATCTGTGGATATGAAACAAGAGCAAGCTGGGATGAAATCTTTCCGAGAATTCTTGAAGCTATTTTTAAAAGTTCTTCTTCGTCTTCAATCAAACCAGGATTAATTTCCCTATCGATTTTTCTTTTCACTTGAGGATTAAGGTGAGGTTCTTCCATTAATAAATCAACATAAATTCTATAGCCAAGGTCAGTTGGGACACGTCCAGCCGATGTATGAGGATGATAAATCAATCCCATCTCCTCTAAATCTGCCATTACATTACGAATTGAAGCAGGGCTCAATCCGAGTTGATATTTTTTACTAATTACACGAGACCCTACAGGATTAGCAGTCAGAATAAAATTCTGAACAATACATTTAAGGATTTGTTTTTCTCTTTCAGTCAATTCAATGTTAACCATAAACTTGTTTCTGATACTAATATATTAAAAGTTAAAGATTAATAAATAAATTGAAAAATTACGGGATAAATGAAAATAATTTGATAAAAATCAGCCAAATTTATTTTCTAAAAAATGAGGTTTAATCATAAATCATTTTTAGTATAATTTAAGATTTCTGCAAAAACCCGTTCGATTGACATAAAACTATTTTTCTGTATAAATGTTTCAATATTCCTTGCAAAATCCTCTGTATTTGATGCAGAAAAATATTTTTTGATTCCTTCTGCCAAAGCTATTGAATTTTGAGGCTCAACAAGAAAACCAGTTTTACCGTCTTCGACAAGTTCAGGAAGTCCACCAACTTTTGTAACAACAACAGGTTTTTTAAAACCATAGGCAATATTCAAAATCCCTGATTGAGTTGCTGAATTGTAGGGAAGAACGACCAGATCAGCGGCTAAGTAATAAATGCTCACTTCCTCGTTAGGAACAAACTCATCAATTATCAGAACATTTTTGGTAATTCCTTGTTCTTTTATTCGTTCAATGTATTTCTCTTTCGATTCATAAAACTCCCCAACAATCAAAAGGAAATAGTTATGATCTTCTTGAAGTAAAAGAGGCATTGCATCGATAAGATTCATCAATCCTTTGTATGGTCTGACATAACCAAAGAAAAGAAGAATTTTTTTCTTTTCATCAAGTCCAAGTTTTTTTCGAGCTTCGGTTTTCGAAAGTGAAGAATCAAATCCATAACAATCGTAGATTGGTAATGTCGAGCGAAAAACTTTTTTCTCAGGATACATTTCCCTGATTCCTTTCTCTACCACATCAGAGAGAACAAGGAACTTATCAGCCGAAGATAGAGCATATTTTGTAAGCAGTTTATCATAGAACATTGATTCATGCGAAATGATATTTTCTGTAATAAACAGAATTCTGCCTTTAAATAAACGATGAAGGAATTTTGCAATTGTTCCAATTGAAAAACCAAAAAATGGTTGATACCAGATGAAAGCAATTAAATCTGGATTTTTTAGTTTGATATACTTAATTGTTCTAAACCAGCTCAATGGATTAATTGAATCAATTAATCTTGTGGAAGGATGTTTTTTAATTGCCACTTTACTTACATCTTCCTGTCGTTTTCCAGGGAAAAGTAATTGTGGATATAATCTGGTAAAGTTAATCACTTCCACATCAAATGATTTTGACAGGGCTTCATAGAGATGAGCAACAAACAGAGCATTTCCTCCTCGATAAGGATATGCTGGACCGACTAAAATTATTTTCTTCTTCATAGTTTTAATTTGATAACAAGCATATGGTTAAGTTTTTGATATTTCAATCTATTATCAGTAAAGACTTTTACAACTTCATATTTATCATTTAAAATTTTCGGGAAATAATATTTGTTCTCAGGCTTCTCACTTAAAAAATAATCAACGATATAATTTATATTTTTTCTCTTTAGATATTCTAAATATTTATCCTCCGATTTTTGATAAGCATTGAGAAGCTCATCATTATTTACCATTCCATCAAGATTTACAAATCTAAATTGTGTGAAATAAGAAAGTATGCCTGTATTTGCAGATGAATAGACCTTATCTTTTTCGAGATTATTTTTTATCCACAAGGCAGTTTTCAAAGCAAGAGTTTGTTCGTGTTGAGCAGTAAAGATTTTTATTCCACCAATAGTGAAAATCAAAATTGTTATAAACGAAATTTGCAAAGCCGTTCTTTTTTCGTATTGAGGGAATTTATCTTTAATCCAGTTTGAAATGGTCATAGCGAATAGAATTGACAGCACAATAAATTCTGGTAGAAAATAATAAAAGCGATACTCCCAGAAGTAAAGTGTGTAAAAAGAATAATGAAAGAGTAGATAGAGTGGAATAAAACCATAACCCTGCCATTGAGAAATAACTCTTTTGAAATATCCTGACCTCAGGAAAATAATAACAAAGACTATTATAACACCAATAAAAATATAAACAGCAATCTGTTCAATCAGACCAAATCCACGATTGGCGAAGAGATCAAAATTAAATGGAAATAAAAATCTCCTGATTTCATACAAAAAGAAATCAAGTGTAAAATAATCCTGGACCTGACTTAAAATAGCCCTATGATTGTGAAATATTTTCGCTCTACCACTAATGGGAACAGGATTACCAAATGTGAGATAATTATAAACAAGATAAGGGACAAACAGAATTGAAAAACCAGCTCCACTTAGAAAAATTTTTTTAAGTCTATTGAAAAACAAATCCTTCTTTTGAAATAGTAAAAATATTGCAAAGGCAAGAATATAAAATCCACCATCTAATCTTGAAAACGCAGCAAATGAAATCAATAAACCGAAAACAAAGTATTGAAAAATTGATTTATCAGTTTCACGACCTTTAATGTTCTTCTCATAGAACAAAAATGTAACGATTAAAAACAACCAGTAAAAATTTGTCTCAAGACTTTTGAAATTTATAGCAATAACTACTGGATTTAAGAAAATAAAGATAATTGACAATAAACCAGCAAACTCACTTTTAGAAATTTGCTTCACGAATTTAAATGTTAGAAATGCAGCAAGTGTTGAAATTAATGAGAGAATCAACTGGCTAATTATTACTGGAGTGAATATATCTGAATTAAAAATTTTGTATACAATTACAAGAAACACCAACACCAGAGGTTGATATCCGTTTGTTTTGTTTATCTGATCGAATGTCGAGCCATAGCCATTGACAATATTCTGGGCAATTCTGAAATAATAATAGCTGTCATCTGAAGATATTCCATGAGTGATGGAATACTCAATTGAAAAAGATAAGATGATTCTGACTATCAGACCTGTTAATAATATTATGGGAACAATCAGTTTTTTCATCCTGCTCTGAATAAATTATTTAATTAAAACTTCAGCAAAAATAAATTTAATTAATGACCTGAAAAAAATTTAATAGACCAAAAATAACTGTAACCAATGCGTTTATTGAAATAAGTAATTCAAATATATTTTTTATAAAAATTTTTTCGAGATAGTTCCTCATAAAGCTGACTGAAAAGTATCATTTTGTTACTCTGTCCCGATTTATCGGGGCAGGGTCTATTTTTGGTTCATAATCACAAGTTTAGATGCCGAAATGAATTCGGCATGATACTTTTTAGACAACCCCGTACATCATTGGAAAGATTGCTTCGTCACTTCGTTCCTCGCAATGACAGGTACTTGGGAAATGATTGCTTCGTCGTTTCACTTCTCGCAATGACTATAACCAGAAATTAACCGTCATTGCGAGCTCCGATTTTTAATCGGGGCGAAGCAATCTTTTAAAAAACCATTTTGATGATTTTATGAAAGATAGTTTAATACAGTTAATGAAAATAACTTTTTAATTCGAGGTGATATTCAAATTTTTTTTCAATGTAAAATGTGGCTAAAGCCGTTTTTTTTCTAAAGAACTTTAACAGTTGACTGAAGTCAACTGAAATTTTTTAGATTATTTGTTGAATTATTTAGTGAATAATTTTTTTACGAGAATATCCTTAAAAATGAAATAGCACTTGACTTCAGTCAAGTGAAAAAAATGAGAGATTATAAATCGGCTTTAGCCACATTAATTGAGATTAATCAATGATAAAAAATTAAAGATGCCGAAATGAATTCAGCATGACACTTTTTGGACAGTTCCATACACTGATGGAAAGATTGCTTCGTCACTTCGTTCCTCGCAATGACAATAACCAGAAATTAACCGTCATTGCGAGCCACGATTTTTAATCGGGGCGAAGCAATCTGTTCTCTTGAAACAATTTTCAAATAATATTGTGACAGATTGCTTCGTCACTTCGTTCCTCGCAATGACAGGTACTTGGGAAATTATTGCTTCGTCATTTCACTCCACGCAATCACAAATAATGAAAAACAATAAGTCATTGCGAGGAGTCTGACTAAAAAGTATTATTCTGTCACCCTGAATTTAGTTCAGGGTCTATTTTTGGTTCATAATTACAAGTTTAGATGCCGACAGGATTTGACATAACAATTTTCAGTCAGCCTCTGATAAAAAATACTTTTTGTAATCCATTACACATTTTGGACTGCACTTTAATCAACTTCTTTCATTATTCAGAAGTGAGACTGGACATCGATTATTTTAAGTCGAACTTAAATTATGCTTCTGCAGGTGAGTATTGCACTTGAGAATTGTTACAGATATCGTTCAAGCTTGAATTTCTCTCCCAGATAAAGTTTCCTCACAAGTTCATCGTTTGCAAGTTCTATTGATTTACCACTTCTTAGAATTTCACCATTCACAAGAATATAAGCTCTATCGACAATTGCAAGAGTTTCGTGAACATTATGATCGGTGATTAAAACACCAATTCCACGATTTTTAAGATTAGCTACAATTTTCATAATATCTTCAACAGCAATAGGATCAATTCCAGCAAAAGGTTCGTCAAGCAAAATAAATTTAGGATTAGTTGCCAGTGCCCGAGCTATTTCGGTTCTTCTTCGTTCTCCACCACTCAACTGGTAACCGTATGTTTTTCTTATGTGAGCAATTCCAAGGTCTTCGAGTAATTGTTCTGTTCTCTCTTTTCTTTCAGCTGAACTTAATTGCATAAATTCAAGTACAGCAAGAATATTTTGCTCCACAGTTAATTTTCTAAAAACTGATGCTTCCTGTGGTAAATAACCAATCCCTAATCGTGCTCTTCTGTACATTGGCATTTTTGTGATGTTCATCTCATTCAAATAAACATTTCCACCATTTGGTTTAATCATTCCGACAATCATATAAAAAGTAGTTGTTTTGCCTGCACCATTTGGACCAAGTAATCCAACAACCTCACCTTTTTCGACCTGAAGAGAAACTCCATTAACTACATTTCTCTTTTTGTATCGTTTGACTAATTTCTCACCTCTTAAAATATCCATTGTTATTCCATAAATAAATTTTTCAAAGATAAAATTTGTCTGAATTTATTATGGCAGTCATAAATTCAAAGACTCTAAATCAATAACGATTTTTTCATCAATGACTGTCAGTGATTTTTATTCAATGCATCTTTTAAATTTCTAATATTGAGCAACATTTCTTTTTCTGGTCTTTTTTCAATCCACTTAAATCCACTCAACAAAAAATCATTTTCTCTACCGGTTATTTTTTCTTCGGGATGATATTCGCCTTCTGGAGAACCAAAGAGTTTTACTTCAGAAACACGATTTTCTTCAATTATAATTAAAGCACTATCACTGCTGGATTTGTTCAATCCATTGGGCTCGTTTTCATCATATAAATAATAAATACTGAGCGAATTACCACGAATAAAAACTTCTCTTAAATTATTTTTATTGGTTGAGTCTGATTCAAATCTGAGCTGAATAAAATTACCATTCATCTGGTTAAATCGATTTGTCATTAATGTATCTTTTGAAATTAAGAATGAGTTAGAAAATAAATTTGTTTTTTTGATTTTGTTTTCTTCAACAAATATTTCAACAGAGTCGCCATAGGCAAGATTTTCATCATACCAGAAAAGTGGTTGTTCATCTTTAACTTTTGATGTAAAAATTTTCCCGTCTTTTTTGTTATAAATGGCGTAATCACATAAAGCTGAAAATTCATTTCTCCAGATTTTTACTGAATCATTAGCAATAAAAAGTTCCGAATTTTCTCTGTAAGCTTCCATTTTTTCTGAAGAGATTATTAAAGTATCAATTCTACCTTCCGAGGTTGTATCAATTTGAATTAAAACTGGTTTACCAGTGACAAAAGAATATTGTCTGTTTTGATCGTTTTCAAGATAATCAGAATATATCCTCAAATTGTCTTTCATATTGAAAGCAATCACATTTCCACGGGCAATTGAAAATCTCCTTTTTCTAAAGAAATCAAGAGTGTCAGAAAATATTCTATTTTCAAATTGAGTAACTCTAACATTACCAATGGCAATTGCATGTTCTTCGTCTGTAAAATAAGTGAGTACATTCGATTTCAATTCAGTAGTATCATCAAACAAAACAACTTTCCCTTTGAATAAAGCTTTCTTTTGATTGAAGAAATATTCACCACTATCAGCTTTGAGAGTTACATTTCCATCGTAAAGAGTTATTCCCTTTGTCCCGAATGCTGTTTTTGTATTGCCGAAATAGAATCCTTTTTTAGTTGTCAGGATTTGATTGCCTTGAATGATTTTTATGTTTCCTTCAAGTTCGGCTTTGTTTGATTCCAGGTATTGAATTCCTTTGTCGCAAAAGATTTGAATATCTTCGTGAAGTAGTTGAACATTTCCAAAAAGAATTCTCACCTTTTCATTGTTGATAGTTGTACCGACAAGACTATCTGAATTTAAAAGCTGAACTACTTTAATTTCCTGAGCATCAAGAAAAGAAAAAATTAAGAAGAAGATGAAAAGGATTTTTCTCATTGCTTTGTCTCAATTCTTCCGCTTACTCTAAAAATCACATAATCTTTTAATGATTGATCCGATTCCAGTCCATAACCTCGTATCTCTTCTGTTGATGAAGTAATTTCAACATACTTATCTGTCACAATTTTTCTTTTTGCATTAATCCATTTTAATTCTTCTGTTTTAAGAATTACACCGCTATCAGATTTTGCGACTACATTTCCAAAAGCATACAGGTCCAGTGTTATATCATCAACTTTCCCACGATCGGCGATTAATGTGCTTGTATGATTTCCATCTTTGTCATAAAAATCGACAGTAATTCCATTATCCAGTAATGTTTCGTTTCTTGATGAATAAACAGCAATATGTCCTGCCCTTAAAATTGCTTTTACAATACCCGAATCAGAAAAAACAACTTTTGAATCAAACGACTCTTGATCAGCCAATTCAGAAGTTTTGATTGAAATAACTTTTGGTTTGACACTTTGATCTGCACAGCCTGAATAAGAAAAAATTATAAAACCAATCAGCAGAATAATGAATACGACACTTCTTTTTCTCTTATTCTCCTGAAATGAAAATTTGAAGTAAGATATTTTCATTTTATCAAGTAGTAATGAATCCAAGATTTACAAGATCGTGTAGATGAATCATTCCAATTGGATGATTTTCATCATCAACACAGATGAGTTGGGTAATTTTGTAAGTTTCCATTAATTGAATGGCATAAGATGCGAGAACATCGGGTTTAATTGACTTCGGATTTTTACCCATAACATCTTTTGCTTTGAGCTGGGAAAGATTAGAATATTTTTCCATTGCTCTGCGTAAATCACCATCGGTGATAATTCCGACTAATTTTCCTTCTTCATCAACAACACAAGTAGCTCCCAATCGCTTTGATGTCATTTCAAGAATAGCAGAGTGAAGATCTACATCTTGTTTTACTACAGGAACATTCTCGCCACTTGTCATAATTTCTTCAACTTTAAGTGTAAGTCTTCTTCCGAGAGTTCCGCCAGGATGATAAAAAGCGAATTGTTCCTTTGTAAAATTTTTAGCTTTAAGAAGAGCAATTGCCAGAGCATCGCCCATTACAAGCGTTGCCGTTGTAGATGAAGTTGGAGCTAAATCATAAGGACATGCTTCTTCCTCAACAGAAACATCGAGAACAATATCTGCCTCTTTTGCAAGGAATGATTTAACATCTCCAACAAGTGCAATAATTTTAGTCCCAATTCTTCTGAGAACCGGGAAGATACGAACAATCTCTGGAGTGCTTCCTGATTTTGAAATCAATATAACCACATCATCACTTCTTACCATTCCAAGGTCACCATGAATTGCATCGCTCGGGTGCATAAATAGTGCTGGTGTTCCTGTGGAGTTCATTGTCGCAACAATTTTTCTCGCAATGATTCCTGATTTACCAACTCCAGAAATAATAACTCTACCTTTTGTATTGAGTATTGCTTCAACTGCTTTATAAAAATTTTCATCGATTTTATTTTCAAGATTTTTGACCGAATCAGCTTCTATTCGAATAACTTCTTTTCCATCCTGAATTATTTTTTCCATAAAAGCCTCTTAACAATTTTTTTGAACCAGTTTTCTTGAATCTCTTTGACTTTTTCTGGTTGTTTTAGTTCAACCTTTCTCCAGTTTCGATTGTAATTCACAAAAGCATCTTTAATATCTAAATCCGAAAATTTATTCAAATTTAAAAAGAAATAATTAATATCAGTTATGATTTTGGCATCATGAATTTTCAAGCTCTTTAATACTTCCTGATAAAAATTGGTGACAGGAATGAATTTGTTTGTTTGATTTTCCCGGTTATGAATCCAGATTCTTTTATGTTTTTGTGAGATAACCAGTAAAACTCTTTGATCAATTTCAATCAATCTCAAATCTGAATTATCAAATGGATGCTTCTCACCTGGTGACCAATTCGAATAAGTGAAAAAATTAATCTCCTTATTTTTTAATTGTTCAGGAGAAATCTCGTTATAAAGAAATTCTTCCGATTGTATATCAATCTCGATTTGATTTTCAAATTCTTCAAAGATTGACACATTCACTTTACCAGTATTGTAATAAAAAACTCCTGTTGCTACCATCGGTTGTGGAGGGATAGTCAAATCAGGTTTAGCTTCTTTTTCACCAAGGATTAAATTAAAAGGCGGGAATTTCCCATAACCAATTACATAGAGATTTTTTATTTTATCTCTATAAATTTTGTATCCAGCTCTATCTTCTGGCAAGATTCGATTTAGCCAGTATTCTTCTATTTCACTTAACTTTCTTGGAAAATTTTGTCCATCAAAAAATAAATTCATCTTGATCAAAAATTAATCAGTGCTTTTGTCTTTCTTTTGAGCTTCCAAAATCATATCAATTACTTCTCGAACAGCGCCCTTACCTCCCTCTTTCTTTGTAACATAATGAACAATCCGTTTAACTTCTTTTCTCGCATTTCTGGGCGCACAGGAAAATCCAACTTTTTGAAGTAATGGAATGTCAAACAAATCATCACCCATAAATGCAATTTCTTCAAATGTGATGTTGTATTTTCTGGCAAATGTTTCTGCAGCAGGAACTTTATCAATAGTTCCCTGAATCAAGTCTTCAATCTTTAAATCTTTTGCTCGTTTCTCAACAATTTGTGAAATCCTCCCTGTAATTATAGCAACTGGTATCCCTGCCTGTCTTAACATCTCAATGCCATAACCATCATGAACATTAAAAGTTTTTATTTCCTCACCATTTGATGAATAAACAATTGAACCATCAGTTAAAACACCATCTACATCAAGAATTAAAAGCTTGATTTTTTTCAGACGCTCTTTCAAATCTTTTTTCATTTAATTTCCTTTATTTGATTTAAACTCTTTGAGATATTAACCTGATTCTAATTGCAATCACCACAAACAAAATCATTTTTTTCAGAAGTAAAGCAAGAACAAAATTCAAAATCAAATTAAGTGTTCATTCATATTTTTCAATCAATACTGAATTACAATTGAATGCGTAACCAATCATTTAATTTCTAATTCATTGAAGCTCTTAACAAGGTCATCAATTTTTTTTACCTGAATTAATAAATCTTCAAGAAATTTTAATGGCAATTGAGAATCAGCATCGCTCAATGCTTTAGAAGGCTCAGGATGAATTTCAAGAAAAAGTCCTGCTATTCCAGTTGTCATTGCAGCTTTTGCCAGATATGGAATAAATTCTCTCGACCCACCGGATTTTCCACCAACGCCAGGAATTTGAACAGCGTGAGTTGCATCCATTATCACTGGATAACCAAGTTTTTTCATTATAACAAGTGAACGCATATCAACAACAAGATTATGGTAACCAAAAGTTGTTCCTCTTTCAGTCAACAAAATATTTTTATTTCCTGTAGATGCAACTTTATCGGCGGCATATTTTATTTCATCTGGTGCAAGGAACTGACCTTTTTTAATATTAACTGGTTTACCTGTTTTGCCAGCTTCGAGAAGCAATTCAGTTTGCCGACACAAAAATGCCGGAATTTGTAAAATATCCACCACATCCGAAGCAATTTTAATTTCTTCAACTGAATGAACATCAGTTAAAACTAAAAGATTAAATTCTTTCTTAACATCACCAAGAATTTTAAGTGCTTCTTCATCTCCAATTCCAGTGAAAGAATTAATCGAGGTTCGATTTGCTTTCTTATAAGAAGATTTGAAGATAAATGGAATATTAAGTCTCGATGTGATTTCTAAAATTTTTTCGGCTGTAGAAAAAGTCAGGTCTTTACTTTCTACAACACAGGGTCCACCGATTAAAACGAATGGTAGATTATTATCAATTTTAATTTTTCCTATTTCAATCATTGGTTAGAATTCTGATTTGTTTTTCTCAAGTGTGATTTTGAAAAAATTCTGTTACTAACTTATTGATTTTTGAGGAATAAAACTTAGCAGTCAAATGGTTTCATTTGCTTTGGGGAGAAAATTAGATTTTCGAAACGAGATTAAAGAGATATTCTTGGGATAGCAGTATTTAATTCACAGGTTAATTAGTTTTTGAACCGCCTTAATTTACTTATGATTTTTCTGTTAATGTCGCTTAGAAAAAAAATTGAGAAAACATTCATCTTCATCGAGAATTGTACAATTTTTCACATGTTTTACAGTGTATGCAAAGCGTATGTGAGGCGTATGTGAAGCGAATGTGGAGCGAATGTAAAGAAATAATAGAATTATCTTAATACGAGAATGATACGAGAAAATACGAGGCTGATACGAGAAAAATACGAGGTTGGTACGAGGAAAATACGAGACTCATACGAGAAAAATACGAGGATGGTACGAAGATGTTACGAAGTTATTACGAGAAAGCTATAAAGATTAGATGGCTTTACTGCGAAATTATGAGGCGTAAGATTCTATTTTTGAAATGATCTGAGCGTCAATGAAATTTGAAAGTCTCGGCTTTATTGAGATCGACAGAGACTGTAAAATAATTTGTGTAAATGAATTTTTAAGTTAATCAAACTCATAAAA